>TARA_R110002051_G_scaffold113740_1_pt1 | contig 11510 bp, 9 predicted proteins | sample TARA_R110002051 | Tara Oceans TARA_R110002051 (sample SAMEA4397023) | marine metagenome | biome: Polar Biome; feature: [MES] marine water layer (ENVO:01000295) within the mesopelagic zone...; material: water (ENVO:00002006), including particulate matter (ENVO:01000060) such as......
GATTAACCCAACATTTTCTTTAGTAAGAGAAGAAAAATCATACATTAATATTTTACATAGAAATCAATACACCACTTTTGAAGATAACAATCAAAACTATTTTATAGGTTTCAGTAATAAATTAAATGATCATACAGCATTAGGAATAGGAGTTTACAGTCAATGGTCTGGTGTTGTTCAAGAATTCGGGTTTAATGCAAATTATGCGACTTCAGTACAGTTAGGTGAGAAAAGTTCATTAACCTTTGGTACTAATGTTACATATTTTAGTGATGGTCTTGATAAAAATAGAGTGGTTGCTGATGAGAATGATCCAGAGTTAATGGATGCTCATAAAGAAAGTAAAATTGCTATCCAGCCAGGTGTTACATTATCAATTGGTAAGTTCGATTTTAGTTTATATGCACAAGACTTATTTAAATACAACCAAACTACCAATGCTTTTTTAACTAACTTTAATAGTAAAAGTATTAAGGCATCGGTTCAGTATACACAATTATTGGGTGCAACTAGAGGACTATTTGCTGATGCTAAATTAACACCACTTCTTCAAGTGGGTAGAAGTCAAGAAAGTACAATGAATCTTGTTGGATCTTTAGTATTAGAACTGCCTCAGTACGGTTGGGTACAAACTACCTTTGATAATGAATATGGCCTTTCTATGGGCTTCGGATTTAATCTGAATAAGAAAATGTCCTTAGGTTATTTAATGGAGAAAGATGTTGTAAAAGGAGATGCTGATTTAGGATGGAACCATGAATTGTCTGTAGCGTATACATTTAAGAATAATAAACAAACTTTAGCAGATTATGTTGATAGTTCTCAAGATAGTAAAGTTGATGAAATTATTAGAAATTATGAAGAGCAGATTTTAAAATTAATGGCAGATCAACAGAAAGGTAACAACAGTAATAATACCATTAGTAAAGATGTTGAGGAAGATGCTATTAAAACTTCTACTAAGAACAATAATAAAAAAGGAAAAAGAAGTATTGAATCTGGTCCTGGCTCTGGAGTAGGCGTTGCTTCTGCATCTAATGAAACAAAAGAATATGAAAGTATGCTTGCATATGAAAACAGATTAATTTTAGATGAATTAATCTTAAGACAAGATTCTATAGAAACTTCACGTAATGAAGAGTTTGAAAAAAGATTTGAAGCTATAGTAAGAATATTAAAAAATGAATTAAAAAATAATAGCAACAGCAATTCAAATAACAAAGATTCTTATAATGACCCAAATGCTGTAATTGCATCTAATAATTCAACAGCTAAAAAAACATATGCACTAAATAATGATCACAAAAAGCAATATGAAAAACTACCGATTAAAGTTCTTAATCAATCTGATATTATTGGAGTAAAATCTGGATATTATGTAATTGCAAATGTGTACAAAACTAAAAAGTATTTAACTGCTTTCATGAATAGTTTAAATGAAAAAGGACTAAACCCTAGACAGTTTTATAATAAAGAAAATGGATTGTACTATGTTTATTTAGCAGATTTTGATATTAAGCAAGATGCAGAAACGGCATACGTTTCAAATTTGAATGGAAAGTATCAAGACGAAAAATGGATTATGCAAGTAGATAATCTTTCAGCTACAGCTGCAAATATTTACGAAGACTAAGAGAATTTATTAAAAACAAGACTAAAATCTAGCAAAAAGCACTAGTAACTTTAAATAGTAACTAGTGCTTTTTGCTAGATTTTACTATATATAAACTTCCTGATTTTAGTGTGTTTCAAACTTTTCGATGAACTGCATTTTTTTAATTTTAGCTTTAGTTAATTGAAAAACAATATATTATAGATGAACGGTTACGTATTTAGGATGAATAACTTAAAATTGTAGGAAAAATATTACTTTTTAATTTTGTTTATAATTATTATTTACTACTTTTAAAATATGTTAACATAATATTAGGTTTTGAAAATTGGTTACAATTTCCTTTTTTAAAATCGTATTAACATACTAAAATGTTTAATTCTAAAATAGAAAGCTTATACTATAAAATTACAGAAATCCAAAAATCCCCCCATTTATGAAAAATTATCTTAACCTACAGATTTTAAAAAAGGGAATTCTCACCCTTAAATCACTAAAAAAAGCCAATCTTTTTAATCTTCTAAAAGAAAATTTGGCACTAAAAATTACAGCACATATTTTTTTAAGGCCTTGGCTATCAATTCATAGTAATCCCTAATGCTACTTTAGTTTAAAGACAATTTATTTTGTTCAGATTTGATTTAAATCTTAAAAAGACCTAGTCCCCCATTTTAAGATTTGAGTTTCAAAATTGAACTTATTAAGGAGATTTCAATCAATCTCCTAAGAATTTTTTGTCTTAATTTTTCACTAAAAAATAGTTAGAGTAATACTAAAAAATTCAATTAATTTTTAATTGTTGGTGTCTTCTTTATCCCCAAAATTGAAGATGTCAACTAAAATAACCCCCACAATATGAAGTCAAATTTTTTAAAAGTTATGATTATTGATCACGATGTTCAATATCATGAAGGTTATCGTTATTATTTTGAAACCTACACAGATTATGCTCTTGCTGGTATTTATACATCAGTTAAAGATGCTTTACTAGACTTTAACTCCGTTATGCCTGATATTATTGTATCAGAAGTATCAATTCCTGATATTGGAGGCATTGATGCGATAAAACATTTCAGAAAATTAGATAAGGAAGTTAAGGTAATTATGTTAAGTGCTGATACCGATTTTGAACAGGTAAAACGTGCATTTAAAAACAGAGCTAATGGTTATTTAACCAAACCAGTTACTAAGCAAAGATTGCATCATGCCTTAGATTCTATAAAATTTGAAGGAGCTGCAATGAGTCATGATATTGCCAAGAAACTAATAGCTATGTTTCAACGAAAAACATACGCTTCTTTTTCTAAGAGAGAAAATCAAATTATAGATTATTTGTGTCAAGGAAGTACCTATAAAATGATAGCAGATAAGTTATTTATAACAGCAAGTGCTGTGAATTTTCACATTCAAAATATCTATTTAAAACTTAATGTGAATTCAAAATCTGAAGCACTACTTAAATTGCAAGAAATAGAAGAGTATTATTAAAATTTTAATTTCAGTGTTATGCTTGCTTTTTTAGGTTTACAATTACTCCTGCCAAATAGTGAAGTATTGTAGCCTGAAAAAGCTTTTTTTATTTTTACAATTAATCTTTAGTCAATAAATTATTTAAGCAATTTTCACAGATGTCATACTTAAACTTCCTCCTACTAGCTTATCATTAAATAAGGTTAAATCTTCATTTTTTTGTTTTAACCCTAATGTATATATGAGAGGAAAATAATGATCGGGTGTTGGTATTGCTAACTGAAAAGCGCTAGATTGTTTTTCATAATTTAGCAAAGGTTCATAATTGCCATCAAGAAGAAAATTGTTTATTTTCTCTCTTGCTTCAATAGCCCAGTCATAACCATAATTTTCTTTATCTATATTTTTAAAATCTACTAATCTTAAATTATGAATAATATTACCACTTCCAATAATAAGAATTCCTTTTGTGCGTAATGAATTTAATTTTTGTGCCAATTCAAAATGATACTGTGCAGATTTTGTATAATCTATACTTAATTGAACAACAGGGATGTTCGCATTTGGGTACATATGTTTAATTACGGACCATGCTCCATGATCTAATCCCCATTCATGATCTAATTCTACACGAGTTGAGTCTAATATATTTTTTGTCTCAACGGCTAATTCTGGACTACCATTTGCAGGATATTCAACTTCATATAATTCTTTTGGGAAACCTCCAAAATCATGAATTGTTTTTGGATTTTCCATAGCCGTAACTTTAGTTCCTCTTGTAAGCCAATGAGCAGAAATACATAAAATGGCTTTTGGTTCTGGTAAAGTATTTGTTATAGTTCTAAAACCTTGAACAAATTGGTTTTCTTCAATGGCATTCATTGGACTACCATGACCAATAAAAAGGGCAGGCATTTTTTCAGTAGTGGAAAAATTTTGAGAAATGTTATGCAAGTCATTTATGTTTTTCATAAAAGTAAAATTAAATGAAATTAATGCAAATTCTCTGAAAATGATCTTAATAAAATTCTATTAAATGGCGATAATTTTGTTGTTATTTGAGTCGAAAAAATTGATTAGATTATTTTTTTTGAGTTCTGTAGTATAAATTCCATGTGCCAGAATTTGACTCTACAATATCAGGAAAGCCATCATTATTTAAATCTCCTTTTTTAATTGATGCTGTTGTATGGTTTACTTTCTTCTTAAGGCTTATCTAAATTGTTATGTTGTAATTATTTATAAAAATCATTTTTTTGCAATTAATCAAATACAATATCTTCTATCGTTATTTTTTCGTCCTTCACGAAATCGTATAGCGTTAACCTTCTTAAGGTGTAATAGTTTACCCAAAACTTTTCTAAGGAGTTCAAATATTCTACTACAGCTTTGTCTTTCTCCTCTTGAGCAATATTTAGATCAGTAATTGTAATTTTTCCAAGCATATATCTTTTCTTGGTAATTTCGTAGCGTTTTAAAGCGATTTCTTGTGCTTTTTCGGAGGTTGCCAAAAAGTCTCTTTGGTTAGACCAATTTAAAGTGTGTAAATAAATTTCTTGTTCAAAAGCTTGCTTGTCTTGCTTAATATCATTTTCTACAAGGGTTAAATCTGCTTCTGCCATTTTTCTTCTTGATTTAGAAACACCCCAGTCAAATAATGGAATCCCTAATGTGAGAGAAACATTTTGCTGTTTATCGAAATCTTGAAAAAGACTGTTGTATTCTTCAGCTCGTTTGTTTAATCCAAAGTTAGCACGTAAATTTATTTCTAGACGATTACTTCCTTTTATTTGTGCCAATTGTTTTTCTGCTTCTAAACGTCTACGTCTAAACTCTATAACAGATTTTCTATTATTTTCTGCTTCTTGCAATGCTTTTTCTACATTCACACCAAATTCTGTAAGCTTTTGAGGAACTTCAAGCTCAATAGATTCGGTATCTAATTCTAGAAATCGAGCTAAATCTTGTGAAGTTTGTTTAAGAAGAATGGTATTGGTAGTAACATTATTTTTTGAAATTAAATGACTTAATTCTATTTGTAACAATTCATTCTCTGCTATTTTTCCAATTTCAAACCTTCCTTTGGTTATTTGTAGTAGCGTATCTTGATTGGATAAATTTTTCTGTGCTATTTCTAAACTTACCTGAGCTTTTAATAGTCCAAAATACCTTTGGCATGTGGTTAAAGAAATATCTTCCATATTTTCGATAATATTACGCTTAGATTCTTCATATCGTAGCGGTTCTATTTTTTTGTCCCACTTATATGGATTATAAAAAAGAGAGTTTTGATAATAATTAATAGAGAATGGTATTAAAGAGTAGTTTGTGAGCTCATTATCTCCATATGCATCTACTCTTTCAAGTTGACTATTGATGTATAAGGCACCTCCAGTATATGGGACTTTTTGTTCTATTCTAAGGCTAGCATCTAATACAGATTGATTTTGTTTTACAAAAATATCTTGTCCTTCATCATTTGTAATTCTCCTTATAGAATTTGAATATTCAGGAAGTGTAGCTGTTAAACTAAGTTGTGGTAAAAAATCAGCCACATAGTTTCTGTATCTCCAATAACTAGCTTGATGTGTATTAAGAGCTCTAACGTATTGAGGAGATTTTTTTTGTGCTATTTTAATAGCTTCAGAAAGCATTATTTTATGAGTTTGTCCATAACTTATAAACGTTATAATTAGCATTAGAAAAAATAGAATTCTTTTCATTTGGTTTGATTTATTCGGTGATGAAATAAAAGGTTTTAGTTATATTTTAAATAAAAAATTATTCATGCCTAATAGCCTCAATAGGGTTTTTGTCGGCAGCTGATTTTGCAGGTAATACTCCGAAAATAAGCCCAATAAAAGTAGCTACCAAAAAGGATAATAAAATAGAACTTATAGATACTATGGTTTCAATATCTGTTGCTAATTCAAGAATGTATGATGCTATAATTCCTAATATGCATCCAACAATACCGCCACTTAAACTTATCAAAATAGACTCAGATAAAAATTGTAGTATAATATCTTGTTTGGTAGCTCCAATGGCTTTCATAATACCAATTTCTTTTGTTCTTTCTAAGATTGAAGCTAACATGATATTCATGATGCCAATACCTCCAATTAGTAAGGAGATACCTGCGATGATACTCAAAACAATATTAAATATCTGCTTTGTTTTTTGTTGCTGTTTAAGTAAATTAATGGGGATTGTTATTTCAAAATCTAACATGCCATTATGTTTTCTTTTTAGCATTTTGCTAATGACTTCTGCTGTTCCTTTTAACTCATTAGAATTATTTACTTGTATGGTAAGTTTGTCTAGTTGATGATAATTCCCTCTTGGGAGTCTCTTCTTAGGGCCGTTTTCACTCCCGCTAATAAAAATCATTCCACCTCCGCTTAAATCTAAGGCTTGATCACTAATAATTTTTCGGTCTTGGTAACGAACTAAAAAGGTTTTAATGGGAATATAGATGTCTTGGTTTAAGTCTCTAATTCCAAGATTTTCTTGCGCTGTTTCTGAAATTAATTTCTCTTCTATGATACCTACAACTTTGAGCCAAACATCTTTTACTTTTATATGTTTTCCAATAGCACTCTCACCAGTGAATAATTTTTTTTCAACTTTTTCGCCGATAATGCATACGGGTAGGGCATTTATGCTTTGTGTATCACTAAATTTTTTTCCTTGCCCAATATGAATATTACTAGTATCGAAAAAAGAATTGGTAACGCCTATTAACTTTACAGGGCTCTGCCTTCCTTTTTTAATCATATAAGTTTCCAGTATAATTTCAGGGCTTAGCTTTTGAACTGTAGGAATAGTTTCTTCAATGCTATGAACATCTAAAAGGTCTAACCCTTTAGAGAATCTGATAGTTTCACTAGCACCTTCCTCTTCTTCTTGATTCGAATTACTATCATCTGGTTCATCTGGGATAGGTGTAATTACTATATTATTTACTCCAACCAGATCTAGTTGAGCAAGTATTTCTTGTTCCGCACCTTTACCTATAGCTAGCATGGTGATAACAGCCGCAACGCCAAAAATTATACCTAAAGCTGTTAAAAATGTACGTACTTTGTTCGCTAAAATTACTCGAATTGCTTCAGTAATGTTAGATTTTATGGTTTCAAAAAGTATTTTATCTATCATAAGAAGGAGATTACCTTAGCATTTGAACACTTTTTTCATCAAGGTCTTTTGGCTTGGTAAGGTATACAATGTCTTTCTCCTTTAATCCTTTCTTTACAATGACTACATCTTCATTGGATTCCCCTAATTCTATTTGTTTTTTATCAATCGAAAAGCCAGAATCGATAAAGACATAACTAATAGAATCTTTTGAGAAAACAGCTTCCAAAGGAATCATCAGAACTTCTTCTTCTTTTTGGATTAAAATTCTATTAGAAGTGGTCATGCCAGGTCTTATATTTGCATTCGATTCATTTAGTTTAATCGAAACTTGAAATAATTTAATGTCTGAGCCTCTCTTATTTTCTCCAACATTAGCTACACTAGTAACTACTCCTTTCATGGTTATATCAGGAAACGCATCAAAACCTACAGAAACATATTGGTCTTTTTTAATTTTCCGTATGTCTACCTCATTTGAATAGGTTTTAGATTCCATTTTAGTTAAATCGGGTAGTGTGGCAATGGTTAAATCCCAAGGACTTATATCAGATCCTACTTTCTTTTTACTACCATCCCAATTTTTAGCATACGTAATCATTCCGTTGGCATCAGAATGAATTGTAAAGGAGGATTGCAAGGCTATCAAATCCTCTACTTGTGATCTTATTTTGGAAACTTCATTACCTACTTGAACCATTTTAGCAACGGCTTTTCTTTTTTTAATAGAATAATCTTCTTTTTTTTCTTTTAAATCTCGTTCTGCTCTTTCAATTTTTATTTCTAGTTGTTTTATTGTTACTGGAGATTCATAAATAGATTGTTTAAGTTCTAGTTTATCTTCTTCAATATTAAATAGGATATCTTTAATGGCCGTTCTTTCCTGTTTTAATGTCAGAGTGGTGTCTAATTGTTCTTGAGTAAATTGAGATTCTGCACTTTCTAAATTTAATCTTGCATCAATAATTTGTTCATTTACAGATGAAGGGTCTAATCTTCCAACATAATCACCTTCCTTAACAAGAGTTCCTTCTGGGATAAGGTCTTGTATCTTAATATTATTCAATCTAAACTTTCTTAAGTTATCTGGTCCGTCAATATTTTTTAAACTCGTAGATTGCGCTTCACCAGAAATGATAACTTCACTTAAAAATTCACCTTTGATGACTTCAGTCTTAATAGGGGAATTTTCTTCAGAATTTGGTTTAAACAACGTGTAGCCTAGAATGAGTAGTAGTATAGGAATTCCTATAAATAGTAATCTCTTTTTCATATTTGGTTTGGTTTTATTTAGCTTAAAACTAGGTAATTATGCTTATCAACAATTGAGCCAAGTGTTATTTTTTTCTTAATATTTAGAATTCATGTTAAATTAGAAGAAGGAGCGCATATGTTTTTATAACAAGTAAGAAGTAGTAATAGTCTACAACTCTTACTTAGTTTTGGCTACAATTTTAGATGTTAAATGAAAAAAATAGAATCTATTAGCTTTAAAGAGAAGGTGATTGATGCTGTCCTATTTGATTGTGTTCCAATTGAGAAGAAACCATCTGCATTAAAAAATGAAGTTTCTTGAGAAAAACTTTTTACAAAGATTAGAAGCGTAGCAAATAATACTATTTTTTTCATAATTTGAACAAATTATTTATTTACAATTTTGAATTGTAAAAATTTAAAATCCACTTTGCTTAAAACATTTCTTTATTTTGCCCAAATAGATTTCATAGGATAAACTTTTAGGTCTTTTATTTGAATTCTATCTCCAAAAATATCAAACCCTTCTTGATTATTAGAATCAGTATTACGTTTTATTGCGTAAGAAAATTTCCCACCATCAATAAATACTTCTATCGAAGTTTTATCTATAATAATATCTGCACTTATTTCTAAACTAGTCATGTCTTCAGGGGAGTAGAACATTCCATTTATTAAGTTTGAGTTTAAATCATATTTAAATATAGTCTGTCCATTTAAATTAATTCCAGTATCTGTAGCATGAAAAAGCTTAAATGTTGTCTTAATACGTAAACTTGTAATGTCTTTAAATTGCTGTAAAAATGCTGTTGCTTTATTTTGATTATCTCCTTCAAAGATGTGTTCTTTTTCTTGTAATGTTTCTAATTCATTTATTGGAGAACTGTACATTCTAATACCTTCTTTGGTAGTATGCAATGTTAGCTGCGTAGGTAATAGCATAAGATTGTTAAACGATTTTGCAGGTTGAGGTATACGACCCCATCCAATTTGTATGCGCCTTCCATCAGATTCAGGAATATTGTAGAATGTTTGTGCGGCATAAAGCTCTCCATTTCCATAGTAATATTTTCCGCCTTCAGGACTAAATTTTTGGCCATCAAAGCTACCTATCATATACGTGCCACTTGCCCCATACATTACCCATTTTTGATTGTTTATATTTCCATCAACTGGTAATTCAAAAAACTGTGGACATTCCCAGAAACCAGAAGTATGGCTTTCATAGTTCCATGTTTTTAAATTATCTGAGGTATAAATAGAAATTCCATCACGCTCAAATAAAGTCATCACCCAATTTTTTGTAGGTTCATACCAGAATACTTGAGGGTCTCTAAGGTGCTGGCTATCCCATTTTTCTTTAGAATCTATTACAGGATTGTCATCATATTTAATAAATGTACGCCCTTTATCTAAACTGTATGCAACACATTGTGTTTCATTATCAGCGCTATGAGCAGTATAAATTGCAACCATAGGAGGGATACCCGATTTGCCAAAACCTGACGTATTATTTTCATCAATAACTGCAGTTCCTGAAAATATGGTTCCTAATTTATCAGGATACATGGCAACAGGAAGTTCTGTCCAATGAATAAGATCTTTACTTACAGCATGTCCCCAACTCATATTCTCCCATTCTCTTTCAAAAGGATTATGTTGATAAAACAGATGATATTCACCTTCATAATAAATCATTCCATTTGGATCATTAATCCAGCCTCTTCTTGTTGTAAAATGAATTTGAGGTCTATTAACTTCATTATATAAGCTGTCTTGTCCTGCAATTTTATCATCTTGATATATTTTATTTAACCCATCTTTATTTCCATTATATTTAATTTTAAGGGTCTTTCCCTTGTAAGCAGAAATATCATAAAAAACCCAATAACTTGGATTGGGGGACAAGCGAATTACAAAATCTAGATCAGGTTCTTTATCTATTTTGAAGCTCATTTTTTCGCGGCTTGCATCTTGTGAAATAGGTAAATTCAAATATTTTTTTGTAAGCTTTATAGTTAAATCACTTTCCTTTTTCTCATCAGTTATTTGATTGTTTTGTGATAAAACATTAATGGTTGAAATTAAAAATATAAGTATTGCACTAAAAGAGTTTTTCATGAACATATATTATTTTGAGTATTCTAATCTAAAGATTTTTTCAATTCACAGTACAGAATATATAATTAAACTGCCAAATAATAATGAAATAGGTGCTATAAATTGAAAACAAATAGGTTTAAGGATGTCGGCACTTTTTTGAGAATACGTATAATGTAATCTTCTTGGCACAAGATAAAGTATCAACGAAGTAATGAGCATAAACCATCCTAATAACTTTAAGTAGAAAGGAAATTTAGATATTGGAGAAGATAAAATTAAAGCAACAGCAGGAATTATTCTAATTGTTATTTCAGTATAATTTATAAGAGGAGTACTACCTGCTTTTCTCAATATTTGGCGAGCTTTTTTCGGATTAAAAAGCATAAGTAATCCAACAAGAATTATAAAAACTCCAAACAATAGTACTATTAATTTTGCTATTATTTCCATTTTCAAATCTAGAAAAAGTGTAGATGATTTTTTCCTAAAAGCATGTAAATTATTGTTTTACAGATATTTATTGTATAATTTTTTTAAAACAAGAATATGTAAATAGATTTATAGCCTCTCAGCATACACCAAATAATATCTAGGCGTAAATTTTCTAAGTATAGGTCGTAATCCAATTTTATTTACTGGATTGGTAAATTTAACTCGATCAACAATTTTCCAGCCAGCTTTTTCTAAAAGCCAGTCAAATTGCCAATCTTCAAACTCATGATAATGACGATCCCATTGGTCAGTTTTACTTTGATAAGCAGGGGAGAACCATAAACACAATGGAATACTTGCGACTAATTTATTTGCTTTTATTTCTCGAAGAACATTAAAGGGAGCGATTAAGTGCTCAAAAATCTCAAAAGCGGTCACCACTTCAGCGTCTGAATTTACTACTGATGAAAAATTGATATCTAAATCTTCTCCTTTTGTATTT
>TARA_R110002051_G_scaffold170553_1_pt1 | contig 11509 bp, 17 predicted proteins | sample TARA_R110002051 | Tara Oceans TARA_R110002051 (sample SAMEA4397023) | marine metagenome | biome: Polar Biome; feature: [MES] marine water layer (ENVO:01000295) within the mesopelagic zone...; material: water (ENVO:00002006), including particulate matter (ENVO:01000060) such...
TGCTTTGCAGGGTGTAGGAGAAGAAGGTGGTTGATCTTGCAAAGCCTGCCGTCAAAATAGCTCAAAAAGTTTTGTCTCTTTTAAAAGGCGGCAAGGCTGATGAAATAACCACTTCAATGTATGAGCAAGCAGATAAAAGTTATTTGTTTGAAAATTATGACTTACCCCCAGACGCAGCCAGCCGAAGGGCAAGAGCTTTAGGGCAACGCTTTAATTTAAATAAATCAAGATATCATGGTGGATTTAGCGATATTGAATCTATAGCTCCACTTGATGACATAAGGTATGAAGGCAATCCAGAAGGCACATATGGCACTCATAGTTATAGTGGGCCGGGCCTTTATACATCAGATATTGCGTCTGATGCATCTGAAAACTATGCAAGGGTAGATGGTCCTGATGTAAGAGCCGCTATTAGAAATGAAATAGATCAATTTCTTGATATTAAAGAATTTGAAGATAGTCCTGCTGATTTTATGTGGGATCAAATGTCTCTTTCAGAGATAAAAGATCTTAAAAAAATACTAAGCCATCATTCAATAACAGAGCGTGGCTCTAATTCTACAGCTTTAGATCCTGATGATATTGATGCAGTAATTAATAAATATGAAGCTTTAGTTAAAAAAGAATCAAATGGTTATACAACAACTGGTGATTTTGAAGAATTTGAAGAATTAGTTGAAAATTTATTTGAAAAACAATTAGGCTCTTCTAGTAGTAGTTTTCCTTCTGGCTTCGCTCAATCTCTTGCCGAAAGAAGAGTTACAAACAATAATTCTGGACAGGTTTTAAAAGTTGTTGATCGTGTTGAAAATCCTGTTTCGATAAGAGGAGAAAATGCAACTTTTCTAGAAGGCGGTCCACCAAAACAGGATGTTGCTAATTACATTAGTGAGGCTGAACAAGATATAAAAAGATCTGCTTACGCAGATGAAATAGAATACCGTGAAGCTGTTCAGGAACGCGCTCAAGAATTAGCCTTTGAAATGGAAAACCAATTTGAACCAGAAGGTCCAGCAGTTGATTTAATAGAAAGTATTCTGGGCGAACTTGATCAAGATTATATGTATAAGGGGCAATACGATCAAATTAGAGGATCATTGTATGAAGAAATGTATGAAAATGATGGCATATCAGTAGAAGATATAGAAAACATTTTAAAAGGTAATTATGATGGAGATGGAGATGAAGATAGTGCGGCTATGATTTTAAACAGAGCATATCGTGCCGCTGGATTTGACGCTATAGATATGGAAAGCCCTAGAAAAGTATTTCATTTTGGACCATCAGGAGCAACGCATAGAGTTGAACTAGAACCAAGCAAAGTAAGAGTTCCAACTGCAATGTTTGATCCCAGATTGAAGCATTTGCCAAATTTAACGGCTGGTGTTATTGGTGGTGCTAGTCTTGGGGCATTAGGCCAAGTTGGAGAAGAAGGTGGTTGATCTTGCAAAGCTAGTACCTCTTGCAACGGCAGCGAAGAAATTTGGTGGAACTATTGTTGATGCAATGGGGCGAAAGATTGGTGTATTACCTGATAAAAATCAGGCGTTTAAGGACACCTTTAACAAGCCTACATATTATCATGGAACATTTTCAAATATAGAAGAATTTGATCCAAACATGGTGGATCTTGGTGTTCATGTTGGAACCACAGAACAGGCTAATGAGCGATTGAAAGATTTAATTGGAAAAAGTTATAACGACATCCCTTATGATGGAGCGCAAATACTACCTCTGAAAGTTAAAGTTAAAAATCCACTTGCAATGCATGATGTGGGTATGTGGAATGATTCTGAACAAGTTTTTTATCATTTATATGAAAGGGCTAGTGGAAAAGATATTTGGGGAAACCCATCAAAACGTGGATTCGAGCCAGATAAAAAATTACAAAAAGCTCTAGAAGAAAAAATTGACTTTGAAGAATTGGATAGCATATTTGAAAGTTTTGGTGATCGAGATGCTTGGCAAGACAGCATGGAAAATAGAGAATTTCTGGATGAAATGAAAGATGTTTTGAAAGAAGTTGGATATGATGGAATTGAATATAAAAATATTGTTGAATCAACAACTGGTGGAATGGGAGAGCTTCTTCCAGACGCAAAATCTAAAATTGATGTAATAAATGCAGAGCTTAAAGAAATAAGCAACGCTGTTTTTAATCGAAGAGATGTTTCGATTCCAGATGTGAATGATCCAGATGCAGGTGCTAAAATCCAAGAGTGGTTGAGCATCGACAGTGAAAGCCTCAAAACGCCCAGAGAAATTTCGAGAGAATATGAGCTTGTTGAGCTTCGAGATCAGTTAGATACACAACGAACATCTCCAAACAGCCTTATCGTTTTTGATCCAGAAAATATTAGATCAGTCAACGCAGCATTTAATCCTGAGAAGTCTAGATCTTCCAATTTATTGTATTCTGCGCCTGCAAGCGGTATGCTTGGATATGGGGCATTAGGCCAAGTTGGAGAAGAAGGTGGCTAGAGCGGCAGTTAAGCGCGTAGCGCAGGCAGAGATCAGAGCGGCCAAGAGCTTCCTCAAGAGGCGTGGTTTAACTACTGAGGACATATCGCCCAGAAAGTTTGCTATGGCCGCTAAAGAGCTTGATAAGGGCTTCTCAGAGACATTAAAGATATTGGCTGGTGAATTATCTGGAGGACAAGTTTAATGGCTGAAGACCAATATGATAAACTGATGGACTTTCCTACGGATGTACAATCCTATCAGTTTCAAAACAAATTTGGGTTTTACCCTCATAATTTGCCTTCAGGTGAAATGGCTTTTGAAGATAGCAAGACACCTACAAGAGATAAATTTGTTGGATACTTAGAAAAAAAATTACCAACAGAAAAGTATGGTAACTTGCTAGGAGGTCAGGGCCAAGGCTTTTTAGATATGGGTCTTGCTGATGCATTTGTGGTTCCAAGTTTTTTGGATTCTTATGATGCACATAACAGACTTGAAGAAACAAAAAGAACAGATAATTTTTCTAATACCACTGATCTTGCTATGGCCCAATTGCCGTTTGCTTTAAAAGTAGCTGCTATATTAGATCCAAACACTAATGCCATAAAAGATTATTACGATGGCAAGAAGATGGATCTTGTCACAATGTATGCGCCAATGCTTGGCTTTTCTGGTGTTTCTTTTCTTGCAAAATTTGGCAGAGCAGCATCGAAAGCACCTGTAATTGGACAATTTGTTAATAAAATGTTTCCAACTGGAGCATTGCCAGCATCCTATGATATGGTGCATAAAGTAAGAGCGCAAAATCCAGATGCAGCAATAAAAGGTGATAAGTTTGCAAATATCTTTAATCTAAACAATCAAAGATATGTCGATGAGATTTACGATGAATAGAGCAAGTTTTCCATCACTAATGTCTAAAGGAGGCAACAAAATGATGTACGGAAAAAAGAAGCCAACTAAAAAGAAAGTATTAAAGAAGAAGGCAAAGACAAAAAAGAAAGAATCTTAATGGCTTTGCGTAGCATTCATGATTGGGATGAAATTTTAATGTCGGAACAAAAAGACGTAACTGTTTACGTCACTGGTGTTTCTATGTCAGGAGGCGTGAAGAATGACGGTAAGCGATCTGCTCCAACAGATCAGAAAAAATCTGGAAAAGAAACGGCTGGAAATAGCTGAGAGTATGGTTGATGGTCGGGTTTCCGACTTCAATGCATATCAAAAAAACGTAGGGATCGCAGAAGGCTTAATGCAAGCATCTGAGATTATCCGCGAAACATTGAAAAATATAAACGAAGAGGATGTATAACGTGTCTCATCAACATGATAGAATTTATACTGATGAAGAAACCAAAGCTACAATTGGATCTCATCAAATGCCAATCCCCCTAAATTGGAAAGTTTTAGTCCAACCTAATCAGGTAAAGATGAAAACTTCAGGCGGCATACTCCTACCAGAAACCTCCAAAGACAATGAGGAATACCTGACAGCTCACGGCACAGTATGTGCAATGGGTGACTTAGCGTATCGTGATCGTGATACAGGCAAGCGTTGGCGATCAGAAACGTGTCCCAGTGTTGGAGATCGCGTGACCTATGGCAAATATGCTGGTCAGAAAATTGTTGTAAAAGGCGTCAAGTTCCTTCTGCTAAACGATGATGAAGTTACATCGATTTTGCCAGATGGCGTCGAAATAGCCGCATACGTAGGGTGAATCAAATGGCAGAAAAAGAAGAAATTCTCGAAGAAATAGAATCGGAAATCAAAAGAGCAAAAGGTGACTCAGATGATTTTGAAATTGAAGTGGTGGAAGAGCCAGTTCAAGCAGAAGCAGAAGCGATAGATGCCCCAGAAGAAAGCACTCCCCAAGAAAAGGATACCGACTTCGGACCAAAAGTCCAAAAGCGTATCCAAAAAATAGTCGGCCAACGTAGAGATGCAGAAATCCAATCTAGGCAACTTCAAGAAAAAAATGAGCAACTTGAAAAACGTCTTCAAAGGTTGGAGCAAGGCTCTCAGCAATCTGCTGAACAAATGTTTAACCAGCGTTATATTCAAACAAAGCAGGCTTTGCATAAGGCTGTGGAAGAGGGCGACACAGAGGCGCAAGTAAACTTCCAAGAACAAATGACTGACATGAGAGCGGCCATGCGTATTGCAGAAATGCAAAAACAACAAAATCAGCAACGTGCTGCTGCATCGCCTACAGTCGGCAGGGCGCAGCAAGCTGCTCAAAATCCAGCGCCTCCCAAGGCCATGTCTTGGTGGCAGAAAAACAACTGGTTTAATGGGGCTGGTTTTGAACGTGAGACAGCAGCAGCAAGAGCGATTGATGTCCAGCTAGACTTGGAAGGCTATGACAAAAACTCAGACGAATATTATGATGTTTTAAACAATCGTTTACAAAAAGTTTTTCCTGAGTTAATCTCTGGATCAAGTCCAAGTAAAACAAGAACGAAAAGTAGACCACCAGTCGCCCCCACTACAGGCGGTTCTTCAAGTTACAAGGGCAATAGAGTGCGAATGTCGCAAGAACAACTCAAAATGGCTAGAGAGCTTGGCATCAATGATGAAAAAGGTCTTAAACAATATGAAGCCGAAATTCGGCGTCAGCAAAGGAGCCAGTAATGACTGAAAAAAGAAATGTTCGTGCAAGTCAAACTCGTAATTCTGTGCGTGATGAGGAGTCTCGTCCCATGACCGCATGGAAACCACCTGCACTTTTGGACGCCCCCGAAGCACGTCCCGGCTATGTTCAAAGGTGGGTCGCTACCTCGATTCAGGGTAAGGACACCCCAGACAACGTATACAAGCGTATGCGTGAAGGATGGGAACCGCGCTCTGCTGATACTGTGAAAACAAAGTTGTTTCAGACTATTAATCACGGCCAGTGGGAAGGTTGCATAGGCATCGAAGGAATGCTGCTTTGCGAAATGCCTGACGAACGTCATGCTTCTATGAAGAAGTATTACGCAGGACGAAACGCAGAGCAGAATGAATCGGTTGTCGGTGATCTTGATGCGTTAGGACGGCGTACTGGACTGCCAATCCAACAGGACAGGCAGTCTGAAACCAGTCGCGGCAGAAATCTTTCTGCCATGAGCGACTAATATTAACGCTAAAAGGAGCGAAAAATGGCAAATGCAGATGCAGCCTTCGGGTTTGTCCCAATTCGTCACATGAGCGGTAATGCACCTCGTACTAACCAATACACTATTGCAAGTGGTTTGGCTGAAAACATCTTTACAGGTGATTTGGTTATTATCATTGCTGGCGGTACTATAACTCCACACACGGCTACGGAAGTTAATAATATCGGTGTTTTTGCTGGGTGTTCTTATACTGCAAGTGACGGTTCATATGTTTATAGTGAGTATTGGCCGTCAGGCACTACTGCTACTGACATCATAGCACATGTGTATGATTGTCCATATACCGTGTTTAAAGCACAGTCTGCTGGAACTACAGCTCAGACCAATATCGGCAATTGCTGTGATATTGTTGCTGGAGCTGGTGCAACACTGACTGGTCAATCTGGTTTTGAATTAAGTGGAACAATGGCGGCAGCAGCAGCTACCTGCAAAATTATTGCACTTGTTGATTCTCCAGAAAATGCATTCGGGGCTAACGCTGTCATGGAAGTGCTTATTAATGAGCATCTTCTTAAAGACAGTGCTGGCATATAAGGAGAGTATGAACAATGGCAATGAATAGAGCAGCATTTGCAAAAATGCTTGAGCCGGGTCTGAACACACTCTTTGGACTCGAATATAGTCAATATCCAGCGGAATACACAGCGGTATTTGAATCAAACACTTCGCAAAAAGCGTTTGAGGAAGACGTACTTCTGGCAGGATTTGGAAATGCGCCAACAAAATCTGAAGGGTCTGCGGTATCTTATGATGCAGCTTCTCAACAGTGGACTGCGCGTTATCAACACGAAACGGTTGCTTTGGCATTCTCAATCACTGAGGAAGCTGAAGAAGATGGTCAGTATGGCTCAATCGCTTCTCGCTACACCAAGGCGCTTGCGCGTTCTATGGCTTCCACAAAGGAGCTAAAGGCTGCGAATGTCTTGAACCTAGCGACAAGTACCACTGGTGGTGATGGTGTAAGCTTGTTAAATACAGCTCACCCAACACAGCACGGTAACCAGTCAAATACGCTGGCAACAGCGGCTGACTTGTCTGAAACTTCACTTGAATCTGTTCTTATCCAGATTTCTGATATGAAAGATGACCGTGGACTTCGCATTGCTGCAATGGGTACGCAGTTGGTTATACCAACTTCATATGTGTTCGCGGCAGAGCGTCTGTTGGAATCACAGCTCCGCACTGGTACTGCTGATAACGACATCAACGCGATTAAATCTGGAGGCTATCTGCCAAAAGGTTCGCATGTGATGCGCCGTCTGACAGACAACGATCAGTGGTTTGTAACTACTGACGTTCCTGATGGACTGAAAATGTTCCAACGCTCACCTATGAAAAAAGGTATGGAAGGCGATTTTGAAACTGGTAACGTGCGCTATAAAGTGCGTGAGCGTTACAGCTTTGGATTCACCGACTGGCGTGGCATCTTCGGATCTGAAGGCGCTTAATAATAAACTTGTGGGGTTAACGCCCCACAAGACTTTGTTTTTATTCATAAAATAAAATAATTTCTTCTGGCCCTTGTAATTTATGCAAGAAACCTTATCTCTATTGTATAGAAAGAAACAATGAGAAAGGAAGACAAAATGGAAATAACATACAAAGCAGTAAGAGTAGAAGCAGGGGTTCCAATTTGGAGCTTATTTGAAGTTGTTACTTATGGTGGCAATAGCAACCCCTATCGTAAGGTTGAAGAGACAGAAATCGGATCTTTAACAAATTTTCCAAACGAAGGTCCAGTGGCCACTGTTCGTTTCGATGGCGCAGAGCGCACTGTTTCAGCGCCAACTGTAGCTGAGTGTTTGGCCGAAGCGAAGGACGCTATTGCCAGCCTTGAGGCAAATGATGCAGAAGGTCCAATTTACGATGAAGATGGTCAAATTGCTCTTATGCGTCATTTGGAGAATTACGAGCCTCACGCAATGGATACAGCTTACGAAGATAGTATGGGTTGGACGTAACACTAACGGCGTTAGCGTTACAAAAACCAAACAAAGGCGGTCTTCGGATCGCCTCTTTCTTTTTAAAACTACTTGTTGTATTATGCCGATATCCCTGACAGCCACATTGTGTGGCTGACATTTGCCACGACAGGAGATTATCATGGCTAATACAACATTTAACGGACCAGTGCGGTCTGAAAACGGCTTTCAGCAAATCACAAAAAACACAACAACTGGCGCAATCACCCCATCCGAATTTGCACTAGAAACAATTGCAACGACAGGCAACAATGTTATTGATACTAGTGTTGCTGGAACAACCGCTGGAGCAAACAACGCAAGCCTAGATACTGGCGCTACAATTTTTGGTATTGTTCCAAACGCTATTGGTAGCGGCGTCCCTGCTGCTGGCACAAATATCTTTGTTAGCAAAGTTGGTGGCACAATCGTTACATCCATCCTCGTTGATTTACACGGTGGATATAGTGGATCAGCAAGCGCCGATAGAGTTATCGGTACTGGAACATCTGCTAATGCTCACATTGCTGTATTAACAAAAGAGGTTAACGGCATTCCTATTCTTCTTGAGTTTGGTTGTGTAGAGGTTCCCACAGGCGGCGATCCAGATATCAACTTAGACATCTCTGCTACTGGAACTACAGCCTCTGGTGCGGCAGTCGCCTCTGGAACTCAAATGATGAACAACGGCGATTTGACGCTAGGGTATTATAACGCTGTGGATGCTGGCGCGGTTATGGCTGCATTAACGAAGAAGTACATTTACTTGGTGCAAGGCACAGCTACTAACGCTGCCTATACAGCAGGTAAAATCTGGATAAGAATTACTGGTATGAACGTCGATTATGCTAATGGTTAATAATTTGGGGGGAGCTTTGGCTCCCACCTATATCCTATAGGAGCTTAATATGGCTAATATCGTAAGTGTAAAAACATTATCTGAAAATACCCATGAAATTGTGGTGGCGTTTCATCTGCAATATGTAGATGCTGGCGACGAAAGTGCTGTTTCAAAAGTTGATGTTTCTGCTTTAGCTACAAATTCAAACGGAGATTCTTGTACTGCTGTTCGGTTAGTAGAATGCTGGTGGGTAATACAAGGATGTACTGTTGAGGTTATGGCAGCGGCAGATACAAATGTTATTATGATGCATCTTGCAGCGGATGATATCGGGTATCAGGATTTCAGTAAATTCGGTGGATTGCCGTCAACTCTTTCTTATGGAGCTAATCCAACTGGTGATATAAAATTCACTACAACTGGAGTTGGAGCGGCTGGAGACACATATAACATTGTTCTAAGAATGAACAAACAATACTAGGAGTTCCGCATGGCGACTTCAGGAACCGTGGCCTTTCAACCAAATGTAGAAGAAATAATATCTGAGGCATTTGAACGCTGTGGCATAGATCCGCAAACTCAAACAGGCGACAGAGCTGTATCAGCTAGGCGCAGTTTAAATCTATTGTTTTCCGAATGGGCAAACAGAGGAATTAATTATTGGGCTGTTACTCAAAACACATTGATTTTGGTCAATGGGCAAACAGCTCATCCTCTACCATTAGGAACAATAGATATTATAGATGCAGTAATCCGCGATAGCACCGCAAATACATCTGACCAGATTATTAATAGAGTTTCCATCTCCGATTACAATCAAATGCCTAATAAATCTTCTGCTGGTAAGCCAAGCCAATATATGTTGGACAAGCAATTCACTCCAGTTGCTTATTTTTGGCAAGTCCCAAATAAAACAACATATAGTATGGTATATTGGGCCATTAATCAGCTTGATGACATTACAGAATCAAATCAAGATGCCGACATTCCATATCGCTGGAATGAATGTATTTGTGCTGGTTTGGCTAGTAAGCTGTCTGTAAAATATGCAAGCGATAAATTTAATGTACTAAATGAAATGTATGAAAGAGCATTTAATTTCGCATCTTCTTCTGACAATGATGGCGTAAGCTTGAGGATTCAGCCAACTGGGCTGAATTTATCTTAATGGCAAAATATGCAAAAGGAAAAAAATCATACGCAATAAGTGATATCAGTGGTTTAAAAGTTAGGTATACGAAACTAAAAACCACTTGGGACGGATTGCGTGTTTCTCCAGAAGATTTTGATCCCAAGCAACCTCAGTTAACGCCTGCCAAAAATGTTGTGGACGCCACAGCATTATTTAATCCAAGACCAGATAATGACCCAGAAAATGCAACTTTCTTTGTTGGATATAACTACGATCCTTTTTTAGACCCCAGAGAGCGCCCCACAGTAGGTATAAACGCCTATGGCAACGCTGGGTATGTAATTCCTGAAATAACCATCACTGAGACAGGCGTGGGCGGTACAGGTGCTGTTGGAACCGAAAGCGTGGCCATCGATCAGACTAGAAATGTAACAGGTCTGGGGGCTACAGGTGGCGTTGGAGTGGAAATACCAGCAGCATTCCCATTTGGCGTAGGTGGTTCAGGTGGGGCTGGCGCTGTTGGCGTAGAAGGCGTAAGCTTGGCTATAAATGAAGTAGGCGTAGGCGGTACAGGTGGCGTTGGAACTGAAAGCATTGGAATTAGCGGATGGGGCCAAAGCACTTGGAACTCAGGAACATGGGGTAACTAGATGAATTACACAACTCTAGTCGCAAATATTAAAAACTTCTTGGAAGATGATAGTACAGAGATGTCGGCGTCTATAGATGAAATTATATCTCAAGCAGAAGAAATGGTTTTCCAACGATTGCCAAATTTGCCTTGCTTTAGAAAAACGTCTTCTGCTGCTAATCTTGTTGCAGGCACAACAGACTATACAGTTCCATCCGCTAGGATGATTAGACAAGTTTCTGTTACCAGCTCAAGTATTGTTAGATATTTGAATCATAGAATAGATTCTTATTTACGTGATTATTGGCCAAATCCTAGTACACAGGGATCTCCAATCATGTATACTACTACAAACGCAGGAATTGCTGGAACTATAATCACCTTGGCCCCAACACCATCCGCAACAGATGCATACTCAGTTGACTTTATAGCACCCGAAACTGGTCTTAGTTCAGGCAATGCAAATAGTTGGGTTGGCGATAACGCAGAAAATGTGTTATTATCTGCATGTCTGTATGAGGCGTCAGCTTTTCTTAAAGCTGGAGAAACTTTGGCGCTTTACAAGACACAATTTGACGAAGCGGTGCAATTGTTTGTACAAGAGATGCAACGAGACTACGCAGCAGAATATAACGGAGGCATATAATGGCACTTACTCAAGCGATGTGTACGCTATTTAAAAAAGATGTGTTGCTTGGTGATCATCATCTTGACACTGATAATATTTACATTGCGCTATACACAAGTTCAGCAACTTTAAATGCAACAACAGATGGTTACATAACTTCTAATGAAGTTGCCAATGGCAACGGATACACCACTGCTGGAGTTGCATTAGCAAGTAAAACAGTAGCAGAAAATAGCACAAGTGGTGTTTTTGATTCCGCTGATCCTGAATGGACATCAGCAAGTTTTACAGCGCGCGGAGCTTTAATCTACAACAAAACACTTGGAGATGCGTCTTCAAATTCTAGAGGAGCAATAGCTGTTTTAGATTTTGGTGGTGACTTTACAGTCTCTGGTGGTACTTTTAAGATTGTTTTTCCAGCAGCAACCAAAGATACAGCAATTGTAAGGATTGACTAATGGCCAGCACATATACTGGAACTGGTATTGAAAAGATTGGAACAGGCGAACAGTCTGGATCTTGGGGTAATACCACAAATACCAACCTAGATATTATTGATCGGCTTACAAACGGTGTTGGGACCGTGACTCTTTCAAACACTACGCATACCTTAACAACAACGGATGGCAGCTTGTCAGACGGTATGTTTAAGGTTCTCGTTCTTGGCGGCTCCCCCTCTGGTACAAACACGGTT
>TARA_R110002051_G_scaffold122145_3_pt1 | contig 11503 bp, 27 predicted proteins | sample TARA_R110002051 | Tara Oceans TARA_R110002051 (sample SAMEA4397023) | marine metagenome | biome: Polar Biome; feature: [MES] marine water layer (ENVO:01000295) within the mesopelagic zone...; material: water (ENVO:00002006), including particulate matter (ENVO:01000060) such...
TGTGACAATCATAGAGGATGGCGAGGAGCTTGACGGGGTAACTGACTTCGAGAAGAGAACCGTAACCGTTAGTTCTAAGCTAGACTATACCGCCATGCGGCACACCCTCCTGCATGAGATATGGCACGTCCTCTTAGAGGGAATGTGGATGCATGATAGGAGCAAAGAGTATGGTGCCATGTCGGGCATCGTGCCTATATGCAACGAAGACCTTGCAGAGAACATAGCCAAAGGAACACTCCTGTTCAGGAACCTAAACCCGCAGCTATGGGATATACTCTTCGCCCCTCACCTAACATAACAGTCATAAAGATTACCATCAACCGCAACGCTTTGCACACCCTCGATGCACTCAGCACCATCCCCATAGCGCCTTGCGAAGTAGAACATATACTCGCACCCCGATACGCCACGGTTCATCTCGCGGTCACGGGACAGCTTTCGGTGGGCGCTGTAGGCATCCTTAAGCTGACCATGTGACCACCTGTCTTGGCAGTCCAAGAAGCATTCATCCACGGACAGAAGACTGTCTACCCTGTGTGCGGGATCGTTATCCGAAGCGCAGTCCCTGATATGCCAACAGTGGTTTTCGCACAGCACCTCAGTAGGGAGGCTGCAACCCGCTATCGTCATCGTTACTAGGACGGGGATGACCTTCAAGCCTTCTGTAAATTTCTGCATCGAAATGATCCTCCAATAATTTCATAAAGTCTATGAGCAGCATAGTCACGGTGGGCTGAATATTCCCATCGTCCCTGCACACGGCAACGGGGGCCTTGCCTGAAGAGCTACTGTCATCTATAGCCTGACGCATTGCTGCCTTGATGTTGGTGCGCTTGCCGCGCTTGGCCTCAATCCAAAAGTCAGGCATCTCTACATCAGCGCACTCGCTGCCAACTCGCGTCTGTCCCAATCCCCTCTTGATGTCGAGTTGGGGGAACCGCGCCTTAAGTATGTTGGTAAGCTCTCGCTCGAAGTTATGACCCTTGCGTCTGCTGCTTGCGCCACCCATCACTTGTTACCCAACACTAATATCTCCCCAAGTGAATCCTCTATGAGCTTGACCGGGACGGTTACCTCAGTGACCTCGTCATCCTGTGCCTTCTGCACAACCTCGATAAGACGCTCCGTCAGCGCCTCTGTTGTGGTTGCGAGGTGATATGTGTTGTATACTCTTGACCGTCTTCCCATCTTATCCTCCTGCTGTTATAAATAAAAGAAATGCTAAAAACATGGCGGCAGTAATGAACACCAAGATGTCTATAACCTTTTCTAGAATCTTGTTCATTACTTCTTGCCCCGGCTGAAGAATGCCTCCGGTGTGAGGAAACTCTTCTCTATGTTACAGGTGAGCATTGGCTCGATGTCAGCAGAGTCCCTCTGAGTCTTGACACGTCCACCCATCTGAACCTTCCAATCGATCTCTGCCACGTTGCCTACAAGGGTTTCATCTGTCCACTTGATGACAAGCAGAAAGGGTTTGCTCGTGGCTTTGCACAGTAGCATCCCGTGGGTAATCTTGAGCGCGGAGATGGAGAACTCCACCTTGTCTGCGCTCTTCCCGCTCCTGCATTTGATCTCAATGAAGGAGAGAATACTAGCGCCGAACCATTGGTCACCCGGCCTCTTGCGTATCATGGCATAGTCTAGTCGGTAGGACACGGGCAGCTTCATAAAGCTGTACCTCTCGCTGACTCCCAAGCTCTCTAGCGCATCTAGCTCGTTGGATAAATCCTTTTTTGTTTCAAATGATTCTCGTGGTGTCATTTTTCCCCCCAAGGAATGTCCTCTATTTTTTTTCGTTTTGGTAAGTAGCCGCCCTTGTATTTTTCCCATGGTTTATCATCAAGAGCAGGGTTTGTTTTGTTCTCGTAGAACTCCTTCCATTCCCTTTTTTCCTTCTCGCTCATGTGCTTCCATTCTTTTAATGTCACAGTTAACATATTCCAACTCCTCCTCCCGCGCAGCCTTCTTGTCGAGTCTGCGTTCAATCATCCCCATCAACGCCTTTGCCCTTTTTTCGTTTTGTCTTTTTTGCTTGGAGAACTTCATTATGTAGTCCTCGTGAATTGCTATGGATTTTCGTAGCCTCTGATACTCCTGATATGAGGCGCTTAACCCTACTGCCATCTGTCCCTCCTTCCGTGAGTAATTCTTTTTCCTGAGCCTTCAGCAGAAGGTGCTGTGGGCCGCTTGGTATCTGTGTCTTTACCTCTACCTCTCTGTTCTTATCTCTACCTTGTAGAGGAAGCAGTCCATCAACCTTAAGCCCCAAAACGCATAAGTTATACATACTTTGGTATGTAGCGATGAACTGCCGCCTCATAGTAGTCTGAAAGTATGTGGCCGAACTAGCGCATAGCGTTGACCACCCTCCCAAACTTCTGACCACTGAGTGTATAAGCGGATCGTCGAACTTGACAGATGTATTGCCCCCGATCGACTTCGTTGAGGATGTTACCGCAGCCCACGCCACGATAGCCTTCTCCTCTGAGCTTGGGGCAGCACTCTCCAAGCTATCGATAAAATCACTAGGTTTAGGCATCCACTTCGACGCTGACGCGTGAGACTTAGCAGCAAGAACAAACTCATCAATGGAATATTTCTGAAGAATATCCCAATAAAGTTGGATAGAGTTCTCGCTGATCGACGCATCATAGAGATCACTGAGCGATGTAAGCACCTCAACAAATTTCCGCTTGTCACTTTTGTTCATTCTCTTTCTCTGCTTGTTTCTCTCGAAACAGTTTGCGCTGTGTGAACCATCCTGATTCCACAGACACTCTGTCCCATGGGTTATGTACTAGCACCTCCACGTCCATCCTGATCTTAGCATCGTACAATTCCTCTAGCGCTTCGATCTCTTCAGATGTCATGTCATGCTGCGTTCTCACCGACCCCGAACCTGAATCCCCCTTAGCCATATTCATGGCTACATCGAAGGGACTCCACTCGCAGTCTGCTCCTAGTGTTGTTAATGCTATTGCCATTTATCCTCCTAGTGTAGTGTTTTCCTGTCCACATTGAAGTCGGCGCTGAACTCCACATCGACATCCTCAAGACCAATAAGCTGACCGGAGTGCGGCCACTCATGGCAGTGAGCCTGATCGCATCGAGGGCAGATGAGCATAATCTCTTCCGGCTCTCTGTGACCTTCCTCAAAAGCCATCGCACTAACGTGCGTCATGGCACATCCGAACCACCTGCATATGAGCAGGTTGATCCATCTAAATCTACTCTTAAAAAATTTCATCAATCCTCCTTTAGCCAAGACTTCATTGCCTCTACCGTCTTGAGTGTGTTGACGCTGACGTTTGGCGTAGTGTCCCTGTTCATCATCAAGAACCCATCCACCTTGTCTGAGTTCCTCATGCAAAGCTCCAACGAAAGGAACTTGGTTTTGTTTTTGTTCTGTCCATTATGGAACGGTGATTTGTGCATCCCGTCGATAGCCTCCGTAAGATCGGCAACCGAATAACCCTCCGTTAAGCGTTCATTAATTGACTTGTACGTGGGGCTTTTAGGATTCAAACCTGCCTTGGATTTAGGATGAATTTCTTTATAGTATTCAACCACATCCATTATGGCACGTTCCCTGCTATTATATATATTAATATTATCTTTATAATTAATTCTCTTATTCTTACTAATACTTTTTTTCTTTGACCCACTTTCTTTTTTTAGGTTCAAAACAGCAAGCGTCAATTCCTTGACGCTACTTGTTAGTTCCGCTAAGGCGGCGGGTAGGGAGGTATCCCTCCGTGGATTCATTTTTAGTTCTGTCTCGTAATCCATATTTCCCCCTTTAAATGGGACATAACCTGACGCAAGGGGGTTAGGAAGGAAGGGAGCGTCAGGCTATGTCCACATCAGTAAACTACCATACTCTACAGAATACTCAAGTGAAGTATCTGTCTAGAATGGTACGTCTTCTGAGGTCTGAATGGGTGGTGGGCCAACATTTGACCAATCCTCCACTCGTTCCTCTTCCTGATATTTGATGACCTTTGGATAGCCATCGTCGTTTGGCCCCATGACTGCGCGACCCTTGCGCCCCATCAAACCGTGCAATTCATCCTCATTCTCAGGACGCTTGGTCAGTCCCAACCCCGACAGGAATTGGTCTAGCTTCCACATCGCATTCTCTGTGAGAAAGACCCGGTCAAAGCACCGGAAAGTTTTCCCGCTGCTGTACAGACCTTCGAGTTCAATCTCGATGCCCTGTGTCCCTGTCCTGTAGGTCTTGTACCCTACGCTCGTTACCGAATAGTCATACTCCCCCTTGGGGAACACGAATGGTGTGTCTGAGTTAGCTGCAGTTGCAGTTACTGTACTTTTTCCATCAGGATAAGTAATCATTAAGCTCTCCTATGCTTTGGTGTTTAGCCAATTGTTTAACTGTTTAATTTTGCCAAGCTCTAACTTGCTCAGAATCTCCGGCGTTATGATATCAATCTCTCCATTCTTAAGTTCTTTCTGTACGCTCCTCAGCGCAGCAGATACTACATCTTCATCCTCCTCTAAAGATTCGATGAGGGTCATGGTGGTGGCTATCTCTATCTTCTGCATATCCACTCCCATGGCCTCTAGATACTGCCCGTAAGACAGTGGAATCTTGCTAGGCATTTCATAGCCCACACGACTCTTCACTAGTCTCCCCGGCTCAGGCTCAAACACGAGCCATCGGTCAGACCCAACAGACTGTGCCTTGTTCTTTTCCCCTTCCCTCTGTATAACCCGCACGTCTGTGCAAGCATGACCTATTTGATCGCACCAAGAGTTCACTACTGCTAGTGAGTTTTTGGGGATGCTTGCGGCAACAGCAGTCCAATCAGTGCTTAGGCTACTCGAAACCTTAGCCTGACCTGTGTGCGAGAGCAGAATTATCTGCATTCCCTTGCGCCACTGTAGCTCATCAAGATCTTGATGCAGGAACTTCTTTAATTCCTGAGCCACCGCAGCATTCCCCTTACCGAATGAATTGAAACCCTCTTTCCCACGAGAGGAGTTGTATACCCCATCGAAATCTCTTTGGCAGATGTGCTTCTCTAGCAGAGAAACCATGTTGTCCAAGGTGTCGATGGCTACCGTTTTAAAGTCATGGTCTTCATCTTGAAGAACCTTCACGGATGCAACCACGTCATCCCACGTCTTGCACACACCGTCCGTTGGCAGCGTAGGAACAGTTGTTCCAATGGCACCACTCTCCGTAGCAATGATAATGGGACTCTCCGCATTCGCGGCAAAAGTGGTTTTCCCTATTCCGGGATCTCCGATTATCATTAATCTAGGTGGTGGTTTGATGCGCTTCTCCTTTGATTTGTTTAGTGAAAACCTGCTCATTTCTCCTCCTTAGTTATATTTAATTCAGGATGTAGATCATCCATGTACTCAAGATTAGTTGCGGTGTTGAGTTCTGCCATACCCTGACAGACATCAAAGTAAGGGCAAAGCCCAAACCCACTGCGACAGTTGGAGGTACTCCGTGTCCAACAACCGTCTTTCTCTCTGTCGCTTACTCTTTTTGCTTGGACTTCCAAATCCCACAATGCTTTATAGCGTTCTTCATCGGTATAGTAAAGCTCTTTTCTGTAGAAGGGGGCATAGCTAGACATATAATATACCCTCATGTCTTCTAAGTCCTTCATCTTAGGTCTGTTTTTATAAAGTACGTCATACAATATTTTTGGCGGCTTGTCGGAACCGTCATCATATTTTTTTCTCATAGCCTCCTGATACAGGACAAGCTGTATGTTCATACCGCTGTTTAGCTGTTTCCAATAGGTTCCTCCCATGCTAGTGGCAGTCCTATCGCCGGATGTCTTATGCTCAATAAGCACAAGCCTACCACCTTCCTTCTCCCTAATCAGGCCATCAATTTTTCCTCCGAATTTCTGACCTCCCAACTTGACCTCGAACTCCTCCTCCACTGACACCGTTTCGTATTTTGCATGGTGTTCATCATACCATTTGTTGTAGTATCCGCGCAGCAGCATCATCGCTTGGTCTATGACGAGGTGGGTTTCGGGCAGATCTTCTTCCACCTGCGCCACCTGCTCCATGTGCCACACAGCGTGTACCACATCCTGCTCCTTCAGGAAGCACTCAAGCCCTGCGTGGACAAGAGTTCCTAGCGTCATGGCATCTGACCGGACAATCTCCCGATACCCGTCGATGTACCTGTATTTGTACATCTGTTCGCACTGCTGATATTTCTTTAATGCACTTTGCGTTATCATGCTATCTCCCTATGTAGAAGTGGAGGAAGGCTGCTGTGGAGAGTGACACTAAAGCCAAGGCAATCCTTACCCTTAGTGCTACTCGCCCCTCTACAGACTTCCTATACTTGCTAGACGCTAAGTATTTTAGCGCTGCCCTATGGTTGTTCTCGTGACGATGGTTCCACATCTATTTGTCACTCCCCGGACTGTTAGCATCTGCCATCCGCTTGCGTAGTCGTGTCAGTGCTTGAGCGTAGATATCCACTGCGCTCTCGTTTTCTCCGCACAGGGAATGTCCCTCGCCTAGCCACATGGCCCCATTGCAGATGGATTGGTTTACCCACTTAGCCATTGCGGGGGGCATCATGTTCTCAGCATAGAGAATCTCCTGTAGATGCTCCACCTTAACCATAAGATCGTCCATCACACTCATGCCTACGCCTACACAGAACTCAAGTTCCGTTACGACCTTCTCCTCATTATTTCTGTTTAGATTGCTCATCTTTTTTTCCTTCCTCTTTTTTCTGAACTGTATCGTTTCGTTGCCACCGATTGGCTTCATCCCCATAATTATTGTGTAACCAATGGTGGAATCTCTCCCAACCCCTGATGTATTCCTTGCTTAAGCCACTTTGCATTTGTCTCCCTTTCCAAATTTGTAGATGTAGAACCCCGGACTCTTGTACAGGGTCTGCCCCATGTGGTACTCGCTCGAACCCCTTGAACCAAACTCTATTTTCCATGGCGTTTGTGTGCAGTTCCTGCCACGCGCACCTAGTTCAGGTAAGTCATTTCTTATTGCCATAAAGGCAACGCCATCGTGACGCAGTATATTTTGTATATCCCCTATTAGGCTGTTCGCCTCCTTTCTCCCTAGCACGTTGGCTACATAGATGCAAGTTACTAGCGGCCATTTGACCCCTAAAGTCCACTTTGCATCGATATGGTAGGGGTCATAGCCAAACGCTTTTATATTTTCCTGAAGCAGGTCACGTATATCGTCACCCCTCCCGCATCCATAGTCGAGCATCTCGCAATCGAACATTTGGTTCGGCTGAGTAGTGTCTACCCTCGCCCTTTTGAGGTGACCATGCGCTAACAAGTAACGCATCGGCGCACTCATATACATCCTGCTCTTGGCAGTGCTTCCACCCACGATTAAATCCCGTGGGTCTGTGTCCGGCATAGCCAAGACATCATCGGTCAGTTTCATTATCGACCCCCCTCATCTGTACTTTCCGGCACAGACATACCACAAACCGACCATTCGGTGCCTTGTACGAAGACACTTGATAGGTTCGGTATCTATGCGGAGGATAAGTCTCGATGTACTCATCCACATAGTTCTGCACCTCGCATGGATGCCCGCTCACATCCAAGCACAGGGTTCCATCGAACCCGTAGCTGTTGTGGGTTTCAATTTTTAGCTGCATGTTATCCATTTTTTCCCTCCTTGTTTAGTGTACTACTTCCACGATATTCTTTCGCGTGTCTGTCTCTCCCTGTTTCCCATCGCATAGCCCACAGTCACTGCAGGTTGTCTTCGCCACCTCTAGTGTCGCGCTCGACGGGCAGAGTATTTCATCATCTTGCTTTTGGTTCAGGTTGCTTATAATCCTGAAGGTTCTAAAGCCTAGCGCCTTGGCCCTATCTTTTGCCCCTTCATCCATGTAAGGGTCTATGCTTGCCATTGCGAAGTTCGCAAGATGCGGTGCATTTTCCCAATTGTGCGTATAGTTGCTGAATCTTCTCTTAGCCATTTATCGCCTCGTAAATTTCCTTGGTTTGCTTGGGCGGTACTGCCCCCATATCCCCTGCTGCGCCTACCCTGATGTCCCTGTCCACATCCCGTATTGCTTGCAGCCCTTCCTCCCATTCGGTTGGCTTGTCATGCGTTGACTTATGCACATTGTTTGGTGCATATATCCACGTCACATAGCACTTGCCTTTGTCCTGCTCACCTGCCTTTTTTCTCTGCCTCGCTAAGAACCACCGCAATGGGCATTCTCCGCAATAGCTTACATCGTCCCCCCTTGCCATGATATCGGTTAGCTTGTCCCGACTATCGGGCAATATCCAAATTTGCGCCATGTTTCCAATCTTGCTGTTGGCGGTTTTTGTCTTTAGATTCGAGACTACCACCCGAATCTCTTCACCATTGTACATACTAGGCCCACGCCATAACACGTACGTTGACTTCTTAATCTTTGCCATGTTTCCCCCAATTTCATTTTTACTCCTAAATGCGGCCTTGTTCGGCAACTAAATCACCATATATTTCTTGAGCGTTCTCGCTTGGTTGACTGCCAATCCAACTTTTTGCCAATGGCGATGGCGTGTAATATTCGCTTATTCTGCAAAGTTTAGCGTACAGGGGGCAACCTTGCCCGCCATGATAATCAGCACAAAACCAATAATGGGCCTCGACTATGTCAAATCTATCAAAATACATTCTATCTCCTATTTTTAAGGTTCATCAAACTACTCAGTTGATGCTAGGTGTTCCGCTATCCACTTCACATCCACCCTATCTATAAAATCGTCGAAGCTTTCTTCATGGACAAAGCGCAGAAGTTGCCTTGTCCCATAGGCAATACCCTTTGCCGTTATCCATTGGTCAACCATAAGCTCCCGCATCATGTGCAGAAGCCCTAGCAGATCTTCTGTTAGATGGTCAGCTATGTGGTCAGGATGCCCTAACTCTTGAAGCTGCACCAAGTACGCAGGTTTATCCTGAATGAATCCTAGCAGCCTAGCGCTTAGGCTTTCATCCCTGTTGTACATCGTCATATTTTTTATCCCCTAGTCCAAGTTTGTTTAAACCCTCGAAGATTATCTCCTCGATTTCTACTTCATGCATCAGTCGCGCAGCCAATCTCTTGCGGGATGTCTTGCGCAAATGTTCATCAATATGCGCAGCCAAAAACCACGCAGTCTTTCTTAATATCTTATCCATTTTTCTCGCTCTCCTTCTTCGACCAATCCCTTGACTGACCCTTGATGAATCCCGATTGCTTTTTAGCTACCGATTTCAGGTGCTTACCCTCTAGCCTGTCCCAATCTTGGGGATGGTTCAGGGCGTTATAGTATAACGTTCTCCAAATGTCATCCCCCTTGGCTAGTGCTTCATGCAGCACCGCGACAAGAACCACGCGAGTCCGTAAAATCAGTGCGCGTTCCTTGTTGTCCCCCTTTATGGGATGCAGATTGCGTATCGTTTCCTTCATCGAGTAGCCCCTTCGCTTGCTCGACTTCTCAACCTTTTCCTTCAGGCTTAGGTTTAGGTGCGCTTGATGACGCACCCAACCTTCCCCTTGCTTGCGCTCCTTATCTAGTCGCGCTCTACCCTTGTACTTGCCCATCTAACATCTCCTTAAATTGGTCATAAACTTTCTGCTTGCTACCCTTCAAGCCATACTCTGCTTTCACCATCTTGTAGCAACTTGGCCCTCTGCGTGACAGTCCCAATAGTTCGAGCTTTAGCCCTGATAAAAGAACCTTGGCCCGATAGTCCAAGATATCGTCTTGAGCAGTCAGCACCCTAACCTCCCGCACTTGCGGTATTCTTCCTGTATACATCTTATCGCCTTCCCGTTAAGATTCGCACAAGCTTCACCGGAGCAGGTAAAAAGCTCCAATATACTTGCTTGCATTTTGCCTTGAGCTTGGCGCTCTCCGCTCTCACATTATTCACACTACCAACGTGTGGCGCTGCCGGAACAAAGTCACAGCTTAGATTTAGCCAAACTTTCTCCGCGGTATCGTTCCACCGCAAATCCCATGACGGCCATTTACGGCCATAACACATATTAATTGCTTTCATGTTTTGTCCTTCCTAAATTGTTGTTAGCCTACCTTGCAAAAGCACCATTCATTCATGTACTCAAAGTAGATATTTTCATCCCCTACAAATCGAATCGTAATCCACCCTAATTTGGGCAAGTCATTAACTTCATATTCTTTCATATCAACTCCCTTTTTAGCCTATGTCCATAAGTTCAAATTCAGCTTCCGACTCTTCGCCATCGCTATCGTGTTCAGGGTCAGTACCATCACCATCGTAATCATTTAGCCACAAGGCCAAATCCTCTGCCGTAACAGGTGTAAGTTCACCGCTCTCACCCGTATTGGGGTTGAAGTAATATGCTTTATCGTCAGTCATGCCAAACCTTAATGCACCTAGTGTGCCATGTTTAGTGCCAAGCAATATCAATAACTTAGCCTATGTTAGTGGGGTGATTAGGCCCCAATTAGTGGTGCCTTTATACCCCATGTGGGGTACTTAGGCCCCATTATGCGAAACTTCCAACGCGATAGGTGCATACTTCATACCCTTGCGCTTCCATGCCCATGTAATCCCTAGCAAAACCCATTGCTTTAGTCGCATTTACGCCTTGCAAGCTTGTAATGACCTTGCCTTGCAAGTGCAAAGCGCAATCAAATTTACCATCGCCATACTGTGCCGCAGCAAGGTAGACTCGTGAATTTTCACCATGGGATTCGTTCCCAAAGTAGTTAAACAATTTGGCTTTACTTGCTGCACCGCGCTTGATTTTATAATCAGACGTGTAATCAACAATTCCGCCGTTTCGCTTACGTACCTTGACCATGCCCTTGTGGGCTACCTTGTCAACTGTACGTTCGCGCTTCAATTGCTGCGTTGACGCATAGGTGCCTGCACCATCATCGTCCGCAGCAAGATAGCATATCGCCATTCTTGCCCCGTTCTCATGCGATAGTGACCTAATTGTCACCATCAAAATTCGTATGTGCTAGGCGCTTTTGATTATTACGCCTAGGCTTATCGCTTGCTGTTAGCGTAAATCTATCAACTCAACCCCTATGTACATTGAACCGCGCTTGGCAATTGCCTTGCGTTCTCAATGCGTTGCGCTTGCAAGCGCGGTTTGGGTTTGTTGTGATTATCGCCTTCATGCCAACCTACTCTGCAATCGTGGTGCCAACTATTAAGTTGAATGATATCAAGTACTTAGGAAATGGGGGGTGGGGTGCTAAGGCATCACCTTTTAGGGGTGATTTTGCAAGTAGCTGTAATCATTGAAGATTGGGGTGGGGTAAAAAGCCCCATGCATGGGGTATTTAGGCACCATTTTAAATGGGTCTTCCAAGTAGCTGATATCATTAGACTTTGTTCACGCAGCTCCAAATGAACAAGTGTTCATCAACGATATCAACCTACTGACATTGGCATGGGCTTTGCAACGCGTGACGCGGGCGCGTGCGGGCGCGGGTGCGCGGGTGCGGGCGGGTGCGCGGGTGCG
>TARA_R110002051_G_scaffold305018_3_pt1 | contig 11501 bp, 8 predicted proteins | sample TARA_R110002051 | Tara Oceans TARA_R110002051 (sample SAMEA4397023) | marine metagenome | biome: Polar Biome; feature: [MES] marine water layer (ENVO:01000295) within the mesopelagic zone...; material: water (ENVO:00002006), including particulate matter (ENVO:01000060) such as......
ATTACCATAAATATCACTTTTCAGTTTTATTCCTGTTTTATTTGTTATTAATAAGTCCTCAAGTCGCGCAGATTCGGGATATATACTTAAATCTTCTATTGGATATGTATCAGTGTTTTGCCATACAACATGGGTTTTATCATTATCCCAGAAACTTATATTATCTTCTTTTCTATTAATACCAGTGTGTGAATAATCTATACTATTCTCTTTACTCTGATATCCATAATTACGTAAAATTTTATTATTATAAATATTAGTAGATGTACCTACATTAGTATTTTTAAAGTGTGCAGTTTTATTGCTAAAGGTTAGAGGTACTATCCGCTTGCTTGTTAAGTTTTTAATTACTTCACCAGTAATACTGTCTTTAACGAACCCTGTAGTTGTTACACCTGGTTGATATTTCGATGGATCAGGTATAATATAATTTTGTCCATTAAGTGCAGATATATTTATTGTAAACGTTAAGTTGCTTGAATAAAACGGGGTGACTCCTGAGTTATAAAAACATAATTGCTGTGGAAATAATTGTTTGCTTTTAATATCAGTTAATTGTACAAATAAATTAGGTTTATATCTTTGAGAAAGATTATTTGTAGTATTTTCATGTTCAAATAATTTAATTAATGTTTTATTTTTACCTTCTAAATAGTACAAATCATTAGATAAATATTTTTCAATTAGCCCCTTCTCAAAAATAAATTTTAAATTTTCTATAGTTTTAGTTTCATCTTTAAAATATCTAACTGGTAGTCGTCCCCAATTATCAAAAGGTTGATTTATACCAACTATACTATTTGGAGAGGTGATATTATTTAGTCTAATCTTTAAGGGCTTATTATCTTTATTAATAGATAAAACTTGAGTTATATTATACATTTCTTCTATAACTCTAGTCTTCATATTTAAAACCAGATTCTTATTTACTTTATTGTCGCTATATACGAAACTATCAGCGACATATGTATCCAAATTAATTTGTATATTATTTGCTATTCTTTCTATAGATATATCAGTAATATGTGTGTCAGTATCTTCAGTAACAAACTCTTTGTTAGCAAGTAACTTTAGAATGAAGTTTTTAAGGTAGCTTGTAATCCCTGCTTTAGAGGATTTAAGTTTATTTTTTGTTTTAGTAAATTGAATTTCTTCTCTTACACTACGAATATTCTTTAATTGATCTTTTATTATATTAGAGTAATAATGAACTGCTAATTCTAACTCATAAATATCATCTGTATCGATTCTATTAAGAAATATATGTATATCGCTGCTTAAGGTACTAAGATTTATATTTTTTAAAAATTGTTTATATATAGTTTTAGTATAATCATCTGTAACTGTTGTTCTCGTCGCTTTTTCTTCTTTCCAGTCAGCTAAATAATTATTATATAATATAGGTAGGTCGGATGAATCATAACTATCTTCATAATGTGCCTTCCATTTTAAATATGATAATGGGGTAGTTGTATTATATTGTTCAATCATTATAATTGTAATCCTTTTCTAATTTGATAGTCTACATTCTTAAACACTATACCATTTTCATGTTCCCAATTGGCACTGAGTGATGATTGGGAACGGGTGACTGAATTATATGTATTACTAAAATCTATAATACTGTTTTGAATATATTCATTTTTTGTAGTATCATATGATACAAATGGATAAAATTCATAAAATAGATCCAATCCAGAAGCACCGCTTATTGTTGTATCTAACGGCCAGCCCCAGTTATTATATACATTATATGTAGAGAGAGGGTATGTAGTTGATACTCCTGAAGACGCACCATCAACTCTTATTGTAGGTACGGTTTGTGGTTTAATTAAAATATATTGATTATCGAATTTTTGTCTAGCAATAAAACTAGTACCTGCAGTTACTTCATATGTTAACGATGTAATCGGGGTCGTAAGATCAATATTTCTACCATAAGCAGAAGAAGTATAAAATCGTGTATCGAAATTTTCATTAACCCGTTCATACTCTCCTAATAGTTTAGAAATTTTTATACTAAATAGATTATATAATCTTTTTAATTCAGGCGGCGGCTCGGGTGTTGTAAAATCTATCTCTTCATTTAAAAAAGCATAGAAAGATTTTATATTTTCAATTTTACAAAAATCAATATCGCTATTGTTGATAGTAAAATTTGCTATTTTTTCTACAATTGTTTTACCGAATGATGTTGGTGTTGAGCTGGCGGCACCTACAAATGAAGTAAACACACCATCGAATAAGTTATCATATTCGGTTAACAAAGATTGAAATCTATAACTTTTAAGTACTTCTGAATAATCTATATCTTCATTAATTTTATAAACTTCAGTATCGTTTGTAGAAGGAAAAACTGTAAAAGTATAAGAACCGGTAATTAAATTATTAACAACAACTCCTGGAGGAACTGTTACTCCGACACCTATTGATACCGGGCCAAGCGGTCCATCGGGATCATGATCAATTATTTCACCAATAGATGTCGCAGGATTACTTACAAATGAATCTAATCTTCCAGTTATGTTTAATGTCCATGTTCCAGCTTCGAGCGGATCAATATTAAGATATAAAAAGCTACTTAATTCTGTTGCGTTTGATGTTATATTAAATGGTAAGCTAGCAGTACTTACACTGCTTATATTACTTGTTATTGTTGTGGAGCCGTCACTCCAGTCTGCGTAAAATTGACGACAATCTATTGAAATATCATCTACCTTACCTATAAAACCCTGGCTTGCTTGTATGAATATTCGGTTTGGGTTAGCATTATCTGCATCAACAAGTATAGTATAAACCCCGTCTTCCTTGAACCCGTCTTGATGCGCTGGTGGAGTTGGATCGGTAGTACCGAGAAATACTCTTACATCACCCGCTACATAGTCAGATATAGTTAACGTAATTTTATATTCATTTCCTAGGGTCGTATTTATATCTTGGTATAAATTATCCGATCCGTGTCCATGTGCTACATGCGACGCTGTACCACTCGACCAATCCCATCCCGTCTCAGCCTGACCTCTACCTCCAGGGCTCTCGGCTGTACCAGTGTCAATTGTCCAAGCATTATCACAATCTGCGTTTGTCCCAGAAGTATTCGACGAAAAATTACCATTAACTAAAGTTATAAAATTACCAACTGGTTCATGGAAAAAGGGCGAATAGTATTTTCCTATGTTTAGCTTATCGTCTGCTAATGCAACAAACACTTGAAATTTATCACCTTGTCTTTTATATTGTATACCTGACATTTCTTTCATGCCAGTGGATGTGAAAGATAATCGGCTTGTGAACGGCGCTAAAATTTTAACAGGTACTCCGAGCTTAGTACTTGTTCTTTCATTAATAGTTGCTTTTGATCTTACACGAGCTCTAGCGACATCTGTTTCTTGATAATTTAATCCACTTGTATTAATATCAATTTCTACTCCGTCTACATAAAAGCTTTTTAATTTATGCTTGCTTGTGTTTAATTTAATTAATAGATTAACTTGTTCATTTGGTATATCATCATAGTAGCTAAATCTTGTAGGGTTAGAGATTGTAGTAATACTAGTGCCTTTCTGTCGCACCTCATCGGTACTTGAATATAATAATACTGCAGTATTTGTTGTAATGTCTTTTTCTAATGATCGAGTTATAGTATTATCCGTATTAACATAAAAGTAATGAGGGGTTAATGTAGTGGGTAACCCGTTAATACTATCAATACGATTATCATCAATATCATAGAATGAATTGTATGGTATTAAATGCGCATATTTATTATTAAAATCATATGGTTTTGTATTGCTGCCGCTTGCTGTGAAAAATATTGTTTGGTCTTGAACAGTAGGATTAGGCATATCTTGCCATGAGGCTGTTACTCCTAAATTAAAAGTCTTTTTTTGACTAGCTGTCATGACCCGAGCAGTTAATCCGTCTTGATATGTAATATTTGATGTATCAACTGCTAAATGAGTATCTGCGTAATTATATATTGATACTGTTTCTGTTAAAGAGGTAAATGACGCCTCACCGTCTTTATTATATAAATAGACTGATACTGTATAAATTCCTGGTACATTATATTTGTGTGTTGCTATGAAATCATCTGTACCACTAAGAGTATATCCATCACCAAAATCCCACTTTGCAGTACTGTTGGATATACCATCAGGAAAATAATCTTGCATAGATATATTTTCACCGGTTATGAGTGGTGTTAATGAAAATTCAGATATACGAGTAAACCCTGCATGTGTGTGTGATAACGTATGTACATTAGTTACTAGCGGAGGCGGGGATGCTGATGTACTTACAGTAATAGAAAGAGGTACTGGTATAGTTTTAGGACAATTAGTATTACTTATTGAATCGCTCATTAATATTCTATTACTGATTTATTAGATACCTTACTTGTTATTTTAATCTTACTTTTAAATGCTTGTTCATTTTCTATATAAGGTATTTGATATGGTCGTAATTTAAATACTGTATCAACGAAGGTTATATCTTTTCCGTTATATATAGGATTATATAAGCATAATGATATTCCTGTGGTTTCAGTATCTACATCCGTACGTTTTGTTACAAAGTCAATTACCCCGTTAAGATTTTGAATTTCATTATTTAAATACTTTACATCTATTTTGGAGCCGAGCTTTAATGTATTAATATATGTAGTAATAATATTACATACTTTTGATTTTAGCTCTTCATCACTTATTAATGCTCTTGCTTCTTTAATTATATGTAATTCAGTATAATCTCGATATGATACTTTTTTAGGTTCTTGATTTAATCGTACTGCAAAATCTAAATTTAAATATACTGGATCAATAAAAGAAATTTCACTGTTTAATAATTTGTATGCTCCTATTTCTCTTTGAATTTTTTCTTTTAATGCTGGTGATAAATAATTTGCTCTAGTTACTACTGACTTATTTTTGCGTAAATTAGGTACTATACTTAAATATATGTTATTTGCATCAGCACTATCTGCATAATAATATTGGTTAATTAATGCATTAGTATCTTCTGAAAAATCAGTTAATCCGAGATCATTATTAAGATATTTTAAATAATCATTTACATAGTCACTGTTATTAAGGACTGTGACATCGTATATTAAATTTTTATAATTACGGCTTAGAAATGTTTTATAATCTGCTTTTGTAGTTAATCTATATTCTGAACTAAAAAACCTAGGAGCATTTTGCTTAATATCTTCTACAGTTTCCTCCTCCCCAAAATCCGTACTATCTTCTGAATTGGTAATAGTAATTCCGACACTCTCTTCAATACTAATATAATTAAGAGAAGTATCTTTTACATCAGCAAATATTGCATCATATCGAGCGTTATTATAAATATTTACAGATGCATCTGCTAATGCATTTTTTGTCATTTTACCGCCACTTCCGGATGATTTTAAATAGTATATTGCTACAGCATCCCCTAAAATTAATTTTCTGCCATTAACGCTATTTCCAAATTTTAATTCATAGTTTTTATTTTCATTATACCTAGCTTCAAAATGTCTATCGTTAGGGTTTGATAAAAATAAGCTAGGTACACGCTTCCATTCATACCATTTATTTTGGTTATTTGTTTCTTTTACGTATACAGAAATATTAAAATGATCTATAATTGTAAGTGATCCAGGTAGTAAATTTATTGTTTCAAAATTTTCTCCTAGAGGATATATAATAGGGTATTCTTCTATAGTACCCTCATACGCTAGTGGTGTACTTACAGGTGTCACTTTTTCGGTATTTGCTGTTACCTTTTCAAACGTTATATCTTGGGTAAGAGTAAATGTTTGAGCGCCGGCTGTCATAAAGGCAAATTTAGGTATAGTAAAGTAACCTGTACTCATTGTTGATTTAGCAGTTATGTCGATTGGCATGATACATGATTGCTTACCAACAGGCTTATATCCTATTAATTTAACTATTCTATTAACATTTTCATATAATTGCGCATCTGCAAAATTACTTTCTGCACTAGTTTGATTTAAATAGAATAGTAAGGTATGATATGAGTATGCTATGATATCTATAAGCGCAGAGACGTTACTGCCTTCAAAATTTTGATCTGTAAAATTAATAACGTTATCGTTATTAAGACGAGCAATAATTAGTTCTCGCATACTTTGAGCGTCAAACCCAGTATATGCATCTGTTGGTAGATTAAACTCTGTAAATTTAGCTGTATTTGAATAATTAGTCATGGTTAAATATAATTAAATCCTTCCTGTGTTAGTGTTCCTGCAGTTTGTACCTTTTGATTATTTAATGACGGTAATACAATAGCTATCTTAATTTTATATTCATTATTATTCGGGTGTGCTACTACATCAACCGAGGCTACTGTTAGTCGTGGTTCATATAGACCTAATTGCCCGTATATAGTTTTACCAATGATATCTGCATTTTCCTTTGTAATATTGTCAAATAAAAATTGGTCTAAATCTAATCCAAACTCTGGATTTAAAATCTTTTGGCCTTTTTTTGTATTAAAAATATTTCTTATAGAATTATAAATGGCACTATGATCGTAACTTAATTTTAAATCTTGAGGATTATGACTCCTATTTACAGGAACAGATTGAGTATTAGCGTTAAATTCTATATCTAAATTTAAGTCAGCATAGGTGAAGTTCCGGAAGCTGTCTTTATTTTTTCCGCTTTTAAATATATCTAACTTAATAGCCATGTATAATTATTTAATTTATAAGTGCTTAAAACAATAAGTAATTTAAATGAGTACGTTCGATACATTATTTGAAGAACAGATTGGTCAGTTTACCCAACATGGACCTATTGCTGGAGATTATGTCAAAATCAAAGGAGATCATAAGGCATCAGAGTGGTATAAGACTCTTGATGAATCTAAGCAAAATTATGTGAAAGAAATTTTAACCTTAGTTGAACAGGGTAAATATCTTATGCTTTCTACTATTAAAAGCGCGAAATATGAAGTAGCTCAAAAAGCACCTAGCACCAGAGAAGGTACTGCCGGTACAGCTTGGGATATTGCTGATATTGTAGTTGAGGTTAATCCTGGTTTCTTCTCACATACTTTAACACTCCCATTGGCTCTTTTAGAGTTTGATATGTCATGGGATGAGGCTAGAGCAACTCGGCCCGTTAAAGGGGAACAAAGCGAAGTTGAATTAAAACCTAAAGACGTAGAAGATGCAGCAATTGATGTAGGTCAGCAGACTCAAGTACCAGACGGTGATTATACGTTAGGTACTGCGAACTATATGCCTTAAATGTTTATATCTAGTATACAAGAATAGAAGTTGATCTCTTGATCTATACACTGGCTATTCTGATAAAAGTATTTAGAGACTGTAATTAGACAGTCTCTTTTTTTGTCTTCAGGTATACTACTGATATACATAAAATCAAATAACCGTTTAAATAGTTCATCATAATCATTATTGAACAAAGCTTCATTTTCAATGATTTGTTTACGGATTAAAAAATACTTTTTTTGTTTTAGCAATTCTATTAAACCATCAAAAAAATGCTGCGTAATATCATTACAGGTTTCTTTTCCATCGGAAAGATAATACTTTTGAAGTGCATTAATACCTCTTCGGAAATCTGGATAACAATTATCAGTTATATTAGTAAAATCCTCTTTACCTATTTTCATTTTTTCGGATTTTACAATATTAATAAGCTGAGTTATATATTCATTTTTATCATAGCTAATGTCAAATATCTGACATCTACTTTGTAGAGCTGGTATGATTTTATGTTTATAGTTCGCTGTAAGAATGAACCTTGTTAAATCGTGATATTCTTCTATCGAGTTGCGTAGCGCTTTTTGTGCATCAATAGATAATCCATCACACTCGTCAAGTATTATAACCTTAATTTGCCCGAAGAGACTCTTTGTCTGAGCAAAGCTTAGAACTTTTGTACGGATTGTATCTATACCGTTTTCATCTGATGCATTGATGTAAAGATATTGACATTTAAGGATATCTTTTACAATAATTTTAGCTAGAGAAGTTTTCCCGATCCCAGGTTTGCCTACAAATAAAACATTAGGTATATTCTGTTCTGATTGTACTTTATTAAAATAAGTCTTAGTACTCTTATCTAAGACCATCTCATCTAAAGTACTAGGCCGGTACTTTTCACACCAGATATCAGAAATTGTCATTTACTTATTAAATGATTGGTAGTTGAGTACCGCAAGCCTCCATTTCTCTTAACATATGTATATCTAGCGGCTGTGATTTGTTCTGTTTAACTGTACTACCTCCTGTAGATCCAAACCCGGCGGCACCGCGTTCAGTATTATCAATTTTATCTGTTTCTGATATTTCAAATGATATATGTGGATACAATATTAATTGAGCAATACGGCTTCCTTTTTCTAACGTTACGTTTACGCCACTAAAATTATATAACTTAACTCCCAAGTCTCCTCTATATCCATTATCAATAATACCTAAGTGCGGCTGTATGTTATGCTTAAATCCTAGACCGCTTCTAGGTTCTATTCTAAACCACCAACCTTCTGTAAGAAAAGCTAATTTTAATCCTACATCGACAACAGCTGAACCACGACCTGGTATTATTGCCTTTTCTACGCTGTATATATCATATCCGGTATCGCTATCATGTACCCTTTCTGGTAATTTAGCATCTGGGTGAGTTTTGATTACTTTAAGTTCCATGTATTGAATATAGTGTATATATTTGATTTTTCAAGTAAATACTTTTATGGATGACATTAATCCGGATGATTTAATATCACAGCTAAAAACATTACCTAGAGATAATAAAAAATTAATACGTGCAGTAGAAGATGTACCTAATTTATCTAAAGAGGACGTAGAACAATTTATTATTCAAAAGTCTTCAAAATTAATACAAGACTCTTTAGAGTTAATAGATAATATGAAAGAAGTTGTTCATCATATGCCTGAAGCAGAAAATGTATCTTCTCTTGCAGAATTAATTAAAGCATCTACTGGAGCAATTGAAACATTAAATAAATTAGTTGTTCAAGATAAAAAGTCTAACACTACAATAAAAGCAAAACAATTAGATATAGATTCTAGAAAAGAACTTCAAGATTCCGATCAACATCATGCATTAATGTTAAGTAGAGAGGAAGTTCTTGATCGCTTATTGAAGGATTCAAAAGTAATTAATGTAGAGGCAAATGTAAGAGACCCTGATAAGATAGAATCTAAACAGTAGCTCGCAAATTATCTGTTGTAAAGGAGCGTTCGTAATCCTGGATTTTGTTCATTAAGTAATCTACTTCTTCTATAGAATTTTCAACAACAACTTCAAAAACACCTGGTACGGTGGTTTGTTTATTAGCTATTTTATTAGTAGATAGCCAGTATAATAATTTATATGAATCGCCTAATATTCTGCCTATCTCAATCATAACATCAGCATGTGCTTCTCCTAGGCGCTTGTAATGAAAATGATCAGTAACTAAATTATCGCGGTGCGCATCAGTTGCGACGCTGCCATATCTAATTACTTGTTGCATGTTTCGTTTAAATATAGCTTCTGCTCTTTTACTTAATCCTAATATATTTTGTCGTGTATCGAATTCTAATTTGTTATCAATAATACTATTGTAAGGAGATGGGGTTGGATCTACTTCTTCATCAGCATAGTGAGTGTATCTACTTTGCGGGAAATTATATTGATCATATAATAATCCTACACTTTCTGATATAGTTTGAAGTATTGTATCTTCTACATTAAGGCGCTCATTTAATAGCTTCTTAACTTCATGATGAGCTTTTCTATATTTATCTAACCACCATGCGACAAATTCTCCGCTATTATCTTCATTCGCTAGATCAAAGGCAGTACTTATTTGGCTAGTTTGTTCTTCTATATCCGCAGTAACATCTTTAGTTGTTGGTATTTCATGACCTCGTGCAGTGATAGCTACTACCTGATTATTTACAACGCTTAAAATAGTATTACCTTGATTATCTACTCGTAGAGAATCACCAGGCGGTATATTAATTTCTATTTTTTTTATATATTTTGATGCTTTTGGATTTTTTGCAAATAGTTGTAAGTCTAAGCTAGCTGTTGCTATACCTTCCCAAAAGTCGGTCTCTGCTGTAATTGGATCGGCTTTATATTTTATACTATCATAATATTTTGCTAAGGCTACAAAATTTATGTATGATTTTGTAATAGAAGTATAATTTGTAAAAGCAATATGAAAGTCAATAGATGTAGCTAAATTACTATCTATTACTTCTGGTATACCTGTTTTTGTTGGTATTGAGCTCATCCTATGTTGTGGGTTCGTCCGCGTCCATTTGACTACATGTTAATTTAGTTTGAAAAGAATTTTGAGTAAGTGTTGTTGTATTGTTAAGTACAAACCACATACCAGGTAGATTAGGGTTTGTGTGTCGCCCTGGCATATGAATACCAATAAATTTTCCTCCGGTCATTTTTAAATTACCCGTCATACTTATAGTAATTTTATTTGATTTATCTAATATTTTTTGTTGAAGTGTTGTTTTGCCTAAATACCGACCAGACGGATCACCGAAGCCAGTAGATGTTTGACTGATTATTTGTTTATTATTAGAAGTTAAATCATCTGTATTAGCATTCAGTTCTTTTTTCTCTGAGTCAGTAAACCCGTCTTGCATATTCCCTTTAAATTTATCTTTTAAATTTCCTATACTGCCGTCTTCATTATATAAATTAAAAATACCGTTTGTAAAATTATATGAACTAACAGAATGATCGATTATATATTTTGCGCCATCCTTCGGTTGTTTTGGATGTTCTTTAATTTTATCTTTTCGGACAACCTGCGCCTGAAAATGTCTATCCCACAATGAGTCGGCTTGCCGTTTTGAATATTTTGGTCTTATATCATCTGTTTGTACTTCAATTATTCCGCCGAAATTTTGTTTAAATTGTATTCCGAACGGCGTGCTTGGGGTGTTTAATTTACCGGAGTCTTTAATTAAATTTGTTAGAGACGTAAGTGAATATAATCCTTCATGTAACCTTAGAAGACCCATATCCTGTTGATCTTCGGACACATATTGTGACATAAGATAAAATAATGCATCTAAAGGTCGGTCACCTTGAGATGATGTATATTCAACTTTAGTAGCGCTTTTATCCCATTTTGTATGATTAATGATATCAAATTCTTCTTTTTGACAAAATGTATTTAAAAGATTTTTTATTGCATCGCTTACAAATACTTGTTTTTGATCATCACTGAGATGTGAAACTGTTTTAACAGGAATAGAAGTACGTACTTTTGTCCCATACCAAGCCTCAGTCCACGGATCGGGTTTTGAAAAATCGATTGTATTTGACATCGCGCCAGGAAAATCTATCGGACCGATTCTAGGTTCGCCTATAGGATCGCGAGCAGGTAGTGATTCCACTTTCGCGCGTGTTGTATCTTCTGGGTTGTCGAGATCCGGGTATTTCGGAGGTGCGCCGTCCACTCCAACCGCTTGGAGTCCACCA
>TARA_R110002051_G_scaffold120997_2_pt1 | contig 11495 bp, 8 predicted proteins | sample TARA_R110002051 | Tara Oceans TARA_R110002051 (sample SAMEA4397023) | marine metagenome | biome: Polar Biome; feature: [MES] marine water layer (ENVO:01000295) within the mesopelagic zone...; material: water (ENVO:00002006), including particulate matter (ENVO:01000060) such as......
AGACAGGAGACAGGAGACAAGAGACAGGGGACAGGAGACAAGAGACAGGAGACAGGAGACAGGAGACGGGAGGCGGGAGTCAGGAGTCAGGAGACGGGAGTCAGGAGACGGGAGGCGGGAGTCAGGAGACAGGAGACGGGAGTCAGGAGACGGGAGGCGGGAGTCAGGAGTCAGGAGACGGGAGGCGGGAGTCAGGAGTCAGGAGACAGGAATCAGGAGACAGGAGAGCAAAGAGACGGGAGACAGGAGACAGGAGGCAGGAGGCAGGAGTCAGGAGACGAGAGACGGGAGACGGGAGTCAGGAGACAAGAGGCAGGAGGAAGGAGACTAGAGACAGGAGACAGGAGTCAGGAGGCAAGAGACAGGAGGCAGGAGACAGGAGTCAGGAGGCAGGAGGCAGGAGGCAAGAGACAGGAGACGGGAGGCAGGAGACAGGAGTCAGGAGGCAGGACAAAAAGACAAAAGAGTATAGAGCATAGACGTTGGTTTTTAGTTGTTGGTCTTTGGTTGTTTGTTGTTGGAAATAATGTTTCCATATTTAAGCCTTAGGCAGCCGTTTACAAAAGTCTAAGGGGTGATTTTTCTAGCTTAGGCTAATTTCCACACCCTTTAGCCCCGAAGTGTCGGGACGGCCGCCGACAAAAGTCTAAGGCCTCGGAGGATAGGAAATGGAAATTGGCCTATTCCTGTTACTATTTTTCCACACGCTCAACAAGCTTTTATCGGCATATGCTTCATTAATATCAGGAAGGTCTTATTATGAGAATTATGGTCTTAGGATGGGTAAAAAAGCTGTCCTCAGCACTTGTTGAAGCGGATTGGGTTTTAACTCAGTTCGCTGTTGTGCTTGCCTTATTTTTTCGATTTTATTTCAGATGCTAAAAGTTGAATAATTTCCTTGTTCAAGTCCATACAATCTTTATATCTGTCCTTTACAATATTAAAAAACATTATTTGGTTTTCAATTCTATTTTCAAATTCTGGTAATTTTAGCATTTGTTTATTGTCAATGTTAAAGCCAGATTGTGGTAGTTTTATTTGTAAGCTGTTATTGAAACCAATGGCTTCATCGACATTCAGCCAACTGCCATTTTTCATGATAAAATCAATCAATGCAAAGTCAGATTTCTCTGAAGCTAATTCTCTTAAAGTTAATTCATCTAATAAGGTTGGCCAGGAGGATAAAAGGTTACGTAACGCATTGTTTTTGATTAAGCCAAGGTTTCCTGAACTAACTAAATCATTTAAAAACCCGTTTTTGGCAACGTAATCTGGCGATGCAGCAGCATCATTTAGATATGTGTCCAAAATAAAGTCTTCTGTATACCTATTACCTGTGTGGTTAAGTATTACAACACAGGACTTTATATTTTTTGTATTCATACTATCAATGCGATATAATTCCGCTAGATTAAAATCAAAATCTTCTTTTAAGTTTTTTAAAGCTTCTAATTCCAATTTATTTCGGTTAAAATTTTCATTCCAATTATTAAGTGATAGCGCAATCAAAATCCCAATAACAACAAGAACTATTTCACCTATGGCGTATTTTAGGTATTTTCCAGTGTTGTTTTTCCCATAAGGAAGTTTTGGCGGAAACGTCTGAAGAACTTTATCATATATTTTGTTTTTTTGGTCAACGCACCGCCTGGCTTCTCACTATCAAAGGTCTACTAGACCTTTGATTACCGTTCAGCCCTGCAAAAATTTTGATAATACTCATCTCCCGAGAAGTCGGGAATCTTTATAGTTAGGTTCTTTAAATGTATGTTATTTAATTAAATAAGATAACCGCAAAGTGCAGAGACTAGCAAGTTTGCGTAGGATTTTTCGACATTGGCCTTGAGCCAACAAAAATTTCGCTTTGTTCCCAATTTCAAGAGCTAAAATCGGGTCTCTTTTCTTAATTCATCTTCCAAAAGATTCAAAGCAGAACGAGTGTAAAAACACAAAAAAATTACCCTCATTCAAAAAATAGAGGTAAAAACTACCTCCGTTCGTTTTTATAGAAAGGTCAACACTAGGCAGGAAAGTGGCAAGGAATTAATATCATGCAGTGTTGCCCTCAGTATTTTAATCCTTTTGTAAGTTAAGCCTAATTATGTTGCCATTTTCTGTTAATGGAAACTGATTGTCTTTGTCTTTAAATAATCTCTCTGCGGGCTCAATTTCTGCTGGATACAAATGATAGATTCCAGTTTCTTTGGCATCTATAGTAATACCTTGGTCTTTAGCATTTGCATAGAGCCAATACGGGATAAAGGCCATATCAATATTTTTAACTCTCCCAATAGTTGCAGGAATGGTCGTATCACCCGACAAATAAATGGTCTTTCCATGCCAGGTTATTAAATAGGAGTAATGCTTAAATGAAATTCCAAATACCTTATGATCCGTTTTAAATGCTTTTATCTCAAAGTCAGCTATAGTTTCTCCCAAAGCTTCTAATTCGGCAATGTTTGAAACACCAAATGCTTGTCCGCCTTTTTCCTTCATCACTCTTTTTAAATTCTTTTTTGAATAATGGTCAGCATGCTTATGCGTAAAAATGAAAAGTGAATTTTCTTTAATACTGTCAAGTTCAGATTCTTCAAATTCCATATACCCATGCGCCCCAGATTTATATGGAAAATCTGTGTAGATATTGGTTTGCCCATCAGTCATATACAAGCCGCAATTCCCCAGAAATTCAATTTTTATTTCCTTGGCCTGCGCAAATGCTAGGGTTGAAATAAATGTGAGCGTAAAAATTAATAAGGTGGTTTTGTAATTTAATTTCATGTGCCTTCGTTTTCTGTGGTGGTTGCAGCTGTTTTTTGGGTTATTTACTAATTGGAAGTTTGGTCAATAAATTCATCTACATCCTTTTTAAATTTTACCATAGACGGTTTATGGGTATACATCATATGACCTGCTTCGTAATATTTCATGATGATGTTTTTCTTTAATTCAGCATCTAATCCCATATGATTAATAGAATACTCTACCCCATAAAAAACAGTTGCCAAATCGTAATATCCGTTGAGAATTAGAATCTTCAGATTCGGATTTCGTTTCATCGCTGATGTCATGTCCGGCAAGGTGCTAACAGCCACCTGTGCGTTCCAAATCACATTTCCGCTGTGATTCCAGTCCCATTTAAAATCCTTTCTAGAACCTGTACTCGTTGCATAACTTAAATCTTTTCTAACCTTCAAATCATTGTACAAATAATCTTTATAAGCTGAAATATAAGGGGAAGAAATAGCATCACTCTGAGGGTCGGTTGACGCATTCTGAGATATTAAATCTTCATTTATGCCTGTAAATCTCGAATCTAGTCGGCCAACAGTTAGTCCTTCTTGTCTCAGTAATTCTTGAAAATACTCGCCGTTGGTAACTCGTAAATTAGCTTTGAGCCAATAGTCTTTGCTGACCCCTGAATAATCTTCTAATTTTTGTGCCACAGCATTATTTTCAGAAGCCGTTAATTGATCGCCTTTTAATAGGGCATGAGCATATTCATTTTCAGTAAACTTGCGAACATCCATAATAAAAGACTCAAGATTGTCGCCTTTATTTTTAACCTTATTGTGATACCAAGCAGTAGCAGCGTATGCAGGAAAATGGATGAGGTATGCAACGTCATCACCCGGGCCAAACAACAAGTGTTGTAACTCAAATACAGCAGAAACCATAATTACACCATTCATTGAGATCCCCTTATCTTGAAGATGTTTAACGAGGCCTGCATTTCTGAATGTACCATAACTTTCGCCGAGTAGATATTTAGGAGCATTGAATTTTTCTGATCGAATTAGAAACTGTTCTATAAATAGACCAATACTTCGGATGTCTTGTTCAACTCCCCAAAAATCTTCCCACTTTGAATCACCAATAGGTTTACTAAAACCAACCCCAATGGGGTCTATCATAACCAAATCGGCTTTATCTAGTATTGAAAATTCGTTATTAACTACTTTATAAGGAGCAGCTTTGGTGTAGTATGGGTCATTTATTTCAACTCGTTTTGGACCTAAAACTCCAAAATGTAACCAGAAAGAAGCCGATAACGGCCCTCCATTAAATGCAAAAACAATGGGTCTATTATCATTCGCGCCTGTCTTCTTATAATGTGTAAATCCAAATAAGGCAATGGGTTTGTCATTTTCATCTCGTAACTGAACAGTCCCTGTTTCCGCATCGAGATTTATTGGTTTTCCATTAATTGTTACAGCTTGTTTTGATGCAAATATTTCGCCTTTTGGCAATTCTTTTGATTCAGATTTCTCTTGAGAAAATAAAACGAGCGAAAAAAGAATAAACAGGCAAGTGAGAAGGTTGGTTTTCATATTATTGGTTGTGTATTAAGTAAGCGGTTACTATATAAGTCCGATCTAAATTATTCAATGCTGTCTGCTGCTGAAATTTTTCTATTGTGATAGTGAATTGGGTTTTTGCAATTCCCTTTATGTGCCATAAAACCATATCCAATTCGTGCATTTTCACTTGGCGTACTTTTTAAAACAATGTATTCACAATCATCTATTACAAGAATTTCTAAATCATCATTTTTAATTTTCTCAATTAAAAGTTCTGCTGTATGTTCCGTAACATTATCTTCATCAACCTCTACTACTTCTTTACAGGATATGGATAGTAGTACTAAAAGTATAGTAGTAATATAAGCCTTGGTTTTCATAGTATTTTTGTTCTTTAATGAGTGTCGGCCCTTGGATATAATTATTCATACCAATATGCTTCCGCTACTAAATATAGAGAATAATAGGGTCGCAACAAGGTATGGTCCTAGTTGATTTAAACGAGTCGTAGATTAGGATCTAGATCTAGTTTTATGTTATTTTATGACAAAACACTTTTTTCATTCAACAAAAGCCTATCAATCTTTATAAAACCAAAAAGGAATTTTAGTCATATTCCAGTTGGTGGTATCCCCTTTTTTAATTCTTAAACGATTCACTTTTAATAGGTGTTTGCCTTCTTCTAAATCTTTAGTACTTACATAAGTTTCAAAACCTAAATCCCCTTTTTTACTCTTGGCAATAATAAAGTCAGAATCGTATTTGGTGCTATCGATTTTTAACGAATACATATCATTAAATGTTTGTAAGTAAGCACGTCTTAGGCTATCACTTTTTTTCCAATTTAAGTCAAGATTGTTGCCGATTAAAACACCAGTTTTCAAGCCACGACTATCTTTTTCTGGAGTTAATTTTGGATTAAACCTAAAAATGATGTCTTCTATATTATCAGAAAACAAAACAAATACTTTTACATAATTATCAGAAATCACCTTTGATTGTATGGCCACATCATCCATAAATCCATCACTATCATTTAATAAATCTTCATAGTTATTATTGTTTGCGACGTATTCACTTGAAGCCATGTCAGCTTCTAAAAAATTGGAAACATTGTATTTAAGAGTTGCCGTTAATGCTATTAAAATATAGAAGGGAACCAAGGCAATACTCAAGCGTTTTCCAAACCTATTGTCAAGAAAATTATAAACCAAGGGTCTGTATAAAAAAGACAAGGTTATAAAACCAAAGACCCTATAAACAGGATAATATATGGCCGACAACCATTTTTTCTTTTTAAGAAAACCTAGCGTTAAAAAGTCTATCAAAGTGAAAAACATTCCGATAACGATAAACAGGATAAGTGTGATGCCCACACCTTGAGAGAGCCAGCCCGGTAAGTCGTCATTGCTTATCAAGAAATTTGCAATTAATGCAATAGCAAGGACGGTAAATGTTACTGCCAAGACATAAAAGATGAGTAAAAAGGAAATAGCAAATATGACACTACAATAGTTTTCTAAGGTGCCAATATATTTATCAAAAGAGCCAACGTTTTTCTTTAAATATCTAGTGAATCTCTGACTGTATTTTAAGCTATCATAGTCAATATCTCCAGATACATACCGCAGGCCCAAAGCACCTATCCACAAGCCGCGCAATAATACGTGTAGTAAGAGATTAAAAATTAATATATAACAGGATACTGTAGCTACTAACGAAATAACAAACAAATAAATTTGTTGATTATTTTCAGCTTCAATAAGGTTATCTGTAATCGTGGGAATAGCAGTAAATAAACCAAAAATTGCAAAACCAGAGATGAGTAATTCTAACTGCCAACTCTCTTCTTGAAGTTTCTGTAGGAGCTTTTTAAATTCTGGTTTTGTGTAATCGTTCTGCATTAATTATTCAATTTGAAAAAAGGATTTTTATAAAAACAAAATTATCAATAACACCACCTAAGCTTCATTTACTAAATATAAAGCATAATAAGGAACCGCCAAAGGATACGGCTATCTGGTTTAAAATCAAGGGCTTCTACTTTCTGCTAGTTGTAAGTTAGCTGGTAGGTTGCACTGCTGTATTTTAGTACATATATCAATCTTCCAAAGCTTCCTTTGTCAGTAATTCGTTCATTGTGTTATTTGGCCTATGGATCATAGCGAATTAGGACAGTGGGGGGAAGAATATGCTGCCCTACATTTAATTAAAGAAGGATATACCATCCTAGAACGGAACTGGTATTTTAAAAGGAATGAAGTCGATATTATCTGCCAGAAAGAAAAAGACCTCCTCGTAATCGTCGAAGTCAAAACCCGGAATTCAGACTATTTTGGAGATCCGCAGGAGTTTGTCACTCCCAAGAAAAGACGCAGCATCGTCAAAGTCGCCGATGCATATATCCAAGAACAAAATCTCGATCTAGAAGTCCGCTTCGATATCATAGGCGTTCTTAAAAACAAGGACAAAGAACAGCTACAGCATTTTGAAGATGCCTTTTACTTTTTTGAATAGTCATGAATAGTCTAATAGAAATTTGGCGCAAAGCCAAATAAATACATTCAAAGAAATGTATAAGAACTTTTAATTCTCAACAACAGCCTTCGCCGATTTTGGCATCAAGGGAGATAACATCTCATATACTTCTTCAATACTCTCGGCATTCTCAAACTTGAGCAACAGTCGTAATCCCTTAGCCGATTTCTTTTCCTTTAATGTACAGCGAAAAGCATTAGCCTGCACAAATTGTAAGACGCTCGTAAAGGCAGGACTCGTATAAAATGCACTCTCCTGGTCTGAGATAAAGAAGCCCGTAAACTTCCCTTTTTTCATCACTACCTTTTCCAATCCTATTTTGGTGGCGATCCACTTAATGCGTACAGAATTCAATAAGTCTTTTGCCTGAGGAGGCAGCGGTCCAAATCGGTCTTCAAGACTCTTTTCAAAGGCCGCCAATTCTTCTTCGTTCTTAGTCGCATTCAAAGCGGTATACAAATTCAAACGCTCTGAGATATTGTTGATATAGTCGTCTGGAAAGAGCAAACTGAAATCCGTATCGATCACCGTATCCTTCACATAATCACGAGCGCCTATAGCCGAAGCTTCATCTTTGTACAATTCCTTAAACTCATTTTCTTTAAGCTCATCAATAGCCTCATTAAGGATCTTCTGATAGGTTTCAAAGCCTATTTCGTTGATAAATCCACTTTGTTCGCCACCCAATAAATCTCCAGCGCCACGAATCTCTAAATCTTTCATCGCAATATTAAATCCGCTACCCAAAACAGAAAATTGCTCCAAGGCTGTAATACGTTTTCGCGCATCATCGGTCATCGCACTAAATGGCGGAGTGATGAAATAACAGAATGCCTTTTTATTACTTCGCCCAACACGCCCTCGCATCTGGTGGAGGTCTGAAAGGCCAAAATTATTGGCGTTATTGATGAAAATAGTATTGGCGTTCGGCACATCGAGTCCGCTTTCTACAATAGTAGTTGAAACAAGTACGTCAAATTCTCCGCCCATAAAAGCGAGCATCAAAGTCTCTAACTTCTTTCCTTCCATCTGCCCATGTCCAATACCAACTTTAGCATCAGGAACCAGTCGCTGGATCAGGCCTGCCACTTCTTTGATATTTTCAATGCGGTTGTGGATAAAAAATACTTGTCCGCCGCGCTGAATCTCATAAGAAATAGCATCCCGAATAATCTCTTCTGAAAAGCGTACCACATTACTTTCAATCGGATATCGATTAGGAGGTGCCGTATTAATGGTACTTAAATCTCTTGCGGCCATCAAACTAAATTGAAGGGTACGCGGGATCGGCGTTGCTGTTAAAGTGAGCGTATCTACGGTTTCACTAATGGTCTTTAATTTGTCTTTGACAGCTACTCCAAACTTCTGCTCTTCATCAATAATGAGCAGACCCAAATCCTTAAATTTTACATTCTTGCTCGTGAGTTGGTGGGTACCAATCACAATGTCAACAGCTCCACTTTCAAGGCCTTCTAAAATGTCTTTCTTTTGCTTGGCGGTGCGAAAACGGTTGAGGTATTCTATGCGAACAGGAAAATCTTTCAGTCGGTCTCTAAATGTCTGCGCATGCTGAAATGCCAAGATGGTTGTGGGCACCAACACAGCCGCCTGCTTGCCATTATCTACTGCCTTAAAGGCTGCACGTATCGCCACTTCCGTTTTTCCAAATCCTACATCTCCACAGACCAAACGGTCCATAGGGCGATCACTCTCCATATCCCTTTTTACATCTTCAGTCGCCGTGGTTTGATCTGGCGTATCTTCATAGATAAAACTCGCTTCGAGTTCGTGCTGCATATGCGTATCCGGTCCAAAAGAATATCCTTTTTGTAGGCGTCTTTTTGCGTATAGCTTGATCAGGTTAAACGCAATATGCTTGACACGGGATTTTGTTTTGGCCTTGAGCTTTTTCCACGCCTGACTTCCCAGTTTGTAAATCTGCGGTGGCTTGCCATCTTTACCGTTATACTTGGTAATTTTATGCAAGGAGTGAATACTCAGATATAAGATATCTCGCTCTCCATAAATAAGTTTGATAGCCTCTTGTTTTTTGCCTTCAACGTCGATCTTTTGTAATCCGCCAAATTTCCCAATCCCATGATCAATATGCGTCACATAATCGCCCACGTTCAAATTGGTGAGCTCTTTTAAAGTAATCGCCTGCTTCTTTGCATAACCATTCTTCAAATTGAATTTATGGTAACGCTCAAATATCTGGTGATCTGTATAAACAACCAGTTTTAAATCGTCGTCAATAAACCCTTGATACAAGGATAAAACAACAGTTTCATAGGAAGTAACATTTGCCTCAGCATCGTCAAAAATGTCGTGAAAACGCTGTGCTTGTTGGTCACTCACACAACAGATCACATTTTTATAACCCGCCTCATGGTTGTCATTCAAATTTTGAATGAGCAGGTCAAACTGCTTGTTGAAGGAAGGTTGTGGCTGCTGATTAAAGCTCACCAATGTATTGATACGAATATCTTCTACCGTGGCACCTATGTCTACGGTTTGAAAATGTTCTAATTCTTTTTTTAGGAGGTCTCCAGTACAGAATAATTCTTCTGGATTTGCACGGGCGATGTCCTGATTGAGTTGGGAGAAGGCTTCTTCCGCTTTCGCGAAATTGCGATTCATCCTATCATAGAAGAGCGATCTATTTTTGATAAAGACCACCGTATTTTTGGCAATATAATTGAGAAAAGTATCCCGTTTTTCTTCCAATGCCTTGTTCTCCACATTGGGCATAATAGAAATCTTCTTCACCTGCTCTAAAGAGAGCTGCGTTTCTACATCAAAGGTTCGGATGCTGTCTACCTCATCTCCAAAAAATTCGATACGGTAAGGTTCGTCATGACTAAAAGAAAATACATCTACAATCCCTCCACGTACCGAAAATTCTCCCGGTTCTGTGACAAAATCAACTCTTTTGAATTTGTATTCAAACAAGACTTCATTTACAAAGTCTAAGGAGATCTTGTCATTGACACTCACCTTTAAGGTCTGCCTATCCAGTTCTTTTCGCGTAACCACCTTTTCAAATAAGGCGTCAGGATAGGTAACAATCAATGCCGATTTCCGCTTACTATTAATCCTGTTTAAAACCTCGGCTCTTAGAAGGATGTTTGCGTTATCTGTTTCTTCTATCTGATACGGGCGACGGTAGCTTCCTGGATAAAACAATACGTTGACCTCCTTGCGCAAATGCTCAAGGTCATTCAGGTAGTATGCAGCCTCTTCCTTATCATTGAGAATGAGCAGCATGGGCTTATCGCTTTTCGCGTAAGCGGTACTCACCGCAAAGGAAAGAGCAGAGCCTACAAGACCGCGCGCATGGATATGTTGATGAGACTGGGCAATAGCATCCCCTAGTTTCTGAAGTTGCAGAGACTGTGCAAGGGCATTCGAGAGTGTGGTTTTACTCAAGGAAATAGGATTTTGGGTAAAGGTAAGAAACCCAACTATGAGTTTAGGAATCCAAACGAAGGTTTGTGGGATTTTTTTAAAACAATACTAAATTCTTAAAGGACGTATAAAAAAGAAGGAGCGAAGAATACGAGTACTTCTTTCGAAGAGTATTCTTCACTCCAGGGGGGCCTTCGCCATGCGCTTACGCACATGTTGTTCTTTGGGTGAGTGTTCAACTATTAGTTTCAAACGTCTAGGATGTCAAAGTGAAACAGGGGGCTAAGCTGTTTTCTTTAATACTTCTTCAATTTCGGATGACGCTATCAAAGAATCACTGAGGGCCTTTAAACTAAAAGGAATATTTGCTGCAAGTCGTTTCTTCAACTTTGGAAAATAAATTTCATTTTGAATGTCTTGCCCATCTAAATAAACTCCAATGATGGGAATATCATTTTGAAGTGCATAGTCTATTTCAAAGCGCACATATTTATAGAGGTTTCGATGGCTCTTGCCAATAATAATGACAAGCACTTTGGCATTTTGTAATCGCTCTTTTAAAAGGTCTTTTACCGCTGTATCCGATTCTATACCTAGTAGTTTGTTGATCATAAAATCATTGTCAAACTGAACGGGAAAGCTGGCATTAGCTTCCCAGTCTTTCATTAAATCATAATACCGAGTATCCTTTTCAGCGTCAAAGCACACATACGTTTTGTTTCTTGGGGACATATTGTTCTTTGTTAGTGTTAACGACAAGCGCTCGTCACCTAAGTTCCAAGCACTTGTCTACGAGTTTTTTGTTTACTGCTCTCAGCAGTGTTTTGTAGTGATCACAAAGTACAAGTCACCATTGAGAGTTTGGGAAAAAGACAACATCTACATGCTGCCTCTCATAGTGAAGTAAAGTAAGGGAATACTTACGAGTTTGGACTGTGGGTTTCCCGTACTATTTGTACGGGTTTCCTGTAAAGTCAAGCCAGGAAGGGCATGAAAGTGGCCTATTGAGAAAAATACAAGTATAAACAAGACGTCAATACGAGGCAGTTCAAATTATAAAAAGAGGCACCTTATTTAATTATGAAAAACGCTCCTTTAATTTTAAATGAGGCAAATATTTTCTATTCTTAAAAGCGTGAATAGCAGTAACTACTACTAAAACAATAGCTCCAGCAAGGGCAAAATACGCCACACTCTCTAGGCCATCTTTGTGTCGGATATAAATCGCAATAAATGCCCAAATAGCAA
>TARA_R110002051_G_scaffold2353_1_pt1 | contig 11495 bp, 4 predicted proteins | sample TARA_R110002051 | Tara Oceans TARA_R110002051 (sample SAMEA4397023) | marine metagenome | biome: Polar Biome; feature: [MES] marine water layer (ENVO:01000295) within the mesopelagic zone...; material: water (ENVO:00002006), including particulate matter (ENVO:01000060) such as......
GACTGATGCTTTGTCAGACTCTAATAACACGATGTTGTCATCTTTTGCGATGACATCACCGACTTCTACCATAATCTCGCTGACTTCGGCGCTATCCACACCTAAATCGGGGGCTTTAATGTCCATGATTTATTTCCTCGTCTTATGGTTATTATTCTTTGACATCACTATCATCGAGTACATTTGCATCTGCTTGGTCTTCAGCGCGTCCCTCATCACTGATTTCATCATCATCTTCTTCAACAAACTCAGGAACAGGTTTTGGATTGACATTACCTGGTGCTGGTGCATCTGGAGACTGATCATAATAAGACTGCTGTTGCCATGCAGGTGGGTGATCCACATCGATACCTAAGCTTGAAATAGCGTCTTTGACCAAACGCATCTCAACTTCGCCTTCGTCCGCTAAGCGCTTCAGCGTTGCCACAACAATGTGTGCGGCATCAACGTTAAAGAAACTGCGTAGGTTTTCACGCGTGTCAGAGCGGCCATAACCATCCGTACCCAAAGTCGTATAAGGACGGTTGTCTGGTAACCAAGCACGAATCTGCTCTGAGTAGTTACGCATATAATCTGTCGCAGCAACCACGATACCTTCGTGCGGTGCTAACTGCTCAGTAACCCAAGGCACTTTTTCTTCGTCCATTGGATGCAAGCGGTTGTAGTCATCGCAATCCATACCATCACGAGTCAGCTCATTAAAGCTGGTAACGCTCCAGACGTTAGATGTGATATTGAACTCATCTTTTAGTATCTGTGATGCTTTTTGTACTTCGCGCAAGATCACACCAGACCCTAACAGCTGTACCTGTGCTGAGCCATTGTCTTCTAATAAGTACATACCGCGCTTGATACCTTCTTCGCTTCCTTCTGGCATTTCAGGTTGCTCGTAGTTCTCATTCATCAACGTCAAGTAATAATAGACGCGCTCACCTTCACCGTACATACGGCGCAGACCATCATGCATCACTACTGCCAGCTCGTAACCGAAACAAGGATCATAGGTGACACAGTTCGGTACGGTATTGAATAGTATCTGTGAATGACCATCTTGATGCTGCAAGCCTTCGCCGTTAAGCGTTGTACGACCAGCTGTTGCACCTAATAAGAAACCTTGTGCCTGACAATCGCCTGCGGCCCAAGCCAAATCACCCACACGCTGGAAACCAAACATTGAGTAATAGATATACATCGGAATCATTGGCAGGGCGTTCACAGAGTAGCTGGTTGCCAAGGCAATCCACGTACTCATTGCGCCCGCTTCGTTGATACCTTCTTCTAGCATGTGACCATCGATGGCTTCTTTATAACCCATCAACGCTTCACTATCTTCTGGCGTATACTTTTGACCGACCGCTGAATAGATACCCAATTGACGGAACATGCCCTCTAGACCAAATGTACGTGCTTCATCAGGTACGATTGGTACAACGCGATCTTGGATGTCTTTGTTTTTGAGCATCGCAGATAGCAAACGTACAAAGACCATCGTGGTAGATTGCTCTTTGCCATTACTGCCTTTTAATACGCGCTCAAACATCGATAGCTCAGGAATATTAAGCGGGATGTGACCACTACGGCGGTTGGGCAGATGACCACCTAACGACTCGCGGCGCCCTTTGAGATATTTCATCTCCGCCGAACCTTCTTCAGGGCGATAGAATGGTAGGGTCTCTAGTTGCTCATCAGTAAATGGCAAATCAAAACGATCACGGAAATACATCAACGCTTCTTGATCTAGTTTCTTGATCTGATGTGACTTGTTAACGGCTTGCGTTTGAGTAGATAAGCCGTAGCCTTTGACAGTTTTGACCAAAATAACGGTTGGCTGACCTTTGGTCTTCATCGCTTCACTAAAAGCAGCGTAGACTTTTACTGGGTCGTGGCCACCACGGTTCAGACGTGCAATCTCTTCGTCTGTCAGCGCATCTGCCATCTCTTCTAGCTCTGGGTATTTACCAAAAAACTCTTTTCTGGTAAATTCAGGCGTACGTGCTTCATATAATTGATATTCACCATCGACCACTTCTTCCATACGATGTTTAAGCACGCCCGTATGATCTTTACTAAGTAGTGAATCCCAGTTACCACCCCAGATAACTTTAATGACGCGCCAACCTGCACCGCGGAACACAGACTCTAGCTCTTGAATGATCTTGCCATTACCACGTACAGGACCATCAAGGCGCTGTAAGTTACAATTGACCACCCATATCAAGTTATCCAACTTTTCACGACCAGCAAGAGAAATAGCCCCTAAGCTTTCTGGCTCATCTGTTTCACCATCACCCAAGAACGTCCAGATTTTACGACCTTCTTTTTCTAGTAATTCGCGGTTTTCCATATAGCGATGTACATGGGCATGATAGATCGACATGATGGGCCCAAGTCCCATTGATACCGTTGGGAACTGCCAATAATCAGGCATCAGGTATGGATGTGGATAGCTTGATAGACCTTTACCACCCACTTCACGACGGAAGTTATCAAGCTGATCTTCGGTCAAACGACCTTCTAAATAAGAGCGAGCATAGATACCTGGTGCTGAGTGACCTTGGTAATAAATCATATCGCCACCGAAATGATCGCTGGCTGCTCGGAAGAAATGGTTAAAACCAGTCTCATAAAGCGTTGCACTAGAGGCAAATGTCGCTAAGTGACCACCCAAGTCGTCATCATTTTTGTTGGCACGCATCACCATGGCAAGTGCGTTATAACGAATCAAAGCACGTATCTTACGCTCCATGCCTAGATCGCCTGGATACATTGGCTCATCTTCTGCGGCGATACTATTGACGTAAGCGGTATCTAGTCTATTAAAAGGTAGGCCTTCTTGAACTGCCATGTTGTACAACGCCTTTAGTAGAAACTGGGCACGGTCCTTATCTGCGTGTTTGACCACAGATTCAAAGGCTGCCAGCCACTCTTGGGTTTCGGTGCTATCAGCATCCTTATAATAATTCATTGGTGTTAATCCTTTTATATCAGTCGTACCTGCCTATATGGCGGGGCTTTGTTAAATACTGGTGAGTGATGGGATATCGACTTACTGATGGCTTCCTTGCTATCTTCAATCATTCCATTGTTTTGTGCGGTGGTATAGAACATGATGGTAAGAAATACTACTACGGTAAGCTGACTTGTACATCAAATAGATGCCATGACAAAACAGCTCATACTGTTATCCCTGTATATCCTGTCATAGATGATTTTGACACTCTATTATAGGCGTTTGCGAGGGAATTGTTTATGGCTGTAGAGAAATGGATAAATAACAAGTATTTTTTAAATAAATAACGATTAGTTTTTTTAAAAATGATAATAAAAATAGTGTGTCTCTTTACTTAAAAGATAGCTACATGTAACTCCGTAACCAAAATATACTTCCTGTCATGCTAAATCGACCATTAGGAACTTTACACTGGATTTAACATAAATTGCTTATTATTATCTCATACTGGTATATTTGTATAAATATGGTTAAGTTCCATATCGATTGAGCAACCTTGATTCTTAGGAATAGTGACATGTATAAAGCTAAAACATCCTCGAATATAACGAACGCTTTTTCTTTTAGTAAGTATCAATCTCAAATACTGAATTTTATAGGCTTTATCATATTGTCACTGATAAGCACCTCATCGTTTGCATTTTTAGCAAACCCGGGAGCTAATTGTGATGGGGTTGCAGATGCTGCCCAAGGTGCTTTAACTAATGGTGATTATAACAATTTGGTTGCTAGTTTTGGTACTTATGTCAACGTAGCTGGTAACGATGGAGGCAAGATTCCTTTACAAATGAGAGTAAGTACTAGTGAGTCTAGTACTAGCACAGTAGCAAATAATCTTAGTGTTATTAGCGCGCCTTCCAATGGCTCTACTTTTAACGCTATTAACGTTAATCGTAACTTTCCTTCTAATTTAGACTTTACAACTATTACTTTAGACTTCCGAAACAGTATAACGTCTCAACCTATCTTTTTGACTAACGTAGCATTAAGTGCTTTCGATATTGATTATGCAAACTCTAACGGCAATCTTTTTGATGATTTTATCCAGATAACAGGAACTACTCAGTCTGGAGCGATAATCAATGGTACTTTTCAATCCATAGCAGGTTCAAATGTAATTAATGCTAACGGACTAAATAATGCTACTGCCACAAATTGTCCTGCCAAAAATTTAGAAGCTAGATGTCAAGGCTCCATACAATTTAACCAAGCTGTCAATAACGTTATTATACGTTACACAAATAACCCAGTTTTTGTAACTAGAACACCGACTAATCAAGAGATTGATTTCCGTTTAGACAACTACTGTTACGTTCCTCAGTACATTTTTTCTGGTACGGTATTTGACGATAATGGTGGTATCACAGCAGCGCAAGCGAGCGCTACTAATGCCAACTTCAATTCTGGGACTTATAATAATACCAACTACTTCAATGGTGTTTTTAATCCGCCCCAAGAGACGGGGATCAGCGGTAGTACTGTCAGACTAGCTAGTTGCGATAGTAACAACCCTCTCACTTATGCTACACAAACTGTTAATAGTAGCGGCGCGACTATCGGTCAGTTTCAATTTAGTGTCCCTCTCTCAACCTTTGGTAGTAATAGAAGCATATGCCTTATAGAGAGTAGAACAGGCAGTTCTTACCCGATCCGAACCACGACAGACAATATCAATACTGCATTTGCAACCACCACCTACCACTATCCCAACAGGAACTTTGGCAGAGTGATTGCAGAAAACGCCGCCTTAGTCCTTAGAAAAGCTCAATATGTTAATAACTGTCCTTCTACCATCCTTTATACTGATCCTGATCTCAATCGTGTAGGTGAAACAGACCTTAGAAATGGCTTTAGCGAAAGTGCTAATAATGGAAATGCCCTTACCCCTGGTCAGTGTATTGCTTATCGCATTACCGCCACCAATCGCGCTAATGTCCCCATCACAAACTTTGTGATGCAGGATAAACTGCAAAGCAAAAGTGATGGCGCAGCGGTTACCTCAACCTTAGCCAATCCAGTAGCCAGTACAACCGACTATGCTTCTAATAGTGTGGCTATCGGTAATAACGGTACAGTAATAACCAATTCCTTTACCCTAAACGCCACATCAAACCGCAACTTTTATTTTAATACCAAATATGGCACTACAGCGAACACTCAGTAGCTATTATCTATTGCAACTCTAGATTATTACTATTTCCTTTTCTAATACAAAAAAGCCCTGTCTACCCAGACAGGGCCTTTTACCGTTTAGCTACCTCGAATTACCATTTGTCATCTTTATAACTGATACTTGTATCGATTACGTTACAATAGCTTAAAGGGGAATGTGTGCTTTTTATAGACGACCCTGATAGCAGATGATAGACAGTTTCACGGTAGCCCAAAGCATCAGTATCCCAATGATAGTAACGGTATAGGAAAGGATTTTATATGAAACGTTTCAAGATTCTACGCAATATTCTATTAGCCACTATAGCTTCTAGCTCTTTACTAAATATAGCTCATGCTGATGATGCTCTAAAAATGGAATTAACTGCTAATAAAGTAATTAAAAACGCAGAAGGCGAAGTCAGTTACTTACCCGTGAGAACAGCGCCAAAAGGTACTGTGATTCAGTATAAAGCGACTTATACCAACACCATCAATCAAAACATCGATGATCTGCTAGTCACCCTCCCTATCCCAGCCAACATGACCTTCAATGGTGAGGCTTATCCAGCCAGTGCCCAAGCCAGCACCGATGGTAAAAACTATGCAGACATGCCGCTGATGCGCAAAGTCAATGGCAAACTGGTCAAAACCCCTTTATCTGAATACCGTAGCCTTCGTTGGAATATCAAGTTATTACCAGCTAAGAAATCTGCTGCCGTGGCACTCAACGCTATCGTTGAATAACTCTCGTTCAAAACCTTGCTTTAAACCCTAGGAGATCTACCGCATGAAATCAAACACTTTTAACTACAGCATTCTAGCCGTCGGTGTCGCTGCGCTGATGGGTGTATCGACTGGCGCTATGGCGGACACGCCTACAGGTGGCACTAATGGCGCTACTATCGATATCAATAACACAGCTAGTGCTCAATATACTGTCGCTGGTACCACTCAGGAAGCGGTTTCTAATGAAGTCACAGTACAAGTAAGTGAACAGAGTGCATTTGAACTATTGGCTCAAAATGGAACAGATACCAACAGTGACACGGTTAACCCCGAAGCCGGCCAGACTGCTACCTTTGTTCATACCCTACAGAATAATGGTAACGTCAACGACACCTATACCATAGATGTTGCCAATCAAAATGGCGATGATTTTGATTATACTGGTTATACAATAACTTATACGACGAATCTAGATACTACTGAGCAGACCCTGACCAATGGCGGTACTCTTGATCTAGCACCTAACGAAATTGCAACGATTACTATCGTTGCCACCTCTGATAATACTGCGCGTCAGATCAACGACGAAGGCGTCATCACCGTGACTGCCTCTAGTGCCTATTTAGAGGCGAACAACGCTGGTAATACTGCTGCCTTTACTGCTGAAAACGTTGATACGGGTATCACTAGCACTCCGATATACGCGATTACAAAGTCTGCTGCAACTAACTTTGCTTCTAATGATACATTCTTCGATACTGCCAATCCTAATGCGTATATCGACTATACAATTACTATTGAAAACCAAGGTAATGCTGCTGCTACCGCATTCAATATCGAAGATACTCTACCGGCTGGTTTGGTAGCATTGACTACTTTTACCCCTCAAATCAATGGTACGGATGTAGCAGCAAGCGACTTTGCATTCTCAAATCAGAATAAGACGCTGACGATCACAGGTCAGGACTTGGCTCAAAATGCATCGCTTACGTTGACTTTCCGTGCTGTTAAAGAAGATGGTGTTACGATCGATTCTGGTACTGATCTTACCAACTACGCTCAAGTAGAAGACGATACAGACAATGACACTAATGCCAATACGCCTGATTTGATCGATAGATCAGATGATGGCACGGTTGCAGGCGGTGATACTGAGAATAACTACGAAGGTGGCTCAAACTTAGGTGATGACGATAATACTGGTGCAACTGTCACTACGCGTAACCAGACTCGTAACCTGACTATCAGTGATGATCTAGAAAAAGAAGTGCCTCTAGTCAGCACGGGTAATGTCTATAACTACACCATTACTAGTACTAGTACTGACGTTACCGAAGCAGATGCTCCTGATGAAGTTTTCATCACGGTTGAGCCAACCACTAACAACGCCAACATTGACATCACTCGTGTATTTGCAGATGCCAATAACAATGGTGTATTTGACGGCGGTGATACCGAGTTAACTCTGACTCCCAACGGTTATGATCTTAATCAAGCGGTGCCAGCGGGTCTCGATACTAATGATACTGTCAATATCGGTGTAGAAGTAGCCAGTACTGGCACCTCTGGAGCTGGCGTTGCTGGTGATATCGGTACTTCTGAGGTGATGACTATCACTGTCAATGCGACCAATACTATCGATGGTACTTTACCACCTGCTGACGTTAGCACCACATCTACAACTACGATGGAAGGCGTCATCTTGACCAAAGAGCAAGCAGTTGCCTCTTGTACTTCACCAGGCACTCTATCTTATGGCCCAGCTGATATTAATAATGTCGAGCCTGGTCTGTGTATCTACTATCAAATCACTGCCACGAGCACGTTCTCAGAAGCCGTTAATGCAATTAGCAGTGTAGTGGTATCTGATTTAACGAGTAACTGGGCTGGACAAGCAACCTATACCGGTGATACTAACGCGAACAGCTCGGCAGGAACTACTGCAGGCCTAGTGGGCACTGGTGCTACAGAAGCTGTCAGCACTACTTTTCCTTTAGCTCCCGGCGCTTCAGAGAACCTAACCTTCTCTGTGCAAATCAATCAATAATTTTATTTCCTTAATATCACTTTGTGTCTATAAGTGTTAACTGACGCTTATAGACATCCTCTAACTTAACGCTATTTATCTTGGTTAAGTTAGAGGCATCCCATTTAGTCCATCATTTATGTTTTATTGGATAAGCAATTTATGACTAAGCCTACTATGACAGCGTTCAAACGTACTGCAGGATGTACAGCGAAGATCTCTACGCTAACATTGGCCATGTTGCTTATGCAATCGAATATGGCTGCAGCAGCACCTGCTGTGCAAATTATTAACAACACTGCAAAAGTGAGCTTTAATTTAGGCAGTCAAACGGGCAACACTTTAACTGCTACTTCAAACACCGTACAAGTAAAGTCTTCTACGCCTGTCATCTATGGTCTGACACTCTCAGAACCTTTACCAAAGACTGTCTTTCCAGGCACGATAGTTAATTGGGTCAATGTACTTGAAAACACCAGTACCGATGAAGCAAATTTTGAGCTGACGATGGCTCCTGAAGAAACTCTATCCAACCTAAAAGTCTATCAAGACTTAAATAGCAATGGCATCATCGATGAAGGCGATCGCGAAATCCTTCTCAAGAACCTAACAGCGCAAATCAAATTAAATCAAGAAGAAAGCATTCAGCTTATTATTCAAGCATTAACAAGTGCAGAAGCTCAAGATAGTGATACCTCCAATATCCAGCTTGGCGCTACTATTGTAGAAGATCCATCAGTAAAAGCCGCTACCGCTACTGATAGCGTGATAATCGTTGAACCGCGTATCGACTTTATGAATAGCGCCTTTGATGACTTCAAGAAAAAGTCTCAAGTTGATCAAAACATCTATATTCAAGCTGGTTATGCTCAATGTAATGTGCAGGATGACAAACAAGATCAGATTTGGGTCACCATTAACTCACCTAAGACTGGTGATACCTACTCTTTAAAAGCATTGGAAACAGGTAGTAATACAGGGAAATACCGCTTAGAGGTACCCACAGCCAATAATGCAAATGCTATAAATGATAATATTATTCAAACCCTGGACGGTGATATATTAGGTGTCAAGTTGGAGGCCTGTATCGCCCCGACGGTAGGTCTTGGAATAGATGATTTGCCGAGCACTACAGATTTGAACACGGTTACTGATAATATTACCAATACTATTAATATTGTTGACGAGACGCCAAAACTAAAAGTCACCAAAGAAAGTCAAGTAAAAACAGCTGAACTTGGTGATTATGTTAACTACACTATCAGTGTAAAAAATGATGGTAAGTCTACTGCCTATGATGTCTCATTAAAGGATGCGCTTCCACGTGGTTTTGATATTGTGCCAAATAGTGTTCGTATCACGGAAGGCCAAGTGTCTAATGACGTTAATATCAACCAAGCACAAACCAACCAATTTAAAGCTAATGGCAAATATCAAGTTTTAGGTTTGGGTGATTTGAACGCAGGCGACACCAAGAACATAACCTATCGTGTGCTGATTGGCTCATCAGCACTAGGCGGCGACGGTATCAACCGTGCCATAGCGGTTGGTCGCGGTGAGAATGATGAGCCTATAGCATCGCTTGAAGCGCAATGGCCTATCGAGGTCAGCCGCGGCGTGATGAATACGGACGGCATTATCATCGGTAAGGTCTATCACGATATCAACCGTGACGGCATCCAGCAAAAAGAAGACGGCGAGCTTGGCGTGGCAGGCGTACGTATCTATATGGAAAACGGCAACTTCATCGTTACCGATCCTGAAGGTAAGTATAACTTCTATGGTGTCAGCGCTAAGACGCACGTACTAAAAGTTGATCGTACTACTATTCCTAGAGAAACTGAGCTGGTTACCCAAAGCAACCGTAATACTGGCGATGCTGGTAGCCGTTTCGTTGACCTAAAATATGGCGAACTGCACCGTGCCGATTTTGCTATCGTCGGTGGCATGGGTGATAGCACTCAGCGCCTCAATGAAGAGCTTATCACTCGTAGCAAAAGTATCAGTGCAAAAAATGACAGCTTAGAGCAAGCCATTAAAAGTGAGCTCGAACTTGAGCCTGATTACCTTCGTGATGACGATTACTATAGAGATAATGTTGATGCCAGTGGTTGTAAGTCTAATGATGTGCTAGAGCAAAGTATCAAATGTGATTCCGCTATCGTCAATGATTTGGCTACGCCTAGTGCTGAACGCATCGACATGACTGTCAATACAGTCGCGCAGCCTAAAGAAAAAGTACTCGAAGAATACTTAAAAGAAGTCGTTAACAATGATGTCAGCTTCATCAACCTTACAAACGGTCAACAACTATCTTCTTATAAGCAAATGGTTCAGGTGCAAGCGCCACTAGGCAGCAGCTTTACTCTTTATGCCAATGGCAAAGCCGTATCAGAGCAGCAAATCGGTAAAACCGCCGAGCAAGAAAAGCAAAAAGTAACTGCTTTTGACTATTACGCGGTTGATTTGAAGCGCGGCAGCAACACCTTGCGCGGCGTAGCAACTGACGTCAATGGCAAAGTCATCTCTGAGCAGACGATCAACGTCTTGACGCCAGATAGTCTGCAAGCGATTGACTATCGTACTCAAGATAGCTTAGTCCCAGCCGATGGCATGAGTGAATATCAAATCGTCGTCAGCCTAAAGGATCGTGATGGTCGTCCTTATGTCGCTTCTACGCCGATTACTATCGATACCAATATCGGCCGTATCAACCTAAAAGACGGTAGTAAAGACGCCGCAGGCACCCAGATTACCGTCAATGGTGGTGAGCTACTGATACCCGTCACCGCGCCAAGCGTACCGGGTAAAGGCGAGCTGGTCATCGATACCGGTAGCAGAAAACAAGTGATTCCGCTACAGTTTACCGCGCAGCTACGTCCGCTGATCGCGGTCGGTATCGTCGAAGGTGCTATCTCGCTCAAAGACTTTGACGGTAGCAGTATTACGGATGCTCAAGGTGCCTTTGAACAAGAGCTGAATGATTTTGCCGGTAACGATGACTATACGGCATCTGGTCGTGCGGCAATGTTCTTGAAAGGCAAAGTGCGCGGAGATTACTTGCTGACGCTCGCTTATGACAGTGACAAAAAAGGCGAGCGATTATTCCGTGATATCGAGCCTGGTGAGTATTACCCTGTTTATGGCGATTCATCGGCCAAAGGCTTCGATGCCCAATCGACGAGCAAGCTGTATGTACGTGTAGATAAAGGTCGCTCGTTTGCAATGTACGGTGATCTAAAAACCCAAGTCGATAATGATGACGGTATCAAGTTAGGTCAATACAATCGCACCTTAACTGGCCTAAAAGCCCAGTATGAAGATGACAATACTCGTATCACAGCCTTTGCTGCAGAGACGAGTTCATCACAGCGTGTCAATGAAACGCGCGGTCTTGGCATCTCAGGTCCTTACCCACTAGCTGAAAACTTCGACGACGTGTTAGAGAATTCAGAGACAATCGAAATTATTACTCGTGATGCCAATAACGCTGGACTCATCGTTAAACGTGAGACGCTTACTCGCTTTGCTGACTATGAGATTGACCCTATCAGCCGTAGCTTATTCTTGACGGCACCG
>TARA_R110002051_G_scaffold32086_1_pt1 | contig 11490 bp, 7 predicted proteins | sample TARA_R110002051 | Tara Oceans TARA_R110002051 (sample SAMEA4397023) | marine metagenome | biome: Polar Biome; feature: [MES] marine water layer (ENVO:01000295) within the mesopelagic zone...; material: water (ENVO:00002006), including particulate matter (ENVO:01000060) such as......
GATGTTATAGATGAAGATGGTTCAGAATCTGAAGAATTAGTAGAACCACTCACCAATTATTTGGTAGGACGTATACAACAAGATTTTAATGATAATAATAGCTACGTAGGTGGAATTTTTACTAGTGCCATACGAAACATGGATGATAACGTTTCTTTTCTGCACTCGCATGCGTATTCTGGAGGGTTCGACTTTAAGCACAATTGGCAGGAGCGCACCTATTATGTTGAAGGAAGTGCAGTGGTGAGTAACGTTCGTGGTAGTGCCGAAGCCATTGCAAGTACGCAAACTTCTATCACCCATCTCTTTCAGCGCACAGATGCAGACCATGTCGAGGTTGACCCTACACGAACAGAACTTACGGGTACTGGGGGCCGATTTGAATTTGGAAAAGGAGGCGGGGGCGATTGGCGCTATGCGATTGGCGGAAATTTTAAATCGCCCGAACTGGAACTCAATGACATCGGATTTCTAAGACAAGCAGACGACATTAGGCAATATGCGGTGTTACGAAGGCTCTTTAATAAACCAACGAGCTGGTATCGAAGGGCGAATGCGCGGATTAACCTTTCTTCGGCATTCGATTTTCAAGGAAATTACAATCGGATTCAATATGAGATAGGAGGGTTTATAAATTGGAAAAACAACTGGTGGAGCGATTTTGGAGCTGCGCATAAACCTCGGATTTTTGTAAATACCTTTTTGCGCGGCGGACCACGTTGGAAATATAATGAGGAGAACTACATTTTCTTTTTTTCAGGTACAGACCAACGTAAAAAATTGAGCTTTAATGGGGGGACGGTGCAATCTAGGGCAACACAAGATAACTTTGCATTGTACGAATACGATATAGGAGCACGCTACCAGCCATTGAATAGTTTAAGTTTGTCTTTGAACGTGAATTATTCTGAAAATCCCAGTAGAACCCAGTATGTATCACAAGAAGATTTTAATGGTACCACGCGCTATATCTTGGGAGCCATAGATCAAGAAACTTTGAGTACAACGCTACGCGTGAATTACAATATCAATCCGAACCTGACCATTCAATACTACGGGCAACCGTTTATTTTTAAAGCAAAATTTTCAGATTTTAACTATGTAAATGACCCAGTTGCAGAAGATTTAAACAATCGGATTACCCAATACAATGCTGAGCAGATTTCATTTGCAGAAGGTGGTTATCTTATAGATGAAGACCTAGATGGAAATACAGACTACACCTTTGGTGATCCAGATTTTGCGTTTGTACAATTCAGGAGCAATCTGGTGGTGCGTTGGGAGTACATACCCGGTTCTGAAATTTTCTTGGTGTGGAGCCAGGGCGTCACGGGCATTGGCGATCCTGCCAATAGTTTTAATACCATTGTAGACAATCAGTTGCTTAGCCAAAAACCCCAAAACACCTTTTTGGTGAAGGCGACCTATCGGTTTGTGTTGTAGGATACATTCCCCCCTTGAGGGGGGTTGGGGGGTGTAAATCCTTACTCTTATTAAAAGTCTAAATTAACATACCTAATGTGCTACGCTTGTTATTGTCGCACAAAATGTATTTGCCTTCAAATAATCCTCTAGGGGTCATTTGTTTCATCTTTCTGTTTACTTTTACTGAAATAATTATAGTTAATGATCCTTCCCCCAACCCTAAAACCTGGCGACACGGTCGGAATTGTCTCTACCGCCCGAAAAATAGAGAAGACTGAGCTTCAGCCGTTTCTTTCATTATTAAGAGAATGGGGTCTTCAACCTTTGTTGGGAGAAACCATTGGCGCTTCAGAAAACCAATTTGCAGGCTCAGATGACTTGCGCACAACAGATTTCCAAGCGATGCTAGACAACCCAGAAGTAAAAGCTATTTGGTGTGCCAGAGGTGGATATGGAACGGTACGTATGATAGATGGAGTAGATTTTTCTAAATTACTCGAACAGCCCAAATGGATTATTGGTTATAGTGATATGACGGTGCTCCATAGTGTACTTCATAGCTTCGGAATAGCAAGTCTACATGCGCAAATTGCTGGTAATATTGAGAAAAAAACGGAAGCTACTCGGCAAAGCATACACGATGTGCTCTTCGGAAAATCGTACAAAATTGAGGTGTCTTCCGAAGAAAAATTAAACCGAACCGGTACTGCCAAAGGCGAATTGGTGGGCGGAAACCTTTCCATTTTATACTCCTTACATGGGAGCCCGTCTGCAATTTCTACGAAAGGAAAAATTCTCTTTATTGAAGACCTAGACGAATATTTGTACCACATAGACCGAATGATGCAAAATTTTAAGAGAAGTGGAGTGCTTTCTGAGCTAAGCGGACTCATAGTGGGTGGCATGACAGATATGAATGACAACAACATCCCGTTTGGCAAAACCGCAGAAGAAATTATTTGGGAGGCTGTAAAAGAATATGAGTATCCGGTCTGTTTTGGCTTTCCTGCCGGGCATATCAAGGATAATAGAGCCTTGGTTATGGGAAGTGTTGTCGATCTTTCTGTCTCAACAAAAACAGTAACTTTGTCATTTCGAAGAAGGTACGACTGAGAAATCTCACACTCTGTATTCAATAAAAAGCAAGTCATGTGATTTCTCCTATCGTCGAAATGACTTATTATGGCCGTTCACAACGATCTTGGTAAATTGGGAGAAGTGCTTGCCGCTACATTTCTGCGGCGGGAAGGCTATGCCATTCTAGAGCGTAATTGGAGGTTTCAAAAAGCCGAAATCGATATCATTGCCCAAAAAGAAGAAGATACCATCGTTTTTGTTGAGGTAAAAACCAGAAACAGTGCTTTTTTTGGTGACCCACAAAGTTTTGTGACGCCTTCAAAAGTAAAACTACTCGTAAAGGCGGCTAATGAATACTTAATCTCGAACCAACTTGAAGCTGAAGCGCGTTTCGATATTATAGCAGTTCTAAAAAATTCCAAAGAAGAACGTATGGAGCATTTTAAGAACGCATTTTATCATTTTTAGGGAGTGCTGTACCCATTCACACCCTATTTTAGAAGAGAAAAAATACCTTTGTAGAAAATCGCAGTATGCCGATTACTTTTGAACTTATAGATATATTGATCTTTGTTGGAGTTTGCCAAGGAGTTTTTCTAGCGCTTACCATGCAACGTATTGTAAATACGAATAAACGTGCCAACAGCATCCTTACCGTGCTCATCGCCATTTCAACGTTCATGTTAATAGGTAGGTTCTTGATGATTCGCTACTTTTCTGAATGGGTTTTTTATCTGGGCATCCTTTTTGATGTTGTCATTTTTCTGTTCGGACCTCTTTTTTATTGGTATACCCGTACCTTTTTATATTCCGAAGAAACGGAGAAACCGCTAGCGAAAGCGCACTTTATACCCGCTGTATTATTTTCAATTTTTGTAATAGTAATTTATGTAACCTATACGCCAACTACCTATTTGGAAGCATACCAACAGGGTGTACTCACAGTACCCTTTCAAATCATACTCGCTAGTGCAATTTTGGTGAATCTGTATTATCTCTTCCGTTCGTTTAAAGTATTATATGCATATAAGAAAGAATATAAACAGGCGTTTTCATTTCAGCAGAACCCTATCCAATACATAGCATTTTTTCTTGTTACCATAGCGGTTATTATCATATTATGGGCCCTGAGTTTTTTGAGTGGTTTTTTTGAAAATAGATGGTTGTCATTTATTGATTACGATTTGGTCTGGGCGGCAATTCCCTGCTTTATTTACATTATTGGATATTTCAGCTTAAAACAGCCAGAATTGTTTCGTGTTCCTATGAAACAAAAAACTGCGAATAATAAAGAAAGACTGAATACCGCCGAACAACAACTCCTTCAAGAAAAATTAGATAGCTTGATGGTAAACGACAAAATATTCTTACAACCCCACCTTACCCTTTCAACCGTTGCTGAAATGTTACAAACTTCTACAAACAACGTTTCCTGGCTTTTGAACAATGTTTACGAAACCACTTTTTACGACTTTGTAAATCGATACCGTGTTGAAGAATTTGTACAAAAGGTTGAGAACAATGAGCATTTACGGCATACCATATTGGCATTGTCGCTAGATGTAGGGTTTAATTCAAAATCTACCTTCAACAAAGCTTTTAAACTACACAAGCAAGATACCCCCAGTAATTTTATTAAAAAACACCACGCTGCCTAACTTTTTTGTAGTGCTGTATGCAAACGGTCGATAGGAATGCAAGTACCTTCTATGTTTACTGAAATTTTAAAATTCAGAAATATGAAAAACTTTGTACTTATTATTGTTTGGTCAGTTCTTGCACTGCAACCACTAATCTCACAAACCGTAACCACCTTCACTTTTGGTGATCCAGACGATGCTATTGCGCTTGATAGTAACGGAAATATCTACGCTGCCGGATTTATCGATGGATCTATCTTTAAGTTTACCCCCGATGGTACAGGCAGTAATTTTATAACAGGCCTAGAAAATGCCAACGGAATTGATTTTGACAGCAGTGATAATCTTTATGTAAACGATTGGAACGCAAACGAATTATTACGATATCTCATTGATGGCACGTTAGATGATGCAATTACCATACCTGGCAATCCGTCGGGAATGCTCAAGGCAATCGATAATGATGATATGATCTATACACGGTATGGCGCAAATACGATTAATAGGATTACGCCAGATGGGGTAATTACCCAAATCTCTGATGCTCCAGAACTGAATGGACCCGTCGGATTAGCATACGACGAAAATGGAAACCTATATGTGGGCAATTACAACAATAGAGAAATATACCGGGTAGGCACCAACGGCGGATTGTCTTATATAGCCACTGTGGGAGGTAGCTCTAATTTAGGATTTATTGCTTTCGCACAAGGCCGCTTATGGGGCACGGTGCTGGGAGAGCATAAAATTTACACGATTAATCATAACGCTACTGATGATGTGACCCTTTTTGCAGGAAGTATGGCTGGCTCTCAAGACGGTCCTATTGCGCAAGCTACATTTAATAGACCCAACGGAATTCGGTTTAATGATGATGAAACCATACTGTACGTTACCGATTTTGGAACTAAAAATCTAAGGGTAATCACAGAGATTTCGCTAGGGGTTTCTTCGGAAACTTTCAATGCGACGCAAATTGCATTGTATCCCAATCCGTCGGCAGACATACTTCAAGTGCGAAGTACAGGGCTATTGGGATCAATCACTATTCAACTTTATTCGGGTGATGGAAAGCTACTGAAAGAATTTGCAACAGTAGAAAGCGCAGCGACTTGTATTAAAGCAATCGATGTTTCAGATTTGGCAAGCGGAACCTATTTTATTACCATTCGCGATAGCAAGGGCGCAGTTACCAAACAATGGATTAAAAAATAGCTTTTGGTTGTTGCGGTCTTCGGGTCTTTAAACCCGAAGACCGCAACAATTTTACAAAGAAGCCTGCTTTGCTTTAATAAGTTCGCTTATTTTATATAAAACAATAATTTCTAGAACTATAGTAACACTTAAAAGAAGATATCCCCCTAAAGCAAAAAATACGGAGGTAAATAATGCATAAGTTACGATTTGAAAAATACCTGTAACGATTGCAATAGTTCCAATGGCCTTTTGCAATCGTATTACGGCAATTCCCATCAAGAGCCCTATGATGCCAAAAGAAAATGATTCTATAATTAGAATCGAGCCATCGTTCAGAGGTTCATAAAATAGGGACGCAATATCCAACGCGTAATAGGCTATATTAAAAATGAGCATGATGAATACAACTATCTTTAAAAGGTAGTTGTTTAAAATATTTCCAGCTAAAATAAAACCGCGAAGAAATAGTATGATAGCGGCTAATACGGCCAGTTTTAAAGGTATGTAAATGTAGGTTGGATAAAATGAAGCCGAATTATTTTCAAATAATCTAAAGGCATCTGCTGGAACTTCAGCAAATCCTAGTATAAAATAAACAATACCTGCTATCCAGGCAATCTTTAAATGTTTGGTAAGAAAATGAGCCTGTTTGGTATCGTCAATTTTTAGAAAAAAAGCTTTTTTTAGCCCGCTTTCAATAGTGCTTTCTGTGAACGTTTCAAAATCTTCGCCTAAAGCTGCCAAAATAGTTTTAACAGTGTATGTTCGCGGAATTACTTCGCCTGCTTCTATACGCTGTATGGTGCGTACGCTGATGTTGCATTGTGCTACCAATTCTTCTTGGGTGAGTCCTTTTTCTTGTCGTAGGGCCAAAATACGTTGCCCGAGTGCTGGTTGTTGCATAGCTTTGTTTTTAAGATGTGAAGCAATGGTACGACGACTCATATTTTTTGACAATTATTTTGGTTGAAATTCACCCGACACTTACCCGTCATTATAGTAAATACAAGGTTTTACGAGTTTTAAGTTGATTTCTGAAAAGACTGTAATACGTCTAAAACGCGACGTACTGAAACTACTTTTTCAATCGTTAACAAGAGGCGAAGCCCGTTTCGAGTCTGTTTTTCTTTCATCTTTACTTGTGGCGAATGGGTCTGCACAAACTGAAGCATTTTACTGAAGGCCGGACTCTGGTAAAAATCGCTTTGTTGGTCGCTGATAAAATAACCAACAAACCTCCCTTTTTTCATAACCACACGTTCTAGTCCCATGGCAATAGCTGCCCATTTAATACGAACACTATTCATTAAATCTTCAACTTCTTTAGGCAACTCGCCAAATCGGTCAATCAATTCTTTTTCAAATTTCTGTAGTTCGGTCTCTGTTTTAAGATCGTTTAATTTGGTATACAAATTCAAGCGTTCGGTAATATTATTTACATAATCATCTGGGAACAGTAGTTCAAAATCGGTATCGATAGTCACTTCTTTTACAAAAGCACGATTCTTAAAGTTTTTATCTGTTTCCGAATACAAATCTTTAAATTCTTTTTCTTTTAATTCTTCAATGGCTTCGGCCAAGATTTTTTGGTAGGTTTCAAACCCAATTTCATTTATAAAACCGCTCTGTTCACCACCTAATAAATCTCCTGCTCCGCGGATTTCTAAATCTTTCATGGCAATATTGAGCCCACTACCTAATTCGCTAAACTGCTCTAATGCGGTAATTCGCTTTCGGGCTTCTTCAGTCATAGCAGAATAGGGCGGAGTGATAAAATAGCAGAATGCTTTCTTGTTGCTTCTACCCACCCGACCACGCATTTGGTGCAAATCTGAAAGTCCGAAGTTATTAGCATTATTGATAAAGATGGTGTTGGCATTCGGCACATCTAATCCACTTTCAATAATTGTGGTTGATACTAACACATCAAACTCATTGTTCATAAACCGAAGCATCAGGTCTTCTAGTTTTTTCCCTTCCATTTGGCCGTGACCGATTCCTATTTTCGCATCTGGGACCAAACGTTGTAACATGCCGGCTACTTCCTTGATGTTTTCAATACGATTGTGCACAAAAAATACCTGTCCGCCACGCGAAATCTCATAGCGTACTGCATCGCGAATGGTTTCCTCGCCAAAACGAATGACATGGGTTTCTACCGGATATCGGTTTGGAGGTGGCGTGGTAATCACACTGAGGTCACGTGCAGCCATCAAACTAAACTGAAGGGTACGCGGTATCGGGGTTGCGGTTAAGGTGAGTGTATCTACGTTTTCTTTAATGGTCTTCAGTTTGTCTTTTACGGAAACACCAAATTTTTGCTCTTCGTCAATAATCAGAAGACCAAGATCTTTAAAAGTAACAGCCTTACTCACCAATTGATGGGTTCCAATCACGATGTCCAACGATCCGTCTTTGAGCCCGTCTAACACGGCGCGGCGTTGTTTCGCACTTCTAAAACGGTTCAGGTAATCTACATTTACAGGCATGTCTGCCAGGCGTTCGCTAAAGGTTTTATAATGCTGAAATGCAAGAATGGTGGTGGGTACTAAAATAGCCACTTGCTTGCCATTGTCTACCGCTTTAAAAGCAGCCCGCACGGCAACTTCTGTCTTTCCGAAGCCAACATCACCACATACGAGGCGGTCCATTGGGCGTTCACTTTCCATATCAGCTTTTACATCGGCTGTAGCTGCGCTTTGGTCTAGGGTGTCTTCAAACATAAAACTAGACTCCAACTCGTGTTGCAAGTAGCTGTCAGGATCGTACTGAAATCCTTTTTGAAGTCTTCGCTTGGCATACAGCTCGATAAGATTGAAAGCAATTTGTTTGACACGCGTCTTTGTTTTCTGTTTTAGTTTTTTCCAAGCAGCGCTTCCTAGTTTGTAAATCTTCGGAGTGGTTCCGTCTTTACCGTTGTATTTTGAAATTTTATGAAGCGAATGGATGCTGAGGTACAAAATATCCCGTTCGCCATAAATCAGTTTGATCGCTTCCTGTTGTTTGCCTTCCACGTCAATTTTTTGGAGTCCGCCAAAACGTCCGATACCGTGGTCTATATGCGTAACATAATCGCCCACTTCAAGGTTGGTGAGTTCTTTTAAGGTGATGGCTTGCTTCTTAGCATAACCATTTTTCAAACTGAACTTATGGTAGCGTTCAAAAATTTGATGGTCGGTATAGCAAACGTTTCTATTTTCGTGGTCTATAAATCCTTGGTATAGCGGAAAAACGATGGTTTCGAACTGATCTACATGCTGTTGGGCGTCTTCAAAAATATCGTGGAAACGCTTCGCTTGCGACTCGCTGCTACAGAAAATATAGTTAGTATAACCATCCGCGGTATTCCGGTTTAGGTTTTCGATCAGCAAATTAAACTGCTTGTTGAAAGAAGGCTGGGGAACCGTGCTGAAAGATATGGTCTGGCTATTCGTATTAGAAACTCCTTTAAAAGTTACAGTGGTGAACTTGTCTAGTTGTTCTTGCAACAAATTTGAAGTGCAAAACAATTCACTCGGCGTGCTCATTTTTACTTCACCTTGTTGCTTGTTATATGCTTCAGTTGCCTTGCTGAAAAGTTTGTCTATGGCACTGCCCAATAGCTCTTTGTTTTTAAGACAGACAACTGTTTTTGAAGAAATATAACTCAGAAAACTCTCTCTTGTCTCACTGAGCGCAGTCGAAGTGCCAGTTAAGCCCTTGTTTTCTATATTTGGTATGATTGAAATTTTCTTCAATTGTTCCAACGAAAGTTGCGTTTCTACATCGAAGGTTCGAATACTGTCTACTTCATCACCAAAAAATTCGATGCGGTAGGGTTCATCGTTGCTGAAACTGAACACATCCAAGATACCACCACGAACTGAAAACTCACCCGGCTCAGTCACAAAATCGGTTCTTTTAAAATTATATTCGAAAAGGACTTCATTCACAAATTCGATAGAAACCGTGTCATTTACTGAAAGTTTGAGGGTGTTTTTCTCTAGTTCCTTTTTGGTAACCACCTTTTCGAACAATGCTTCAGGGTAGGTTACAATAAGCGCTGGTTTTCTGCGAGAATTGATACGGTTTAGCACTTCACTTCGCAACAGCACGTTTGCATTATCGGTATCTTCTCCCGATATCGCATCGGGATGATACGGTCTGCGATAGCTTCCTGGGTAGAATAGTACCGTATCGTCACCCAATAAATTTTCGAGGTCGTTTAGGTGATATGCGGCTTCCTCTTTGTCGTTTAAAATGATAAGAAAAGGAAGCTCTGAAGTTTTGAAGGTTTCAGCAACAACCAATGAAGTAGCACTTCCTACCAAGCCATTAGCTTCAATTATTGGTTCAGAATTGGCAATAGCATCCCGAAGTTTTCCGAGTGCGGAAGACTTTGAAAAAAGGGAACGAACTAGCGTTTTACTCATTGGTTGGCAAAGATAATCTGCATACAGTTCTTATAAAACCGAAATATGAACTTTATCATTTTGATAACACAGCTTGCGGGTGGCTTTATGTACTTTTCAGTCATGGGAATAAAAGAATACGACGTATTTGTAATAGGAACAGGAACCGCAGGAAAAGGTGTAGCCATAGATTGTGTAAAAGACGGAATGAAAGTAGCCATAGCCGACAATCGTGAATATGGCGGCACTTGCCCAAACCGTGGTTGCGACCCGAAAAAAGTGCTAGTTGGAGTTACCGAAGCCTTTAAAATGGCAAACAATTTAAAGGGAAAGGGAATTTCCGAAGTGCCAGAAATGAATTGGCAGGATGTTCAGAAATTTAAAGAACGTTTTACAGATGCCATACCCGCTGCCACCGAAAAAAAGTTGAAAAAACTAGGGATCGATATGTACCACCAATCGCCAAAGTTTTTAGATGAACAAACCTTATCTGTAGAGGGTAAGACCGTGAGCGCAAAAAAGATTGTGATTGCAACTGGGCAAAAGCCTCTAGAGCTCAAAATCCCTGGCAGGGAGCATTTGCTTACCAGTGAAGACTTTCTACATCAACCATCACTACCATCGGAAATCATTTTTATCGGCGCTGGATATATTGGAATGGAGTTCGCCCATGTTGCCGCTCGTTTTGGTGCTAAAGTGACAGTGATCGAGTTTGCAGATAGACCACTTGCGCCGTTTGAGGAAGATATTGTGAATTATCTTACAGAGGCTTCAGAAGCATTGGGCATCGAATTTATCTTTAATGCGGAAGCCACCCAAGTAGAAAAGCTACGAACCAATTATCGTGTGACCTATAAACAAAACGCCAAAACACAAACGGTAAAAGCAAAAGCAGTTTATAATACGGCGGGGCGGGTTCCGTCTATAGATGAATTAGATCTTGACAAGGGAAATGTGGCATTTGAGAAAGGCGGCATTTCCGTAAACGAATATTTGCAAAATACGACCAACAAAAATGTGTATGCTTGCGGCGACGTGTCTGCGAGCGGCACCATGCCGTTAACACCCGTTTCTTCGCAAGAATCGCGGGTGGTCTCTATAAATTTGAGAAAGGAGAATACTGAAAAAATCGATTTCCCGCCAGTGCCTTCTGTTGTATTTACGTTGCCGCAATTGGCTGCTATCGGACTTACAGAAGCGGAGGCAAAGGAGCAAGGGTATGATATTGTGGTAGAACATAAAAACGTACCGCATTGGTTTAATGCGAAACAAATTGGAGAAGAAATTTACGCCTATAAAACCATCGTCGACAAGAAACGGAATTTGATTCTAGGAGCACATATTTGTGGTGCCCATGCCGACGAAATGATCAACTTGTTTGTGCTTGCCATGTGCGGCAAACTTAAAGTGGAAGACCTCAAACAAATGGTCTTTGCGTATCCCACTTGGGGGAATGACATCAAGGGAATGGTTTGATGAAGTCGAAGTCGAAGTTGAAGCCAAACTAGAAGATAATATTAGAAACACCATTCTCCCAAGTATTGGGGTGGTTGTTCTCGAAAAACGGTATACTGCGCAGCAGTGTTTTTGCGAGAACTTTGCGTTCTGTCTTTTAAAAGGGTATGGTCTAGTGAAATTATTGTCGTAGCCCTAGCTGTATTTCGAATAGAAGCACTATTTTCCCAAGTATTGGGGTGGTTGTTCTCGAAAAATGCTATACTGCGCAGCAGTGTTTTTGCGAGAACTTTGCGTTCTGTCTT
>TARA_R110002051_G_scaffold94647_8_pt1 | contig 11490 bp, 6 predicted proteins | sample TARA_R110002051 | Tara Oceans TARA_R110002051 (sample SAMEA4397023) | marine metagenome | biome: Polar Biome; feature: [MES] marine water layer (ENVO:01000295) within the mesopelagic zone...; material: water (ENVO:00002006), including particulate matter (ENVO:01000060) such as......
GCTCACAGAAACATTCTGTGTGTTTGTAGACTTCCCTTTTGCTTTTGGCAATAATAAATCAAGAGCATTGGGAGAGTTAGAAGTTAGCATGAAAAACACCAACAACAGAAATACAATATCTGTCATTGAAGACATGCTAAAGTCAGGACTTACTTTATTTCTACTTTTTAGTTTCATAATTAGAAATTAAAGCGGTTCGTTCAATAGATCTAAGAAATCTACAGCATTAGCCTCCATTTTATGAATAACCTTATCTGTTCGATTGACCAAATGATTGTATCCAATATATGCAATAATACCTACAACCAAACCAGCAACTGTAGTAGTCATAGCCGTATAAATACCGGATGCCAATGATCCCATTTCTGCTTGCCCACCACTTGATGCCATTTCATGAAAAGCTAAAATCATACCAATTACTGTTCCTAAGAAACCAATCATGGGTGCAGCACCCGCTACAGTGGCGAGTATACTTACGTTTTTTTCTAATTTATACACTTCTAAGGTTCCAGCATTTTCGATGGCTGTATTGATATCATCTAGCGGTTTTCCTATTCGAGAAATACCCTTTTCTGTCAATCTGGCTACTGGAGAATCTGTTTGAGCACAAAGTATCTTAGCCGCTTCTAGCTTACCATTCGTTACGTGATCTCTAATTTGATTCATGAAATTTTTATCAATTTTAGAGGCTGCTTTAATGGCAAAAATTCGTTCAAAATAAATGTATAATGCAACAAAAAGCATTACAAACAATACCGATATAATAATAATACTACCGGCTCCTCCATCAACAATTAAATCTATTATAGAAAGGGTTTTTTCATCAGATAAAGCCTCTCCAATTTGAGCCTCTTCAACAAGGTCTTGAAACAATAACATATAATTACTCTATTTAAGTTGCTGTAATAACGGTATTTTGTCGATTAAATTATGCGTTTAAAATAAAATTTCTAATTAAAATAAAAACAACTGCCCCACCTAAGAATCCTGCTAATGCTAACCATGCGATTTTTTTAAAATACCAGAAGAAATCTATTTTCTCCATACCCATAGCAACAACACCCGCAGCTGAGCCAATAATTAACATACTACCGCCTGTTCCAGCAGAATAGGCAATAAAATGCCATACTGGATCATTTTCACCTACAGAAAACATTCCCATACTTGCAGCTACTAAAGGCACATTATCAATAACAGCAGAACCAACACCTAATATTAATATAACTAAATCAGAAACTTTTTCACCTACAGATTCTGTACCCAACATTGGCATAACTTTATCTAAACCTTCAGCAAAATTGAAAAGCATTCCAAGAGATTCCAAAGCTGCAACAGCTAATAAAATTCCTAAGAAAAATAACACACTAGGCAATTCTATTTTAGATAAAGAATGATGAACAGGACTATGATGACCAGCAGCTTCACTCTCACCACCATCAACAGTTGTAATATTAAACTTAGCGTTACTATATATTTCAGCAAAAGTAGCTACTACAGCCAAAGACAACATCATACCAACATACGGTGGTAAGTGAGTTACTGTCTTAAATATTGGAACAAAAATAATAGCACCTAATCCAAGGTATAACATGGTGGCTCCAAACTTTGACTTTGGCTCTGCATCATCCTCTAAAGTAGTTTCTAATTTTCCTTTAAAAATACGTTGACGACTAGCAATAAAAGTAGGTATAATCATGCAAACAATTGATGGAACCAAAACATGCTCAATTAATTGCGCTGCCGATACTTTATGCCCGATCCACAACATAGTTGTAGTTACATCACCAATAGGCGACCAAGCGCCTCCAGCATTTGCAGCAATAATTATAATACCAGCAAACCATAATTTAGTTTCACGATCTTTAATTACTTTCTGTAAAATAGTAATCAATACAATAGTTGCTGTTAAATTATCAATGATCGCAGAAAGAATAAAAGCTAAAATAGAAAACAACCAAAGTAATTTTCTTTTGCTTCTTGTTTTTATAAATCCTTTTATAGTTTCGAATCCGTCGAAATAATCAATTATTTCTACAATAGTCATTGCACCCAATAAAAAGAACAGAATTTCTGCTGTTTTACCTAAATGATGCAGTAACGTTTCTTCTAAAAGATGCAGCTTATTTTCATGATCAAAAGCAGCAAAGCCATCAATCAAACTATGCTCTGCAGAATCAAACCAAGTTGTAAATCCATCAATATCTAAAGCGATTAAAGCCCAAAGAACCGCCATCATAGCTAGAGCAGGAATCAACTTATCAATCTTTAAATTATGTTCTAATGTAATAGCTAAATAACCTATTACAAATACAATTACAATAATGGTTTCCATAAAATTAGTTAGTTTAAATTAATTGTTTTAATGCGATTTCAAAAGCGGTTTTGCTTAAATTTATTTTATTTGAATTTTTGTTAAAGATATTGAAAATTGCATTTCTAATAGTATTTGATGTATCATTAAATATTAATTCATCGTCCATCGGTACTCTTCCTTCCATAAAATATGCAAAAACACGAGCCATTCCACAGTTAGAAATAAAGTCAGGTATTAGGCTTACTTTTTCATCTGCATATTCCATAATAGGACCAAAGAAAATCTCTTTATCAGCAAATGGGACATTAGCACCACAAGTTATTACCTCTAAGCCAGAAGATATCATTCTAGTTATTTGCTCTTTAGTTATTAGTCTTGAAGCGGCGCAAGGAGCAAAAATCTCTGCTTGCAAATCCCAAATAAGTTCATTGACTTCTTCGAAGGAAATCATTTTGGGAGAAACCAAAGTATTCCTATCTTTAATCTTATATAATTCAACTATCTCGTCAAAAGTAAATCCTTCTTCATTAATTATACCTCCAGATCTATCAATAATACCCACAATTTTAGCGCCCATTTTTGACAAATAAAATGCTGCGGCTGCGCCAACATTACCAAAACCTTGAATAATTGCTTTTTTTCCTACAACCGAACCTCCAAAAATATCATAATAATGCTTTACAGCTTCAGCAACACCATAACCAGTAATCATATCTGCTACCGTATATTTTCTTGTTGGATCTGGCGAATAATTACTTCCTTCTAAAACTTTTATAACACCAAGTCTAAGCTGCCCTATTCTATTTATTTTATCGGCTTCAGTTGGTTTAAAGTGTCCGTTAAAAACTCCTTCTTGTGGGTGCCAAACACCGGCATCTTCCGTAATTGGAATTACTTCATGAATTTCATCCACATTTAAATCACCTCCTGTTCCATAATAGCTTTTTAACAAAGGAGCAACAGCGCTATACCAACGTTCTAAAACGCCTCTTTTTCGTGGATCATTAGGATTAAAATTAATTCCGGATTTAGCTCCTCCTATTGGAGGTCCAGAAACAGTGAATTTAACTTCCATGGTTTTTGCTAAAGACAAGACCTCATTAACATCTAACCCTTCTCTCATTCTTGTGCCCCCTCCCGCTGCACCACCACGTAGTGAGTTAATTACCGCCCATCCTTCAGCCTCTGTTTCAGTATCTTTCCAATTAAAAACAATTTCAGGTGGTTTATTCTCGTATATGGCAAGCAAATCTTTCATAGTGTTATGATTTAATAAATTATTAATTCGACCAGACTAATTATGTAATCATTTTTGTAAAAAATTAAATATCATCCCCAAAATGGGGTTAGTGCTGTCTCATAATTTATTTTTAAATCAATTCAAAAGATATTGTTCGCAAATATAAAAATATATGATGCTGAACAAAACTATTTAACAATAAAGTAAACTTGATTTTATCTCATAAAACACGCGATTAACAAATTCTTTGAATTGAAACGTTTTCACTAACTATAAAGTAATATTCCTTTATATTTGTGTAGGTTTTTTAATTATATCATAATTATATGGATTTCACATTATCAGAAGAACAGTTAATGATTCAACAAGCGGCAAGAGATTTCGCTCAAATTGAACTATTACCCGGAGTTATTGAAAGAGATGAAGAACAAAAATTTCCAAAAGAACAAATTAAAAAACTGGGGGAACTTGGGTTTTTAGGAATGATGGTTGATCCAAAGTACGGAGGAAGTGGTCTTGACACTCTATCATATGTAATCGCAATGGAAGAGCTTTCTAAGGTTGATGCTTCTGCATCAGTAGTTGTTTCTGTAAACAATTCATTGGTTTGTTGGGGTTTAGAAACGTTTGGAAATGAAGAACAAAAAAATAAGTACTTAACCAAATTAGCTTCTGGAGAAATAATTGGAGCTTTTTGTTTATCTGAACCAGAAGCTGGCAGTGACGCAACTTCTCAAAAAACAACTGCGATAGATAAAGGTGACCATTACCTATTAAATGGCACAAAAAACTGGATTACTAATGGAAATTCTGCTGAAGTATATTTAGTTATTGCACAGACTCATACTGATAAAGGTCATAAAGGTATAAATGCATTAATCGTTGAAAAAGGCATGCCAGGATTTGAAATTGGCCCTAAAGAAAACAAACTAGGTATTAGAGGTAGCGACACTCATTCTTTATTATTTAATGACGTAAAAGTTCCAAAAGAAAATAGAATTGGAGAAGATGGGTTTGGATTTAAATTTGCCATGAAAACTTTAGGAGGCGGTAGAATAGGAATCGCGGCACAAGCATTAGGCATTGCGGCTGGAGCTTATGAATTAGCATTGAAATACGCTAAAGAACGTAAAGCTTTTGGGACATCTATTTCCAATCATCAAGCAATAGCCTTTAAATTAGCCGATATGCATACCGAAATTGAAGCCGCTAGATTTTTAGTATATAAGGCTGCTTGGGATAAAGACAATGGCCATAATTATGATCTATCAAGTGCTATGGCAAAATTATATGCTTCTAAAGTTGCTATGGAAACGACTATTGAAGCCGTACAGATACATGGTGGTAATGGCTATGTAAAAGAGTATCATGTTGAACGATTAATGAGAGATGCTAAAATCACTCAAATTTACGAAGGCACTTCAGAGATTCAAAAAATTGTAATTTCGAGAAATATCATCAATAAATAACTAAATAAATACAAGTTTTACGTAAATACCCCAAAATATTTAGGGGTATTTGTGTTTTATAATTATAAATAACCATATTAACCCCGATAATATTCAATAAAAAATTGAAATAATTAATAAATAAAAACACTACACCCCTAAAATTAGAGGGTATAATTGTTTAAATTTGATAAGATTATCATAATCACAAATTAACATTCTCTTAAAGTCAAAAATGAATAATTTTTAAGCATTTATTCCAAACGTTACTTTTTTTGTTACATTATAGTAAATTAGGTGTGGATAACTCATTAAAAATGATATTTTTGAGGAAATACAATAATTTATGGCATTGAAAAAGCAAGGGTTATACCTACCGGAATTTGAGCATGATAACTGTGGAGCAGGATTCATATGCAGCCTTAAAGGAAAAAAGTCAAATGATATAATTCACAAGGCGCTTGAAATATTAGAAAAACTAGAGCATAGAGGTGCTGTTAGCTCTGATGGGAAAACAGGTGATGGTGCTGGTATATTAATCGATATTCCGCATGCTTTTTTTCAAGATGAATGTAATTTTGAATTACCAGAACCAGGAAATTATGCAACTGGTAACATTTTTTTACCCCAAAAGCAGAATCAAAGAGAGTTTTGTACTTCCGTTTTTGAAGAGAATATCAAAAAACAAGGTTTAAAATTATTAGGATGGAGAGACGTTCCTATAAATAAATCTGTCCCTGGTAGAATCGCCATGGAAACCGAGCCATTTGTAAAACAAATATTTGTTGCAAAAGAAGACCCAACACAATCTTTTTTTAATTTCAATTTGAAATTATATATCGCTAGAAAAACTACAGAGCATACGGTAATTAATTCTAAATTATCAGAGAGTAAGTTTTTTTATGTTCCTAGTTTATCTACTAAAATAATTATTTTCAAAGGTCTTTTAATGCCTGAAGATATTAGTCTTTATTATAAAGATTTAATGGATTCAAGAGTAGTTACAAGATTAGCGCTTGTACACCAACGTTTTTCTACCAATACTTTTCCTACTTGGGATTTAGCCCAGCCATTCAGATACATGTGCCACAATGGTGAAATAAATACTTTGAGAGGTAATGTTACACGTATGCGTTCTCGAGAAGAGCTTTTAAAAAGTGATTTGTTTGGTGACGAGATTAAAAATATATTACCGATCATTCTACCTGGTAAATCAGATTCTGCAACTATGGACATGGTGGTAGAATTGCTCTTAATGACAGGTAGATCGCTTCCAGAAGTCATGATGATATTAGTTCCTGAAGCATGGGAAAAAAATCCAGACATGTCTGAAGCTAAACGTGCTTTCTACGAATACCATTCTTGCCTATCTGAACCTTGGGATGGACCAGCATCAATACCATTTACAGATGGAAATTATATTGGAGCTGTTTTAGACCGTAACGGATTAAGACCATCACGCTATTCTGTAACCAAAGATGGTTATGTAATTATGTCGTCCGAAACTGGTGTTGTTGATTTAGAACCAGAAAATATTGAATTACACGGAAGATTAGAGCCAGGAAAAATGTTCTTAGTGAACATGGAAGAAGGTCGAATTATCAATGACGAAGAAATTAAAGAAGAAATAGCCCAAAGACTGCCTTATAAAGAATGGCTTGATAAAAATCTAGTGCATCTTAGAGACATTCCTTATAATGATTGTCCATTATTTTTGGATGAAGCATCTTTAGAGAAAAGAAAGGCTGCTTTCGGATACACGCTAGAAGATATCAACACCATCATATTACCAATGGGAAAAACAGCCTATGAACCACTAGGCTCTATGGGTAGTGATACTCCCATTGCTGTTTTATCGGAACGCCCTCAGCTCATCTATAATTATTTCAAACAGCTCTTTGCTCAGGTTACCAATCCACCTTTAGATGGTATTCGAGAAGAATTAATTACAGATATAAGCTTAACCTTAGGAAGTGATCATAACATTTTTGATTTTAATGAACTACACTGTCGTAAATTAAAGATTCAAAATCCCGTTATTTCAAAAGAGGATTTAGATAAAATCAAAAATTACGATTCAAGTCCCGATTACAAAGTAACCTCTATTCCTATCTTATATGAGGTAAATAAAGGTAATAATGGATTAGAAAATGCCTTAGAATCGATGCTAAATCAAGCCTCTAAAGCAATTGATGAAGGAACAAATATTATTATTCTTTCTGATAGAAATGTCAGTAAAGACATGGCTCCAATTCCAGCCGTTCTTGCCTGCTCTTATGTAAATAGTGGTTTACAAAGACTTAAAAAACGTTCAAAATTAAGTGTAATTATAGAATCTGCCGAACCAAGAGAAGTACATCATTTTGCTCTTTTATTTGGATTCGGAGCTAGTGCCATAAATCCATATTTGGTCAATGAAATTATTGCTGAACAAATAATAGAGCACGATATAACAGAGTTCACCACCGAACAGGCCATTAGCAACTACAATAAAGCGGTAGGTAAGGGGATTCTTAAAGTGATGAACAAAATTGGAATCTCTACACTAAATTCCTACAGAGGCTCTCAACTCTTTGAATGTATTGGAATTAACACAAAAGTTGTTGAAAAATATTTCCCAAATACCGCAACTAGAATTCAAGGCATTGGTCTTTATGAAATTGAGAAAGAAATTGCAAAACGTCATCAAAAAGCTTTCAATACTCATGAAGTTGCTGCCAATCTAGATTTAGAAATGGGTGGGGAATACCGATGGAGAAGAGACGGAGAAAAGCATATGTTCAATCCATTATCTATAGCAAAACTGCAACAATCGGTTAGAAATAATGAACCAGAATCGTATAAAGAATTTGCAGATATGGTGAATGAACAATCTGCAAATTTAATGACCATTAGAGGTCTATTTGAATTTTCAAATTATGATCCTATTCCTTTAGATGAAGTAGAACCATGGACTGAAATTGTAAAACGATTCAAAACAGGAGCAATGTCATATGGCTCCATTAGCAAGGAAGCACATGAAAATTTAGCTATTGCTATGAATCGTATTGGTGGAAAGAGTAATTCTGGAGAAGGCGGTGAAGATGCAGAACGCTTTTATAAAACCCAAAATGGAGATTGGAAAAATAGCGCTATCAAACAAGTTGCCTCTGGACGTTTTGGAGTAACCTCAAATTTTTTAACGAATGCAACAGAGATTCAAATCAAGATGGCTCAAGGTGCAAAACCTGGAGAAGGAGGTCAATTGCCTGGACCTAAAGTAAATCCTTCTATTGCAAAAACTAGAAATTCGACCCCATATGTTGGATTAATATCTCCACCTCCACATCATGATATTTATTCTATAGAAGATTTATCACAATTAATTTATGATCTAAAATCAGCAAATAGAGACGCTAGAATAAATGTAAAATTAGTTTCTGAAGTTGGTGTTGGAACAGTTGCTGCAGGTGTTTCAAAAGCTAAAGCTGATGTTGTTCTTATTTCTGGATTTGATGGTGGTACTGGAGCTTCTCCCTTAACTTCATTAAAACATGCTGGTCTTCCTTGGGAACTTGGAGTTGCTGAAGCACAACAGACTTTAGTGATGAATGATCTTAGAAATAGAATTGTTCTAGAATGTGATGGACAACTTAAAACAGGTAGAGATGTTGCTGTAGCTTGCTTGTTAGGAGCCGAAGAATTTGGTTTCGCAACAGCTCCATTAGTTGCTTCAGGCTGTATTATGATGCGAGTTTGCCACTTAAATACATGTCCTGTTGGCATTGCAACACAAAATCCAGAGTTACGAAAAAAATTCAATGGAAAACCAGAACATGTAGTCAACTATATGTATTTTGTAGCACAAGAATTGCGAGAAATAATGGCACAACTTGGCTTTAGAACGGTAAATGAAATGGTAGGTCAGGTCCAAAAATTAGATCGTAAAAAAGCTATCGACCATTACAAAGCAAATGGAATTGATTTAACCCCTATTTTATATAAAGTTGATGTCCCTGCAGGTACTAAGTTCTATAACACACAAAAGCAAGAACATCATATTGAAGATTCTATAGAGTTTGATATTATCGCCAAAGCTCATCCTGCTTTGTTTAGAAAAGAAAAAATAAGTATTGACTATCCAATTACAAATCTTAATAGAGCTGTAGGAGCAATTACAAGTAATGAAATTTCTAAAATATATGGTGCAGAAGGCCTCCCAGAAAACACTTTAAAATTAAATTTCACTGGTTCTGCTGGTCAAAGTTTTGGTGCCTTTAGCACTAAGGGTATTACGATGATTGTAAATGGAAATACAAATGATTATCTTGGAAAAGGACTTTCTGGTGCTAAATTAATAATTAAAGTCCCTGACAAAGCAACTTTTAAGCCAGAAGACAATGTAATTACTGGAAATGTAACCTTATATGGAGCTACATCGGGAGAGGCATATATAAATGGAAAAGCCGGTGAACGTTTTTGTGTTCGTAATTCAGGAGCTAAAGCTGTTGTAGAAGGTATTGGTGATCATGGTTGCGAATATATGACTGGAGGAATTGCTGTAATTCTTGGTGAAGTTGGAAGAAATTTTGGCGCAGGTATGAGTGGTGGTATTGCTTATATTTTTGATGAAAAGAAAACCTTTGAGAAAAAGTGTAATAAATTTGCCCTAAATCTTTTACCTGTTGATGAAGATAAAGATATTGCAGAATTAAGAGCATTAATAGAAAATCATTACAATGCTACTTTAAGTCCATTAGCACAAAGAATATTAGAAAAATGGGAGGAAAACCTTCCAAAATTCATCAAAATATTCCCAGAAGAATACAAACAGGCGTTGATTCGTTTAGAAAATGAAAAATTGGAAACTATATAAATCGGAACAATGGGAAAGATAACAGGATTTTTAGAATTCGATAGAAAAGTAGAACAGTATGCTCCAGTAGAGGAACGTCTAAAAAATTATAAGGAATTTACTATTCCTTTAGATAAAAAAGAATTAAAAGACCAAGGTGCTCGATGTATGGATTGTGGTATTCCATTTTGCCATAGTGGTTGCCCTTTAGGAAATCTTATACCTGATTTTAATGATGCTGTATATCGTGGAAAATGGGAAAAAGCAGCGACTATTCTGCATTCAACAAATAATTTTCCTGAATTTACAGGTCGTTTATGCCCTGCTCCTTGTGAAGAAGCTTGCGTATTAGGGATAAATGAAGATCCCGTTTCTATTGAAAATATTGAAAAAAATATTGTAGAAACTGCTTTTGAAAAAGGCTGGATAACTGCAAATCCTCCAGCTACAAGAACGGGAAAGAAAGTTGCTGTAGTTGGCTCAGGACCTTCTGGATTAGCAAGTGCGCAGCAATTAAACAGAGCAGGACACTTAGTTACAGTTTTTGAACGAGATCAAAAAGTTGGTGGATTATTACGCTATGGAATTCCAGATTTTAAAATGGAAAAAAGCATTATAGATCGTAGAATTAAAATTTTAGAAGAAGAAGGAATTATTTTTAAAACCGGAGTTCATATTGGAGTCGATATTAAAGCTAATGAACTTAAAAAAGATTTTAATGCTATCGTTCTTTGTGGTGGAGCAACAGTAAGAAGAAATTTACCCATTGAAGGTTCTAACTTAAAAGGTGTTGTACAAGCAATGGATTTTCTAGCCCAAAACAATAGAAGAGTTGACGGCATCACTGATTTAGGTGAAGAAATAAAAGCGACCGGAAAAGATGTTGTTGTTATTGGAGGTGGTGACACAGGCTCAGATTGCATTGGTACTTCTTTTAGACATGGCGCAACATCGGTATCCAATTTTGAAATAATGCCTAAAGGAACTCCTGAACGTCCTGAAGACCAACCTTGGCCTTTTTGGCCAATGCGCTTAAGAACAAGTTCATCTCATAAAGAAGGTGCAGAGCGTTATTTTAGTATTACTACAAAAAAATTCTTAGGAGATAAAGATGGTCATTTAAAAGGATTGATTACCTCCGAAGTAGAATGGATTAAACAACCTGGTCAACGTCCTATTCTTAAAGAGGTAGAGGGTACCGAAAAGGAATGGAAATGTGAATTAGCACTATTAGCGCTAGGTTTTACTGGATCAGAAATGACTATTGCTGAGCAATTAGGTCTTGATGCTGATCCAAGAACTAATATTAAAGCTTCTGTAAAAGATTATATGACAAATGTACCTGGTGTATTTGTTGCGGGTGATCAACGTAGAGGACAATCATTAATCGTTTGGGCAATATCAGAAGGTAGGCAAGCGGCACATCACATTGATACTTATTTGATGGACTCAAAATCATATTTACCTTTAAAAGGAGAAGGGGATTTGCCAAGAATATAAGTTTTTTTATAGAATACTAATTTAAAAAGACAACTACTTTCCAGTAGTTGTCTTTTTTTATCCCATTTAAATTTGAAAAACACTCATAAATAAAGAGGTAATTTATAGAATCAAAACGATAATGGATAGTTTATTTGACTCTAAAAAGAAGTAA
>TARA_R110002051_G_scaffold310305_2_pt1 | contig 11485 bp, 13 predicted proteins | sample TARA_R110002051 | Tara Oceans TARA_R110002051 (sample SAMEA4397023) | marine metagenome | biome: Polar Biome; feature: [MES] marine water layer (ENVO:01000295) within the mesopelagic zone...; material: water (ENVO:00002006), including particulate matter (ENVO:01000060) such...
TGTCTATTTCTCTAAAGGATGGCTGGTAGTACTGAACAATTTCATATAACACATTCTCGCAATCTTTAAGGTTTGTCCTTTGATCGCTCTCCACTAGCATTGAATGCATTAAATGACGTAAATATTGATAGCCATTATCATTATGTTCTTCTGCTGATCTTGGCATAGTTAACCACACGTTAATAAATTTGTGCAGGTAGTTAACAGGATCGATTCCACCGTATTTAGCTATAATTGACTGCTCTAATTGCACTCTATTGGTAACCAGTAGAAAAGTAATTCCTTCAACAGAAAACAGATGCTTAACTTGTTCAAGTAATTCAAGCGCAAAATCAGGGCGACATCTATCTAACTCATCGATAATAAAGACAATGGGTTTATCATTACCCACATTTTTGGAAAATTCAGACAGGTGTTTCTTAAATTCTTTTAGTGCCAGCTTATCCTTTTGTGCATGCTCAAACTTTTCTTTAACAAGATCATCGACTTGGTCTGCTATTAAAGAAGATATGCCGCTCTCTGCTGCATCAAAAGTGCTACCATCGACTATACCTGCAGTCACAGTCTTTACTGTTAATTTTAAAGTTCCTCTGGCAAGGGATTTACCAGCTTTTATCGCTTTATCCTTAAATTTAGTCTTATTGCTTGCATCCGCATCAGGTATCAACTGGTACATTTCGGATGCTAATGCTAAAAATGGGTCTTTTTGATAGTCATTTTCAAAGGCATCAAAATATACTGACTGAATTTTTGAATCTCGGTGGTGCGATAAGTGACCTCGCCACATTTTTATAAAGGTACTTTTACCCTGCCCCCAACCAGCATCTAAGGCAATAACTAAATTACCCTCTGCATTTTCGATTAAATTGGCTAATCTCTCACCAAAATCTTTACGTCTAAAAATATCAATCGCAAGATCAAATCCTGTATCATCATTTATTTGTATTTCTGGTAATACTATTTTCACTTTAGATCCACCTGATTTTATTGTTCAAAGAGCCTATCTATAAAAAACCGTCGAAAAAATTACACATTAGGCACGGATAACATGTTTATAGTCATTTGTTTTTATCGTATGTGTAGCTTAGCTTCACTGGAACTTCGGACTTAGGAGTGTTTTTCTCAGGTGGAGTTGAACTGTTATATAAAAGAAACGATGCATTAAATTTACTGGTAGCACTGACAGAGCTAGACGCCTGTTTCTGCTTTTGTGTACCCCTCGCTCAAAATCATTTTTTTCACTAGTTCCCATATGATGAGGATTATCTTTATATGAGCCGGAATTAAATCCGTTTTGATATTCTTTGCTCTTCATTTCAAATTCCTTCTCTCTCGATCCATTTTTTGATACTAAGAGTTTATAATCAAAATCGAAGAATAAAAAGAGCCGCCTTGGGTAGCCCTGATACACAATCGACTATCAAAACAACCTTCTCTGCTTCCTCGCCACAAATGCCGCCCTCTGCTCGGCAATGATCTGACCGACTCGACGCTCAGTGAGACCATATTCTCTTGCCAGTTGCTCTAGGTTATTACCCTTAAACTGACGCCAAATGCGGATATCTCGCAGGGCGTCTTTAAGGCGTTCGCCATTGGGAATATACATGTCACGACCACCTAAGTAAGTGCTTAGTGTTGTGGCTAACGCCTCGCTAACTGCTACTGAGTTGGGCACATTATTGCTATCTAGAGTTATGCACATAAGCTTTGAAGAGTAATGGACTGCGCTTAATGAAGTCTTCACGTTCGTCTAGTTTTAGAGTTTGCAAAGTTTCTAGCACTTGCTCTGGCTTTGCCTCTTCGGTGTTTAACAAATTTATTTTCTATCAAACTGTCAAAAACTACTGGAATTCAATTATGTGAGCCAATGAATAAACTGTTTTTAATTTTTACTTATATGAAACTACAAAAGCGGCTCAATCGAAGATAGTAGAGACACAGGTGTAATCGCGGCCGTGATCATCGAAAACATGGATTTTTTCATAGAGCGCACATGGATGGGTTTACAGCGTGTCACGGAAGTGATTGCATTCGGGACTCGCCACAAGAAAACAATGAACCTGAATATTACTTAACAATATACTTTTTGGAACAATAACCCGTTCAGATGTGGCGGCGGGACTTGAACCTGCGTCCATAAAAAAATCCCTGCTGGCATTACTGCCTGCAGGGATTTTTTGTTAATCAGCCTCAAGCTGATTAATGGTCACATATAACGACTAGTTCAATCGTTATTAGCTTTGTTTTTTAACAAACTTCGATTTCAGCATCATTTGGCCATTGCCATCCACTTTACAATCGATGTCGTGGTCGCCGTCGACAAAATGGTTGATCACTGCTTTAGTGCCAACTTTAAGCACGAGTGATGAACCTTTTACTTTAAGGTCTTTAATTAAGGTGACTTTGTCGCCTTCTGCTAATAAGTTGCCGTTGGCATCTTTTAAAATGATAGCGTCTGGATCAACCACTTCTTCATTTGGGTTCCACTCATTGGCGCATTCTGGGCAAATTAATAATGTGCCGTCTGAATAAGCGTACGGAGACTCACATTTTGGGCATGGCGGGATTACATCACTCATATCTTTACTCTCTGTGTTCTTGGCAGTTGTCGAACACGTTAACAGCGCTAATACGCAGTTCGACAGGCTTTATCGATTGGCGTGAGGTAGAAAAGTATCTACCCTGCCGAATATTGTAATGACATTATAATGCTATTATCACAAATTGACTACCCTAGGATAGTAAACCAGCTGATCTACTCACCTGTTAACGTAACGATTGGGATTACCACTAACGTCACGAATAGCCTAACAATAGGCAAATTAAAGCTTAGCTTTTTACCTGTGGATTGGGGCGACTTTGATTGTCAGCAAAACTCACATCATGCTTTTCGAGGTATTCGCGAATAAGCTGACGGGTGACTTGTGATGGGGTGAGATCTTGCGCAGCACACAATTGTTCAAATGCCTGCTTCTTTAGCGGGTCCATTAATACAGTAAAACGTGCAGTTTTATTTTCCACAGTGGGCTAGCCTTTCATTACGACATGATAATTTGATTATAATCCAGTGTGTGGCTAAAGACCATATTCTGGATTTTTTATTCGCCGTACGATTAGCTAGAGCCATTAACTTGGGGCATTCACCCGAGTTAAGAAACAACTAGGCAGGGTAAACCTAATGATGCCTTAGCCCGAGTGTGTTTATCTGTTACACAATGCTCGCTAAACGGGGTAACAGCGCTTTAAAACTCGGTCTTGTTGATGAGCTATGCTGCAAGCAATCTTGTACTAACTGGCGCAACATTGTCGCTTGTGGTGTGTTTGGGTTATCGATGAGGTTTAGCATGTCATCGACCAAATAACCAAATGCCTTAACCTCAATCGCTTGCATTAATTGCAAATGCTGTGGGGTAAACTGTTTTAAATTTGAGGCGGCGCCAAAGTCACCAAACAATACGTTATCTTGGGTATTTATCATGATGTTGTGGGCATAGATATCGCCATGGCTAATCCCATTTTGATGTAAATGAGCCAAAATATCAGCCATTTGGCTGGAAATATAAGTTATGCGAGCCCAAGTAAATACGGTTTGCGCTTCAAAGGTGTCGCGGCTACAGGTTTGCAACGACGGCGGTAAACCTAAATTGCCATAGCTTGGCGGAATAAGTTGCATCACTAAACCCAGTTGCTCTGGTTGATTAATTTGTGCCACTACATTGATTAAATTTGGGTGTTCGCCGGCGGTCAAGCAGCAATCAAGCTCATCTGCAGGGTAACCATCGCTGGTCACCATGCCCTTAAACAACTTAATCGCAACATCAGTCTGGCAGCTAAAGCTTGCCTCATCTGATTGTTCAGCATGGTGAGTGGCTTGGTAAATCAGTCCAGATGCGCCCTGCCCGAGTAACTGACCTAAAGTAAACTGGCTTAATGGCACTAAAGGTACGCGAGTATTATCGCAATGTTCAACATGACTGAACACGTTACCTGCAAAGGCTAACCAGGCTAAGTTAGGTAACTCAAATAACCAATGTGGTAAAGCGGTAAGCTGGTTAGCCGATAATCGGATCAGGGCTAATTGATGGCAGTTTGCCATGCTATTAGGTAATGCTGTTAATCGGTTACCCGCAAGCGCAAGCTTTTCGAGCCGATGACATTGACCTAAACTGTCTGGCAATTGCTCAATTTGGTTATCGGTTAAAATTAACCAACGGGTTTGTTTCGGAATGGATGCTTCCGGTACGGTACGAATTTGATTGGCTTTAAAACCTATCATTTCGAGCTTTGGACACTGACCTAATACAGCTGGAAGATGTTCAAATAGGTTATTCGACACAAACAAGATTTTAAGTTGATGTAAATCGGCAAGGTTATCTGGCAACGACGACAACTGGTTATTGCTAAGATCGAGTACTTCTAGGGTATCGGCTAATTCAAACAGTTTTGTAGGAAATTGCGTAAGTTGTTCAGCGATACTGACCCGTTGATAACCCAGTAACAAACCATCATTTAATTGTTGCAGTGTCTGCATCATGTTTCTCTTTGCCGAAAATTGTCGCCATAGTAATAGACTGCACCCACGGAGACAAATTTCTGCTAAATTTTTATCAAAAAAAACCACAGCAATAGCTGTGGTCAAAACGGAGGCTAAAAAACACAAATTGGGGTTGATAATTTTAGCGCCATTTCTAGTACATCAAGTACGGCTTAGAAATGGATTCCTACACACTAGGTTACTAACCTCCATTGACGTTAGTAACCTAAAACAACAAATAACGTTAAATCAGTTCCGCTAACATGCTGTCGGCGTATGTCACTAATTCGCCGCCATCACGCACTTTTGCCACGTAATCTGGATTGGCAATAAATGGACGGCCAATTGCCAACAAATCAAATTTGTTGTCGGCTATGGCTGCACTGCCCGTTTCGGCGGTATAACTACCGACACCCACTAAGGTGCCAGTATAAACACTGCGCAAATAGGTCGATATATTGCCGCCTAAGTAATCAAACTGCATTGAGTCGTCAAAAATACCACCATGTAAAAACGCTAAATTGCGTTTAGCCAACTCAGGTAGTAAATAGTCAAACACATCACGGTCGCGTGGATCGGCGGCCATATTAAAATAGGCACCAGGAGAAACTCGAATAGCAGTGCGATCTGCACCAATTGTGGCAACCACTGCATCAACAACTTCTAAAGCAAAGCGTGACATGTTTGCCGGAGTTTGGCCGTATTCGTCTTCACGGCGATTGTTGTCATGATGCAAAAACTGGTCAATTAAATAACCATTCGCTGCATGAATTTCAACGCCGTCAAAGCCAGCATCAATCGCATTTGCCGCGGCTTGAGCATAATCAACCACTAACTGCTTAATATCATCTAAGGTGGCCGCTTTTGGTGTTTGATAAACGAGTTCGCGCATTCTAGGCACTGTACCTTCAACCGCTTGTGCAGAAGAAGAAAGTACATCACCACCATCGAAAAAGTGTGGGTGTGCTACACGGCCAGTGTGCCAAAGTTGAGCAAAGATTTTACCGCCACTTTTATGCACAGCATCGGTCACTTTACGCCAACCGTCAATTTGAGCTGGAGTAAATAAGCCTGGGGTGTTTGGGTAGCCTTGGGCATCTGGGCGGATAATTGTCGCTTCACTGATAATTAAACCAGCTTCAGCTCGGCGAGCATAGTAATCAACCATCTTAAGTGTTGGCACAAGGTCATCATCCGCCATACAACGCGTTAATGGTGCCATTAAGATCTTGTTTGATAATGTTAAGGTGTCATTGAGTTTGTAAGGGGTAAATAAACTGGCCGTCATGTGGTTAACTCCATTCTTGAATATGCGTTCAAGATTAATCGTATTTGAATAGACATTCAAGTATTTTTTGAATAGTCGGTAAAATTTAGTTAGACTCAAGTGTGATGAGTTATCACGCTTTGTTGTTAACCAGAAGTGACCAGATATGAGACACGCTGAATTTAATAGAGAAACTGTTTTACGTGCTGCTATGAGCACCTTTTTAGTGAATGGATTCGCTAAAACCAGCATGCAAGATCTCACTAAAGCAACGGGACTACATCCGGGGTCAATTTACTGTGCCTTTGATAATAAAAAAGGCTTATTTATTGCTGCAATTGAGCAATATCAACAAGATCGCAGTAAGCAGTTTGAACAACTATTTGCCAATGATGATTCTGCGGTAGACAACTTAGGTGCATATTTAGCCCTAATCGTACAAGAATGTTTAAGCTGCGATGCGACCCAGTCGTGCTTACTGACCAAGTCACTCAGTGAAATGGGCGAGCAAGACGAGCAAATTAGACTTATGGCCTGTGAATTTTTGCAGCTGTGGCAGCAGTCGTTAGCGCAAGTATTTGATACAGCAAAAAAACAAAAGTTAATCGCACAAGACACTGACAGCCAATTTTTAGCGCAATATTTGGTGATGGGAATATACGGTTTAAGAACGGTGGCTCATACAGAACCTAATATGCAAGTATTACAGCCTTTGGCAGATAAGCTATTAAATGATTTATTACGCTGTGAATCAAATGGTTAATCCCCATATTGCTAAATAGCAAACCTCATAGCAATAACCTAAAAAAGACACATTATAGTGTCTTTTTTAGTTTTAGAATCAATAAGTGCTTAGCTCAATACACGCTGTGAATAAACACGCTCACCTAACGAGTTAAGTATTTTGCACTCACCCTCTAACACCGCAATAATTGACTTACCTCGACGAAATGATTCTGGGATCATTACGCGTCCTGTGTTGCTGACATGTAAGTCGGTCATGACAGCATTATGCATTTCTAAACCAACAGGCGCTTCATAATACAAAATAGTCACAGTGGCAGTTGATGTTTGACCTTCAGCAGATTCAGATTTCATATTCGCATTCTCATTTACAGCATACTGGTTCAGGGTAGAAATGATATTGATAACCTAGCTCATCAACTCATCTATTTATCAAAAGGTAAACACTTAATCTATTGATTTTAGACAACAAAAACACCTTTCAACTTATTATTGTATTTTATCATTAAATGATAATTATGTTTAAATTGTATTATTGATTCAAAGTAATTGATACATAAAATTAACAGGCTTGAGATGTTAGTATAAAAATTATTCACTAATGAGACGAGGTGCGAATACTGAATTTAATAATATTTATCGTATTATCAAGCCTATTTACGTGAAATTTAGATCCTGCACCTAAACAGCACAACTAATTCCTGTTAGAATCGATGACAATTTTTAGCCTTAAACATTTAAAAAACGAGATTAAGATGGGCAGAGCATATCAAAATAAAAAAGAGTCCATGGCGAAAACCGCCGGCCAAAAGACACGAATTTACTCACGCTATGGTAAAGAGATTTACATTTGCGCTAAAGGTGGCGTTGACCCAGATGGTAACCTAGCTCTTCGTAGCTTGATTGCCCGCGCAAAGAAAGATCAAGTTCCGGCACACGTTATTGAACGTGCCATTGAAAAAGCTCGTGGCGGTGGTGGTGAAGATTATGATACCGCCCGCTATGAAGGTTTTGGACCTGGCGGTTGTATGGTGATTGTTGATTGCTTAACAGACAACGGTAACCGTACTTTTACTCAGGTTCGCCAAGCATTTGTTAAAAATGATGCCAAGTTAGGTAGCCCTGGTACTGTTGGCCATATGTTCGAACATCAAGCAGTATTTGTATTTGATGGTGATGACGATGAAGCTATTTTAGAACTGCTTATGATGGCTGACGTCGACGTTGCCGATGTAGAGCTTGAAGATGGTATCATCAGCGTATTTGCGCCAGTGTCAGAGTTTAACAATGCCCGCACAGTGTTAACTGAAGCCTTTCCAGAGATTGATTTTAAGGTAGAAAATTTAGCATTTGTGCCACAAACCATGACAGAACTTACTGGCGAAGACATTGAAAGTTTTGAAAAATTCTTAGCCGCTCTTGATGATTGTGACGACGTACAGAACGTTTATCACAACGCTGAGATTAACGAAGAATAAAACTCGCTGAAACGAGAAACGCTACAAGTCTAGGAACTAGATGACTTAGCCGCGAGCCAAACGTCATCTTCCCTAGCATTAGTGTTTTGAAGCATTAGTGTTTTGAGCAGACCAAACTAAAAAACGCAGCTTAGGCTGCGTTTTTTAATGTCGTTTAATCAACGAATGTACTTAACGTAAGTCCATTTCTTGAACTTTTTCGTAAGCAATTTCTGGTGCAGTTACATCTGGTTTTTCATGTAAATCTGCTTTCAATTGACCTTTACGATGCTTTAGTGCCGCATCGAGTTTTTTAGCAGCGCTTGTTATAGCGGGATACATGACTAAATCAGTACCTTTAGCAGCAATGCGAGTTCCTTCATAGTTAGTTCTAATTTCAACATCATATTCACCATGCTCTTTAGCAATGATGATATCTAGCGAGATAAGCGTGGGGAAATGGCTAGCTATTTTAGCGAATTTTTCATCTACGTGTTGTTTGACAGTGTCTGTAACATCAACATGGTGACCAGAAAGATTTATTTTCATAGATTGTCCTTAAAAGAATTTACTTGCCAAATTTATCGCGTGTCACAACTGCATGCTGACATAAATTATGGTGTTGCACAAATGCAGACTGACATATTTAGACATAGGGCATGTGCTTTGCGTCACAAGTACTCAAGTCTATAATGTGTTTTATATCTCCTTGCGTACTTTATCACTGTGCCATTAATAAACGTGCATGGGGTATATCAAATTGACCTAACCCCTACATTGATTAAACATCAGATTACTGATTAAGTATAGACACAATAATGTCACAAAGGTTGCAACTTTTGGCTTGTTCTCACAAGTGATTACAAACCAAACAAATAACCACTAAAAGCAGTTACTTTGTAAGCAACTATACATTTTTTATCTGTTTAGACTTTAGTAAATGAAGTCGAATTAATTTTTTATAAAGGATCCCTATGGCAACGAATCAACTGCAAATCGATATTATTTCTGACGTAATGTGCCCGTGGTGCATTGTTGGTTATCGCCGACTTGAACAAGCATTGAGTCAATTTGACGATTTAGAGGTTAAATTGCAGTGGCATCCGTTTGAGCTAAACCCCGCAATGGGGCCTGAAGGGCAACACTTAGGTGAACATATTGCCGAGAAATACGGCTCAACACCGGAACAAAGTACACAAAATCGTCAACGATTAACCCAAATGGGTGCCGATTTAGGCTTTGAGTTTAACTTTTCTGACGCATCGCGAATTTACAACACGCTACAGGCCCACCAGCTACTTTATTGGGCGGCGGAGTCTGGTAAGCAAACTGAATTGAAACTGGCGTTGTTCAGCAGCTACTTTACTGATCAGAAAAACCCAGATGACATTGAAGTTCTCATTGAAGCAGCCACAAAGGTAGGCTTAGATGCTGATGAGGCACGAGCAGTGCTCACAGACAAACGCTTTGAAACTGCGGTAAAAGAGGAAGAGCAACTGTGGATCAGCCGCGGGATCCAAGCTGTCCCCGCCATTGTGTTTAATCAACAATATTTAGTCTCTGGCGCACAAGATCCCGACACTATTGCTGAATTAATTAGTAAACTGACGACAGAAGACGCTTAAACCGTTTTAATTAAACAAATAAAACCCAGCTTGCGCTGGGTTTTGTGTTTACTGGATAATCACTAAACCTAGTTCAACTTTGTCACTAATAAAGTAGGTGACTCAGAGCTTGGACCTGTTACCGTAAAGCGATAGGTACCGGCGCTTGTTGCATTAAAATGCATGTTTGCGCCTTTTTTCGCTAAGGTTTTCAACAAACCTTCACTCACAGCGTCATCGCCTGCTATGGCACCAAAATCAATTGTCGACCAATCTGCTGTCGCGATTTTAAATTCATTATCACCGGCGGCTAACACAATATCGACTTGGTAAATAGATGATCCCTGATAGGCCAATGCATCTACTTCGCCCCAACCATTCATGCCACCACGAATGTAAACGGTATTACCGACAAACATGTCTGTTTTGTCGATGGTCAAAATAGGAGCATTACGATTACTCATATCAAAGGTAAAACTGTACATCGCATCTGTTTCAATATTGATGCTTAAATTGCCACCTTTTACAGCCAGTGCTTTGCTAATACTCAGCTGCACTGTGCCATCTGCATCTAAGCTACCATAATCGACGCTATCCCAGTCGCTAGAGGCCATTTTAAAGCCTTTGATTCCAGCGGTAACCATAACTTCAGCACGATATATACTGCCACCTAAATAGACCATTTCATTATCGGTAGACCAGCCATTCATGTCACCACGTAAATATACTGGAGTGTCAGCAAAAGGCTCTTGGTTATATACCGATAACACAGGGTTCTGCTTGTCTGCCGCATTTAATGAGAACACGTAGGTTGCGTCACGTGATGCTGTAAAGGCCATGTTAGCTCCTTTGGCAGCAAGCAATTCAGCCACGTTTTCATCAACAACGGCCACATCACTAGAAATTGCACCAAAATCAACTGTGTTCCAATCTGCTGATGCCAGTTTAAAATTATAACTATTTGCAGTTAAGGTAATCGCAATACGGTATTCGCCATTACCGACATAAGTGAGCTTATCAACCTCACCCCAGCCATTCATATCGCCACGCACAAATACATCTGTACTGCCAAAAGGAACGACATCTGGTGCGCCTGCTGTAGCATTTGCAGTTAAACCCTCGCCTTGCATTTCGCCTTGTACTTTAACAAACACAGCAGTGGTGTAAGCGGGTACGGTAAATGTGCCTTCACCATCTCCTTGAGTAAAGCTAGCGTTTTGCACCTCGTTGTCTATCGACACTTGCTGCTTTGCATGCAAGCTAAAACCGCTAGCGGTGGCAATGGTCTGAGTTTGCTCTTGGGCACTACCATTGACCATCACCACAATGGCATCAACGCTTGGATCGATATCGGTTAAGCCTGCGCCGTCGTCAATGCTCATCACAATCACGCCCTGCTTTTGGTTTTTACCGATATTATGAAAGCCCACTCGGTCGATAATGTCTTGCGCTGTGGTTAAACGGAACAATTTACTTTGGTGACGGATGGCCAAGAACTCGTTGAATACCGATGATGCAAAATCGATTTCAGACATAGATGCAGCAGCATTGGGGTTAGCCGAAATCCCACTAATCACACTCCATTTCGTCTCGTTATCTTGTGCTAACGGTAAACCAACATTCCAATTATTGCTGTTTTTGGTAAAGTCGACCCAGTTAAACCAATCGCCGGCATCATAGGTATTACGGTCCATCGATTTAGAGCGCAACAAGTCGCCACCCATTTGTAAAAAGGGGATACCTTGGCTCATTAATGGAATGGTTGCGGCAATGTTTTGTACCCGAACGCGGTGTTCAAGTGATAAACCAACATCATGTTTGTATTGTAAAATATCCCATAATGTTTCGTTGTCGTGCTTGGACACATAGTTAATGCTGT
>TARA_R110002051_G_C8766001_1_pt1 | contig 11474 bp, 6 predicted proteins | sample TARA_R110002051 | Tara Oceans TARA_R110002051 (sample SAMEA4397023) | marine metagenome | biome: Polar Biome; feature: [MES] marine water layer (ENVO:01000295) within the mesopelagic zone...; material: water (ENVO:00002006), including particulate matter (ENVO:01000060) such as......
CTGCACCGGGAGTTTTTTGATATGCGCTGAGCGCATCATGATCTGCGAGCTGGGTGCCAGCTACGCTGTGTTACGAAGAAAGCCTTAAAATTCGGTTGAATCTCTCTGGTTGCGTATATATAGTGTTTTTGTTCTGTCATTCCACCATATGTAGTGTTTATTGGTGGTCGGGAATCCGGTGAAACTCCGGAGCTGACGCGCAGCGGTATTGGGGAACGAGCATGGCATGATGACACTGGCGCAAGCCGGGAAGTCGCCACGCAAGGTCGAGCCGGAAGGTTCACGCCCCCGAGTCCGAAGACCTGCCAGGACAACATGCACTGCGCCTTCGCGACTCAGGGTGAACAGTTGATCAAGTCTCGGGCTCGGCGTCCGTGCGCGATCTCCTGTGCTCGCGAAGGTGCTACAGACCTGACGCGATTCCAGGAGGAACCGAATGCCCGCCACCATTTCACCCGCCGCCATCTCAGAAGCTGTCGATCCAGCGTTGCTGGACATCTCGGCTACCATTAGTGAATATTTGCACCGTAGCGACTGGCGGGTAAACGCCAACGCCAATCAGGGATATTCCCTTGGCGGCCTGATTCTGAACACCGCCGGCAAGGTGATTGCCAACTACTGGCTGAATGAGGTGTACACCACGCACATCGGCCAGGCTCATCGTGACGCCGACCTGCACATTCATGACCTGGACATGCTCTGTGGCTACTGCGCCGGCTGGTCCCTGCGCACCCTGTTGCATGAGGGGCTCAATGGCGTACCGGGCAAGGTGGAGGCGGGGCCGCCCAAACACCTTTCAAGCGCCATTGGCCAAATGGTGAATTTTCTCGGCACTCTGCAGAACGAGTGGGCCGGTGCTCAAGCCTTCAGCTCCTTTGATACCTACCTTGCGCCGTTTATCCGTAACGACAATCTGGGTTATGAGGCCGTTCGCCAGTGTATTCAGGAGTTTGTCTACAACCTTAACGTACCCTCGCGCTGGGGCACTCAGACACCCTTCACCAACATCACCTTCGACTGGGTGTGCCCGGAAGACCTGCGCGAACAGATCCCGGTCATCGCCGGCAGAGAAATGCCCTTCAGCTACAGCGACCTGCAGGCCGAGATGGACATGATCAATCAGGCCTATATCGAAGTGATGACCGCTGGTGACAGCAAAGGCCGGGTGTTCACCTTTCCGATTCCGACCTACAACATCACCCGCGATTTTGACTGGGAGTCGGTTAACGCCCAGCGATTGTTTGAAATGACCGCCCGTTACGGTCTGCCGTATTTCCAGAACTTCCTGAACTCCGACCTGGAGCCCAGCATGGTGCGGTCCATGTGCTGCCGTCTGCAGCTGGATCTGCGGGAACTGCTCAAGCGCGGTAATGGTCTGTTTGGTTCCGCCGAGCAAACCGGCTCGCTGGGTGTGGTAACCATAAACTGCGCGCGCCTGGGGTATCTCTACAGGGGCCAGAAGGAGGCGCTGATTGCGCGTCTGGATGAGCTGATGGATCTGGCCCGCGACAGTCTGGAAACCAAACGCAAGGTCGTGGGCCAGTTGATGGACGAAGGCCTCTTTCCTTATACCAAGCGCTATCTGGGTACCCTGAGAAATCACTTCTCGACCATCGGTGTGAACGGCCTGAACGAGATGATCCGCAACTACACCGGGGATCGGGACGACATCACCACCGAAACGGGCCGGGTATTGGTGCTGGAGTTGCTCGATCATGTTCGCGAGCGCATGAAGGCTTATCAGGAGGAGACCGGCAACCTCTATAACCTCGAGGCCACACCCGCTGAAGGTACCACCTATCGTTTTGCCAGAGAGGACCAGAAACGCTTTCCGGGGATTGTGCAGGCGGGCACGACAGAGGCTCCTTATTACACCAACTCCAGCCAGTTACCGGTCGGCTACACGGATGATCCTTTCGAGGCGCTGGATCTGCAGGATGAGCTGCAAACCCGCTATACCGGCGGCACCGTACTGCATCTGTACATGCGCGAGCGCATCAGCGATGCCGCTACCTGCGGCCGGTTCGTGCGCCGGGTACTGGAAAATTACCGGCTGCCCTACATCACGGTAACGCCGGTTTTCTCGATCTGCCCGGTGCACGGATACCTCAATGGCGAACACGAGTTCTGTCCCCGGTGCGACGAGCTGCTGCTGGAGGCGCAAGCATTAGCCGACAAACCGGTAGCCGTGGCCTGATTTCTGGAGCACCGCTCCGAAAAACCGGGGATGACAGCCGTACCTGCCGTCGCCCCGGAACCTTCCCAAGACGAGTACAAGGAGATTCACATGCATAATCAGAAACTGACCGACGACAGCCAGCGCCAGCGCTGTGAGGTATGGACCCGGGTAATGGGCTACCACCGCCCGGTATCGGCCTTCAACAAGGGCAAGCAGTCCGAGCACCGCGAGCGCCTGCATTTCCAGGAGCGTTGAAATGATTGCGGATAACCTGGTGATTGGAGGCATGGCTGCCTTCTCCACCGTTGATTATCCGCAACACTTGGCGGCAACCCTGTTCCTGCAGGGTTGCCCCTGGCGTTGCCATTATTGCCACAACCCCCATCTTATACCGCTGCAGACGGCTGATGAAAAAATCACCTGGCAACAGGTAAGGCAGCATCTTGAAGGTCGGCAAGGCTTGCTCGACGCTGTGGTGTTCAGCGGCGGCGAACCGACGATCCAGAAACCGTTGCTGGCAGCCCTCCGGCACACCCGCGCGATGGGTTTTCGCAACGGCCTGCATACCGGAGCCCCACACCTCGACCTGCTCAGGCCGCTTCTGCCCTGGTTGGACTGGGTGGGACTGGATATCAAGGCCATGCCCTCCGACTACGCTGCGGTAACCACCCGCCGCCATTCCGGCCCGCAAAGCTGGGCAGCTATTGAGCAGTTGCAAAAAGCCGATGTGGACTTTGAGTGCCGGATGACCTGGCATGGGGAGCTGCACAGCGCGGAGCAGGTTGTTGAAGTGGGTGAGTGCCTGGCTGACCGGGGTGTGCGTCGTTTTGCCGTACAGGTTGCCCGCAGTGATCAGATGCTGAATGCGCAGATAGGCGCAGGATACATATCCCTGGCTGCTAAGCAGACCGTCATACTAGCCCTTGACTCGATTTTTGAATGCCTGGAGCTAAGGGGCTAGGCTGGCGGATAACCTGGCAATAGGGTGAGGGCTGTATGGCTGTTCGCCCTCAGATCATACCGTGCGCGAGAACCTGCCCTTTTGCTCTTCGCCAAGATAGGCATCGAAGGTCATTGCCACGCTGCGCATCAACAGATGGCCCTGCGGCAATAACACCAGGGCATCCTCATGCAGTTCCACCAGGCCGTCGCTTTGGTGCTCACGCAATAGCGCCAGCGAATCGGCAAAGTACTCGGCAAAGTTGATCTGATAGCGCTGTTGAAACTTCGCGTAGTCAACCCGGCCATGACACATCAGATCGGTGATCACGTCCCGCCGCAATCGATCGTCTGTGCTGAGCTGGTAGCCACGTTGCACCGGCAACAGGCCGCTATCTATGCGTGCGTAATACTGGGATAGCTCTTTGACATTTTGGCTGTAGCTGTCGCCGACCTTGCCGATGGACGAGACGCCGATGCCGATCAGGTCGCAGTCGGCGTGGGTGGCGTAGCCCTGAAAGTTGCGCTGCAGGGTGCCATTCGCCTGGGCACGACTCAGCTCATCGTCTGGCAGCGCGAAGTGATCCATGCCGATATACACGTAACCGGCCGCTGTGAGGCGATGGATGGTCAGCTCCAGTAGCTCAAGTTTGCGTTCCGGTGGCGGCATGTCTTCCATGCGGATCAGGCCCTGCGCCTTGACCTGCTCCGGTAGGTGCGCATAGCTGTAGGCAGCGATGCGATCGGGGCGAACATCGATAATTTTCGCCAGCGTGGTATCAAAACTGGCCACGGTTTGCAGCGGCAAGCCATAAATCAGATCGACACTGACAGACTTGAAGTCCGCATTGCGTGCCGCCACCACCAGGTCGCGGATCTGCTGCTCGCTCTGCACTCGGTTGACTGCTGCCTGCACGGCCGCGTCGAAGTCCTGTACGCCGAAACTCAAGCGGTTGAAGCCCAGCTCGCGCAGCGTGTGAATTTGTTGCGGCGACACGGTGCGTGGATCGACCTCGAGGGAAAATTCGTGCGCTTCACTGTCTTGCATGTTGAAGGCGTCGCGCAGCGTTTGCATCAGATCCGCCAGCTGTTCGCTGGTAAAATAGGTCGGCGTTCCGCCGCCCAGATGCAGTTGGGTCAGGCGCCGTGAGGGATCGAACAGGCTCGCCTGCTCGGCGATCTCGCGTTTGAGGTATTGCAAATACTCTACTGCGCGCTCGGTCTTGTGGGTGATGATCTTGTTGCAGGCACAGTAATAGCAAAGGCTTTTGCAAAAGGGTATATGGATATATACCGATAACGGCTTGGGTGACGCCGCCGCGTTGCTGGCCTTTGCCGCCGCCTGGTAATCATCCATGGCGAAGGCCTTGTGAAACTGCGGCGCGGTGGGGTAGGAGGTATAGCGCGGTCCGGGCCGGTCATACTTCTCGATCAGGTCGCGATTGAAACTTAGCCGTTGGTCCATACCTGCTCCGTCATGTTGAACGTCTGTGGCACCGCTAAGATTGCACCGGTGGGCAGACTGGTTGATGGATGATCATAAATCGTGGCTGTCAGTGCAATATGCAGTTCGAGGTATTACCGGCCCCTGTTCAGAGCATGCACAGGCTAGCCTGGTGTTATCACCAAGTTCAAAAGCCGCTGCAGAAAATGAACACTCGCACCGCTTGAGAGCGACTGGGGTGGGATACGTTCTTATGCTTGTTCCTAGTGTATAACCTAGTAAAATCTGGCATTTGAATCGCGGCGGCTAAGGGACTACAGCGGCTTGATCCGAAAAATGCGGAGTAAAGCCCACTGTGGAGGTATCTTGATCGCACCTGATTTTCCCGTCGACGAGGCGGAGCGTTTGCTGGCATTGCAGCGAACCGAGCTGCTGGATTCACCGCCCGAAGAACGCTTTGATCGCATTACCCGCTTGGCTGCGCGTTTTTTTGGTGTGCAGACGTGCTTGCTGTCGCTGGTGGATAGCGACAGACAGTGGTTCAAATCCAGGGTAGGTTTGGAGCTGCAGGAGCTGGGCCGGGATATTTCCTTTTGCGGTCACGCGATACTGAGTCGCGACATTCTGACCATAGCCGATGCGACCCAGGACGCACGCTTCGCTACCAACCCGCTGGTAGCCGATGAGCCACATATTCGCTTTTATGCTGGCGCGCCGCTGCATGAGGCAGGTGGCCAGACAATCGGTACGCTGTGTTTAATTGACTCGTCTGCCCGTGACTTTTCTACCGAGCAACAAGGTGCGCTGCGTGATTTTGCCGATATGGTGGAACGTGAGATCGCCAGCACCGACCAGGCTCAGTACCAGAGAAGGCTAACTGCCAGCGCGGCCAGAACGGCCTCCATACTCGGCACCTCGCCCGATATTGTGCTGGTGGTTGATCGTCAGTATCGATTTTTGGCCTGCAATGAGCATCCCGATCTGCTGCAGCCGCGGCTCAAGGTATTAGGCCGGACCGTTGAAGATGTATTGCCTGATGAAATGGGCCGGCAACTGATTACCCGGGTTGAAGCGGCGTTTAACTCGGATGACGTGGTTCACCACCATTACACGCTGCCTGATAGCAATAAGTCCTTTGAAGCGCGTTACAAAAAAATCGACGATAAGGAAGTATTGGTTGTTATCCGCAATACCACCGAGCAAACGCGGATCAACGCTGAGCTTAAACGACTTTCTGAGGTGGCTCGGCAAACCACCAATGGGGTGATCATTGCCGACACTAAAGGCTTGGTGGTGTGGATCAACGAGGCTCTCACGGCCATTACCGGGTACAGTCTGGAAGACATGCTCGGTCAGCGCCCAGGTGATTTGCTGCAAGGTGATGACACCGACCCTGACACCATAAAAGTCATGGGTAAGGCGTTAGCCAGCCATAATAGCTTCAACGTCGATGTGCTGAATTATTCAAAAAGCCGCAAGCCTTACTGGATGAGAATTGCCTGCAACCCGCTGTGGGGCGATGCGGGGGAGCTAAAGGGTTTTATTGCTATTCAGTTGGACGTGACTAAGGAAAAGCACGACGCTGAGCTAATCAGCAATAGCGAAAACCTGCTCAAGGCGGTAATTGACGCCAATACGATCGGCACATGGCGGATGAATCTGCAAACCGGTGAAATGCTGATCAACGACAAATGGGCTGCGTTATTAGGCTACAAACTCCCTGAGCTAATGCCCACAGATCGCTACACCTGGGAGCGGCTCACCCATCCAGATGATCTGGGGCATTGCCTCGCGCAGCTGCAGAGGCACTCTAGCGGTCAAACCCCGGGTTATGAAGCCAACGTTCGGATGAAACACAAGAACGGGACCTGGGTGTGGATCAATACCCGGGGGCGGATTACCGCTCGTGCTGCCAATGGCATAGCGGAGTGGATTCTCGGTACGCACTTTGATATCAGCGCTCAGATCACCGCTGAAAGCACCTTGCATGAGCAGTCAAAGCAGATGCAGGCGATTGTCGATAACATGCTCGATGGTGTTATCAGCCTGGATGCCAGGGGCATAGTTCAAACCTTCAATCTGGCGGCAGAGCATATTTTCGGCTACAGCAGCGAGGAGATGGTAGGCCGCAACGTCAACCTGCTGATGAGCTCGCCACACCGCGAGCAGCATGATACCTATCTAGCCAACTATGTCGGTACCGGTATTGGCAATGTGATTGGCCGTAATCGTGAGCTTGAGGGGCTACATAAGGATGGCACGGTTTTCCCCATTGAGCTGGGGCTGGCCGAGGTTCAGAAGCTGGGGGAGATCAGTTTCATCGGCATAGTCAGGGACATTACTCAGCGTAAAAAGGGTGAGGACGAAATACGCCAGCTGGCTTTTTACGATGCGCTAACGGGGCTACCTAATCGCCGCTTGCTGCTGGACCGGCTGCAAAGGGTGATCGCCAATTGTGCGCGGCAACGCCGTTACGCCGCGCTGTTGTTTCTGGATATGGATAATTTCAAGAATCTGAATGACAGTGCGGGCCATAACAAGGGCGACTTGCTGTTATGTCACATAGCTCGGCGCCTTGTGCACTGTGTGCGTGAAGGCGATACGGTGTCGCGGCTCGGCGGTGACGAGTTTGTGGTGGTGTTCGAGGATTTAAGCAGTGACGAGCAGGTAGCGGCCAACCAGGCTGAAGTAGCGGCTGAAAAGATCACGGCCGAGCTGAGGCGGGGTTTTGATCTGGACGGATTGGTTTACAACAGCTCGGCAAGTATTGGCGTAACCATGTTCAATGATGCTCGTTGCTCGCTGGAGGATTTGCTCAAACAGGCAGATCTGGCGATGTACAAAGCCAAGGCGGCGGGTCGCAACGGGATTCACTTTTTTGATCCGCAGATGCAGATCGCGGTGAGTTTGCGGGCAGCGATGGAGCAGGATCTGCATGATGCCATCCAGCATCAACAGTTCAAACTCTACTACCAGCCACAAGTTGATCAGCAGCGCCGGGTGACTGGCGCTGAAGTGCTGTTGCGCTGGGTGCATCCGACCAAGGGCGTTATAGCGCCTGCGCACTTTATCCCGCTGGCAGAGGAGTCGGGTCTTATAGTGCCTATTGGTGAATGGGTATTGTGCGAGGCGTGCCGCACGCTGGCGCTGTGGGCCGCCGATCCGGCAACGGCCAGGCTGACCATTGCAGTCAACATCAGCGTGGTGCAGTTCAGAAAGAACGATATCGTCAAAACCGTACTCGATGCGCTGAACGCCGCTGGAGCGCCACCGCATAATCTCAAGCTGGAAATCACCGAATCGTTATTGGCCAGCAGCTTCCAGGATGTAAAAGCCAAGATGCTGGAGCTGCAGCGTCACGGGGTGTCATTTTCCATTGATGATTTCGGTACCGGGTATTCATCGTTGCTCTACCTCAAACAACTGCCAATCAATCAGTTGAAGATCGATCAGAGTTTTGTCCGCGATATCATCAACAGTGCCAATGACCGGGCTATCGCACAGGCAGTGATCACGCTGGCCGCGGCGATGAACTTGAGTGTGATAGCCGAGGGTGTTGAAACAGAGGCGCAGAGGGCGTTGCTACAGGATTTGGGTTGCGGGGCGTATCAGGGCTATCTGTTTGGCAAGCCTTGTGTGCTCGAGGCGCTGGTTGTATAGGTTTGCAAAGCAGTTTACTGGCCACTGGCTGTTTTAAGCTGGCTTGATTGGGCAATTCGCATCTGAATTGAAACCACTCCTAGTCCATTCCCACGCCTCTCCAGTAGACTGGCCCCAAACAATACCGGGGAGACAATATGCGGCACCGTCCATGGCTTCTACTGGGTATTGCGCTGGTGGCGCTGGCTTGGTTGGCCAGCGAGGAGATCCAGCATTCCTACTACCAATCCCGGTTCGTCAGTGAGTACGCGTCGCAACTAACCTATGAGTTAATGGACGGCCCGAGTGAGCGGGTCATCTACCCTGAGTACGGCCCTTTCGACCACCGTTACGGGTATACCGCGCTGCCTGTTCTGCTGCCGCGGTTGCAGTCCTTAGGCTATTCGGTGGTGTCCCAGGCGCGTTTTTCCGATCCGTTGCTACGTTATGTCGAGCAGGGCTTCTTTGCGCCCTTTGATGAGAAAACTCAATCTGGTCTGACTATTCGTGACTGCCGCGGTGAGCCGGTGTTTGCCTTCCATTATCCCGAGCGCAATTACGCCGATTATCAGCAGGTGCCGCCGCTGCTGGCTGAGGCGCTGCTGTTTATCGAAGATCGTGATTTATTAAGTTCCGAGCACCCTAACGCCAACCCTGCGGTTAACTGGCTGCGTTTGGCCGGTGCATCGGTGTCGTTGGCGGGTAGCCGTTTTAATGCCGATCGTTCTACGCCGGGCGCCAGCACCATTGCGACGCAGATCGAAAAATTCCGCCATTCCCGTGAAGGCCGCACTCAGGGTCTGGAAGACAAGCTGATGCAGATGGGTTCTGCTAGCGTGCGCGCCTACAAAAACGGCCCGAACACCATGGAAGCGCGCCGTCAGTTGGTGCTGGATTATATCAATACCGTTCCGCTGGCGGCGGCCCCTGGGCATGGCGAGGTCAATGGGGTGGGGGATGGTTTGTGGGTCTGGTTTGCCGAAGATATCGAGCGCTTCAGCCGGCGCTTGACGGGTGATGAAGACTTGATGGGCCAAGCCGTCGCGCTGCGTCAGGGCTTGGCGCTGATGATTGCCCAGCGCCGGCCGTCCTACTACTTGCTGCAGGGGCGAGACGATCTGAACGCGCTCATTGACAGTCATTTACGCTTGTTGACCCGCGAGGGTGTCATCGAGGCGGCGCTGCGTGATGAAGCCTTGGCCCAGCCGTTGGTATTCCGTAATTGGGCTCAGGACCCGCTACGCCAGCGCTTTGCGGTGGACAAGGCAATTATGGTGGCGCGGGCGCGGCTGTCCGGTTTGCTTGGCCAGTCGCAATATGCGGTTGACCGTTTTGATTTGCAGGCCGAAACCAGCCTGCATAGTGAGTTGCAGCAGCAGATCAGCGCTTATCTGGAGAGTTTGGCGACCGCGGAAATGGCCGGGCAGATAGGGCTTTTGGGTGAGCGCTTGCTGTCGCCGGAGAAAGTCGCGGACGTACGCTACAGCTTTACGCTGATGCAGCGCGGCGCCAATGGCAATCAGGTGCGCGTGCAAACCGATAACACCGGTCTGCCATTTGATTTGAACGAGGGTAGCAAGCTTGAGTTGGGCTCCACGGCCAAGCTGCGTGTGCTGACGACTTATCTGGAGATTATTGCCGAGCTGTATGAGCAATTGAGCGGCGCAGATCAGCAGACGCTGGCAAAGCTGCGGGCCGATAACGAGAATGTGCTGGCGGTGTGGGCTGCAGGTTACTTGAGCACCAATCCCCAGGCGAGCTTGGCACAGACACTGGAGGCGGCGCTGGAACGGCGTTACTCGGCCAATCCTGATGAGCGATTTTTCACCGGTGGCGGCGTGCAGCGTTTTGGTAACTTCCGCCGCGAAGATAATTTCCGTAATCCGACGCTGCGTGAATCCCTGCGCGAATCGATCAACCTGCCTTTTGTGCGCTTGATGCGCGACATCCTGCGCTATGCGATTTATCAGTCGCCGGAAAGCAGCATGAACGTGATGCGCGACGATAATGACCCGGCCCGTAAAGTGTATCTGGCGCGTTTTGCTGACAAGGAAGGGCAGACGTTTTTACTTAGGTTTTGGCGCAAGTATGGGGGGTTGTCGGAGCAGGAGCGGTTGGATGTATTCCTTGATGGCCTGCGGCCCACGGCGACCCGGTTGGCGGCGGTGCATCGTTACCTGTACCCGGAGGCCGATGAGACCGCGTTTAAAGCTTTTATGCAGGTTCAGCCGGGTATGAGCGCGCTGGGCGATACCCGGCTTGAGAGCCTGTACCGTGATTACGGCCCTGGCCGTTACGATTTGCCGGATCAAGGCTACATCGCCCGGGTGCACCCGTTGGAGCTGTGGTTGGTGGGTTATTTGCGCCGCGCGCCGGACAGCAGTTTCAGTGATGCGGTGCAGGCCAGCCAGGCTGAACGGCAAGAGGTATATGGCTGGCTGTTCCGTACGCGCCACCGCAGTGCGCGGGACTCACGTATTCGTACCATGCTGGAAGTCGAGGCCTTCTTGGAAGTGCATCGGCGCTGGAAGCGCGTGGGTTATCCCTTTGAACATCTGGTCCCGTCTTTGGGTACCGCGCTGGGCAGTTCCGGCGACCGACCTGCTGCGTTGGCGGAGCTGATGGGCGTGATCCAGAACGACGGCCTGCGCTTCATCAGCCGCCGTATCAATGACCTGCACTTTGCCGCCGGCACCCCCTATGAGGCACGCTTGCAGCGCCCGGAGGAAGTGGGTGTGCAGGTCATGCATGCTGACGTGGCGGGAGCCTTGAAAGGCGTATTGTCTGAAGTGGTTGACGGCGGTACTGCGCGGCGTTTGCAGGGGACCTTTGTTAGCGAAGATGGTACGGCCATAGCACTGGGCGGCAAGACCGGTACCGGGGACAATCGCATTCACAGTATGACCGCCAGCGGGAGGTCGACCAGTAGCCAGGTAATGAACCGCACTGCGACTTTTGTGTTCTTCCTGGGGGATGACCACTTCGGGACCTTGACCGCGTTCGTACCAGGCAAGGCCGCAGACAGCTTTCGCTTTACCTCGGCATTGCCAGTGCAAGTGCTCAAGGGGATGGCGCCGATACTGCAGTCCTATTTACAGCAGGGTGGGGCGGCGTGCCAAGTGGAATAGGCCGCCGGTAATCATCCCGACCCTAACGCCATCATTCCCGCGCCCCACCCCGTCATTCCCGCCCAATACCTCGTCATTCCCGCCGCCACCTCGTCATTCCCGCGCAGGCGGGAATCCATTTTGACCTTGGCCACAACCACCCCCC
>TARA_R110002051_G_scaffold489_3_pt1 | contig 11470 bp, 16 predicted proteins | sample TARA_R110002051 | Tara Oceans TARA_R110002051 (sample SAMEA4397023) | marine metagenome | biome: Polar Biome; feature: [MES] marine water layer (ENVO:01000295) within the mesopelagic zone...; material: water (ENVO:00002006), including particulate matter (ENVO:01000060) such as......
GCAGCGTTTGTAGCTGTACGTGATGCATATACAGCATACTACGGTTATGGTACTTTCGAGCATGAGTCTTGGGACGGTACGGTAGAGACTATGACAGCAGGTGATATGCTCATGGAGCAAGCACAACTACTATGGATGCGTCGATACAAAGACGAGAATGTATATGAATTCTTTAAGGAGATAATGGCATGAGGAGATACCACGTACCTATTAACTGTGCAGAAGAGAAGTCTGATGGGACTTTAGGTTCACAGACAGTTGATGTAGTACAGATAACAGGTAAGACTAAGAAGAAACGTATTAGACAATGGCGTGAGTATCTACAGATACGGCTAAAGACTAATGACGTACATACAATGACAGCTATGACGAAAGCCTTGGGCTTTACTGAGTTGCTTCCATAATGTACATAGATATGGAGGCTATGTTTCCAGACGGTAAGTGGAACGAGGTAATACTTTACAAAGGTGAAGTATACCAATACGTATGGACTCCGGGAAAGAAGACTTATACAGGTTGTCACATCTGGACTAAGCTTAACGTAAGGGAGATTAAATGAACTCAATAAAGTTATCGCGGGCACAGATACCAAAAGCAAGGGAGATAATCCAAGCACAGCAGGGTAACCAATGTGCCGTATGTGGTATATCCTTTGCGGTTATGACCATTAAAGGACGTAAACGGGTACCTAAAGCACTACCATGCTTAGACCACGACCATACCACAGGGTTTGTACGTGGTGTACTGTGCACAACTTGTAACGGTAAGTTCGGTGAGGGTAAGGTCAAACAGGCCGCTGTAGCGTGTGCTAGAGCCTCGTCACCGATCGTATGGCTACGAGCAATGCTAGCGTACTGGGAGAAGCATGAGCAGCCTCAGACGCAGTATATACACCCTGAACATAAAACAGAAGATGAGAAGCGACTAGCTAAGAATGCAAAGGAACGTAAGAAACGTGCCACTGCTAAGGCTAGAGCTATATTATCAAATAGGAAATAACTATGACAGTATCATTAGAAATGCCTGAGTTTGAACCTAATCAGGATAGGGCGCATGTTGAGAAGGTAATGAAGAAGACAGTCTTTTTAGACATTGAGACTTCACTGCTTGAAATCTATACATTTCGTCTAGGTATGCAACGCCCGAATATCGAAGCCCTTAAAGAGGGTTCACAAACTAAGCTGCTTACTGCTGCTTGGGGAACTTGGTGGGATCTATATAACGGTGGCGCTGAGCATGTTGTGTCAGTTGGTAACCACCACGACAAGGCTGCATTCAAGGAGGATCCTTTGGATGATACCTACGTACTGGCCTCACTATGGCACGTACTGGACGATGCAGATATCATTGTAGCGCATAACGCTGCATTTGACCGTGGTTGGATCGAAGGTCGATTCATGGATCTTGGTTGGAAGAAGCCAAGCAAGTACTATGTTTACTGTACTTACCAGACATTGCATGGCCTTAACGGTGTTAGCAAGAAGCTAGACTACCTATCTCAGAAGCTTATCGGCACTGAGAAAGTTAAGCATGATGGATTCCAGTTGTGGATTGATTGCCAGAACGGTGATGTAGAAGCATTTAAGAAGATGGAAGCCTACAACATTGGTGATATCTACGATACCTTGTACAAAGTGTTCATGCGTACAGCGTTATACGTGAACCGTATTAAGTGTATTGATCTAGCTGGTGAAGGTAATTTCTGTAATGTAACTGGCGATGCGCTAGTGCTACAGGATGAACTGTATACCAACCGATTAACAGGGTTGAAGTACTACACCTACATCAATGAGAAGTACAATCTAGAGTATCGTGATCGTTACAACACTAGGTCTAAGAAAGCCAACTCAGGCTATATTACACCGCTTATTAGTAATGGTTTGAAATGATTAGTATGAGTAGCGGAGCCGCGCTATTCATAATCCTAGGCTTAATAGCGTCTGCTTTGCTTTATGCGAAGTGGATTAAATTTATAAATAAGGAGTAAAGTACAATGGAGATGCGCTTATCAAACGACTCAGATGTACGCAAGAACACGCCTATATTCTCAGGTGTGCTTAACTATTTCCCATTAGCTATAGCTGAAATCTCAAAGCTATCTAAGTTAGGTAATGATAAGCACAATCCCGGTGAGCCTTTACATTGGGCTAAAGAGAAATCAACAGACCATAAGGATTGTATTGCTCGGCACTTGATTGATGCTGGTACAATTGATCCTGATAGTGAGATGTTCCATGATGTAGGTTTAGCATGGAGAGCACTTGCTAACTTAGAGACATTACTAGAAGCACAGGAGAAGTAGGATGAAACCAATACAACTAGCAGCACAACTACTAGACGCTACATATGTAAAGAACTGGTTTAGTGCAGGTAGCTTCTTTAACACTGTTTACACTAGTAATGTAATACAAGGTAAATATTTCATAACGCACGACAAGTTTATGACTAGTGATATATGGGCATTACGCGAGATTAGTAGTGATGGTATAGAGACATTATTGCAAGGTGATAGTAAGCAGGAGTGTCTAGACTTTATAGAAGGGTTATAAAATGAGCGAATTCAAAGTAGGGGATCTAGTTACATTTAAAGCGTATGAGAAGGCTATTCCAGCTAAGGTTAAGAAAGTATTACCTCAGCAAAAGCACCTTAACGGGGAATTAGATGATAGGCAGTTTTATTTGTTGCATGGTACAGGTCAGAAGCTAAGCGAATCATTAATTAGCCAATGTACAGGTATGGCTATTATTGAAAGCAAGTATTACGAAGAATACAACCCGATAAACAAATGGGACTAACAACCACTAGGATAACACTATGAACCAGCAGCAATGGGAATCAGAAGCTTACACGGAGGGTATGGATAAGTTCTTTGACAACGAAGCAGATGCTCGCCGCAACGGTAAGATGGATGAGACTGCTGTAGGTTCGTCGGTAATTAAGCAACGTGTACTAGACGTAGCTGAAGTACTAAAAGAACACGCCAAGACCAAAGTAAGCGGGAAGGGTGGTGCATACGTACAGGCGTTACGTATAGCAGCCACTAGACATGATGGTGAGTCTTTCTACCAAGACTACACAATACCTGCCTACATAGGCTTACTGACAGTACTACAGGCTTGCTACAGCAAGAAGGTGGAGGACAGCTACCTAACATCTATAACAATGGAGATAGGTAGACGTTTAGAGTACGATCAGAAGCTGTATGTATTCAGGAAGGATAACCCGGCCTTTGTCGGCAAGATAGAAACTAGCTTAGCACAACAGGGAGTTACATCGTTAACCCACAAACTAAAGACATACCAGAAGAAATGGCGTGATGCTGAAATGGTATGGACAGATTGGGGTGATGTCAAACGTGTACAGGTAGGTGTTCGTGTAGTTAAGGCATTACTAACATCAATGGATGATTGTTTTATACTAAACAAGAAGCATGATGGTAAGTTCGCTAGACACAACATCGAGACAACTGTAGAGTTTGACGATTTCGTAATAGACGAGACAGACCTAATAAGCAAGACTATGCCGATACTACAACCATTGATAGAGAAGCCTATCGAGTGGACTAGAGTAGATGGCCGGGTTACTGGGGGGTTTCACACACAAGAGCTACAAGGTGTGACACCATTCATAAAGACCCGCGGTAAGGAGCATAAAGAGTTCGTAGAGGCGTCATACCCATACAAACATATGTCAGCAGTAAACACGTTACAAGGTACTGAGTGGGTAGTCAACCATAAGGTAGTCGATGCAATAAAGACGTACGTTAAACAGGGTATAACATTCGGTGTGTTACCTAGAGCCACTAAGTTAGAGGTTCCAGCACATCCCGGTGACGATGCTACAGAAGAAGCACACATGCAGTGGTTAGTAGATGCTAAGACAATCCACGGTAAGAACAAGGATAACACTAGCAAATACATAATCCTAAGTCAGTCGTTAAAGATGGTAAGCAAACTAAATGAGAGATCATTCTGGTTTGTATACACCTGTGACTTCCGTGGACGTATATACTGCACATCAACAACGCTGTCACCACAAGGTGCAGATCATATCAAGGCAATGTTACGTTTCAAGAACGGTAAACGTCTAGGTAGATCAGGTATCAAGTGGGCAGCAATCAATGGAGCTAATAAATATGGATACGATAAAGTTAACCTCAACGACAGGATTAGATGGGTTATTGATAACGAAGAAAGCATACGGAAAATCGTTGATGAACCTACCGGAAGCTTTGCCAGATCATTTATCAGTAACGCAGACAAACCTTTTCAGTTTCTTGCATGGTGTTTCGAGTGGGCGGGATGCTCGTATGGGACCAATCCTGATGCCGAAGGGTATCTGCCAGTTGGACTCGACGGTAGCTGCAACGGTCTTCAGCACTACGCTGCCTTGCTTCGTGACCCACGAGGAGGCAAGGGTGTTAACCTTTCAGATGCGGAGGTACCTTCCGATATCTACAAAGACGTGGCGTCTGAATTCCTTAGTCTCCTACCCTACGACGAGTTGGGCGTTAAGTTCCACTCTATCGGAGTTGATCGAAAACTAGCCAAACGGCCTGTTATGACACTACCATACGGATCTACTCAGCAAAGTTGTAGAGGTTATATACGTGAGTATATAGGCGACAATGCAGAGAAGTTCGGTGTAGTGGATGATATGTCAGGTCAGTGGAAGTTAGCTATGTATGCCACACCATATATGTGGAAGGCCATAGGTAACGTTGTAGTGGCTGCTAGGGAAGGTATGACTTGGCTCCAGACGTGTAGCCTTAAGATAGCTAAAGCTGGTGTGTACGCTCGTTGGATGTCTCCAGTAGACTTCCCAGTGTATCAGCACTATAGCGAGTACAAGACAGTTAGAGTAGAGACAGACCTATTTGGCCGTGTGTCACTTAACCTACAGGGAGTACCTAAAGGGGTAAGTACCTACAAGGCCCGTAGCGGTATAGCACCTAACTATGTACACAGCTTGGATTGCTCACATATGGTACTAACCATACTAGAGGCTGCAGTGCGTGGTATGCAGGACTTAGCATGTATACATGATGACTTCGGTACACATGCTGCAGATACTGAGGAGCTGTACGACCTTATACGTATAACGTTCGTTAGAATGTATTGTAATAAGGACTGGTTACTTACATGGAAGAAGGAGATGGAGAGGCTGTATGAGGGTTTAGAGCTACCAGACCCACCAGAAACAGGAACACTAGACGTTCTACAAGTGCTTGATTCTAAATACTTTTTTGCTTAAGGTACTTAGAACCCACTCTAATATACATAGCGAGTAGTTTTTCGCCGTGTATAGAACTGTCATAGTGTTCTCCTCGGTGGCCTTCGGGCCACCACCTTTACAGATAAGAGGTTGCAGTATGCAAGAATTTATGCTTATGATTAGCTGTTTTATAACACACTGTATGTATGTAATAAAGCCACTAACTGTAGTTAGAGATATTATAAAGACGGTAGAAGTACGTGACCCAACAGGGTTAATACGTAATGATATAGCCTTCTTAAAGAAACACACAAAAGAAGTACACTGGAAAGCAGGCACCACGCTAGAGCAGATAGCTTACCAACAAGGCCAAGTCGATGTTATAAGTACAATAGAGACTAAGGTAGTGGGGCGTCGAGTTGACAGATTATAGTAGCGCTTTCGTAATAGAGAACGAAGACTTTAAACTCAGGCTTGAACCTTACGATGGTTACTACTTCATACACCAAGACGTGTATAGGTTTAACAAAACAGTTAAGCGTTATACACAACGTATATTCGATAGGCTTGGCGAAACAATGGATTTAAGGGTATTCGTAGATCCGAACAATACAAAACTACTACGATACTCAGCTATGTATGGCTTCGAGTATTCTTATACTACTACATCACCAGATGGTAAGGAGTATTTAATTTTACAGAGGACATAATATGAGTGGTTTATTTAGTAGTGGCCCCAGTTCGGGTGACATACGACGGGCAGAAGAGGCAGCTTTTAAAAAGGAAGCTACAAGACTTCGTATAGAAGAACAAAAACTAAGACAACGAGAAAGCGAAGAGACAATACAGGGTGAAGGTATAGCAACAACAGGTGCTATAACTATAGGTAGTGATGCAGAACAGACAGCTACAGGCGGTGGTAAGGTACAATCTATCGCAAGAGGCGAAGAACCTGTAACTGAGCAGGACCGTTGGAAGGAGCAGATACAGGCTTGGAGAAATACGGGCTTAACTGGTGGCGGCAACAACGTCAGCGGCGGTGGGCAACACATAAGGTTACGTATATGAACAACAATGGGTTAGATACAAGAACAGCAGAACTTAAGACGTTATTCGATCAACAAGTAAGTGAACGTGGTACACAAGAGCAGCGTTGGGAAGATTACGCTGGTTGGACATTACCGTACCTGTTTACTAGAGATACCGCAAACGATCAAGAGATGCAGCACGACTACCAAGCTCTAGGAGCACAGGCAGTTAACCACCTATCAAACAAAATAGTTATGACTTTGTTTGCTCCAGCTAGACCATTCTTTAGGTTAGAGCTTAACCAAGAACAGCAGAACCAGTTAATAGATGCAGGCTTAACACCTGAGAATATAGAGACTCTTACCGGAAAGGTAGAGAATCAGGCTATGCGTAACATGGAGAAGGTCGCCTTACGTACTAGTGTTATTATGGCTATTAAGAATCTTATAGCTCTAGGTAACACAATGGTGTACTTTCCACCTAACGGTGATAAATCACAAGTGTATAACTTACGTGATTACACAGTTAAGCGTGATATGGGTGGTAAAGTAGTACAGATCATTACACGAGATAGACGTGTCATCGGTACATTACCTGCTGAGATGCGCGAACAGTGTAAGATGAATGGGCACAAGGACCACGATAAGATCAGTCTGTTTACAGGTATTACCCGTAGACCTGCTGATGGTAAATTCTTTGTTAAGCAAGAGATAGATGAGTTATTCATAGTAGATCCAGATGGTACTGGTTTATACAATGAAGAAGACTTACCTTGGATGGCATTAACTTGGAATCTAATACGTGGTGAAGACTACGGTGTAGGTCTAGTAGAAGAGTACGCAGGTGATTTCTCAGTATACAGCAAGTTATCAGAGAGCAACTTAAACCTAGCGTCAATAGCTGCAGACATCAAGATACTAGTGAACCCAATGGGACAGACAGATGTAGATACACTGAACAACAGTGAATCCGGCACCTATGTCTACGGTACAATAGATGATGTAGCATATCTACAGCTTGAGAAGATGAGTGATTTTGCATTCGTTGATAAGATTATGGATACGTATGCTCGCCGTATAGGTTCAGCATTCCTCCTTAACTCTCAGGTAACTAGAGATGCAGAACGAGTAACAGCAACAGAGATACAACTACAGGCCAATGAGCTTGAGTCTAGTCTAGGTGGCGTATACTCACGTCTAGCAGAAGAGATGCAACAACCATTAGCAAGACAACTACTCGCTACAGTTGATTCAGAGCTTAAGGATATAGAGCCAGTTATCTTAACAGGTATCGAATCCCTATCTAGGAACAGCGAACACGAGCAGATGATGTTATTCCTCAACGACTTAACTATCTTTAATAACGTACCAGAACAACTTCTAGGTACTATTAAACTGATAGACATGGCGAAGATACTAGCAACTAACCGTGGTATTGAGCATGATAAGTTTATGAAGACTACAGAAGAACTTAATAGAGAACGGAAAGCAGCAGAAGATGCAGCAGCAGAGCAAGAGGCTAAGATGAGCGCGGCTAATGCAGCAGGTCAGCAAGCAGGCAATCCAACTACAATTTAACAAGGAAAAACTATGACAGGTTTACCAAACGCAACACCTGCACCGGGAAGTGGCAGTGGCCTTCCAGCCCCAGCAGCCCCGGTAGCAGCACCAGAAGCAGCACCAGTAGTTGCACCAGTAGCAACAGCAAAACCCGGTGATGTAGTAACGGCAGCAGCCCTACCCACATCACCACCTAGCCCGACTACACCAGCTAATCCTACTACACCAGCAGCAGCTCCTACAGTAGAACCCGTTACCACAGAACCAGTTGCTGAAGTTAAGCCTAGAGAAGTGTTCAAATCAGGTAATGAGTCTTTTGATCAGGTAGCTAATCTACTTTCTGAAAGAGGTGTAGCTAACTACGCTGCTATCCTACAGGAAGCTGCAGATGGTAATGTTAGCCTAGAGAGTAAAGCAGAATTAGCTGAGACACTAGGTGGACCAGTTGCTGATATAGTACTGAAGCAACTAGAGGGTGAAGTAGCATCGCAGAAGGCAGCAGGTTCTGCAGAAGCAACACGACTCAAGAATAAGGCAGCAGAGATATTCGGTTACCCTGCAGACCAAGCTGATGATACTTGGGCAGCATTACAGAACTTTTCAAAGAGTACTGAATCAGGATTGAGTGAATCCGATCTAGCAGTCTTAGGTGAGATGTTAGAGAAGGGTGGCGTTCAAGGTGACATGGCAGTTAATGATTTAGCCAGTCGCTACGAGAGGTCGCAAGGCTTCCAGAAAGTACCGAACCTTATGTCAGGTGATGGGCAAACACAAAGTGGTTTCGAACCTCTAGATAAGCTAAACTACCAGACAGCCATGCGTGAAGCACAGCAGAAGTTTGGTGAAGGCTCTAGAGAAGTAGATGCACTAAGAGCACGTAGGACTGCCTCGATTCAACGCGGCTTCTAAACAAAATTAAATTTTAACCTTAAGGAACTACAAATATGTCGGATCTATTATCAGGCCCGTTTAACACTGGCGCACTAACCCGTTCAGGACACCAATTCGGTGTTGATACAGGTACAGTAAACCCTCTATACATCGAAGAGTACGGTGGTGAAGTAGAGTCACAGATTATCAAGACATCTGTAATGAAGCAATTCGTTAACATGAAGACAGTACGCGGTACTGATACTGTAACTAATGATCGTATCGGTTCAACCTCTTTGCAGGCTGTTACTCCGGGCGTTCGTCCAGAACCCGGTGTTGCTGAGTTCGATAACGTATCTGTGAAAGTAGATACCATTATCTTAGCTCGTAACAACGTTCACTTGTTAGATGATTTCCAAAACCATTACAACGTTCGTGCTGAACTAGGTATGGACCATGGTAAGATCATCGGTCGTTTCTTTGATGAAGCTATGCTTATTCAAGGCGTTAAAGCTGCACGTATCGTCAAAGGTGATGGTACTAGTGGAACTACTAAATTGCCTGAAGGCTGGAAGGGCGGTGTACAAATCGACCTTGGTTTAGCTGGTGATGAAATTGATCCAGATAAATTGCAACGTGGTATCGAAGACATGTGTGAAAGCATCGAAACTAACGATGTTGAGATTGAAGGCGCTGTATTGTTCGTTAACCCAACTCAGTACTATGTATTGATGCGTAACGACAAATTGATCAATGATCAGTTCGCTACAGGTAACGGTAACTATGCTCAAGGCACAGTACTTAAATCTTGTGGTCTACCTATCTTCAAAACTAACCGTCTTCCTCAAGAAGCTATCGTTGGACATTACCTGTCTAATGCTGGTAACTCTTCAGCTTATGACGTATCTGCAGCAGAAGCTAAAGTAGTTGCACTAATGATGATGCCTAAAGCATTGTTAGCTGGTGAGACTATTCCTTTGACTAGTAAAGTATACTACTCAGATGTTGAACTTCAGTGGTTCGTAGACAGCTATTTAGCGTTTGGTGTTACACCTAACCGCGCTGAACATGCTGGCGTAGTAAACAAAGTAGTATAATAACTACTATATTATGGCCTCTATCCGTTTAGGGTAGGGGCCTTATTTTTGCAAAGTGTCCTAATACTAGGGTACTTTCTAAAGATAAACCTAACGACTTATATAGCAGAAGTGCGAGTCGTTTTTGACTGAAAGGAAACCCAATGACTTATTTAGAAGCCATTAACTATGTAATAACACAGGTAGGTGCAGCTCCAGTAACTGATGAAGCAGACACATTACCAGACGTAGCAAGTTCAAAGCTACGGTTAACAGAAGCTAGTAGATGGGTACAGAAGCGTGGGTGGTGGTTCAACACTGACCTTAACGTAGAGTACGTACCTGATTCGGGTGACGCTTATCGTATAGCCTTACCTGCTAACTTAATAAAGATTCTACATGCAGCACCAGCATTCTTAATTGAACGTGGTGGATTTGCATACAACCCTTACACACAGTCAACCTCCTTCGAGGGACTAGCTTGTGTAACAGTTGATATAGTATTAGAGAACACATGGGATGATCTACCACAGAGCGCACAGGACTGTATACGTATAGCTGCAGCACAGCAACACGTAATGATAGAACTAGAAGACGCACGTAAAGCTGATGGTTTATCAGACCTCTATAGAGAAGCCTTAGTAGATATGAAGAAGGATGATCTAGAGATACGTAAACGTACTATGCGATATAATCCATCGACTATAAGAACAAAGTCAGGTGTTAGGCCGTACAGGTCAGGTAGTAGAAACCCACTATACCCCGGAGGTTAGACAATGAGAATTGATGGAAGCATTAAATCACTTATCACAGGTGTATCCACCGTAGATAAATCACGTAGTAAAGACGTAAAGTATATGCGTGAATGTCTAAATTTCCGTAATGATACTGTAGATGGTTTATCACGTAGACCACCATCAGAATTAGTAAAGGACGTTCTAGAGTATGATGATCTAGGAGTAACATACACACTAGATGATTTCGACATACAAGCAGATGTAATGAAGTCCTTTGAAGTAGCTGGGGATAAGTACTGGTTCTATAGTAAGAGTAACCCTGTAGACAGAGATCATGTTGTACAGGTATATGATGAAGTTGGTAATCGCATAAGCACAACACGTTACGAAGGTGACTATCTAAAAGGTACATTAGGTAATGATAGTGTACGACTCGCATCATCAGGTGATGTTACATACGTAGTAAACACGGAAGTAGAAGTCAAGTCTATAGCTGGATCACAACCAGTAGAAGACAACCACTCGATGTTTATAGTACGTAACGCACCTAAAGTATACAGCAAGATAATTGTACGTTGGGAGAACCCAGACTATACACAATCTGCTATGGAGTATGAGATAGGGGAAGATCACCTAGCACAACCTATACCAGATATAAGTGACGTAGATACAGGCGTTAACACTACAACCGAACTAATAGCTGCAAAGATAAGAGCAGTTATAATCTCTGATGGTAACGCAAGTGATCTAGAGATAGATCAGGAAGGCGCTACCATAGTATTCCGTAACATATCTACAACATACCCACGGAAGTATAGTAGGGTTACAGTAGAGGATGGTACAGGTGGATCTGTATTAGCTGTAAATGGAACTGTACAGGATATAGCAGAACTACCTAGATACAGTCATCCGAATGCTTTGATAGAGGTTAAACCAGACCCCACATCAAACCGTGGTAAGTTCTATATGAAGTCGGCTCCTGTT
>TARA_R110002051_G_scaffold75747_4_pt1 | contig 11468 bp, 12 predicted proteins | sample TARA_R110002051 | Tara Oceans TARA_R110002051 (sample SAMEA4397023) | marine metagenome | biome: Polar Biome; feature: [MES] marine water layer (ENVO:01000295) within the mesopelagic zone...; material: water (ENVO:00002006), including particulate matter (ENVO:01000060) such as......
CTCTAGTATATCCTTACCCGTTTTGGGGTCTTTAATTTTAGCGGGTATTGGTGGGTGGGTAAGTCTTTGCTGAATGCTTTTGATAGGAGCTAAAAATTTCTTCGCATTACTATTCGTTAGTTTTGCGGTTTTGCCGCCCTTCCATTTGTCCTCCCTCATCTCAGGAGTTATAAAGACTTCGGGACCTACTACTTTATTGTCCTCATCTATAAAATATGGGGAGTTATAATTAACGGCCATTTACTTAATTTTTTACGCTTATCCCTTGTGCCTTTAGATATTTATCCATCTCTCCTTCATTCCAAGCCCTTTGCGGTGGCTCTTCTTCTTCATCTTTACTACCCCAGTAAGCGGCAGCGGGGATGAGAGCTGGGCTTCCAATGAGTGCCGCTAAAGCTAACTTTTTCTTTTTGGACAACTTCGTAGGTTGGCCCACTCGCATCGCTTGAGCTTCGGCGAGCGATGCCTGACTCCGTGGGTAATTATCTTGTATTACCCTTTTTTTTGTTTCTACTTTCGTAGGCTGGGGCTTTCCAAATTTTACCTCAGCCGCGATTTTCGCAAAGGGGTCTGCCACCTCTGTCCTTATAGGGGCTGATGGGGTAGGGGTTGGGTTTATTTCACGAAGTAATTCAGCAGCCTCATCATACTGATCAGTAGTCATGCGCGCAGCTTCGTCGGCTCTCTTCTGCTTTGCACGGGATGCGATCAGGGTTTTAACATTTTTTTCGGGGCTGTGTTGGATAGGTGGTTTGTCGCGAACCATTCGACCTAAATCATCCGTTTTTGTGCGCGCAGCTAAATGCTCAGGCATTGGGCTTTCGATATCCACATCAACACCCCTCCGTTTCATGTCTAACAACTCAGCCTTAACTTTTTCAGGGTCGCCTGATAATAATTCCTGTTCTTTTATCCTAGTGGCTTTCCTCTGCTGGAGGATGCGGTTCATTAAGCGGTTATGCTCTAATACATCTTTAGGGTTCTCAGGAACAACCCAATCATATTCCTTAGCTTCTTTCCTTAAAACTTTCCAGTTAGGGACGCGCTCCCCCCATGCTTGTTTAAATAAATTCTTAAATTCTTTAGGGGGGAGTGGTTCATTTAATGCATCTCGTCTAACCGGTTCCGCACGTGGTTGGTTAACGGGTTTAGGTGTGGATGCCTGATAAGCACTACCCGTCCCCGCATCGTTCACTGAAGCACTTCTGCGGAGTAAAGGTGCGGGTTTAGGTGTGGGTGCCTGATAAGCACTACCCGTCCCCCTAATATTCTCATCCCGCATACCTTTCTCATAAGAAGCACGTCCTCGGGGTGAAAGTGTGGGTTTAGAGGGTAGTCTTGATGCTGCCTCAGCGGCCTCGTCCTTTTGAGACGTGACGGCTTTCCATAATGCCGCAAAAACGCCTAGTTTTTTGGGTGCAGCCATTACCTTTTAGGGCTGTTGATCGCGGAGGTGGTCTTTAATAAAATCCTTAAGCGTTGTCTTCTTGGGCTCGAAGTCAAATTCCAACTGCTCCTCGACCGCTTCATTAAAACTTTGCGCTTGTTTTTCCGCTGCTCTACGCGCTTTTACTTTTGCTGCCATTTCATTATACCCGATCTTGTAGTTTCTACTTTTGGGGTCATTTCCTAGAATTCTAGCGGTGTAAGCGCGTTTCATATCATTTTTGTTTTTCCAGCCACCGGAGGGAGGGAGGGGTATATACCATCTTTCCACTTGCTCCGGTCCGCCAAACCCGCCCAACACATCCAATTCCTGCTCTATTTCTTCGATCCATGTATTTTCCCGCGCAACCTGATCTTTTTCCTTCTGGAGTCTCTTTGCTAGAGCTGCCTTACTGGACGGTTGCGTCTTCAAAGCAGCCTCAAACTCGTCTTTATTTAATTTAGGAATTAGCTCCGCTTCGGCGGGAGTGGCTTTACGAGTGCCTTTTTTTAATCTTGCTATAGCCCGCTTAGTAGCCTCATCAGATACGAAATCCCCTTTGTGGGCATTGACACCGCCCGCCTCCACAAACTCTCGTAATCGGTCTTGTTTTGTCCTACCTACCGGTTGGTTCGCTTTCCTAGCGGCAGGTAGACCGCTCTTATCAGTTGCCATGGCATACGCTTCCTTCCAAGTAAGATTCTTCGGTTTAGCCGATTTACTCGGTATGCCCCCAGACCTTATGTATGGGCGACCACGGTATTTTACCACTTCTTGGTTATCCCATATCTTCTGCTTATCGTCATACGATTTTTTCGCAGCTCTCCCAGTAGCCTCCCGACCGACCATAGGGTATTCTTCAGGTAGAGGTGATACCTTTTTCTTTCCCCCACCCCCAAATAAGCCCCGAATAAATTTACCAGCTTCAATTACTGCCTCTTTCTTGTTTTTAGGTATTTTACCCGCCATAACTTAAAATTTAAGGTATTTATCCAGTAAGTCAAACCACTGATCCGCATTATAAAATTTCTTCTATAAGACATTTCCAGTTGTTTCTAATACAGAAACAACTGGAAATACACACATGAGAAACTTTTAAGGTCAACTTAACGTCAAATTTGCTCTCCCACTAAAATCTTGGATAACCCTTTTATATTACGGCGCGGACGCGCCATTTTGCCTGTTGAATCCTCCACAGGCTCAACCGCTACCAACCCGTGCCTTTGACGCGCTAAATCTAAACAAAGGAATGCGGCATCAGCTAAATCAGGAGAACGGCCAAAACGTGATTTATAATCAGGTTTGGATTCTATCTTCATACGCAACGTAGACCCTTTTACCATATCGTAGTTACGTCCGGTAATCTCTTGTGCCAATGCATTGTCAATACCATATAACTGCTTTGTCCTTACAAGTTCTTTACCTACAAACCATAACTCACTTACTCTGTTGATATAAAGCTCTGTCCCGATTAATTTGGAATTAGCTGAAACCCTTTTATCAGACGCCTTACCACCAAATGAAACGCGAAGTATCTCATCAGACCACTCTCCCGCCAATACATCACAAAAAGGCGCGCCGGCTCCTGTGGCATCCACCGCAACATCCTGTGGAAGAATCTTCCGTTTCTGACACGCCTCCTTTATCTGCCGAACGATCTGGTAAGTGCGGGGCACCGCATGGTTGGTGGCATCATCGTTAAGCTGGATAGCTTCATCCAACATTACGCAATAATGCCCCGCCTTATTATAACCCACAAAACCTGTATAAAGAATCGTCCTATCCCCACCATTAGTGAACGCGGGGTCAAGTCCAGCTATTGCAGTGGGTTTACCACTCCATTCTATCCTACCTAATGACCCTGAACGAGATAGCTCTGCTTCTGAATAAATTCCTTGAGTCTCATCGGAATCAAAGAAGACAGCGCGCACCATTCGCATATAGCCTCTCGACTCTTGGCCAAGTAATGCCTTATCCTCATTTAACTTCTCTGTCGTAGGTAACCAAGGATAGATTACCTCATTTGCTATGACGTTAGGGCTACGCTCCCCGTCAAACCGGAGGTATTTGCCGCTCCACTTAGTCGTCCACTTATCATCTACGTTAGTGTCTACGGAATCCCACCCATTTTTCGGCTCGCTCCAAACCCCGAAGGCGTCAAACCGACTAGAGGGGTTAGACATGCCAATCATTTGAAATACTGGGTTTTTGGATAGGTTTGACAGGCCAGCCTGCAGGATTGCTTCACTGAGTTCCGACAATTCGTCCGCGATAACGATCACTTTTTTTTGTTTGATCCCGATGAATTTGCCGACTGCCTCTCTTGTTTTAGACTTTTCTGCCGCGATAAGGGATAGACCCGCCCTTTCCACCAAATTACCGCCTTCTGTAATGTAGGCAGCGTTACCTATCGAATCCCGAATCCTGATCGGTGCTCCCTCTATCACCATCAGCAAACCGATTACGGAGCCCCAAATCCTTTTCCGTGCCTCCCGTAACGTGGTTGATGTGAGAAGAACCAGTGTATCGCGGGGCTGGGCTAACCAGTTCAGGATTCCCCATGCAGCCATGGTATGCGACTTACCGCTGTTTGCCGCTCCTCCAATGCTGACATATTTATTATTTATAACCGCCCGTATCATTTCAACTGCCCAGGGATGCTTAACCATTAAAGGTTCGGGTAAATCAGAATGGTTCCATAACTCATCGCACAACCGCCAAAAATAATACTCCCTCGCTTTTGGCAGGTCGTGGTTAGCAAAGCCAAACAATAAAGCTGTTAACGTGTTAGTTGGCGGTATAAATAAACCCCCTACGTCCATCTTCTTTGTCGTGGGGTCTATGCGGGGTTCGTATACGTGTAGCTTTATTCCCATCCAACTTGAATTAGATCAATTTAAATAGTATATATTATATGCATTGAGTAAAAAAGCCAAACAAACTAAAAAGTCGGAGATCCTTAAGCGGGCTCTCGACATGTATAATAAGGACTATAAGCTGGTTAATATCTGCAAGGAGTTGGATATGCACCCCGCAACCTTGCGTAGATGGTTGAGGGAGGTGGGCGTTGCTCCTAAGATGAACTCCCACGCTGATACCAATCCTAAACCAAAAGACCCCGATCCTTTAGGCACGGCTGTTGATAAGAATTTGAAGGCGACGACCGACAATGCGGTCAAGTTGGCTAAACACGATGCAAGACTGGCCGAAGATAAATCCATGATGGAGATAGCGGAGGCTCAATCGTCACCCGCTGAAAAATATCAAAGCTACATCGCAGCAGCCGGAATAAAGCTCCTGCGGGACGCCATGAAAAATCTTCGCGGACCTAAAACCGTCCGTGAACTATCTGAACTGGATCAGTTGATACGCAGGAACTTAGGGTTAAATGCCAAGACGGGAGGCGGGAATGGGAAGGTTCAGATAGATATTTCAATCCTCAATAACGCGAAAGCCGATAGAGGAAAGGGTTCGTTAAATATAAACCCTGATAAGATAATAGACGTAGACGCTATAGACCCCGAATAATATGAGTGATTCAAATACTATTGAAGACGCTGAGCATTGCCTCTTACTATACTCAGGACTTAATGATGCCTTTATCGGAAATGTAGAGACGTTCGGTAAAGCCCCTGTGGCGTGTTATTCTAAAAAGATAACTCTGAAAATATTAGAAGAAGAGTCTAGTCTTACCCCGCAGCAAGCGCGTGAGCGATTTGAATATGAATATCTTCAGAATGACTACGGGGACGCCACGCCATCATTCCTTGACGACGAGGATATCCCATCTCTTTCTTACACTCCTGTGCTGAGCGACTAATGATAGTCGGCGTAGATAACGGACTGACCGGTGGGTTGGTGGCTATATCAAAACACACGGGAGGAGTCATCGCTAAAACAGCAATGCCCACGAAGATACGTTTACGGCGTTCAGAGATTGATACCCGCAGAGTGTATAATTGGGTTATGTCTCTGGACACCCCATTCCTGTTCGCAGTTGAAGAGCCCCTCCACCATGCCCGATCCTCACAAGCTGTTAGGTCGATGGGTATATCGTTTGGCAAGTTGTTGGGGTTGGCAGAAAGCAGGGAGTGGGATCACTGTTGTGTAGGCGTCCACAATTGGCAGAAAAAAATGCTGGGGCGTGTTGCAAAAGGGGAGACTAAAAAAGCCGCGCTGACAGCAGCCGCCGGACTTGCGCCTGACGAGTGCTGGAGAAAAAGTAAGCGGGCAACCACGCCACACGACGGTATGATTGACGCCTTCCTGATTGCGCATTACGTGCGCGGTGATAAATAATTCAATTCTTTTCTAGACATTAAGTTATTTTCCACGTAAGCCTTTGCTGCATGAAAACCCTGTTCCCTGCACAGGCCGCAGCAGCCAAACGCTTTCTACACCACCTTAACGCTGGTGTGCACACTTTAGATTCAAGCGATGTAGGCACGGGAAAAACCGTTGTGGCTGCTTATATTGCTAAAGAACTTCAACGGAAATACGTCACTACCGTAGCCGTTATATGCCCTAAAGCCGTTATCCCTTCGTGGGAACGAGAATTAGATGAGATAGGAGTTAAGCCTTTATTTGTCGTTAACTACGAGAAAATAAGGACGGGTAAGACACCTCACTTAAAAAAGAAGGGTAAGAAATTATTTAAGTGGGCACTTCCCAGAGGTTCTCTGATTTTAATAGACGAAGTGCATAAGTGTAAGGGTCCGTGGACTATAAACGCGGAGTTATTAATTAGTCTAGTTAACCACACCCATAGGGGTATGGGTTATAAAATCCACGCCATGTCCGCTACCGCTGCGGAAGACCCCACAGAAATGCGGGCTTTAGGATATATGCTAGGTCTTCACGGCCAAAACCGCTTACATACAAAAGAAGCACCTAATTGGTTTACTTGGATGAAGCAGTTTGGCTGCGCTCAAGATGAGTGGGGTAAGTGGCGTCTTTTAAGTAGGAAAAAATTAATAGATCTGCATGACATCATTTACAAAGATGAAGTCCGAAATAGTCGGTTCTTTAAAAGAGCCCGTGCACAGAAGTTGACGGTTGAGCAATTTCCCGACTCATTTAAAAATAACAGGGTATTTGTGGAACCCGTAGAATTTAAAGAGGCGTCAAAAATACTTGAAGCCTACGAAGACCTAGGCATAACGCCCGCTATTGTGGAGGATTTCATAGAGGATGGTGCAGTTACTAATAGCGAGCACATTTTAGTTAATATACTAAAAGCTAGGCAACTCGCTGAGTCTTTCAAAACACATGACATAGCTGACATGGCTAACGATCTGTTGGCTCATAATAAGTCCGTTGTTATATTTGTTAACTTCAAGGATACAGTAGACGCCCTCTGTAAAAAATTAAAGTGCCTGCGCATAGACGGGTCACAAACAGTCAATGAACGTCAGAATGTTGTGGACGCTTTTCAGAATGATGAAGTGCGCGTCATAGTCGTTAATATAAAGGCCGGTGGGACAGGTCTTTCACTACACGACATTAATGGCAAGCACGCACGTGTTAGCCTTATTTCCCCCACGTTCTCAGCCAAAGACCATGCACAAGCATTGGGGAGGATTCACCGCAATGGCGCGAAATCCCATGCGTTACAGAAAATTCTAGTAGCTTCCGGTAGTGTCGAAGAAAATATAATGAAGGCCATTAACCGGAAAATGGCTAACCTCCACGCCCTCCATGGCTAACCCCATAGAAACTCAAGTGTATCTTATGCAGGATACAACAAATGACTTCTATAAGATTGGGCGTTCAAAGGAACCGCGCTACAGAGAAAAGACCCTTCAATCAGAAAAACCCACCATTGAACTATTATTCTGTTTTGCGGGTTCCCGTAAGGATGAGAAATATCTTCACGAACATTTTAAGGAAAAAAGGATACGAGGAGAGTGGTTTCATTTAGATGATGACGACGTGGCATATATTAAAGAATATGCTAACAAAATTGTTAAACCTTGGGATGAACTCTGCGCCGAAGCTGATGAGTATGATTACAGCAAGTATGATTTTACATACAATGATGAAGGCGAGGTGGTTTTTAGAGGCGACGCAAATAATCATTGGGAGTCACACAGGAAAGGCTGGCAATTTTTAGAATGGGGGACTCCCGAATGGAAGGAATGTGAAAGACAAAGAATTAAAGATGAACATCCAGAATAACAAACCAGACCACGCAAACCGCGACCACGCGGAATTCTCCCCCTCATCTCTCAAATACGTAGCCGGTTGTGCCGGTTACCAAGGCAGGGATGGGACAAGCGCAGCAGCCGAAAAAGGAACCCGTATACATGAAGCGTTGGAGGAACTTGACCCCAGTGCCTTGCGCGATGAGGAAGAGCTTGAAATCTATGAGCAAATTGTAAAGGATGAGCAAGCCTTTCTATCTAGCGTGCTAGATGAGGAAGTCCACGCAAACGCCAAGGAGCTTTACGAGGTTCAAGTAGACGTGGCGTTAGACGGAGTTGCCACATGGGGGACGTGTGACCGGTTAACACTGGCCGGTAAGCGTGCTGTTATGGGGGATTATAAAACCGGTATATCGGTTATTGACACCCCCAAAGAAAACTGGCAGGCGAAAGCATATGCTTTAGGAGCCTTTCAAAAATACCATGAGATCGAAGAGCTAATATTTGTGTTCTACGTTCCCGTAAGGAATCAGATATTAAATGATGTTTTCACGCGTGAAGATGTTCCAAATCTAATTAAAGAGTTATCAGATGTTATTAGTCAGGGTGAGTTGATCCGGCCACAGTGGGAAGGTGGTCAGCCTGATATGGATGACTTAAGCCCCACGGTAAACTGCCGGTTCTGTCGTCACGAAGGTCATTGCCCAGCTTTGGGTGGGCTGGCTATCGAAGTAGCTACTCGCGTATCAGAAACGATACCAAAAGACATTGATATAAATAACCCCAAAGACCCCGAAGTAATTGAGCAACTTTGGTTAGTTGCAAAAGTGGTTACCAATTGGGCTTCTAGGGTAAAGGCGCAAGCCATTGCGCAAGCTAAAGACGGAATGGAGTTTCCGTCCCTCCGGCTGCGCTCCATGGGGGCTACGCGTAAGTGCACGGACAATAATAAGCTGCTGGATATAGCTGAGGAATTTGGAGTTACCCAAGAGGAAGTGCTGGATTTAGCCAACGTCCCACTCAAGAAATTAGCTGGTATTGCGGGGCAAACAGCAGAAGATGGGGAAAAACCACAAAAGACCAAAGATTTTCTTGACGCTGTCGAAGATGCGTCTATTATCGATGTCTCAGAGACGCGGTATACGCTGTCTTAAACAATAAACAATAAACAAGAAACAAGAAACAAGAAACACATCATGCCGAAGCAAGAAGTAGTTAAAGTAAAGAAAAATGAACTCGCGGGGGTTCAGCAGTTAACGATTACCCCCAGTGATATTGACATCCCTAGATTGAACCTCGTCCAGAAGACCAGTTCAATTGACGGACCTGTTGGTTCCGTAGTTCTCGACAAGACCCATATTCTTATGGAACCTGAAGATTCTAGGGAAGTGACCGTAGTAACCGCCCTTAAACGCTGGCGAGAAAATATTCCTTATGGTTCTGATGAACTACCCCGCATTGCGGAGGATGAGGTTCAAAAAGAGGCTATTGAGAAAAACTCCGAATGGGGGACTATTGAATTTGCGGACATCATTCTCTTAATCCCTCAGCCAGAGGGAGTTGATGACGAGGCAGCTTATACAGTTCCTATTGGGGACTCAATGTATGCTATTGGCAAACTGAACGCTGCAAAGGATGCGTATCGTATGACCTATAAAAGACTTGCGACATTCTGCATGTATAACCCGACTACACCGTTCAGTCATCGGAAATGGACATTTACCGCTGACTTGCTCACCAAAGGTAAACATAGCTGGTATGCCCCCTCTTTAACTATAACAAAAAAGAAGCCGTCCGACGACGAAATCGTGTTTGTTAGCCGATTAACTGCCTAATATGACTGTATCTGAAGCTGTAAAAAATGAAATCGCTGAGATGAGTGAATTTCAGAAGAAACTTACTGAACAAATAAATATGGCCGAAGCTCAAAAAGAACGCTTATCCCATCTTATAAATGCGTTGAGTAGTTTTAAGCCTTGCGAAGAGCAGCTAGAGCTAGACCTCGGGGATAAGTCACCGCCACCGACTTAGCAGGTTTGTAGGGACTCCTGCTCTATACCCCCGGCAGCTTTTAATGCCTTTCAAGCTGCTGGGGGTTCTTACCCTATAAAGGCATATTTTTACAAAAGGCATGGATACTTACGCACTTGATTATGAGACTTACTACGACAAGGCTTGCAGCATCAAGACACGCGGGTCACTAGGCTACTTTAGCCACCCTGATTTTGATGCTTACATGGTTTCCGTAGTAGGGGATGAAGGAACTTCATTTGTTGGCCACCCTAAAGATTTTGAGTGGGATAGGCTGAAGGGTCAGAGGGTTTTATCCCATAACGCGTCATTTGACGAAACTTTATATTTATTCGGCGTAGATAAGGGTTGGTGGCCTAGAGTCGATTATGCTGAATGGCATTGCACTGCGGACTTGTCGGCTTACTGCGGGCATCCTAGAGCCCTTAAAGGAGCTGCTGTGGATGTGCTAGGTATCAGTATTGATAAATCTACCCGCGATAATATGAGCGGGAAAAGATGGGAGAACATGACGGATGAGTTTAAAGCGGAAGTTCTAGAATATGCATTAAAGGACTCCGAATTCTGCCTTGAGCTGTGGGAGAAGTTATCCCCTAAATGGCCTGAGCATGAGCGTCAGGTAAGCCGTATGAATCGTGAAATAGCCCAACGCGGTATCCCTATTGATATTGAAAAGCTAAAGGAGCAAAAAGAGCAAATTACGGAGAGGCTTTTTGAGGTTGAGAATACGATACCTTGGATAAACGACGCGCCTATATTATCACGAAAAGCATTTAATAATGAATGCCGTAAAATGGGGTTAGAGCCACCGGCCAGTTTGGCTATGACTGACGAAGACGCAAATGAGTGGATAAGGAAGCATGGAGCTAAATACCAATGGGTGCATTCCGTAAGGAATTACAGACGTATCAACGCATTAAAACGAAAACTGGAGTCCTTTGACTACGCTACACTATCTGATGACCGCTACTACGGTGGGATAATGTATTTTGGTGCTCATACGGGAAGGTTTAGTGGGTCAGGCGGTAATCTTAATCTACAGAACTTACCGCGCGAAGAATTGTTCGGGACTAACTTGCGTAGTTTAATAGCTCCCAAACCAGGTAATCGTCTTGTTGTTGTAGACCTATCCCAGATCGAAGTAAGAACCTTATGTTGGTTAGCTGAGGATAAAATTGCTTTAAATGAAATCCAACAGAGTGATGATATTTACGAAGCATTCGCCAACAGATTTAAGGTTTGGGATTCTTCTAAAGGGGTGTTAAAAGATGAAAACCCAAAGCTACGCCACAAAGTAAAAACAATGGTTCTAGGTTGTGGGTATGGAGCTTCGCCTACGCGGTTCGCTTCCATAGCGGGTGTGGATTATGACGAAGCTGAGTATCTGGTAAACCTCTACCAAGACCAAATGCAGCTAGTTGTAAGATACTGGAACTTGCTATATAGGCGTTTACGCCCCGCCCACGACAAATTTGAAGATTACAAGATACTGCTTCCATCAGGGCGGGAATTAAACTACGGAGCAATAAAGTCTAAGATAGTGGAGGGGCGTATAGTCTTCTTCTCTAAATCCGTAGTCAAAGGTTCCAAGAAAACTGTTATGAGTCTATGGGGTGGGCTACTGGCAGAGAACGCTGCTTCCGCACTAGCCAGAGATATTTTCGTAGATATAATGCTGCGCTTAGAGGCTGCGGGATTAAAAATAATCTTCCACGTCCATGACGAAGTAGTCATAGAGGTAAAAAAAGAAGACGCGGAAGAAACCCTCGCCAAAGTAATTGCCACCATGCAGACTCCCCCTACATGGATACCCGACATCCCGCTGGATGCTGAAGGTAAAATTCTAGAAAGGTATGAAAAATAATGCA
>TARA_R110002051_G_scaffold169700_2_pt1 | contig 11451 bp, 7 predicted proteins | sample TARA_R110002051 | Tara Oceans TARA_R110002051 (sample SAMEA4397023) | marine metagenome | biome: Polar Biome; feature: [MES] marine water layer (ENVO:01000295) within the mesopelagic zone...; material: water (ENVO:00002006), including particulate matter (ENVO:01000060) such as......
GCTTCACGGTATTTGGCAACCGTTCTTCTGGCAATATCGATACCTTCTGCTAACAAACACTCTTTTATCTTACTATCAGACAATGGCTTTTGAGGCTCTTCATCAGCGATAAGCTGCTTAATCATCGCGCTGATAGCAGTTGATGAGATATCACCATCGCTGCTACTAACATGTGATGAAAAGAAATGCTTGAGCGAAAACAGTCCTTGCGGTGTCAAAATGGTCTTGCTAGTGGTCAAGCGCGAGACCGTTGATTCATGTAAATCGACCTCGTCTGCAATCACCTTTAAAATAAGCGGTTGCATAGCAGTGGCACCGAACTGCAAAAACGCTTGCTGATAGCGCACGATGCTGGTCGCCACCTTTAAAAGATTCTGATTACGCTCTTCGATACTGCGAATAAACAAGCGCGCATCGGTGAGATTTTCACGCAGATATTGATTATCAGGGCTATTATCGCCGCGCTTAACAAGGTTGGCATAGTCTTGATTGACCCGTAGTTTTGGCAAGGTTTCAGGGTTTAGACGTACCTGCCAGCCATCTTCTTGGGTAGATGTGTTGGTGTTTTGATTAGCATCATGGCGACGGATAGGCGTTACCAGTACATCAGGGATATCATAGCTATCGGGCGACTGAACATAATCAGGTTGGCGACTTTGAAACAGCAATCCTGGTGAAGGATTTAAAGTACGCAACAGCGTAAGTGCAGGGGTAATCTCCTGTGCGGCAAGTCCTGTTCGCTCAGTTAAGGCTTTAATATTATTACTGACCAAATACTCACTGGCAGACAAGAGCGCTTGGGCTTGTTTTAAATATGGTGTGTCAATGTCGAGCTTAGATAGCTGAATCGCTAGGCATTCACTTAGGTTTCGCGCACCAACGCCTAGCGGGTCACAAGATTGAATCATACGCAGTACTGCCATCACCTCATCCTGTTCAACACGCTCATCCCACTGATAAAAACTTGCAATGGTATCAAAGCTTTGTAGCAACTCCTCAATATCGAGCCGTACAAAACCCATATCGTCCATAGAATCCATCAGATACTCAGCGATAAGTGTGTCTGTCTCTGAGAGATGCTTAAAATTCAGCTGCCAGCGCACATGGTCTTGAATCGTCGCATTGGTACTGCCTTGATAGCTATCAAAATCATCAACATCTGGACGTGCTGATGTGCTGCCTAAACCAGTACTGGCTGTGTTAAAACCGTCAAAGTCCTCCAGCGTATAACTGTCAATGGCATCCGTATCAAAACTGTCTTGCTGCAATTTATCTAAACTATCACTAATAAGGCTGTCGCTGATACTGTCGTCATAGTCAAAGCCCTCTTCATTATTATCAGAAGATGATGCATCAGAAGCTGTATTTTGGTTCCAGCTGTCTAGTGTTAATGGCTCGCCAAACTCATCTAATGCTTCTTTACCTGTACTTTCATACTCATCTTCATCGTCTTCAATGCGCTCTAGTAGCGGATTACTGTCCAGCTTCGCTTGAACCTCCTGCGCAAGCTCAAGACTAGAGAGCTGCAGCAATTTAATGGCTTGCTGCATTTGCGGGGTCAGTTTTTGTGAGATGCTTAGCGTGGTCGCCAATCCGAACGACATACTCATGGGCAGCTTATTACACTCCAGTCTTAGTGATATTGTATATGTGATGCTGATTAAGGAGCGGTTTACCCTTAACAGGACATGACGATAGCATTTTTTACGGCAATTTTGCTATGATAATTTATGCCCTGGTCAGATAAGTGATTTACAAACCGCTGTCCATAGCTGTCTAATCGCTTTTAAAGCATTTTTTAATAAAAATTCATACCTGATCATATAGTTAAAATATCTCAAAAACGCTACAGTGCTGCTGATATAAATTTTTTGCAGCCTCTGTCTGCGTAGGCACAGCAAGCAAGAAAAATGAATATCAGCAGTACTTGATGTATCGATATTACTTTTCCCTGACTATAGTTGCATAAAATGATTTGCGGAGTAAGCTGCAAATAAACCACTAATAACCACAAACCTAAAAATGCTTTATGAGAAATATACAATACTATAGTCAGTCCTAAATAAAAGAAATACAAATATTATAAAGCACTGCTGTACCCTTTTAAAAGTGCATCAACACTAACAATACTGAGAAGCCCGCTATGAATGAACATATCAATAACACACAGCTGACCGTTGCTGCTATCCAAATGAATAGCCAGCAAAGCATTGAAGACAATCTAGCGGATATAAAAGCCGCTATTATCGATGCTCGTGCACAAGGCGCGCAGCTTGTCGTACTACCAGAGAACTGCTGTAGCATGGGTAGGCAGTTTGCGACAGCAGAACGCTTCGATGCGCTGTCAGCGACGATAGCGGAGTATGCACGTACATATGGTATATACGTACTAGCGGGCTCTCTGCCCTGCCCATATCGCCCTGACGGTATGATTGTGCCTGATGGTAGATTGCGCCAAGTAAGCCTATTGTGTGCGCCGGATGGTACACAAGTGGCGCGCTATGACAAGATTCACTTATTCACCGCGACGGTCGCCGACAAACAAGGCAGTTATAACGAAGCGGCGACGTTTGAGCCGGGTACGCAGACGGTCGTGACAGCGCTAGATATAGAGGGTGCCGTTTATCAGCTCGGTATGATGGTTTGCTTTGATCTACGCTTTCCTGCATTGGCGCAGCGTCTGCGGCAAGCAGGCGCAGACCTATTAAGTGCGCCGTCTGCTTTTACGTATCTAACCGGACAAGCCCACTGGTCGCTCTTACTGCAAGCGCGCGCTTTGGACAGCCAATGTATGGTGATTGGTGCGGCACAAGGCGGCGAGCATGCCTATAAAGACGGTCAGACACGCCAGACATGGGGGCATACGACTATTAGTGCTTATGATGGAACCGTAATCAGCAGCTACGATGATAGCGAATTAAACCACCCTTTGAATAAAGACCATAAAAATTATGCCATCGTGATGGCGACATTAGAGAGACAAGCGCAAAATCAGGGACGACAAAAGATGCCTATCTTTAATTGTCATCGTTTGGCGTAAAGTTATTTTTATACAAGCGTTCTTGATAAAAGCTATTTATGATAAAAGACACTTTTAAAATTAAAAGGTTGAATCGCTGTCTTTGGGTGCGTGAGTGGCTCGGGGATGGGCGCGGTCATAAACTTGGGTCAATTTAACAAAATCGACATGGGTATAAATTTGCGTGGTACTGATATCGCTATGCCCAAGCATCTCTTGTACAGCACGCAAGTCGCCACTGCCAGATAACATATGTGACGCAAAGCAATGGCGCAGCAGATGCGGATACATGTTTTGAGCAATACCAGCACGAGTAGCAGCAACTTTAAGACGCTGCTGCACGGCCCGTGTTGATAAACGCGTACCCAGTTTTTCACTGATAAATAACGCGCTATCCATCTGCTCTACCCACAGATTGCGGTGCGGTAAATAACGACGAATGGCGTCAGCCGCTTTTATCCCTAAAGGTACTAGACGTGTCTTATTCCCTTTACCGGTCACGCGTACCCGCAAATCAGCCAAGTCCACATCTACTATATCTAACGCGACTAGCTCGCCGACACGTAAACCACTGCTATAAAGCAATTCAAACATCGCCTTATCACGTAGCCATAATCGCGCTTGTTCGGGTGTATCGGGGATTTCTTGATCAAGCAATTGTGTCAATAAATCCACATCTGCGATAGAGGGTAATGGTCTAGGACTACGCTTAAGCTGATAGCCTGTGGTTGGATTAATACGTGCCAAATCTTCTTCTATCAGCCAGCCATAAAAATGACGAATGGCGGATAGCTCTTGCTGAACGCTGGCAAGGGCTAGCTTGTCTTCATCAAGGCGTTGGCTGATATGCTGTGCTAGTTGGCGTTTATCACAGCGCGTCCAGGTCAAGCGTTTACCGCGCAGAAACAGCGCCAGTTGATTCAAGCCTGCAAAATAAGCCGTCAATGTATGCGGCGAGTGATTGCGCGCAGATAAGACATTTAGCCAACGATGCACAGGGGCTAATAATTCACATAACGCGCTATCAGCTTCTATGGTGATTGCCAATCCTGCTGATAGCCATGACAGTGAAGCGGATTTTTTATCAGATTGTGCGTCTGTCACTTGAGCGTTTTTATAAGACATCACCATATTGGAAGCAACCCCGTTACCTATATCTAGCTAGTAAAAATAACTATTATTTGCTTTTTACTATTAACTTTCCGGATTGGGCTTGATACCGGCTTGTGCCATCAAGCCATCTGGACTAAAGACACCTTCATACACAAACGCAGTTGGTCCGGTCATCATAACCGAATAGCCCGGCTGCCATTTGATCACCATGCTGCCGCCATAGAGCTGAGCACGCACATCTTCGCCTTCGTCAAGCCAACCTTCACGTATGCCGATGGCAACGGCTGCACAAGCGCCGGTACCACAGGCTTGCGTCTCACCGACACCGCGCTCATATACTCGCAGACGAATATGACGTTGGTTCATTATTTGCATAAAACCAACATTGACGCGTTCTGGAAACGCCGGATGCGATTCGATGGCTTTACCTAAGGTTTCAACGTCGGCATCAAGCACATCGGCAACTTTTATCACCGCATGCGGGTTGCCCATATTAGCAACATAAAGCTGCACAGGCGTACCATTCACGTCCAGATGATAGGCATTTTGAATTTTGGTAGTGGCTCTTGGGGTAAATGGAATCTCGCTTGGCTCAAACTTGGGCTTACCCATGTCAACTTCGACCCAGCCATAACGATCGGTCGTCAGCGAAATAATGCCGCTTGCGGTCTCAACACGCAGGCGCTGTTTAAAGGATAATTTGCGCGCTTGCACAAAACGGGCAAAACAGCGGGCGCCATTGCCGCATTGCTCAACCTCTGTGCCATCCGTATTAAAAATACGATAACTAAAATCAACGTCGGGGCGCATCGGCGGCTCAACGACGAGCAACTGATCAAAACCAATACCTAAATGACGATCACCCAATAACTGCACCAAATCCTTGGTCAAGTCCAAACGCTGAGTCACCAAATCGATGACCATAAAGTCATTGCCCAGCCCGTGCATCTTAGTAAATTCTATTAGCATATCCCTGATACCCTATCCTATTTTTATGTATGTCTTATATTAGCACGCTGTCAGTTACAATCATAACTATCACCGTTATCAAATGCCAAGTTACATTCATCTTTGAATATTCATGTATTCGATCAAAAATTGCCATAAAAAAACCCACTATCATCATGATAATGGGTTAGCTTTTTGAGATACTTGATATGGCTTAGCAGTTAGCCTTGCCACAATATTTCGTCTGCATATAGCGCCTCAACAGTTTCACGTTTGCGAATCAGCTGATGGCGATCATCAGCTATCATAACTTCACTAGCTCGCGGGCGTGAATTATAGTTGCTACTCATGGTAAAGCCATAAGCACCAGCGCCTGTGATTGCCAAGATGTCACCGGTAGTGAGCGACAATAAACGGTCTTTCGCCAAAAAATCACCCGTTTCACAGATAGCGCCAACGATATCCCACGGCTGTGTACCTTCCGTGTCAATACCATTATTAGGCAAGACACTTGGAATCACTGCCATTTCAGCTTGATATAAAGCAGGACGAATCAAATCGTTCATCGCCGCATCGACAATGGCAAAGTTCTTATGCTCGGTCGGTTTTAGTACGTCAACTTGCGTCAATAAAATACCTGCATTTGCCACGATACTACGACCCGGCTCAAAGAATACCGTCAAGCCAAGCTCGCTAAGTTTTGGCAATAAAGCACTGGCAAATTCATCGATAGACACTGGCGTCTCATCGATATAACGCACACCCAGACCACCGCCCAAATCGATATGATGCAGCTCAATACCTGCTTTACGTAAGCTATGTACCAGCTCAATCACTTTGTCTAATGCCGCAACGAATGGCTCAACCTCAGTCAGCTGCGAGCCGATATGACAGTCAATACCGACGATATCGATATGAGACAATTTGGCAGCTTGCTGATACACGACCAGCGCATCTTCATGAGCGACACCGAATTTATTGTCTTTGAGACCTGTTGAAATATACGGATGGGTTTTGGCATCCACATTGGGATTAACACGTAGTGATATCGGGGCTGATTTATCCAGCTGCGCGGCAACCTTATTGATTAAAGTCAGCTCGCTGATTGACTCGACGTTAAAACAACCAATACCTTGGGTGAGCGCATATTCGATATCGCTATAGGTTTTGCCCACGCCTGAGAAAACCACACGCTCAGCTTTGCCGCCTGCCGCCAATACCCGCATCAGCTCGCCACGTGAAACGATATCAAACCCTGCCCCTGCTTGCGCCAATACGCCAAGTACCGCAAGGTTAGAGTTTGCTTTTACCGCATAACAAATCTGGTGATTTAAGCTAGCAAAACTGTCAGCGTATGCTTGATATACGTCTAAAATCGCCTGTTTTGAATAGACATAACAGGGCGTACCGTAGTGTTTAACCACTTCGCTAATGCTGACTTGCTCCATATGTAGCGCATCATTTTGATAATGTAGCTCAGGCAAATGGGCGGTTAAGGCTTCAGGATTGATGTACAGTCCTTGCTCAGTTTGGGTCGTGACTGACTGACTCATATAAATATCTCTAATATAATCAAGTTATCAAGGTAACAATAAAGTATTGGGCTTACTCAACAATCATGTGAGCATTGACATTTTAATAATCCACGATGAATTATTAGTAATCGTTAGGATCGTTACTCGGTTCAGGCAGCTGAAAATTCTCTGTATTTTGCTGGTCGCTGTCAATCTTAGCAAAGGCGGTATCTTGTGGATTACTGCCGCTATCTAATATTGCCGAGCTACCTTGCACCGCTTTACTACTAGCATCTACAAGATATAAATCGCCTTTTTGTCCGCAGCCTGTCAAGACAACAGAACCTATCGCGATGCTTGTACCAAATAGAAGGGTATAGACACCGTGGCGGCTGGCTATTAAACGGCTATTAAAACGTTGTTTGTTTGAGGTGCATTGTGTAGTAAACATAGAGTGGATAGCCTTTAATGCTGCAATGGTTTGAGAGTGTCAACATCTTGCTGATGACGCTGCCGGTAGACGCTCTTATAAAAAGCTCACATAAAACAAGTAGAAGATGACCGTTTTTAATCATAGCATTATTCTATAAAGCTGTGCGCTTATAGAATAAGATTGCTTAGTAAAGTTGCTAAAATATAGCCATAATAAATCCAGTCTGTAGTCAGTCCCAAATAAAAGAAATACAAGTATAGTCAGAGAAAAGTAATATCGATACATCAAGTACTGCTGATATTAATTTTTCTTGCTTGCTGTGCCTACGCAGACAGAGGCTGCGAATAATGAACCGCAGTAGTGTTGTGCTCTTTTAAAAGTGGATCAACTATAAGTATCAAATATGCTATCGATATAAAGTTGGACAAACTTCCTTACAATTTTTATAAAAGCAAATTTTTGCTGATTTTATCTGACAAGCCCTCACGGCCTTCGGGGTACACCTGCAACCACCAATCAAGGGCTGACTGATTAAAGCCTTAGAGTTATCATGGTGTCACTGCCAAAATATGATACATTATAGTCAACCCTTGTAGCTATGAGGCAGCGCTAGCAGGCTTTTGCTTTACACTTAACCCCTGTTAGATATAGTGATGGCTCAAGCATAACGGAAATCAGCGCGATGATGGTTTATGCATTCGAATCGTCTGCTCTATACCAGCACCCCTATCGCTGGTTTTCGTTTATTCAACAGGTGACCGTCAAGATGCGGCACCTTTTATAAAAGACAATCTAAGGATAGAGTATGAGCGCTGGCGTAAGCACCACTTTTGATGACAAACACTCTAAAATATCGACCCTGACCAATCCTACTTTAGTATTGAACTGCGGCTCCTCTTCCATCAAATACGCCTTAATTAGTGAGGATGAAGGTACTCGTATCACAGGTCTGGCCGAAAACTTAGGTCTCGATACTGCCCGTATCAAACACACCACATTAAATGGTGAAAAGTTAGAAATTGCAATCGCTGGTGGTCGCCATGAACTTGCCTTACAAAAAATCCTTGAGCTACTTGAGCAGTATGATTTTATCGCGGTCGGTCATCGTGTGGTACACGGCGGTCGTGAATACTCAGAAGCGGTGCGTGTCGATGCGCATGTGTTAGCAGAAGTCAAACGTCTAAAAGTCCTTGCCCCATTACACAATCCGGCAAATGCACTGGGTATCGAGGCCGTACAAGCAATCTATCCGGATATTCCGCAAGTGGTGGTATTTGACACTGCTTTCCATCAGACCATGCCACCTGTCGCTTTCCGCTATCCACTGCCAAAGGCACTCTATTCAGAACATAAAATCCGTCGTTATGGCTTCCATGGTACCTCGCATGCTTATGTATCAGAACGCGCCAGCCACATTACCAGCGCAACAGGGCCCCATGGTTGGTTGACGGCGCATTTGGGCAACGGCTGTTCAGCAACGGCTGTCTACGATGGCAAAAGTCTTGATACCAGTATGGGTTTGACCCCGCTTGAGGGTCTCATGATGGGTACACGCAGCGGTGATGTTGACCCAAGCTTACACATTCATCTCAAGCGCCAACTTGGCATGAGCTTAGAAGAAATTGACAAGATGCTCAATAACGAAAGTGGTTTACTTGGCATCTCAGGCTTATCAAATGACTTGCGTACCATTGAGCAAGCCGCCAATGAAGGTCATGAAGACGCCAAACTGGCTATTGAGATGTTCTGCTATCGTGTTGGTAAATATCTTGCTAGCTTAAGCTGCGCGCTCCCTGACTTAACTGGTATTGTCTTTACCGGTGGTATCGGCGAAAACTCTGTAACCACGCGGACGCGGATTTTGGAAGTCATGCGTCATTTTGGTATCAAAGTAGATGCCGATAAAAACGCTGGCTTGGTCGGTGGCAATGAAGGCAGTTTCCATACTGACGATAGCAGTATTGAGCTGTGGGTTGTCCCAACTGATGAAGAATGCCGTATTGCTCAAGAAACTCGTGCAGCCTTGGGTCTAAAATAAAATCAGGTCTACAATAAGACTAGTATGCCTGCGATAAGACTCACAAGTGATTCTGATACGCTCAAGGATAACAATCTCTCTAAAAATATAATAAACAGTAGGATACATTATGCAAACTATTTTACTTGTGCCAACCAGTCGCGGTATCGGTGTAACGTCAGCGGCTTTGGGGCTGATTCGCGCCTTTGACTACAATGGTATCAAAGCGGGTTTTATGAAGCCGTTTTTACAAGACGATACGCTGGATAAGCAAAACAGCTTGGATAGCTCAAGCGCATTAGCCATGCATGCCTTTGGTCTAAAGCCCCCTAAATCGATCAGCCGTCAACATGTAGAGCGTATGATTGGCGATGACAATCTTGATGACTTGATGGAAGAGGTGATTGTTAACTATCATACTCTTGGTGATGATTACGATGTGGTGATTTGCGAAGGCTTAGTACCGACGACTGAAACATCTTATGCCTCACAAATCAACCGTGCGATTGCTCATGCACTCGATGCCAGAATTATCTTTGTTAGCACCGCTGATACCAGTAAGCCTGCCTATTTGGCCGATAAGCTTGATGTCCATGCCCGTGAATTTGGTGGTATGGCCAGTGATCGTACGCTTGGCTGTATCTTGATGCGGATGCATGACTTACCAAATACGCAAAGTACCTTAGAAAATCAAATCGTTGCCCCTGGTGAAGCCATTGTGAGCTTAGACAGCGGCTTTATCCAAGAAGTGAAGCGCCTATCGCCGCACTTTAATACCGAACAATTCCGCTTAATCGGTGTCGTACCATTTAGTGACTCATTATCCGTGCCGCGTACGTGGGATATCGCTGCTGAACTTGACGCCACTTGGCTCAACGTTGGTGAGGCAAAATCGCGCCGCATCAATCGCATTAGCTTGACCGCACGCTCAGTTGCACGTGTCGATGAAGTGTTCAAACGTGGTACGCTTATCGTGGTGCCCGGTGACCGCGACGATTTACTATTGGCGGCGGGTCTTGCCTGTATCAATGGTATTCCGCTAGCAGGATTGGTATTGACTGGCGGCGTTATCCCTAGTCCAACGGTCGCTGAGCTTTGGCAATCTGCACTCAAAACGGGTATCCCTGTGATGAGTGTCGAAGATGACAGCTTTGAGACGGTACAAAGTCTATTAAACATGAGTGCTGAGATTCCAAGTGATGACACCGAACGCGCCGAGGAAGTGGCTCGTTACGTAGCGGCGCATTTAGATTTGAGCTGGATTAAAGCATATTTTAGCCAAAATCATGAGCCGCGTTTGTCACCGTCAGCATTTCGTCATCAAGTGGTCAAAAAAGCGCAAAACGCCAAAAAACGCATCGTGCTGCCAGAGGGCTCTGAGCCACGTACGGTCGAAGCCGCTTGTATCTGCCAAAGCCGCGGTATTGCCAATTGTGTGCTACTCGCTAAGCGTGCTGATGTCGAACAAGTCGCCAAAAACCGCGACTTGGTATTACCTGAAGGGCTTGAAATCATCGACCCTGACAGCTTAGATATGAGCAAATACATCGCTGCTGTCGTTGAACGTCGTAAAGGTAAAACCAGCGCCGAAGTGGCTGCTGAATATCTGCAAGATACGGTTTATTTAGGTACGACCATGCTACAAATGGACGAAGTTGACGGCTTGGTCTCTGGTGCGATACATACCACGGCGAATACCGTCCGCCCAGCGTTTCAGTTGATTAAAACGGCACCGGAATACTCACTTGTATCGTCAGTATTCTTTATGCTGCTGCCTGAGCAAGTGGTGGTATACGGCGACTGCGCCATCAACCCTGATCCAAATGCAGAAGAATTGGCTGAGATTGCCATTCAGTCTGCGCAGTCTGCTGCTGCCTTTGGCATCGATCCAAAAGTGGCAATGATTAGCTACTCTACGGGCTCGTCAGGCACTGGCGCTGATGTCGAAAAAGTCACCCGTGCGACCCAAATCGTCCGTGAGCGTGCGCCTAATTTAAAAGTCGACGGACCGCTACAATATGATGCCGCCTCTGTCATGAGCGTCGGTAAGCAAAAAGCGCCGGATTCACCCGTAGCTGGACAAGCCAACGTCTTTATTTTTCCAGACCTGAATACAGGTAACACGACTTACAAAGCGGTACAACGTAGCGCCAATGTGGTCAGTGTTGGACCGATGTTGCAAGGCTTAAATAAACCGGTCAATGACTTGTCACGTGGTGCCTTGATCGATGATATTATCTATACCATCGCCCTCACCGCCATTCAAGCGCATAGCGACGTCATTTAAGCATTTAAGCATTTAAGCATTTAAGCATTTAAAGCTTCTTTCAAAATACATATTATTGAGCCGATTATTATAATGGGTCTAATGGACAAAATTCATGCTAAAAAGTAGAAGGTAGTCGCT
>TARA_R110002051_G_scaffold174016_5_pt1 | contig 11445 bp, 7 predicted proteins | sample TARA_R110002051 | Tara Oceans TARA_R110002051 (sample SAMEA4397023) | marine metagenome | biome: Polar Biome; feature: [MES] marine water layer (ENVO:01000295) within the mesopelagic zone...; material: water (ENVO:00002006), including particulate matter (ENVO:01000060) such as......
GGCCAGCTAGGTCCGCAAAGCGGACACCCCCCAAATTTAACCGGTGCCAGAAACAACTGACACCTGCTGACTGCAACGCTTACCCGTATTTCCTAACGGTTCAGTTCGCGCATACGAAATTTGCGGCATCATTGATGTCGCCGGTACCCACATAACGTGGCCAAGCGGGGTAGTCACACATCGGCCGCGTCCGGCCCGGCACACCGACTGTATCTGTTACGATCTGATTTTCCGGTGCCTCGTCCTGTTCGACCCAGTTTTCCAAAGCTGCAAGAGAATCCCATGTCGCATTGAAATCTGAACTGATGGCGTGCCCATAGCCCGGAACTTCGTAATACCGGGCGAACGCATCTACCTTTTCCGGCATCATTTCATACTGTAGCCGCAGGTAATATTGCTGTGTCGCCCGTGTGCTGACCAAAACGTCAGACAGCCCGTGCGCAAGTAATAGTTTGCCGCCATTTTCCGCAAAGGGGGCGAGGTCAACCCGCGTGTCCAGCAGAGTGCTCAGCTCGCTAATCCGCATCGCCCAAGCGCCGGGGTTTTCGGGATCTAGGGTTAGTGAATCGAACTCGGGGTCGCGGGTCACAGAATATTTGATCCACTGATCTAGCAGCAAACTGATGTAGGGCGTTGATCGGGCGATCGGCTGCTTGGGCTGCGTGGTGCCTAAAGCGAGGAATGTGATGATCGGCTGCACTGCCGCTTCTCTCGATGTGATGCCAAGATCAGAGCCCCAGACGTTGTAGCCAGGATACTGGGTCTCTCCGCTGGCGAGCGGGAAATTGAACCGTGCCGATGTGTTCATGGTTTCCAGCGCGGTTACTTGAGCATCCGTCAGACACACCATGTTCGATGCCGCACCATCCGCACAAAGCACGGGTTTTCCCTCAAATTCAGCAGTGCGGGGATCAAACGTCGCGTTGCATAGGGTTTGATTACTAACCAACCCGTCCTCTACACCGTCAAGCCCGTCACAGGCGGCAAGCGCTGCGTCAAAGATCAGCTGACGTTCAGGTGTATCAAGATATGCGCCGGGTTCAGCGAGCGCACGACTGACCCGCTGACCAAAGAGCAGCGCAGCCACGTCGTTCCAGGCCGGGTACCAAGCCACAGCGCCATTCCAATCATCGGGCCAGCGCGTAATTGCTGCGAGAGCCTCGCGGCCGCCCGTCGATCCGCCAGCAAAATAGGTTTGGTCGATTTTCTCGACGCCGTAGTGCCGCTGAATGAGGAAAACGGCTGCATCGCGGGTTTTTTTCAATGCGTCGCCACCGAAGTTTCGTGCAGCTTCTTCGTTAAGCGCAAAGGAGCCGTCCTGCGAGCCGAGCTCATTCGCCTGATGCCCCGAGTCGCTGCCAAAAACTGCATAGCCGCGTGCCAGTGGCAGCGGCTGATCAATCGGCCCAGCAGGCAGGTTGCCCGTGATATTCGGGATCTTGCCATTGAACCCGCCGCCGCCAAGCATCAGTGCCTTGTTATTCCAGCTGGCTGGCAGAGCAAGATTGAACCGGATGTCGGGCGCTTCGGGGTCGTGCGGATGAATGTTGCCTCCAACAAGGCAGTGCGCAGGAACCGATGTACTGCCTTCGCCGCTTGCCGCGATCAGTTCGGCTGTCGACACCTCGCCACCCGACGTCGCCAAGCCGATCGTGTCGGCGGGTATTGCAACACCCATCAGACCTGCGCAGTTTTCTGCCAGCTCGGTTTCCACGGGCTGTTCCGTTTCAGCCGCATGCGCCAGACCGGCTCCAAATGCCAGAACCGTTGCAGCTGCTATTCCTCGTGTAAAAGTCATCATGTTCTCCCCCCATACTCATTCGCATCTTTTCAGATCGGTTCAGTCTAGGTTCCGGCAAACCTGACTCAATGTGCAAAACACACACTAGAATTGCCAAATTCAGTGCTCAGATCGCAGACCTACCCGGTTCCCCCAGTAGGAGCCGCGCAAGTTACGGCTTCGGTAAAGGACAGTGCCTTTGGCCCGCGGGTGCATTCACAACAAAGACTCGTCGCTGATCCTTTTCAGAAACGGGTCTTCGACACTTATGTGCGACTGCAATATAAAGTTGTTATGAATATGTAATACACCAATATATGCGGTTTCCCCGCTTTCGCTTAGCGTTGAGTTAACTCGCTGGAATAGCGGGATGGGGGGAATAATTTTGCATTACGTTAACGCGCTTGGGCGCTACTTCAAACATGCCGCAGGCGCAGTTTCGTGACCCTTATCACGGACGCTATTGGCAAAATGCTTGGCCAGCGCAACATTCTCGAAGTTGTGGTGCTGGGGGTTAATGTCGTTCTCATCATTGCTTTTGCTATTCTGGTCGACGGGTTTGCGACGCTTGGCAACCTGTCGGTTATCCTGTCCAACTCCACATCCTTGGCAATTCTCAGTTGCGGGATGGCGGTTGTCATCATCTCTCGGGGGCTCGACCTGTCCATCATCGCGGTCATGGTCGCGGGGGCGACGACCTATGCGTCAGGCATCGAAGCAGGGCTGCCCGGCGGTTTAGCGCTGCTGATAACAGCGGCGGCTATGATCACGGTCGGAATGGTCAACGCATGGCTTATCGCCTTTGCGGAATTGCCTGCGATGCTGGCAACGCTGGCCTCGGCCATGGTGATCATGGGGCTGTTTCGCTTTGCGATCCTTCAGGGTGAATTCATGCTGTTGCTTCCCAAAAGCAATCCTGCCGTGCAAATCCTAACGGCCGATGTCCTTCCAGGCATATCGGTACCGATCCTTGTCACGGCGGTGGTTCTGGTTGCGACCTGGGTACTGCTAAGCCGGACCATCGTCGGAGAGATCATTTACGCAATGGGCGACAATTTTGCCGCTGCACGCTTGTCCGGCCTGCCGGTGCGTCCGGTAACGGTGGTGATCTACGTCTGGGCCGCGCTTATGGCGATGTTGGCGGGTTTGCTCATTTCATCAGCCAGCGGGGCTGTCGATTTCCGGATGGTGACCAATGGGTCACTGCTGTTCGATGTGATCCTTGTGGTCGTGCTGGGAGGCATCCCGCTGCGCGGGGGGCGTGGTGGTCTGCGCAATATCATCCTTGGTGTCGCGCTGATTGCCGTTCTGCGCAACGGCATGACCTTGATGAATGTCACGACGCAGACCCAGGACGTGATCAAGGGCATCGTGCTGCTGGTTGCCATTGCAACCGAGAACTTTCTGAACCCGCGTGACATCGAGACTGACACAGTGGGCGATCTATAAAAATTACCATCAGAGGAGGAGAAACAGATGAAGACGAGTATGAGAAAAATTGCCACGGGGCTGGCGACAGTGGCAGCGTTGATGGCGGGTCAAACCGCAACGGCAGACAATAATATCGAAGGCAAGCGGGTGATCTTTGTGCCCATTACCATGGGTATTTCCCTGACCGAAGGGTGGGCGCGACGGATGCGCGAGCATGCACAGGTTCATGGGTATACGATCGACGTGCGCGATGCTGCGTTCAACACGTCGATCATGTCCGAACTGCTGGCCAAGGCGATTGCCGACAAGCCTGACATGCTGGTTGTTCATAACCCAACCGTACAGTTGCTCGCGCGCCAGATCCGGCAGGCGGAACAGCAGGGTATTCCGGTTCTGCAAATCAATCTGCAATCAAACCAATCCTCGACCGCTTTTGTCGGTGCCAATTGGGAACGCATCGGGCGTGAAATTGCAGAAGACATCGTCAAGGAATGTGGCGAAGGCAGTGGGAAGTCCGGCAAGGTTGCCGTGATCCCGGGCCAGTTAACCGCTGCGGATAGTGTCATCATGAACGAAGCCGCCTTTGCCGTCTTTGAAGCAGGCGGGATCGAGGTGGTATCAAACCAAGCATCCGACTGGGAACCCGAAAAGGCGCGTCAGATCACGTCGACTGTCTTGCAGCAAAATCCAGATCTATGCGCGATCTTTGGGCATTGGGATGTTCACACAATGGGTGCAGGCAACGCTGTCAATGACGCGGGCAAGGCCGATGACGTCCTAGTTTATGCCACAGGCGGCGGCGATGCCGTGACCTGCAAAGCTATCGAAGACGGTATTCTGGATCGGGTATGGAGCTATGACGCGGACGGGCAAGGCCGTGATGCGGGAACGCTGATCGATCTGGTCTTGCAAGGTGCGCGCAACGAAAGCGGCATGATGATTGCTGAATCACCGCTCAAGGTCATTAAGGGCGGCGCCGATTATGACGCAGGCCTTTGCTGGAAGATGTGAGCCAAAGGTGACCCAACTCGTAAAACCTCAGCCGGACGGGGCAGTGCACCGTCCGGCCATCGTCGAGCACCTTGATTTCGCGGCATTGCCGCGTCAGCATGTGCCGCGCTTCGTGCTGTCGCCTCGGCGCATTTTTTCGGATGTTCTGTCACGTGGATGGATCGAGAGCGCGATTCCGTTTCTCGCTTTCCTTGTGGTGGTCATAACCATCCTTTCGACAACGGACGGTTTCTTTTCATCCGGCAACCTGCGGACCATGGCCCAATATGCGCCCGATGCCGGGATCGTGGTTCTTGCACTGCTCATCGTCGTTGCAGCGGGCGGGATCGACCTGTCTATCGGTTCCAATTTCGCGATGACCGCCTTTGTCGCGCTGTTTGGGTTTCACATTCTAGAGCTTCCTGTCTGGGCCGTGCTGCCAATGTCGGTAATGACAGGCGCGGTGATCGGTACAGTGAACGGAACGCTGGCCGGGCTGTTGGGTTGTGGTGCGCTGCTGACCACGCTGGGCACCATGATTACGATCCGGGGACTATATACATTGGCGTCGCAGTCGCAGCTGGTCGAAATTTCGGCAAGTGCCAGGATCGATGCAGCATGGGATTATATCGGGTTTGAACGGTTTGCGGGAATGCCCGTAGGGTTCTGGGCCCTTGTTGTCGTCAGTATCGCGGTCTTTTTCATGTACCGTCAAAGCCGCTTTGGCTGGCACCTGCTGGCCGTTGGTGGAAACCGAAAGGCCGCGCGCAATGGCGGCATTCAGGTCAAGCGGACGGTGTTTCTTGCTTATATTATGGCAGGCGCGCTGGTGGGGCTAGCCGGATTTCTTTATGCCGCGCGGCAAAACAGTGTCGGCTCCGACACCGGTATCGGCATGGAGTTTTTTCTACTGACCGCGCTGGTTCTGGGACTTGGGGGGTTTACGCCAGGGCGCGGTGCGGTGGTGTCGGTACTGATCGGCTTTGCCACCATCTATTTCCTTAACAATGCCATGATCAACGCAGGATTTCGCGGCGACTTAGTTCAGTTCACCCAAGGGCTTATCATCTTGTCGATCCTCGCCATTGATGTGCGTTTCAAGAAAAACCTGCACCGGCTGGTCGCCTCGTCCTATCTGGATCCTGTCAAGCGCGTACCAGAGCCGATACAGGGTGCCGAAGGCCTGATGCCAGACCAGATTGCGCCTAAACTTGCCGATGCTACGATCCTTGGCGCGGGCGAGATCGACGGCCCCGAAGACGTGATACTCGACGTTCAAGGCAACCTGTACTGCGGGACACGCGACGGGCGGATCGTGCGGTTCGACGCCCCCGACCATCTGCATTCCCGCACATTGGCGAAAATCGGCGGTCGCCCACTCGGGCTGGCGTTTGACCAAGAGGGTCGGATCGTGACCTGCGTTGCTGGCATGGGCCTTGTCCGAGTTTCCATGGACGGAACCCACGAATTGCTAAGCGATCAAACCGGACGCAGCCTGATTTCGGTGCAGGATGACACGACAATCCGTATGGCTGACGATCTGGATATTGCCCCCGACGGTATGATTTATTTTACCGACGCGACCAAACGTTACGATATGGAAAACTGGGCTATGGATTTGCTCGAAGGTCGCCCGAACGGGCGCCTGTTGTCATACGATCCGCGCAGTGGTCGGACCCGGACTGTCTGTGACAATCTTGTGTTCCCCAACGGCGTATGCCTTGCCCATGACCGTCGCCATTTGCTTGTGGCATCGACATGGGAATGTTCCATCCTAGCCTTTGATCTGCAAGACCTTGCCGCTGGTCCGCGTGTATTGGTCAGCGGGTTGCCGGGTTATCCCGATAACATCAACCGCGCATCAGACGGCGGGTATTGGCTGGCGCTGGCAGGGATGCGCAATCCGGTCATTGATCTGGCGATGAAGCACCCAAACGTTAGGCGCCGGATGACCCGCCGGGTGCCACCAACAAACTGGCTGTTCGGAAACCTCAATATCGGTGGGGTACTAAAACTGGATAGCGCAGGCAGTATCGTGGACGCGTTTTGGGATCGTCCTGACGGACCGCTCTACATGATCACGTCGATGCGCGAGCATAAGGGCGCGCTGTATCTGGGCGGGGTGACCAACAACAAGATCGGTCGTCTGGATCTGCCCGATGTGGACAATGGTTGGACCGGGCCTGACAGCTATTGGGGGCAAAAGTGATGAACTTGTTTCGCCGTGCCGCAAAGAACCCTCCGACCATGACTCTGGAAGGGGTGTTGGGCCCAAATACCCTGCTCGAAGACGCCGAAGGTAGGCCAGCACCCGGCGCATGCGCCATTGCTATTGCGTCGGATGGGGCGCTTTTGGTTGCACAAGGGCATGATCTTAGGCGTATTGCAGACTGGCACGCCGAAGGCGAAGTGATCCACCGTGCCGCTGCCCCAATCCGAACGCTTTGCACGTCGCCTGACGGAAAGATCGCAGTCCTGTGCAGTGGTGGCGCGCTTGTTGTCCTCGCGCCAAACTTTGATGTCGCAGCAAGCTGGCCCGATGACACCGGTGTTGCGGCGGCGACGGACGCGATGTTCAAATCCGAGAGCGAACTTTTGATACTCGACGGCGGGGGCCACCCAGATGACGACAGTTTGGCCCGGGCCGCGTGGGACGATACGATGCAAGGTTCACTTGTAAGCCTGACCAGCAACGGGTCACGCAACGTGCTGGTCGACGGTTTGCACGCACCTGTGGGGTTATGTGCAGGTATGGATGGCTTGCTGATCACCCAGATGGAGCGTGCGTGCATCACGGATGCGACTGGTCACATAGTTCGTTTGGGCCTGCCTGGCTACTTGGGGCGTCTGCGGCCCGCCCCGAGGGGATATCTGTTGTCCTGCCTTGCGCGGCGTGATCCGCTGATCGAATTTCTCAAGACAGAGCGCGCCTTTGTGGACGAGATGAAGTCCACCATTGCGCCTGCGCATTGGATCGCCCCGCGTTCTGACCCCGGCTTCAGCCATGATTTCCCAATCGAAATGGGGGCCACCCGCTTGTTTGGCGAAGTTAAGGCCTGGGCACCTTCGTTTTCATACGGGTTGGTAATCGAACTGGATGAACAACTGCGCCCTATCGGTTCTGCCCATTCCCGTGCCAATGGCGCGCGGCATGCGATTGCCGAGGCAATAATGTGGCAAGGGGCTATGATCGCAGTGTGCCTTGGCACGGGCGAATTGCTGCGGATGGAGGTACAGGAATGAGTGGACAGGCAATCGTCAAAGTCAAAGGGGCTGCCAAGATTTATGGCGGGATTGCTGCTTTGGAAGGTGCAGACTTTGACCTGTACGCGGGGGAAATTCACGCCCTAGCTGGGGAAAACGGGGCTGGAAAATCGACCCTGTGCAAGTTGATTGCTGGTGTGACTCGGCCAACAAGCGGCACTATCCAGATTGACGGAGAGGACGTAAAATTCGCCAATCCCAAAGATGCCACCGCGCGAGGGATCGCTATGGTCTATCAAGAAACCAGCCTCGTGCCGCAGCTGACCGTCGCCCAGAATATGGTCTTGGGGCGTGAGCGGCCGTTCAATTCGGTCCGGCGGGTTCGAAACGCAGCACGGCAGGTGTTGCAGAGCTTGAATTTCAAGGTTGACCCATCCCAGTTGGCTGGAACTTTGTCTACTGCCAAGCGGCAGATGGTCGAAATCGCACGTGCCGTCCTGAACGAGGCGCGGGTGGTCATTCTTGACGAACCAACAGCCGCCCTTACGCCAGAAGAGACGGATCATCTGTTTGATCTGATGCGGTCCCTACAGAAACGTGGCGTGGCAATGATCTTTATCAGTCACGCGCTTGAAGAGGCTTTGAACCACGCCGATCGCATTACGGTGCTACGCAATGGCAGGCTGGTTACGACGGGCGACGCGGCAGATTTTGACCGAGCGAAATTGATCCGGCACATGATCGGTGATGATCTAGAGGAAACCGGCAATACAACAATCCACAGGCCTTCGGGCCCTACCCCCCCGGTGTTGCAGGTCGAAAACCTGAGCATGGGAAGCATGCTGAACAATATGTCGTTTTCCGTTTTCCCGGGTCAGATCACGGGCATCGCGGGACTAATCGGATCAGGCCGCAGCGAAGCCGCCAAAGTGATCGTAGGCCATACCAAACGCAATATCGGTGGTGGGCGCATCTGGCTGGACGGTCAGGAAATTCGCTATTCCGTACCATCCCAAGCCATCGCGGATGGCATCGCCTATATAAGCGAGGACCGCAAACTGGAAGGTTTCTTTGACACGATGAGCACCGCGCGAAACATCGGGTTAGGATGGCTGGCCAAGTTCCGAGGCCGCCGGATCCTGCTGCCACGCCGCCAATTGCGCGAGGCAGCAGATGAATGGCGCTCCCGGCTGGATATTCAGGGCGACGACGGCGACAAATCGGTCATATATTTGTCTGGTGGTAATCAGCAAAAAGTTGTGATCGCCAAGTCGCTTGTGCAAAATCCGCGGCTGGTCATCTTTGACGAACCGACCCGTGGTGTGGATATCGGTGCAATTGCCGAAATTCGCCGCATTGTCCGAAGTTTTGCGGATAGCGGCGCAGGCGTAATACTGATCTCATCGTATTTGCCAGAAATTCTGGACCTGTCAGACCGAATACTTGTGGCCAAAAGTGGCACAATCGTTGCTGATTTCCCGCGCGAGGAGGCGACAGCAACCCGCATCCTTCACGCTGCGATTCACTAGGCGCTCCCGCGCTTGCACGCGCGCCATATCCCTGTGATCTTGCCAGCGGACCTTGGGGAGGGGTCCGCGATGACAAACGATATGATTTCTTCTTTGACAGAAGTGTTCGAAACGCTCGCTGCCGGTGCCAACCGGGCCGAGTTCGAAGAGGCGCTCGATAGTTTGCGGGTGGTATCGGCTGAATCTGGCAGCCACGAAAGTTTCGACCGTATCTCCCTTGCGATGACCAAGATACGAACCGAACTGCGAGACCGGGCCGTGGTCGAGCATGGTTTGAACATGCTGATCGAAACCAGCCACGACCTAAGCGGTACGCTAAGCGCGGACGACCTGATGCGCCTGATCGTACGTCGGACCCGCGCGCTTGTTGGCGCGGATCTTGCTTGGGTTACCGTGCAGGAACCGGAAACCAGTGAATTTCGCAACGTCCACATCGAAGGGCACGTATCGCCGGGGTCTCGGGTCATGCGGTGTGACGTCGAACACGGACTTGTCGGCGCTATCTTGCGATCAAAAAGCTATTTTCACACCACCGATTATCTGAATGACGACAGTTTCCGTCATTTAGCCGAACTCGACATGATGTTTAAGAAAGAAGGGATTGTTTCCCTCACTGGGTTTCCATTGCTTGTCGGGGACGAAGTTGTCGGGTTCCTTTTTGCCGCGTACCGCTATCGACACGACGTTGGGGGGCGGGAGCTGTCGATCCTTGGTTCACTCGCACTGCATGCGGCTGTTGCGTTGCGCAACGCCGCCGCTTTCAAGGTGCAAGCCGAAGCGTTGAGCGAAGCCGAAGCAAGCCGTACCGCCTTGCTGGATTATATCGGACGGGTAGAAGCATCAGCCGAAACACATGACGAAATGGCATCGCTGCTGGCCTCGGGCGCGGACCTGCGGCAATACCTTCAGCGTATGGCGACCCAGGTGGACGGTGCGATTTTTCTATATGATCACACCCTGCGGGTTCAGGAGGAATTCGTCTCGACACAATATGTGGGGGAACTGGCGGACCGCATCCGGGCAGACCGTCGCCGGATTGCAGGACTTGCGCCGGTCAGCACACGATCGGTTCAGACGGGGCGCGCGCAAATGCTGACCGACACCGGTACAGAAGAATGCCGCGCTATCGTCCTGCATGGGGGTGCCCGACAATGGGAAATGCTGGTCATTTGCAGTCCGGGCAAGTTGGATGAAATCGAGGTGCGAAATCTGGAACGCTCTGCGGTGGCACTGGCAATTGCCAAACTCTGGGCGGAAAAGAGAGAAGCCGAGCAGATTATTGCAACGTCCACTTTGATCCGGCACCTTACCCACGTGTCCCCGCCTGACGAGGCAAGCCTCAAGGCGCTGCGTGATCGGCTGGGCATTGGATCGGGCGATACGGTCAGGCTGGCATTGATCCGTTTCTGGGGGCTGGATCAAACAGAACAGCAACGGGTTGTGCGCGACTGCGCGGCGCGGCACGAAGTATTGGTAGATCAATTGGGCGGCGAATTTTTGGCGATTGCCAAGGCGGAAACGCTTGGTGCCTTTCTGTCGGCGCTAAACCGGCAGCGCGAAGAATGGCACGTCGGTGGCGTGCAATCCGCCGCGCTCAGCAACCTTGCCGGTGTGCCCAGCCTTTACGCCAGCCTGCGCGAATGCACTGCCGTTTTGCACGTAATGCGACCGTTGCATCGGTTCCTTGACCATGACGAAGTCAGCCTGTTTGCCCGCATTTTCGAAGGCAGGAACGCAGAAGACCTGTCACGCCATGTCGTCGCGCTTTTGCAGCCCATTCAGGACCACGGCCCCAAGCAAGGCAACCAACTGAAACAGACCATGCGCAGCTACTTTGAAAATCAGTTCAACGCGCGCCGAACAGCTGATTCCTTGGGAATTCATATCAACACGGTGCGACAACGTTTGCAGACCCTGCGCGACTTGACTGGCGGTTGGGATGACCCGTTTCGTGCATTGGAATTTCAGGTTGCTTTGCGGTTGGACGACATTTTGGCCAACAAAGAGTAGTACCCGCAGCTTTTCTTGCATGTCAGCTCTACCGGATGGGCACCGCGATCAAACGCTTTTAGAAAGGTCCGGACTTTCGGGGCACTTCATGCAAATTCCCTGATTTAGAATGGGGGAAGTGTTCATGACGAACGAAGTAGCGATTTCATTCGGTACGCAAGCTTGGTTGGTTCTAAAATGTCGCGCGGCAACAGAAATGGCACATTCAGTCGAGAGATCGCGAACATCGCGGTATGACAACGCGTAACAGCAATACCGACGCGAAACCGTGGGGTTATGTCATGCCATCGAAAACCCAGTATATGATCCGGCCGCAGCTAGTCACCTGAACCTGCTCAGATCTGATTGACGAGCAGGGGCTTACGCACCCCCGCCCGCCACATTCATCCTCAGGCGTTTTCTGGCACTTTTGCTGCGGCATTCACGGTTTTATCAGCGAGCTTGGTCAGATCTTCATCAGTCTTCCACTCTTGCTGCAACGTTTCATTCAACAGCTTGGCC
>TARA_R110002051_G_scaffold149375_1_pt1 | contig 11440 bp, 7 predicted proteins | sample TARA_R110002051 | Tara Oceans TARA_R110002051 (sample SAMEA4397023) | marine metagenome | biome: Polar Biome; feature: [MES] marine water layer (ENVO:01000295) within the mesopelagic zone...; material: water (ENVO:00002006), including particulate matter (ENVO:01000060) such as......
TCAGCACCTGGCATTCCGGATCGCCGAAGCGGACGTTGTATTCGATGAGCTCGGGACCCTTGGCGGTGATCATCAGCCCGGCGAAGAAGACGCCGGTGAAAGGATGGCCACTCTCCGCCATGCCGCGGATCGTCGGTTCGATGATCTCGCGCATGGTCCGCGCGACCATCTCGTCGGTCATCACCGGCGCGGGCGAATAGGCGCCCATGCCGCCGGTATTCGGTCCGGTGTCGCCTTCGCCGACGCGCTTGTGGTCCTGCGCGGTCGCCAGCGGCAGCGCCGTCTTGCCGTCGGACAGGCAGAAGAAGCTTGCTTCCTCGCCGTCCAGGAAAGCTTCGACCACCACTTCCGCGCCGGCCGAGCCGAAGGCGCCGGAAAAGCAGTCGTCGATGGCGGCCATTGCGTCGTCGAGTGTCATGGCCACGGTTACGCCCTTGCCGGCGGCAAGCCCGTCCGCCTTGATGACGATCGGTGCGCCCTGCTGGCGCGTATAGGCCTTGGCCGAGGCGGCATCGGTGAACCGCTGGTAGGCGCCGGTCGGAATATCGTAGCGGGCGCAAAGGTCCTTGGTGAACCCCTTGGAGCCCTCCAGCTGCGCGGCCGCCGCCGAGGGTCCGAAGACGGCAAGGCCGGCGTCGCGCAGACGGTCCGCAAGACCCGCCACCAGCGGCGCCTCCGGGCCGACGACGACGAGCCCGATGTCCTCACGACCGCAGAAGTCGATGACGGCGGCATGATCGTCGGTGTCGAGGGCCACAAGTTCCGCATGCTCGGCGATGCCCGGGTTGCCGGGGGCGGCAAATAGCTTCGTCAGCTTCGTCGATTGGGCAAGCTTCCAGGCCAGCGCATGTTCGCGTCCACCGGAGCCGATCAGCAGAACCTTCATGTCTCGCCCTCTCTTCTTGCCTTGTGCGGCGGTTAAGGGGAGGGGGCGCAAAGGTCAAGCGCGCATCCTGTGGAATCGCCGGTCTTCCACGTTGCCATGCCTTAAAGTTTGACTATGGTCGCGCCTCCAATCGAGAATGAGAGACCGCCATGGCCGCCGACATCCGTTTCCTTGCTGCAGCAATCGCTGCGGAGATCAATGCCCGACCCGAACAGGCCGCCGCTGCGATCGGACTGATCGACGAGGGCGCCACCGTTCCCTTCATCGCGCGCTACCGCAAGGAAGCGACCGGCGGCCTCGACGACACGCAGCTGCGCAATCTCTCCGAACGGCTGGTCTATCTGCGCGAGCTGGAGGCGCGGCGGACCTCGATCGTCGATTCCATCAACTCGCAGGGCAAGATGACGGATGAGCTGGCCCGCAAGCTCGCCGGTGCCGCCACCAAGGCCGAACTCGAGGATCTCTATCTTCCCTACAAGCCGAAGCGTCGCACCCGCGCCGAGATCGCCCGCGAACGCGGCCTCCAGCCGCTCGCCGATGCCATCTGGGCCGACCGTACGGCCGATCCCGCCAAGCTTGCCGAAGCCTATGTGGCGGGCGAGGTGACGGACGTGAAGATGGCGCTCGAAGGCGCGCGCGACATCGTTGCCGAAGCGATCTCCGAAAACGCCGACCTCCTCGGGCGCCTGCGCCAGCATATGCGCAACGGCGCCGTGCTGAAGGCGAAGGTGGTCGACGGCAAGCAGGAGGCCGGCGCCAAGTTCTCCGATTATTTCGATCACTCCGAGCGCTGGGCCACGGCCCCCGGCCATCGGGCGCTCGCCATGCTGCGCGGCTGGAACGAGGAGTTCCTGACGCTGTCGATCGAGGTCGACCAGGACGACCCGTCGCCGATCAAGCCTGCCCACCGCATCATCGCCGCCACCTTCCAGATCGGCACCAAGGGCCCTGCCGATCTCTGGCTGATGGAAGCCGCCGGCTGGACCTGGCGCGTCAAGCTCTCGACCTCGCTGTCGCTCGACCTGATGCGCGAATTGCGCGAACGCGCCGAGGAAGAAGCGATCCACGTCTTCGCCCGCAATCTGAAGGACCTGCTCTTGGCCGCTCCCGCCGGCTCGCGCCCGACCATGGGGCTCGATCCGGGCATCCGCACCGGCGTCAAGGTCGCGATCGTCGATGGCACCGGCAAGCTTCTGGAGACGACGACGGTCTATCCGTTCCCGCCGCGCAACGACATCCGTGGCACGCAGGCCGAATTGGCGTCCCTGATCCGCAAGCATCGAGTGGATCTGATCGCCATCGGCAATGGTACCGGCAGCCGCGAAACCGAAAAGCTGGTGGCCGACATGCTGGCCAGCCTGCCGGCGTCCTCCTCGGGCGTGAAGCCGACCAAGGTGATCGTCTCGGAAGCCGGCGCCTCCGTCTATTCCGCCTCCGAGACGGCAGCCGCCGAATTCCCCGGCCTCGACGTCTCGCTGCGCGGTGCCGTCTCGATCGCCCGGCGCCTGCAGGATCCGCTCGCCGAACTGGTGAAGATCGAGCCGAAGTCGATCGGCGTCGGCCAGTACCAGCACGACGTCGACCAGGGGAAGCTGTCGCGCTCGCTGGATGCGGTGGTCGAGGATGCGGTGAACGCCGTCGGCGTTGATCTTAACACGGCCTCCAGCCCGCTCCTGGCGCGTGTTTCCGGCCTCAGCCGCTCGATCGCGGATGCGATCGTCCTGCACCGCGACCAGAACGGCCCCTTTCAGAGCCGCAAGGAGCTCCTCAAGGTCGCCCGCCTCGGCAACCGCACCTTCGAACAGGCGGCCGGCTTCCTGCGCATCCCGAACGGCAAGGAGCCGCTCGATGCCTCGGCGGTCCACCCGGAAGCCTATGGCGTCGCCAAGAAGATCGTTGCCGCCTGCGGCCGCGACCTGCGTTCGGTCATGGGTGACAGCGGTGCCTTGAAGGCGCTCGATCCGCGCCAGTTCATCGACGAGCAGTTCGGCCTGCCGACGGTCAAGGATATCCTGGCCGAACTGGAAAAGCCCGGCCGCGATCCGCGCCCGAGCTTCAAGACGGCGACCTTCGCCGAAGGGATCGACGAGATCAGCGACCTGAAGCCCGGAATGCTGCTGGAGGGCACGGTGACCAATGTCGCCGCCTTCGGCGCCTTCGTTGACATCGGCGTGCACCAGGATGGTCTCGTTCACGTCTCCCAGCTTGCCGACCGCTTCGTCAAGGATCCGCACGAGGTGGTGAAGGCCGGCGATGTCGTGAAGGTCCGCGTGGTCGAGGTGGACGCCAAGCGCAAGCGCATCGCGCTGACCATGCGCAAGGACGGCGGTGAGGCCGCACCTGCTCCGCGCGGTGCCGATCGCGGTGCACCGAGGGTCAATCCCAAGCAGATGAAGGCGGAGCCGAAAGGAGCCTCGGCGCCGGGCGCACTGGGGGCCGCTTTGGCGGAGGCGATGAAGCGTCGCTGAGGCCAATTATCACCCTCTGGAAGATCGGACGCCGTTCACCTGTTGGACGGCGTCTCTTTTTGTGCCACTTTTGTGGCAGAGACTCAGTTTGCAATTTCACTCCAGCCGTTTAATCCTTCCCTTTCAGCTAGATAGACTTCGTTAGGAGGTGAATATGACCTCGTCCCTGCGTCGACTTCTCGCCAAGATCATCAAAAAAGGCAGCCTCTCGGTCAGTGGCCCCGTCGGCTCGCAGACCTTCGGCAACGGCGGAGGGCGCAGCGTTTCCATCCGCTTCACCGATGCGAAAGCGGAGGAGGAAATCGCCGCCGACCCGCAGCTGAAGCTCGCGGAAGTCTATATGGACGGACGGCTGATCTTCGAAGAAGGCGACGTCTACGACCTGCTCGCTCTCGTGAAGGACAATACGCTGAGCGAGGCCCTTACGCCGGGAATGATCTGGCGCGGCCTGTACAGGGTCGCCGAGGCGAGGGTGCGCCGTGCGGTCCCCGTCAACCGCAACCAGCGCAATGTGGCTCACCATTATGACCTGAGCGCCAAGCTCTTCGACCTCTTTCTCGACGAGGACTGGCAGTATTCCTGCGCCTACTTCAACCCGCCAGGTATCAGTCTCTACGAGGCGCAACAGGCAAAGAAGCGGCACATCGCCGCCAAGCTCCTGGCCGAACCTGGCCAGCGGGTGCTCGAGATCGGCTCGGGGTGGGGCGGGATGGCCATGTACCTGGCGGAATCCTCCGGCGTCGAGGTGACCGGCATCACGCTGAGCCAGGAGCAGTTGCGCGTCTCGCGGGACCGGGCGTTGAAGCGGGGTCTCGCGGATCGGGTTCGCTTCGAGCTTCAGGACTACTACTACCTCCACAGGGAGAAGTTCGACCGCCTGGTCTCCGTCGGCATGTTCGAACATGTCGGCATCCAGAACTACGGACGCTTCTTCCGGAAGGTCGACGAGATGCTCGACGACGACGGCGTCATGGTTCTTCACTCGATCGGGCAGCCCTCTCCGATGCGCTTCAACAGCCCCTTCATCGAAAAATACATCTTCCCCGGCGGCTACATCCCGTCTCTGGCGGAGGTCATGCCGGCTGTCGAGAAGGCGGGGCTGCTCGTCGCGGACATCGAGATCCTGCCGATGCACTATGCCCATACGCTGCGGCACTGGCGCGAGCGCTTCATGGCGCGCAGGCAAGAGGCCGCGGCGCTTTACGACGAACGCTTTGTACGGATGTGGGAATTCTACCTGGCGGCGTCCGAGATGGCCTTCACCCACGAGAACTTCTTCATCTTCCAGATGCAGATCGTCAAGAAGCGCATGAGCGTGCCGGACAACCGCGGCTACATTGCGCAGCGGGAGGAACGGCTGAAGCAATTCGAGGCGACGCGCGCGCCGCTGGAGCCGGTGATGTTCTGACCGCGGGTCGCCCGGCTTGACCGTCGGTCTTCAAGCCAGCTAGGACCATGACATGACAAAGGCGGACGATCTGAACGGCCGCGTCTATGACGCGCCATCGAACAACTGGGTGTACCGGGTCTTGCCTCGGTCAGCCTGGCCCTATGCGCAGCTTGCCCGCTGGGACCGCCCGATCGGTTGGCAGCTGCTGATGTGGCCGTGCTTCTGGTCGTCGGCACTGGCGGCCAACCGGGCGGCAGAGCTCGGCAGCCTCTCTGTCGGCCTCTTCGTCTTCCACCTGTTTCTGTTCTTTGCAGGGTCGGTTGCCATGCGCGGCGCCGGCTGTACCTACAATGACCTGGTTGACCAGAAAATAGACAATGAGGTCGCGCGCACCCGCTCGCGACCGCTGCCGTCGGGCCGGGTGACCCGCTTTGAAGCGAAGACGTTTCTCGCAGTCCAGGCGCTGGTCGGCCTGCTTGTGCTGATTCAGTTCAACAGCTTTGCGATTGTCCTCGGCATCATGTCCCTGGCCGTCGTCGCGGTTTACCCGTTCGCCAAGCGGTTTACCGATTGGCCCCAGTTCTTCCTCGGGCTTGCCTTCTCCTGGGGTGGCCTGATGGGCTGGGCCGGCATGTTCGGCAGCCTGTCCTGGGCGCCGGTCTGGCTCTACCTCGGCGCGATCGCCTGGACGGTCGGCTACGACACGATCTATGCCCATCAGGACAAGGAGGACGATGCGCTGGTCGGGGTGCGCTCCACCGCCCGTCTGTTCGGCGAGAACACAAAGCGCTGGCTCATCGGCCTCTACGGGTTGACGCTGCTGTTGCTGCTGCTTGCCTACGCGTTAGCCGGTGTGGGCGTCGTGGCCTATCTGGGCCTGATCCTCGCCGCGCTTATGTTTGCCTGGCAGATCGTAATGCTCGACATCGATGATGCAGATCAGTGCCTGTCGCTGTTCAAGTCCAACAACCGGGTGGGCGCGGTGATCTTTGCCGGTCTCGTCCTGGCACTGCCCTTTGCCTGAAACGCAGAAACCCGGCCTGTGGCCGGGTTCCAGCATCAACGCGCGGCGGTGGATCTTTAGTCTCGCGCGATGATCTCTTTGCCCTCGATCTTCATCGTCACGCCCAGCTGGCCAGTCGTGCGACGAACCAGGAAGCGCGGTCGGCGGGCAGCAAAATAGGAGTGGCGGCGGCGCGGCTTGGCAGCCTGGGCACGCAGATCGCCGAGATGGTTCTCCAGCGGATGCGCAATGCCATCCGCCTCGACCATCAGCATCGGAATGCGGAAGGCTTCCGACCAGCTGCGCCAGTCGGCGGCGATATCGCAGAGATCATGGGCGACGAGCAGCGGAATGCAGAGATCCGGATCCTCGTGATGCAATTCCAGGGTGACAGTCACTTCGCCGTCGCCATGATCGATGGCGCGCGCCGCTACGCCCTTGAAGGCGCGGGCTGGCAGGGCGAAGGACAATGGCAGGCCACAGGCCGGCAGGATCTTGCGCAGAACCGCGCCGCGTTCGTCGATGGTGACGACGACGTCTTCAGATGAACCGCGCTGGGCGTAGGCGACCTGCTGCGGAAAGCGCGATGGGTCTAACCTGAGTGTGGAACCTGCCCAGGCAGGCTTCAGAACCGTGTTTGTCATCGTGTATGCAACCCTTGTTTTACCTGAGAGCCGTTTCCGGTTTCTCTGCGGGACTTATGTCCTCTGATGCAGGGACCATACGGGGCCGCCCGTACCCGACGGCTTAAAAATCGCGGTTAAAGAAGTTTTGCCTCGGGCGATGGTTATCGAAACCCCACCCGTCTCGGTTTCCAGACCGTGAACGGGACACCTGCACAATTGGGGCTAAGCCTCGGGCAAGGCTGTGCTAGGATGATGGCTGCGACATCACTATGAGCGGAGTCTCAGTTTCATGGTCTCGACCTACCTCAGCTACGATCTCGTCAACCGCGACATGCCCAAGACATTGCAGCGCGTGGCCGCGGACGGTCAGGTTTCGCGCGAGGCGCAGTACTACGCCGACAACATCGGCAAGGTGACGACCATCGATGAGTTCATGGATGACTACCGGCTCTTCTCCTACGCGATGAAGGCCCATGGTCTGGAAGAGATGACCTATGCCAAGGCGTTCATGAAGCAGGTTCTGGAGAGCGACCTCAACGACGAGAGCAGCTTTGCCAGCCGCGTCGCCGACGACCGCTACCGCGACTTTGCCGCCGCCTTCAATTTTTCGAGCACCGGCACTGCCGCCATTGCTCAATCGGCAGCACAGCAGGACGAGATACTGGGTCTCTATGATCAGAGCATCCTCAACACGGCCGACGCCACCGCCGAAGAGACCCGATACTACAAGGTCATGTTGGCGCAGGTCGACAGCGTCGATGACATTCTGTCGAATGATCGACTGCGCCGTTACGTCTTCGAGAGTTTCGGAATCGATAACACCGTCTATTCCTATCAGACCGTCAAGGCGGCGATGAGCAGCGACCACAACGACCCCGCCAGCTATTCCAACACTGTCCTGAAGGACCAGTTGACCTCGCTGGAGGGAAAGCTCGCCGTCACGAAGTCCGAGCTAGCCGCTTTGGGCAATAAGGCTACGGAGCACGTCGACAAGAAGGCAGCGCTGCGGGCAGAGATTGCGGCATATGAAAAGGCGGTCTCCTCCACACAGGGACATATTGATCTGGCCGGCGCGTTCCAATTCGCGGCAGACGGAACGGCGACCAAGGGCAGTGCTCAGACTGAAGCTCAGCTGACGGCGGTCACGGACCTCTATCTCCTCAGCCGTCCCCGGCAAACGCAAGCTTCGGCCCTTCGTGAGAATGAATATTTCGAGGAGAAGATCGGTTCGATCACGTCCGTTGCCGAACTGCTTGGTGACGAGAGGCTCTACAACTTTGTGCGCAAGGCCTTCAATCTCGATGAACTGTTTGTCGTCAAGTCGACGTTGGAGCAGATTTTGACGAGCGATCTTTCAGATCCCGACAGCTACGCCAACATCTATGCCAAGGAGCGGCCGCAGTATCTTGAGCTTGCGGAAGCCTTCAATTTCAAGACGGACGGCACGTTGAACGGAAGCACTGCACAGACGCCGGCGCAGACCCTGAAATCCTCGAACAACTACTTCAGTCGATACGACGACAAGCAGGAGGAGGCGGACGAGAAGGCCATCAAGCTCTACAAGTCGGAAATGGCGGCAGTCACCTCGATCGATGACTTCCTGTCGGATGATGCGATCTACGGTTTTGCGCTGAAGGCTGTGGGACTGGATCCCGAGACTGTGTCTTTGTTGACCCTCAAGAACGTCCTCAAGAGCGATCTGTCGGACCCGAAAAGCTACGTCTACAAGTTGAAGGACGATCGCTATCTCACGCTTGCTCAGGCGTTCAATTTCACCAGGGACGGATCGATCTCGGCTCCTGTGCAAGCGCAATCCACGACAACCATCCAGAGCACGGCTAAGGAATACATCGTCGAGCAGACCCGCTTTCTCAAGGGAACCGAGAAAGAGGCCGCGCGCGAAAAGGCCGACGTCGAATCGAGCTATTACACCAGCACAATGGCAGGCATCAAAACGCGTGACGAGTTGCTGTCGGACCGGCGCCTTGTGGATTTCCTTCTCGTCGCCAAAGGGATCGATCCGGCAACGGTCACTGATGACTACATCAAGCAGGTGTTCTCGTCCGACCTCAGCGATCCCGCCAGCTTCGTCAACCAACAGACGGACAGGCGCTTCGCTGAGCTGCTCGGGACATTCAACTTCAACAAAGCCGGCCATCTGGACCGCAACGCGTCCGCCGCCATTCAGAATGCCGGTCAGACGCTGGAAACGCAGAACCTCCATCTGCGCCAGACGCTTGAGACGCAGCAGGGGGAAGAGAACGCCGGCGTCCGCCTCGCCCTTTACTTCGAGAGAATGTCGGCTTCCATTACCGACTCCTACGAGATCGTCGGCGACGAGGCGCTGCTGGAGTTCGTCCGGATTACCTTCAGCCTGCCCACAGAGATGGGAAACATGGATGTCGATCAGCAGGCAAAACTCATCGAGCGAAGCCTGGATCTTCAGGATCTGAAGGATCCGACGAAGCTGCAGAAGCTCATCCAGCGGTTCACGATCCTTTATGACCTCGAAACCGGCGACACCGGATCTTCGGCAGTGAGCATCCTGACCGGCTCCGGCTCGCTCGGGATCACCGCCGACATGCTGCTGTCGATCTCCAGGTACCGCTAGCCCTAATCGATCGAGATCACTTTCCCCGGGTTCATGATGTTGGCGGGGTCGAAGGCGCGCTTGATGCGGCGCATCAGGTCGATCTCGATGGCCGGCCGGATGCGGGCCAGCTCGTCGCGCTTCAGCTGGCCGATGCCGTGCTCCGCCGAAATCGAGCCGTTCATGGACAGGACGATGCCGTGCACGATCCCGTTGATCTCGCGCCACCGCTCCAGGAAGGCCTGCTTGTCGGCGCCCACGGGCTGCGAGATGTTGTAGTGGATGTTGCCGTCGCCCAGATGCCCGAAGGCGCAGATCCGGGCGCCGGGCATCGCCGCCAGCACACCCTTTTCCGCCGCCTCCATGAAGGCGGGAATGCTGGAGACCGGCACCGAGACATCGTGCTTGATGGAGCCGCCTTCCGGCTTCTGCGCGTCCGACATGCTCTCGCGCATGTGCCAGAGCGCCTTCTGCTGGGCGACCGAGGAGGCGATCACCGCGTCGCGGACGAGGCCCGTTTCCAGGCCGAGTTCGAGGAGCGCCTGAACCATGGTCTCCGCCGTCTCCGCGGAATCCGAGGTCGATATATCGATCAGCGCATACCAGGGATAGGGTTCCGACAGCGGATCGCGCACGCCGTCGATATGGCGCGTGGTGAATTCCACGCCGATGCGCGGCATCAGCTCGAAGCCGGTCAGCGCCGTGCCGCAGAGGTTGGAGGCCTTCTCGAAAAGGCGCAAGGCGTCTTCAGGGGAGGAGAGGCCGGCAAAGGCGACCTGATGCCCGACCGGTTGCGGGAAAAGCTTCAGCACCGCGCCGGTGATGATCCCCAGCGTTCCCTCCGCGCCGATGAACAGGTCGCGCAGGTCGTAGCCGGTATTGTCCTTCTTCAGCCGTCGCAGCCCGTCCCAGATCTCGCCGGTAGGCAGCACCACCTCCAGCCCCAGGCAGAGCTGGCGCATGTTGCCATAGGCGAGCACCGCCGTGCCACCGGCATTGGTCGCCAGGTTTCCGCCGATCCGGCAGGAGCCCTCGGACCCGAGTGACAGCGGAAACAGGCGCCCGACGTCTTCTGCGGCCTTCTGGACCTCGGCAAGGATCGCACCGCCCTCGGCCACCAGCACGTTGGCGACGGGATCGACATCCCGGATGCGGTTCATCCGCTCCAGCGAGACGATCAGCTCCGTGCCGGCAGTGCTCGGCACCTGTCCGCCAACCAGCCCGGTGTTGCCGGTCTGCGGCACGATGGCGGTGCGGGTCTCGGTAGCAAGCTTCAGGATCGCCGAAACCTCCTGCGTGCTGCCCGGCTTCAGCACCATGGGCGAGACGCCGCGGTAGAGGCCACGATTTTCCACCAGCCGGGGCGCGATATCCGCTGGGTCGCGCAAGGTATTCGCCTCGCCCACGATGGCTGCAAACTGCTGCAGAAGATCCGATGGCACGCCTTGGATTGTCATTCTCGCTGTCTCCGTCATGTCCTTGGTGCGGCGGCGCGGCTCAGCCGGTCGTTGATGGCCTCGCCCAGCCCGTGCGCGGGAATGGGTACCACCGCAATGCCGACCTCTGTCGCGGCATCGGCCTTCTTCAGGTAGTCGAACAGGTTCGCCGTCGCCTCGCGAAGGTCGCCAGCGGGGCTGAGGTTCAGTACCATGGTGGCGCGATCCTCGCCCGATACCTGCAGTCCACCGAAGGAGATCAGCGTTTCCCCCGGCCTGACCTCCCGGGCGCCGAGCCGTACCGCCGCCGTCGGCGCATAGTGGGAGGCGAGCATGCCGGGCGCTTCGATCGTCGCGGAAGGCGACGCCGGACGTACGATCGTTCGCCCGGTTGCGGCCTCCAGCTCCTCCGCCGAAATGCCGCCAGGGCGCAGCAGCCGGATCGTCTCGTCCTCGACGCGCACGATCGTCGATTCGACACCGACCGGGGCGGCATCGCCGTCGATGATCAGCTCGAGCTTTTCGCCCAGATCCTCCGCGACGTGCTGCGCATGCGTGGGGCTGATCCTGCCGGAGGTATTGGCGCTCGGCGCGGCGAGCGGCCTGCCGAAGGCCCGGATCAGGGAGGCGGCAAAGCCCTTGGGGACCCGCAGGCCGACGGTGTCGAGACCTGCCGTCGCCAGCGCGTGAATGCCGCTGTCTGCCTTGAGCGGCAGGATGAGGGTGAGGGGCCCCGGCCAGAACGTTTCCGCCAGATGCCGCGAGATCGGGTCGAAGTGGGCGTAACGTTCGGCCATGCCCAGATCGCACATGTGGCAGATCAGCGGATTGAACTGCGGCCGGCCCTTCGTCTCGTAGATGCGCCCGACCGCCAGCGGATCGGTCGCATCGGCCGCCAGCCCATAGACCGTCTCGGTGGGAATGGCGACGGGCAGCCCCTTTGCCAGGACCGCACGCGCGGCCTCGACCGCCTCTTCGAACCCGTCGCTGATGTGCATGATTTTTGCCGTCATGACTGCCGTCCTAGCGCGGAATGGCTGT
>TARA_R110002051_G_scaffold32996_12_pt1 | contig 11436 bp, 12 predicted proteins | sample TARA_R110002051 | Tara Oceans TARA_R110002051 (sample SAMEA4397023) | marine metagenome | biome: Polar Biome; feature: [MES] marine water layer (ENVO:01000295) within the mesopelagic zone...; material: water (ENVO:00002006), including particulate matter (ENVO:01000060) such...
CCGCCCGATCCGCCGCCGTGCCAGACTGTTTGCACCCCGTCGCACGGGCAGCTCGCCCGGCCGCCACAGCCGAATGGCGAACACTCGCCCTAGCCTTCACACCGCCTGCCAGGGTGCGACCGGTGGAGAAGCGTAGGAGTTGGACTGACAGCATCGACCGACGACAGCCGGCAGCCGGCAGCGACATCCGGCATCCGGCATCCGACAGGGGTGGGAATAAACCGGTGCCCGGCGCGGTCATATCTCCATGAACGTCACGAGACAGGTCCCCACCACATGAACGAGCACACGCGCGACCGCATGGACCGACGCGGCCTGCTTCAATGTATGGGCTGGGTCGGTACAGGTGCCCTCTTTACAATGACGGCGGGTTGCGCGGCCTCTACGAGCCTGGATCGGGCCCTTGCCGCCCAAACATCCCCCCGGGCGACCACGGGTTTTTCCTTCCTGCAAATCAGCGACACCCATATCGGCTTTAACCGGCCGGCCAATCCCGATGCCCGGGCCACCTGTCGCCAGGCCGTCGACATGATCAAGGGGCTCACCGTCAAGCCGGATTTCATCCTGCACACCGGCGACATCAGCCACCTTTCGAAGGACGTTGAGTTCGCGGATGCCGACGATATCCTGAGCGAGGCCGGACTGCCGATCTTCCACGTGCCGGGCGAGCACGACATGCTGGATGAAGGCGGCGGACAGGCCTACCTCGCCCGTTACGGCCGCGGGACCCTCGGTGCCGGCTGGTACAGTTTCGATCATGGCGGCGTGCATTTTGTGGCCCTGATCAATGTCGCCGACCTCCGGCCAGGCGGCATGGGCAAACTGGGAATCGAGCAACTGGCCTGGCTGCGCGACGACCTGGGCGGACAGTCGGACAGCACGCCGATCGTGGTGTTCGCCCACATACCGCTTTGGACGGTCTACGCCGACTGGGGCTGGGGGACTGATGACAGCGCCGAGGCGCTGACGCTGCTGCGCCGGTTTGGCTCCGTCACAGTCCTGAACGGGCACATCCATCAGGTGCTTCAGAAGACGGAAGGCAACATCCGTTTTCACAGCGCGCTATCCACGGCCTATCCGCAGCCGGCACCGGGTACCGCACCTTCACCCGGCCCCCTGGTTGTTCCCGCCGGCCGGCTCCATGCCCTGCTCGGTATCCGCACGGCCAGCGTCGTCAGCGGCGACGGTCCCATCGCCCTGCTCGACACACCCCTCTCCTGATCTCGAACCATCATCGGAACACATCATGTCCAACCGCCTCAGTGATATTCTGCTCCATCGTCTGGCCTTGCCGGGCCTCATCGTCTTCGTTGTGGCCCTGGGTCTGCCCGCGGCCGCAGCCCCTCCTGCAGCCCACCCGCCCAGTCGCCACGGACCGGCGACACCCCGGGCGGCACCTCCCCTGGTGCCGGCGACGAGCCACACCGTGGCCATCCGGAATTTTGTCTTCGTCCCGGCGACACTGACGGTACCCGTCGGCACGACCGTGACCTGGACGAACGGCGATGAGGCTCCGCACACCGTAGTCGCCACGGCACGCGGCTTTCGTTCGACCGCCCTGGATACGGACGATACCTATTCGTTCACATTCACGACCTCCGGCGACTTCGCCTATTTCTGCTCGCTTCATCCCAATATGACCGGCAGAATAATCGTGACGCCGCGTTGAGCCAAGGCGGCCCGGGAGGCTCCATCGTGAATGAGACGGCGACCTCTTCCGGGCCCCGTCTCGCGTTCGACGCTGCAGGCGCAGAGCGTGAGCGGACGGCGTCGTTTCGCGAGACGATGCTGCCCCTGATGGATTCAGCCTACACGCTCGCCCGCTATCTGAGCCGCGATCCGGTCGCCGCCGAGGATATCGTGCAGGATGCCTATCTGAGAGCCTTCCGGTCCTTTCATACACACCGGGGCAAAGCCCCGAAGCCATGGTTGCTGGCCATCGTGCGTAACTGTTTCCTGACGTGGGTGAAGGCTGAACAGACCCGGCACTTGCGTTTCCAGACGCTGGACCGCGAAGCCGAAGACGCAATTTCGTTCATCGACAGACATGCGATCGATCATGACGACCCTGAGGTGCTGCTGCTCCGCCGCCACGACACGGAAACCGTTCGAAGGGCGCTGGAGGGGCTGCCGGAACCCTTTCGCGAATGCCTGATGCTCCGTGAAATCGAAGACCTTTCCTACAAGGAAATCGCACGACTCACCGAGGCCCCCCTCGGCACGGTGATGTCGAGGCTCGCCCGGGGCCGGCAGATGATGGGGAGCCTGCTGCGCATGAACGGCCAGACGCCGGAAGGAAGCCCGCAATGACGTCTTGCTCGGATCGCATCGCCCTCCTCAATGCCCTGATCGACGGTGAACTCGATGCCGTCAACAGTGTGGAGATCGAAGGTCATCTCGAGACCTGCGAGGGGTGTCGGAAAGAAGTCGAGCAGCTTCAGGCCATCAGGGAGACCCTGGCCGATCTCGGCCTACGCAGCCCTGCGCCGCAAGGTCTGCGCGATCGCATAAAACTGGTTCTGGACGACGAGGAACAACCTCACCGGCATCGCAGGCTGGCTCTCGTTCGCCACCCCTGGAGGATCGCCATCGGATCGGTCGCGGCGATCGCTGCAGCCATGACGGTGATCGTCACCCTGCCTTCATTCACGACCGTGGGCCTGCAGGACCAACTTGTCGCCAGTCACGTGCGATCGCTTCTGGCAGCTCACCTTATCGATGTCACCGCCTCTGATCGTCATGTGGTCAAGCCATGGTTCAACGGTCGGGTCGACATCGCCCCGGCCGTCGTCGACCTGGCAGACCTGGGTTTTCCGCTGATCGGCGGCAGACTCGACTATGTCAAAGGGCGCGTCGTTCCGGTCCTCGTCTATCGAGACCGCCTCCACACCATCAACGTCTTTGTGCGGCCTGCGGGCCCGGGTTCGGCCCTGCATGGGCTCACGGCGCGACGGGACGGCTACAGCCTCGTTCGCTGGTCGCGCGACGGGCTGGAGTACTGGGCAGTCTCCGACATCGACCCGCGCGAGCTCGATCGGTTCTCGCGCGCGTTTGAGGCGGCGCTGTCAGCTCCGACCTAGCTGGACGAAAGTATGACCCTGAGCCCGGGGATTTGAACCGCTGCTTTCGATCCCGCCGCCGCATCACGAGGCGGAAAGTCCCCCGGTAAACAAATTGCGCCCTTCCCGCCCTTCCTGCGCCGTGCCCCGCTGACGCCCCTCAGCTTCCCGGAAAATCACCCGCGAAAACGCGCCCGATCCGCCGCCGTGCCAGACTATTTGCACCCCGTCGCACGAGCAGCTCGCCCGGCCGTCGATCCGAAGTGGGGGGGCAGGCTGGAGACAGCTTGGCGTTGGCCTACCGGCACCACGGGACCCTCACAACGTCGTGGCCCGCAACAAAACGCTCGCCACTGCGTTCGCCGCTGGCAGGTGGGCGGTAAATCCACGGTCTCAGAGACAGGGGTGTAAGGACTTGGTCGGGCATTCGAAACCGTCACAACGGCCGGTGCGTCGCGAACGCGCCACCAAACCGGCCGACATTTCCCGCCACGGCTGGATCGAGGTCCTGCGGTCCGCCTGGTCCAACGGTGCCGAGCATCAACTCCCGGCCGCCGCCGCCGCCGCGGCCTTCTACGGCTTCCTCGCCTTCGTGCCGGCGGTGGCGGCATTCGGCTCGGCGTGGGGCCTGATCGGCGATGCCGACGACCTGAGTCAGAAAGTTGATGCCTTCCAGGACATGGTCCCCTCCAGCGTGCTGGAACTCGTCCGGATGGAGGCGCTCCGCTTCACCCACGGCACCCCGGCCCATCTGGTCATGGCGACCGCCTTCTTCACCGTCGTTTCTATCGCGGCGGCCAGCTCCAGCTTGCGCGCCCTGATGATCGGCCTGAACACCGCCTTCCGCCAGAAGGAGACACGCCCCTGGTGGCACCGCCAGGCCCTGGCCGTCGCCTTCGCCATCGCCCTCGCTGCGGCCCTCGCCGGCGAGATCGTCATCGCCTCCCGCGCCAGCAGCATCTCACCGGATCAGGACCTATGGGTCGCGCTCCCGGGCATCGCCTGGCGCTGGGCGGCGCTGGTCGCCGCGTCCGTCGCCTTCCTCTCCGTGCTCTACCGCTACGGGGCCGACCGTCGAAAGGCGCGCTGGCGCTGGGTGACCCCGGGCAGCGTGACCGCCGCCCTTGCGGGTCTCGTCGCTTCGGTCGCAGTGTCCCTCTATGTGGAACACCTCGCCCAGTACGAACGCGTTTACGGTGACCTTGGCCCGGTGCTGGGTCTCGTTATCTGGCTTTGGACAGCGATGATGGTGGTGCTGGCCGGCGCGGAGCTCAACTGGGCCATCGAATGCAAGACCACTGTCGACACCTCCGCCCCGGACGATCCTGACGCGCGTACGGCGGAGACCTGATCGATGCTGTTGAAGGAGGGGACCACCTGTTGGCGCGTTGGCGTCGCCCCGCGCGCCGCATTCCTGCTCGACATGGCTGACTATTTCCTGGCCGCCCGGGACGCGATGTCCAAAGCCAGGCGCTCGGTTCATCTCCTGAACTGGGCCTTCGATCCCGACACCCTGTTCGACCCGCAGCCGGGCTGCACGGGACCGGACTCCGACCGGTTCGGGGCCTTCCTCAGGGATCTGGCCTGCAGCCGGCCGGAGCTGGACGTGCGGGTGCTGTGCTGGAAGTCAGCCCTGCCCATCGCCGCAACCCAGGACTTTTTTCCGCTGAAGGCGCGCAAATGCTTCACGGACACGCCGGTCAAATTCGTGCTGGACGGGGCCCTGCCGGTGGGGGCCTCCCACCACCAGAAGGTCATCATCATCGACGACGCGGTGGCATTCTGCGGCGGCGGCGATATCGGGCCCGACCGCTGGGACACATCCGGTCACCTCGACGACAATCCCCGCCGCGAGAAAACGCCGCGTGATCATAAATGCTTCGACTCCCGCCACGAGGTGATGACGCTGGTCGATGGCGCGCCGGCCCGTGCCCTCGGGCAGTTGTTTCGCGACCGCTGGCTGCGCGCCACGAAGGAAGCCCTGCCCGAGCCTGATGTGACGCCGCCGTCGGCGTGGCCGGCCTGCGTCAAGCCTGACTTTCGCAAGGTCGCGGTCGGTGTGTCGCGGAGCGTGGCGGCCTGGCGCGAGGTTGAGCAGGTGCGCGAGAGCGAGGCGCTCTACCTCGCGTCTTTCGCGGCAGCAAAGCGGTGCATCTATCTGGAAAACCAGTATTTTACCTCACCGATCATGGCCGAGGCCCTTGCCGCGCGTCTGAGCGAGCCGCGCGGGCCGGAGGTCGTTCTCGTCTCGACCCAGCATTCGCCCAGCTATTTCGACCAGATGACCATGGACCGGACCCGGTCGATGTTCCTCAAGCGGTTGAAGGAGGCCGACAAACACGGTCGCTTCCATGCCTACAGCCCGGTGACCACCCTGGGCCGCACGATCATCGTCCACGCCAAGATGGCGATCATCGACGATGTCCTGTTGCGCGTCGGCTCGAGTAATCTGAACAACCGCTCGTTCGGCTTCGACACCGAGTGTGATCTATCGATCGAAGCGTCGCGGGGCCCCCGAAACGCCCCGGAGCGCACCCGCATCGCCGACATAAGAACCGGCATCATCGCCCACTGGTTCGGATGTGAAAGATCCGTTGTGCAGGCGGAAATCGACAGAACAAACAGTTTTGGACGGGCCATAGAGGCGCTGCGTCTGGCCGGTTACTGCCGCCTGCGCCCCCTGGAACCGACGGAGATCGGGCCGGTCGCCACTTTCATCGCGACCTTCCACCTCGGTGACCCGATAACGCCCCGGGACTCGTGGCGACCCTGGAACCGCCGATCCCGACTGAAAGCCAGCCTTGCGGCGGCGGCTCGCAGAGTGGAGCGCGCAGGCCTCCCGACCCCGCCGCGCCGGCTCAGCAAAAAATCGGTCTAGGGGTACACCGTCGCAATCAACGGCTCACCCCACCCTCATCCGCAGTCCGCCGGCCGCAATGCGGTTGCCGCATCAACGCGAAGGCGGCAAAGGGTCGGGCTGCTGGCAGGAGGCAGCCGCTCAGCCGGCCTCAACCGTTCCGGAAGCGTCCGCTTTCATCTGCCTGACAAAATCGACCCAATTCTCATCCTCCATATGGCTATGGTCGCGAACGACACCCTGCTCGTCGATGAAGATGTAGGACGGGATGAGGTTGTTCGGGTTCAGGCGACGCCGTCCGTCAGCCTCCAAATGGAGGACATGGGTCTCAAGCGCAGAGTCCCCGACAACTGCGGAAACACCATGTCTGTCATCGGCTGAGACAATCCAGAAGGTCACGCCGGAGCGCTTCATACCCGGAAGCATGGCCAGAAGGTCGGGACGCTTGGCGACGCACTGCGGGCACCCGGAAGACATGAAGACAAGCACGGTGTTCTTGCCCGCGAGATCATCAGACGTGACCAGGGCACCGTCCGAATTCCTTCGACCCTCGAACGTCGGCAGGACTGTGCCGATTTCAGGTCCTGCGGCCGGAATTGACGCTTCCAGCGTCGCCACGCGCGTGGCCAGGCGCAACACCAGGAAAAGGGTGAGGGCCGATATGAAGAGCAGAAACCCGACGGTGAACTCGAGCACGGTGGTGATCATTCCGGAACAGTCCTCCCGTCAACGAAATGACAGCGACACGATGTCTGACAGCCGAATGGACAGGATCGCCGTGATCAGCGCGACACCGAACATCATGACCAGGCCGGCAACGGAAAGGACGGCCCGACCGTCGAATTGAGCGACGTAGAACGCGCAGGCAGCCAACGAACCGACACTGCGGACCAGATCGGAAATTGAAACCTCGTGCGACGCTCCGCCGAAACAGTTGCAGGCAACCGGTGTCCTGCGGAGCAGGACCATCGAGATCACTCCGGTGAACCCCAGGAAGAGAACCGCCGCCGCTGTGATCCCGACCCGTGCCGCCTCGCCGCCGATCAGCAGCAGGAATGCGACCAGCACTTCCACGGCGACGACTCCGATGGCCACAGCCCCGCTCCCGGCACCGGGAACGTCAAACAGGATCTCGAGCGTACCTTGAAATGCCCGGATGTTCGCGAACTTCCCTGCCGCCCCGGCAAAGAGGAGCAGCATCACATAGAAGCGACACGCCTCGCCAATGTACGCGCCTATGTGATTCATTCGACCACACAAGATTCCCATTGCGGTCCGACTCCCGCAGGGCTGCGCCGACGACACCGGCCTCCCGTACGGGTCGCCACGATCGTATCAGTCCAGCTTTCGTCCGGGTCAACGCGCCCCCCGGCCCCGATCGACCCGCGTATCGTCCGGGCAACTTCCCACGCCAGATCCTCTGTCGCTGCATCTGCCCGCATCGGCAGGCCAAGGGTCGCCATATCTTCTCGCGTAAGCGCGTAGGTATGAGAATGGTGTCCGTAGAGCAGCCGGTCGACCACCTCCGCGCTATCATTTTCCTCCGGCGATCGTGTCGCCAAGGATCGCAATTCGAGGCAGATCCCACGCGTCTCCAGGCAGGAACGATAGAAGGACGTCAACGTCGTGGGAAAGATGCTCTCACAGAGAATCGTCATGGCCGCGCCCTTGGCCTCCTCACCTGACACACCGAACCATTGCTGGGTCATTTCGCCGAACAACCGGACGTCCTGGGCCGATATCGCGAGAGGCCCCTGTTCCGATGTTGGCGACCCCGCCTGAAGCAAGGGATCGATCGGCGAAAACACCGCGACCTGGCCCGCAATGATTTCATGGGCTGCCAGAGCCACAATCGTGCCGGAGGACTCACACCGGTCCGGAACGATGAGGGTGAGATGGTCTGTGAATTCATGCAGGAGCAAAGCGACCCGTCGCGCGGCGTTCACAATACCACCCCGGCAATAGAACAGGACATCCAGCCTCTCGGTCCGTCCCATCTCGTGCAGAACATCATACAGGGACGGCAGCAGGTCGAGTTCAAGATTGGAAGCCGCCAGAACCAGCACGCGGCTTTGTCGCTGTGTCTCGATCTGTTCGATGAGGGACCCGATCTTCACGGCAACCCTTTCTGCACGGCGTCCGCCAGACATCTGGCGACATGGCTGGTCATATCCAGGCTCGGAACAAGCTGCTCAACGAACAGGAACTGCCCGACCGGATTGTTCTCCAGAAAAACATATCGCCCTTCCGGCGTGACGATCAGATCGATCGCCCCGTATGTCAGCCCGTAGCTATGGACGAACTCCAGGCAGCGACGCGACACTTCTGCTGGCAGATTGTCTGCCTCATAGGAAATTTCCGCCGACATATCTCGACAGTCGATCGCCGTTCGCGGATCGTCCTGTGAGTGGATTTTGGCCGCAAACACGCGATCACCAATAATGGTCACGCGCAGCTCATACGCTTTCAATACATTGGGTTGGAAGAAACTGGGGAGCTCCGCGACGGCGTCGAGCAGATCATCGTCTTCATCAGTGATCAGGGTCGTCGAAAGGTGACCGGCGATCCGGTCTTCAGCGGCGACCTCGTCGGCACCCAGGATCGGCGAAGAGAGCGTCTTGAATATCATCTCGCCACCGATGGTCCGCCGGAACGCTTCGACATCGGCTCGTCGGTTGGTGATCATGGACGGCGGCACGTCGAACCCCATTCTGGCGGCCCGCTGCAACTGTTCGCCCTTCCAGCTCGCGCCCCGCACGGCGAGGGGATGGCTCATCCAGAAACAGTCGAGCGAGTACAGCATGCTGAACAGGATATGCTCCATCTCACCGTCAGCGTAGGCCTTTTCCTGAGGGAGAAGGTCGCCTGATCTGTAGCTGAAATCCGCCTTCTTGCGCATCCAGACGGCACCAATCGTCTCGACCGGCAGAACGTCCCCCGAGGGCAGATGCGTCAATCCTCCGCGCCAGCATCCCTCAGCGAAGCTCAGGGTCATATCAAAATCTCTTGGAAAGGCGTCGAGGTTCAGCCTGAAGGGCGTGTGTCCGACCGCGCCAAGCTTGACCGCCACCTGATCCGCATGAAGGTCAGAGGTGTCCGTAACGATCAGGGCGCGGTTCGCCATACCTGCGCTCTCATGTCTGGATGCCGAGCGCAGGCCGCAGGCAAATCACGGCTCGAAAAAAACAAGGGCCCCACAATGGGGCCCTTGTCTCAGACAGTATGCTGTTCAGCACCAGTAGCCCTTGTCGAGCGGCGCGGGGCGACCGTCGGTATAGACGCTGTCGCGATACATGCCCTGACCGGTGGGGTCGGTGCAGCCAGCCACAGCCACGCCGGCCCGAGCCGTCCATTTGCCGTCCTTCAGGCCGATCGCATTCTGTTTCTTCTCAGCCAACTTGAACGCGAATGTTTTCTTTCCGCTTTCCATAACCAGAGACCCTTCTATAGGTTGAAACGCGACATAGATAATCCACGTCGCAGCGCCACATTCAAGGCGATAGGACAACACTACACCCAGAGGTAGAGACTTCAAGGGTGTCCCATGGTTGATTTTGCATCATGCCCCGGGCACGACAGACCATGAGGCAAAATTCACTTCAGGCTGCATTTCTCTTGAAAGGTGTGCCGTGCCGTTAGGAGGGAGACGGGCCAGTCAGACGACGATTCCGATGCGGCTGCTCTCTTTGCTCTGGCCCCGCAACGAGCCGATGCTGCGACTGAGAGTGGTCGCCGCAGTGTCATTAATCGCCGTGGGAAAGTTCATCACCATCGGCGCGCCGCTGATCTACAAGCAGATCATCGACGTCTTCTCCCTCCAGGCCACCCTGGTCGTGCCTGTCGCCCTGATTGTCGCGTACGGTGTCGCTAATGTCGCCGCCCAGATGGCGGGCGATCTGCGCCAACTGGTTTTCATCAACGTTGCCCAACGGGCGATCCGTCTGACGGCGCTGGAGGTGTTTCAACACCTGCACAGGCTATCGATGCGCTTCCACATCGAGCGTCAGACCGGCGGGTTGTCGCGTATCGTCGAACGGGGCACCGCCAGCATCGAGTTCTTGCTGGAGCTGGTCCTCTTCAGCATCCTGCCGACGCTTCTGGAACTGGTTCTCGTGTGCGCCATCCTTTGGCGATTCTACAGCCCCGACTTCGCCTGGGTGACCCTGGCCAGCATCGGGGTCTACAGCGCATTTACCCTGGTCGTAACCCAGAGGCAGGTGCGTTTGCGCCGCGAGATGAACCAGTTCGACGTGGTCGCCAGCGTCAAGGCCACCGACAGTATCATCAATTATGAGACCGTGAAGTATTTCGGAGCCGAACGTCTTGAGGGCGAGGGTTATGACGCAGCCAAACGCGCCTATGAAAAGGCCGCGGTCCGCAGTCAGACCATGCAGTCCCTGCTCACAATCGGCCAGACGGTGATCATCTCGGCAGGCTCGGTTGCAGTGATGCTGATGGCCGGACGTGGCGTCACCGCCGGCACGATGACAGTTGGAGATTTCGTTCTGGTCAACGCCTATCTGCTCCAGCTCTACGCGCCGCTCAATCTTCTGGCGATGGTTTACAGCAGCGTCCGGCAGTCCGTCACCGACATCGAAGTCATGAGCGATCTGCTCCAGCAACCGATCGAAGTCGAAGACTCGTCCCGCGCGACACGTCTGGTGGTGACACGCGGCCACGTCCGTTTCGACCGGGTCTCGTTCGGCTACGACCCACGCAGGCCGATTCTGAAGAATGTGTCGTTCGAAATTCCTCCCGGCAGCACCGTGGCGCTCGTCGGTCCGACCGGAGGCGGAAAATCGACGGTCGCGCGCCTGCTCTTCCGTTTCTACGATGTTGATAGTGGATGCATCACGATCGACGGTCAGGACGTGCGGCTGGTCACCCAGGAGAGTCTGCGGCAGGCGATCGGCGTCGTGCCGCAAGACACGGTTCTGTTCAACGACACCATCTACTACAATATCGCCTATGGCCGGGATGGCGCGAGTCGGGACGAGATCGAAAATGCGGCTCGCTCAGCCCGAATTCACGACTTCATCCAGAGTCTTCCCGAGGGGTACGACAGCCGGGTCGGCGAGCGGGGACTGAAGCTTTCGGGGGGTGAGAAGCAACGGATCGCGATCGCGCGCGTGATCCTGAAACAGCCGTCCATCCTCGTGTTCGACGAAGCCACCAGCGCGTTGGACAGTCGCACGGAACGGGATATTCAAACCAGTCTTGGAGCGGTATCGGCAGAGCGTTCGACGCTGATCATCGCCCACCGCCTGTCCACCATCGTGGAGGCCGACGAGATCCTGGTGATCGATGACGGGCGTATTGTCGAACGCGGGCACCATGAGGATCTTTTAAGCCAGGGCGGCATCTATGCCGGAATGTGGTCGCAGCAAAAACGGAGAGATGCCGCACAGGACCTGGACAGCGACCAGCCGACACTCACTCGTTAAGCCGGTCGAGATAAAACGCCTCTTCCATCGCTTCCCGCGCTGCCAACCGACTGACTCCCCTCACCTTCCAGAAAAA
>TARA_R110002051_G_scaffold129968_2_pt1 | contig 11434 bp, 11 predicted proteins | sample TARA_R110002051 | Tara Oceans TARA_R110002051 (sample SAMEA4397023) | marine metagenome | biome: Polar Biome; feature: [MES] marine water layer (ENVO:01000295) within the mesopelagic zone...; material: water (ENVO:00002006), including particulate matter (ENVO:01000060) such...
GGCGTCCGTCAGGGGACGGCGCACGCCGACGAAGCTGGCGTAGAGCAGCGGGCCTGTTTCATCGCTCTCGTTGATTGCGATCATCACGGCATCTCCAGGGCGGCCGATGCGGAAGTGATAGGTGCAGTCCATCGGCACGAAGGGAGAGACATACAGCTCCTTCTTGCAGGCATGCCTGACTGTCTGCTGCGTGCCGTCGGCTACCGGAATGACATAGGTATGGCGTTCGTGGAAGGTATTGCAGACCTCGTAGAGGATCGCCAGCAAACGCCCGTCGCGCGTTTCGCAGAAATAGACGGTAATCGGATTGAAAACGTAGCCGAAGATGCGCGGATAGCAAAGGATGCGGATGCGGATGTCGCCCGTTTCCAGACCGGCACTCTCCAGATGCCCCTCCACCCAGTCCCGAAGCGCTCCGGCTTCGCCGGTTCCATGGTCGCTATCACGGAAGCCGATGGCTGCCGCGCGATTGTGGCCGAACAGCCGAAGCCGCCGGTCAAGCCCCGCCAGATCGTCGAGGTCGAGCAGCAACGAGAACACGCGGTATCGCAGTCTGTGCATCGCCGGTCGATGTCGCCGGTGAACCACGTCCCCCAGATAAAGCGCGGATGTTTCTGTCATTCGGCAGCCTCGAGCGGCATGGCCGCAAAGATGCGGCCGGACGGGTTGGCGACCTGCCACGGCCGGTGCGTTCCGCTAAGCCTTTCGGCCACCGCCAGCCCCGCCTGCAGCCCGTCTTCATGAAAGCCGCTGCCGAAATGGGCACCGCAGAACCAGATCTTCCGGCGGCCCTGAAGATCCCATATCTGCTGCTGGGCTTGCAGCGCAGCCTCATCGAAGAGCGGATGGGAGTATTCGAAAGTACCCTTGATGGCATCCGGGCGTATCCGGCGGCAGGGATTGAGGGTGACGAACAGCGGGTGCTGCGGGTCGATATTCTGGAGCCTGTTCATCCAGTAGGTCACGCAGAGATCGCTGTTGCCGAGCCCCGGCCCGCCGCTGATGTAGTTCCAGCTCGACCAGACGGCGCGGCGCTTCGGCATCAGATGCGGATCGGTGTGCAGCACCGCGGTATTGGATGTATAGCGGAAAGCCCCAAGCGTCTGCCGCTCGAGATCGTCCGCATCCGCCAGCATGGCGAGGGCATCATCCGCATGGGTGGCGACGACGACATCGTCGAACCGGTCGGTGGCACCGCCAGCATCGGTAACGACCACATGATCGCCCTCGCGCCGCAGTTCGACGACAGCGCTGTTCAGGCGGATGGTGCCTGTGAAGTCCTGCGCTATGCGGCGAACATACTCGCGGCTTCCCCCCTCCACCGTTCGCCACTTCGGCCGTCCGGAGATCGTGGTCAGACCGTGATTGACGAAGAAGCGCAGGAAGGCCTTGAACGGATAGGACCGCATTTCTCCCGAAGATGTGGACCAGATCGCCGCTCCCATCGGGAGAAGGTGATCGTCGATGAACGCCTGGGAATATCCACCGCGATCGAGAAACTCGCCGAGCGACAATCCATCCAGCCCGGGATCGGACAGCAGCTCTGCAGACTTTTTGTAGAACCGCAGGATGTCTGACATCATCCGCCAGAAACGCGGGCGCGCCAGGTTGCTGCGCTGGGCGAGGAGGCCGCTGATGCCGGTTCCCGAATATTCGAAGGCGCCGCCGTCGAGCGAAGCCGCAAACGACATGTCGGAGGCCGCCGTCGGAACATTGAGGTGCCGAAAGAGCGCCACGAGATTGGGGTAGTTGAGCTCGTTGTAGACGATGAAGCCGGTGTCGACGCTGACCTCGCCCTCTCCGACCGGCACCGTCACCGTGTTGGCATGGCCACCCAGGCGCTCGGCCGCTTCGTAAAGGGTCACGTCATGGCTCTTTGCCATCAGCCATGCGGCGGAAAGCCCGCTTATACCCGACCCGATGACCGCAATACGCTTTTCTGTCGTGTCGGCCACGCTGTTCTGCCCCATGTTACGCAAACTCTCCCGCTGTTGTGCCTGGATCTACGGCTATACGGCGCGCCCGGATTGCCAAGAGCATTTTTTTCTGCGGCTGACGGTTTCCAATGATCCGGGGGCAAGAGGCTGCCGTAAAGGCGACCATGAGCTTGAGCATTCACATCGGGTCGGAGACATGCCAGAACGAGACGCTCGCCATCATTCGGCGGCGATCCCTAAGGCGTGACATCGGCATGACGCAACCCAATTCCCCAAAGCTCAAAGGCGGTGATGTTGATCCCGCGGAATTGGCGCGCCTGCTCGTGACCGTAGGAGAAAGTCGCAATGTCGAAGCGTTCGAAGCCTTGTTCCGCTTCTATGCGCCGAAGGTTCGCGCGTTCATGACGATGAAGACAAAGGACAGGCAGGCGGCGGAAGAACTGATGCAGGAAACCATGAGCTCGGTATGGACCAAGGCTGCCCAGTTCGATCCGGATCGCGGCAATGCGTCGGCCTGGATCTTCACCATCGCCCGCAATATTCGCATCGACGCCTACAGGCGCAAGCGCCCGGCTCTCGACCTCGACGACCAGGCGCTGATGCCCGAGGAGGCTCCGCAAGCCGACCGGGAACTGGAGAAGGCGCAGGAAGCCAAACTGCTTCGCAATGCGCTGGCGACCTTGCCACCGGAGCAGCAGGATGTGCTGAAAATGGCCTTCTTTGAAGACAAGCCCCACTCCGCAATTGCCGAGCAGATGGGTCTGCCGCTCGGCACGGTCAAATCCCGCATACGGCTGGCATTTTCCAAGCTGCGCGATGCGCTGGAGGATCGGCGATGAGCGTTCGACATCACATCAGCGACGAACTGCTGCTGGACTACGCAGCCGGCACTCTGTCGGAAGGGTGGAGCCTTGCCATCGCCACGCACTTGGCATTGTGCCCTACCTGCCGGCGCCAGCTTGACGCCATGGAGGGCGCAGCCGGAGCGCTTCTCGACAAGATCTCCGTGGAACCGGTTGCGGACGATGAGTCCTGGCAGCGGATGCGCGCCCGCCTTGAAGGTAGCAAGGCGCCCCAGCCGGAAAGCAAATCCAAGCCCCGGGGCGAACACCGGCCAGCGGCCGTCATTCCGGAACCGCTTCGCTCCTATCTTGGAAGCGACGTCGAGGGTCTGAAGTGGCGCGCATTGGGCCGCGGCGCCTATCACATCCGTATCCCGACCGACGATCCCTCGACGCAGGTGCGCCTCTTGAGAATTCCGGCAGGCAAGCCCGTGCCGGAGCACACGCACAGCGGCCGGGAGCTGACCCTGGTTTTGTCCGGCAGCTTTCGTGACGGAGAAAGCGTCTTCGCGCGCGGGGACATTGAAGAAGCGGACGACGATCTTCTGCACACGCCGACCGCGTCGGAAGGCGAAGACTGTATCTGCCTGGCGGTCACCGAAGCACCGTTGAGGTTCACCAGCTGGATCGTCCGCATGATCCAGCCGATCCTGAAGATCTGACCGATTGGCGATGAGGAAACAACAATGCTGACGCCCGTGGTAGCTTATGTGTCGACCGCCATCGTGTTTCTCGGAATCGATGCCCTTTGGCTCGGACGGGTGGCAACAACCTATTATCGCGGCTGGATCGGCAACATGATGCTGGAGCAGCCGAACTTTGCAGCGGCGGCAATCTTCTATCTCGTCTATGTGGCAGGCGTCGTCTATTTCGCAGTGATGCCGGCCCTCAATGGCGGCGGCTGGACGCAAGCCGCAATCGCCGGCGCCATCCTCGGATTCATCGCCTACGGTACTTACGACATGACCAATCTCGCGACCCTGAAGAACTGGCCGATCATCATGACGGTCGTTGACATGTCCTGGGGGACGATCCTGACGTCCTTCGCAGCGGTCATGGGCTTTTTCATCACGCAGAAGCTTGTCTGAGGTCTCCAGGCACTTTGTCGGCACCGGCCACCAACGTGTTTACATTGTGTTCTCGATCGATATCCTGCGGCACGCGCAGTTGCCGGCCCCGATACCGTCGCCATTATCGCAACACATGTTCAACCCATCGCAAGGTGGGCGGAGGATCAATAATAGCAGATATCACGACACCGGATCTGGAGACCTGTGCTCGCGAACCGATCCACATTCCGGGCGCCATCCAACCCCATGGGGCGCTCTTCGTGCTTCGCGCCTCCGACATGATCGTCGTGCAGGCAAGCATAAACGTAACCGACTATCTCGGCTATGACATCGTGGTCGGTGAACGCCCGCGGGGTGCCGTTGGCGGTCTGCTCGACTCCATTTTGCAATGGCACCAGACCCCGGAACCGACCCTTCAGATTCCGGTAACTGCCTATGGTCTCATCGTCGTCGCTCATCGCTCGGGACGCTCCATCATCGTCGAAGCGGAACGGGAAGAGCCACAAACCGCATCACAGACATTCACGAGTCTGCGCAGCTTCGTGCAGACGTTGGCGCAGCAGGCGGATCACGACGCTTCCCTGCAGGTAACCGCCCGGTTTCTCCGGCAGCTGACCGGCTTCGATCGTACGCTCGTCTATCGGTTCGACGAGGATTGGAACGGACAGGTGGTTGCGGAGGCTGGCAACGGTGCCTTGCCTTCCTACCTCGATCTGCGCTTTCCGGCCTCCGACATTCCGGCCCAGGCACGCGCGCTTTACGCCGCAAACCCTGTCCGCATCATTCCCAATGCCACCTATGATGCCGTTCCGATCATTCCCGTCGCCAACCCTGATACACAGACGCCGCTGGACTTGAGCTTTGCCCAGCTGCGAAGCGTGTCTCCCGTCCATCTTGAGTACATGCGCAACATGGGGACGGCAGCCTCGATGTCCGTATCGATCATGATCGACGGGCGGCTTTGGGGGCTCGTTTCATGCCATAGCGCAGCGCCCCACTATGTCGGCATCGTCACGCGCGACGTCTGCGAGCTCATCGTCCAGTCCCTTGCCATGCGCATCGCAGCGCAGCAGCGCGAAGTGAGCTCCGCCAGCCGCGCTCAGCTTGGCCGGATTACATCGCGCCTTCTGACCTTGATGTCGTCCGGCACTAAGTGGCCTGAGGAACTGATAGATGCGGGAGATGATCTGCTGGCTCAGGTCGGTGCCGATGGCGCAGCCATCGTCACCGAAACCGGCTATTTCACCGTGGGCGAGTGTCCCCGAGAGGATGAGGTTCGCACGATCGTCAGATGGCTGGAAGAAGAACGAAGAGACGCAGACCTCTTCGCCAGCCATTCGCTTGCATCGGAATTGCCGCCGGCATCCGCGTTCGCCGCATCTGCAAGCGGTGTCTTAGCTGTCCGCATTTCCGAGCTCCACCCGAGCTGGGTCATCTGGTTCCGCCCGGAAGTGGTGCGCACGGTGAAATGGGGTGGCAATCCGCATAAACTGGTGACGGAAGAAGGACGAATTCATCCGCGCAACTCCTTCGATGCCTGGCGCGAACAGGTGCATCAGCAAGCGAAGCCATGGACGGAGTCTGAGCTTTCTGCAGCGCGAGATCTGCGTCGTGCCATCGTCGGCATAGTCCTGCGCAGGGCGGAGGAACTGGCCGAGCTGACGAGTGAACTTCGCCGGTCAAACAAGGAGCTGGAAGCCTTCTCCTATTCGGTGTCGCATGACCTGCGTGCACCCTTCCGCCATATCGTCGGGTTTGCCCAACTGCTGCGCGAGCGCGAAACCTCACTCGATGCCAAATCCCAGCACTACCTGCGAAATATTTCAGAATCGGCCCTGGCCGCAGGCCGTCTCGTGGACGACCTCTTGAACTTTTCGCAGCTTGGACGAGCTTCGATCGCGTCCAAGAATGTCGACATGAACAAGCTCGTCGAGGAAGTCATCAAGAGCGTCATGCTGAGCCGTCCCGATCGGCAGGTGGAGTGGAAGATAGGACGCCTCCCGACCGCCTGGGGCGATGCCACGCTGTTGCGGCAGGTCTGGTACAATCTGATCGACAATGCGGTAAAATATTCCCGCGACCGGGAACCCGCAGTCATTTCCATCGACGGATCGACAGCGGACGACGTGACCGTCTATTCGATCTCGGACAATGGCGTTGGCTTTGACATGGCTTACGTGGGGAAACTTTTTGGCGTCTTCCAGCGTTTGCAGCGCGCGGAAGACTTCGACGGAACCGGCATCGGTCTTGCGCTCGTTCGACGGATCGTCGAACGCCACAATGGAACCGTGAAGGCAACCGGCGAAGATGACAAAGGCGCAACCTTTACCTTCGCATTGCCGACACCCGAAAAGAAAGGCCGTGCGCTTGCCTGAACTGCGACCGATACTGCTCGTGGAGGACAGTCCCCGCGACCTTGAACTGACGCTTGCCGCTCTCGAGAAATGCCAGCTTGCCAACGACATCGTCATTGCACGCGATGGTGCAGAGGCGGTGGACTACCTGTTTTCGACCGGGCAGTACGCCGAGCGGGACGAGGGAGACCCCACAGTGGTCCTGCTGGACCTCAAGCTTCCGAAGGTCGACGGTCTGGAGGTTCTGGAACGCGTCAAGCAGGACCCCAAGCTGCGACATATCCCGATCGTCATGCTGACTTCCTCCCGCGAGGAGCAGGATCTCGTGCGCAGCTACCAGCTTGGGGTCAATGCCTTCGTCGTCAAGCCTGTCGAGTTCAACGAGTTCTTCAAGGCCATTCAGGATCTCGGCGTCTTCTGGGCGCTGCTCAACGAACCCCCACCTGGATATCGACCCCAATGACGCAAATTAGGCGTTCGCGCCCGCCGCGCATCCTCATGCTCGAGGACAGCCGTCTCGATGCGGAGTTGATCCGCGAGCACCTGGAGACCATCACCCCCCAGCCCGTGCTTCATCACGCAACGAATCGGCGCGAGTACGTCGAAGCGCTCGAGGCACCTGACTTCGATGTCATTCTGGCGGATTTCTCCCTGCCGGACTTTGATGGGATGAGCGCACTGGAGATGGCCCGCGAGGCCGTTCCGGAAGTCCCCTTCATCTTCGTGTCCGGGATCCTCGGTGAAGAGGTGGCAATTGAATCGTTTCGGCGCGGCGCAACGGACTATGTGCTGAAACAGCGTCTGATCCGGCTACCGGCAGCGGTCGAGCGCGCCTTGGCAGAAGCTCGTGAAAGGGTGGAGCGCCGAAGGGCCGAGAACCAGAAGGAACTCCTGGTCCGCGAGCTCAGCCACCGGGTCAAGAACACGATGGCTGTAGTCATGTCGCTGGTGCGAAGGACCGTCAAGACCAGCGACAACGTCGATGACTACGTCGACAATCTGCTGGGGCGGCTGCGGGCAATGGCCGATGCCCATGCGCTCCTGTTCGAGACGAACTGGAGCGAGGCGGAGCTCCTTGAAGTGATCAGGCGGACAATCGCACCGCAGGATCGCAATGGCACGCGCATCAAACTGGAGCCGGGAACGCTCACGATGCTGCCGCCCAAGGCGGCGCTTGCGCTCGGCATGGTCCTAAACGAGCTTGCCACCAACGCCGTGAAGCATGGAGCGCTGTCAAACGACCATGGGGTGGTGAAGATTTCTTGGGATCGGAGTGCTGCGGATGTGGTGGTGATACGTTGGCAGGAAATCGATGGACCGGCTGTACGGGTACCCGAGGACAAGGGCTTCGGCGCGACCCTCATAGACCGCAGCATCCGCTATGAACTGGAGGGTGACGTGACCCTCCACTACAACCCGACTGGGCTGGTCTGCGATATCACCTTTCCGCTCTCGGCGGCAGAATGACGGGGCGACTTTAGCCGTTGCGGGCACTCTGCTCAGGCTTGTTGGAAAAATGCTTGTCCATCAGCTTGGCGAGCTTCTGAGGGTTCCAGGGCTTGGCAAGAAGCGGCAGGCCGGCAAGCTTCGACTTCAACTCCGGCAGTTCCGCGTAACCGCTGCACACGATGAGCGGGACGCCCTTCGACTGCAACGCCTCGATGACCGGAAAAGACAGTTCGCCGTTGAGGTTGAGATCGAGGATGGCACCGTCCAGATCCGTGGACGCCACCGCCTCGAGGGCCTGCGGAATGCGACCGAACGGTCCGACCACACGCACACCCTGCTCGGTCAGGTGATCTTCAACGTCCATCGCGAGGAGCACGTCGTCTTCCAGGACCAGAATTTTCATGATGCTGCGGCCTCTTTGCTTTCCCCACTCGGACTCCCGCCTGTCGCGTTCCCGGACAAGCAGACAACGACGATCTATCTGTTTCTCCTGCAAGAGATTTCAAGGTGATACGGAGAAACGGGATGCAGGTGAGAGAGCACCAAAATGTGATGCTGATGCAGCTGCGATAGTACCCATTGCTGCCGCCCTGGCGACATCAGCTGCCTCTCAGCGCCTGCCTCTTCAGCCACGCATCAAGCGCCTTCACCATCGCCAGACGCAGGCTTGCCCCTTTTGCCAGTGCCCGAATGAGTGTCTTTCCCTCGCCTGGAAAGCCGATCTCGGCCGTCACCTCGTCAGGTCGAATGCTCCGCTTCGCCATGATCCGCTCGATCCGGGTCACCGTCGACGGCAACAGATAGCGGCCGTCGGCGATCAACTGCTGCCTGTCGGGATCGATGGCGGACCAAAGATCGACATCCTGCGTCGCCACCCTCTTCAGAAACAGCAGCCGCTCTTCAGCGCTCGCCTTGACCCATGCCTTCTCAAGCTTTGCCAGCCGCGACAACTCCGCCTCTTTGGAAGGCCGCTCAAGATCCTTTCGGCGTTTCTGTTTCTTCGGCATGCTGTCGATCTTGATCGCCTCCCGGGTTGATTGGACAAATCGGCACGGTCGTGCTGGCCGTCGCACATTCTGGCGACGCGGCATTGATCTGCTTCATCGTTTCTTGAGCAGTCGTGGGATACCAATATGGCTCGCAGTTGGCCAGCCTGTCGGGGTTTATCGGGAGATGCAGCAGGACACCATATGGGCCTCAAAGGATGAGGTTCGCGAGTTTTCTCTCCCCTTCTCCCGGCAGATCGTCATGATGCTGGGTGCCTTCTGGCAATCCGGCGTCCGAAACCGCGTGCTGACATACACCGTGGCGCTTCTTGTTGTCATTCTCGCCACGGTCTATGCGCAATACCGCCTGAACCAGTGGAACGTGCCCTTCTTCAATGCGCTGGAACGCCGTGACCTGAGCACTTTCATTCAGCAGCTGCAGGTCTTCGCCGTCATTGCCGGCTCGCTTCTTGTGCTCAACGTCATCCAGGCCTGGCTCAACCAGATCACGGCGCTCTTCATGCGCGAGGGATTGGCCCGCGACCTGATCAACCTCTGGCTCAAGCCGGGACGCGCGCTCAAGCTCGCTCATCTCGGCGCCATCGGTATCAACCCGGACCAACGTCTGCACGAGGACGCCCGCAATCTCTCCGAGCTGACGACGTCGCTGGCGATCGGCCTTGTGAACTCCACCATTCTGCTTGCCAGCTTTGTGGGCGTGCTGTGGGCCATTTCGGACACCTTCCGCTTCAGCATCGGCGGTGATGAGGTGGCCATACCCGGCTACATGGTCTGGGCAGCTTTGCTCTATGCCGGCCTGGCGTCCCTGCTCAGCAACGTTGTGGGACGCCGGCTTCCCGCTCTGAATGCCGACCGCTATGCCAAGGAAGCGGAGCTGCGCTTTGCCTTGATGCGCACCAACGAGAACCTGGTGGCCATCACTCTGGCGAGGGGAGAGGAGAACGAACGCAAGCGCATCCATGGCGCGATCAGCACGGTGCTCCATGTCATTCGCCGCCTGGCACTGGGTTATACGCACCTCACCTGGGTCTCCGCGGGCTTCGGCTGGCTCTCGACCGTTGCACCGATCCTCATCGCGGCGCCGGTCTACTTTGCCGGGAACCTGACCTTTGGCGGCCTGATGATGGCCGTCGGCGCCTTCAACCAGGTCAATGCCGCCCTGCGCTGGTACGTCGACAATTTTCGCCAGATCGCCGACTGGAAGGCCACTTTGATGCGGGTCTCGACGTTTCGCAACGCCCTCACGGCCTTGGAGAAGGAGCCGCAACGGGAAGGCATCCGCTATTCGACGACCGGCGATGGAACGATCGTGCTCAGGGGGCTGGAGCTCTATGCCGCGCAGGGCGGCTCCTCGCGCAATCACGGGCTGCGCCTGCCCAGCGATGAGGTCTTTCACCCTGGGGAACGGCTGATGATCAACGGTGAGGCAGGCGCCGACCGCCGCTTCCTGTTTCAGGCGCTGGCGGGAGCCTGGGAATGGGGAAGCGGAGAGATCGCTACGCCGCCCGATGGGCGAATGCTGTTCATGCCGCAGAAGGGCTATTTCCCTCACGCCAGCCTGCGAGAGGCACTTGCCTATCCCTTCGATCCGGCAGCTTTCCAGGATGACCGGCTTCTGGCCGTGCTTGACGAGGTGGGTCTTTCGCCGCTGGCCGCCGCGCTCGATCTTCTGGAGCGCTGGGATCGAAAGCTCGCCGAAGAGGATCAGATCCGGTTGCGGATCGCCAACGCCCTGCTGATCGAGCCCGATTGGCTCGTGATCGACGACATTCTCGAAGGGCTGGAAGAGGAGACCCAGCGGGAGCTGGCGGACGTTCTGTCGCGGATGACAGACACCGCCCTCATCTATATCGGCCGGAGCCCCGCCTTCGAAGCTGTTACCCGACCGCGGCTCATTCACCTTCAGCCGCTGTCGTTCTTTCCGTCAGAGACGCCCCCCGCCGCCCCGTCGCCAAGATCAGTGCGCGGAACAAGCTGAGGGATCTTTCTTTGCACGACATTTCAGGAGATAGTTGCCCCGAAACAGTTGGAGAGGAGGAGCATATGAACGTCCGGTGGACACTTGTTCTCGCTGCGGCGCTGCTGGCAGGACCGGTGCATGGGCAACAGGATGTCTTTTCCCGCGCCGATACCTCCGGGGACGGTGCTCTGACGCCTGTCGAGTTCAAAACCTTCATCGATGGTCTTGCGGAGGCAGGCCGGGCGCAGGCCCAGAAGGTCAAGGCCGCGGGCCGCTATGGGCTCGCCTTCGACCGGATCGACAAGAACGGCGACGGCCTGGTGACGGCGGCCGAAGTCGCTGCGATGCGCTGACGACCGGAGAAGCGACATAAATCTCCGGGTCTCTCATCAAGTCTTCGCGAGAAAGGCCGAGATGGACAAAGATCCATCCGAAGGGAGGTGCTGTTGGCCACCCGGGCGCCCTACATCTTGATGCTCGTCGCGCCAAGAAAAGGGAGATAGCTTTGCTCTTTCATCGAATTCTGTCCTGCTTCGTCCTTGTCACTCCCTTGCTGGCTTTGCCTGCCCTTGGTCAGGAGCAGCCGCCGCGGGATGAAGTGCAACAGCAGCAGCCGTCGGAGGAGGGTATCTTCGGCCTCCTGCCCGCGGACTCGGTTACCGAGCACGTCCTGCAAACAACGGAAGGCGAGCTTGCCTACACGGCCACGGCAGGCACGCTGAACCTTTATGGCCAGGACGGCAAACAGAACGCCAAGATCTTCTACACTGCCTATAAAGCAAAGGACCGCGCCCCAGACCGACCGGTGACCTTCG
>TARA_R110002051_G_scaffold224428_1_pt1 | contig 11428 bp, 10 predicted proteins | sample TARA_R110002051 | Tara Oceans TARA_R110002051 (sample SAMEA4397023) | marine metagenome | biome: Polar Biome; feature: [MES] marine water layer (ENVO:01000295) within the mesopelagic zone...; material: water (ENVO:00002006), including particulate matter (ENVO:01000060) such...
TTTTTTCATAATTAGGACTTGAGTTCAATTTTCATATACTATAGTTGTTTGGTCGCTATAATGATATGATACTATGTTTCTTTTAATTTGTTTGTCACTTTCGCTCATTAGAACGGTGTTTTTGCGAGATTATTTTACAATTCAAAATAATTTTAATCATCTCTAATCGAACCAGCAATAAATTTAGGTCCGCTTAAATAGGTTAACGGTTAAAAAAATTAAATAGTATGGTTTTAAAGATTTCTTTTAAGTTGAAAATTTTAACTTCGGTATTCGTTCGAATAAATGTATTGGAAGGTATTGGCTTGTGGTTAAGCTAATTTTTTTATAAAAAACCTATTATTAATGTAAGATAACGGGAAAAAGGACGTTTACATGTAAAATATTAAAGTTGATATAAGGTAAACACTATATTTCACCTTTTAAAATTTAAAGAGTTATTCTATAATGAGAAAAATTTCAATAATTTTCTTTGTACTTGTAATTGGTAAGGTTGTCGCTCAAGATAATCAACGTGTAATTACAACGGCTGTGCCGTTTTTAACGATCGCTGCCGATGCAAGGTCTGCTGGTATGGGTGATATGGGTGTTGCAACATCTACAGATGCTTTTTCTCAGCAATGGAACCCTGCTAAATTTGCTTTTGCAGAACGTAAAATGGGTATAGGTATAAGTTATACTCCTTATTTAGAAAGTATTATAACAGATATATCATTGTTAAATGCCAGTTTCTATAATAAATTAGACGACCAAAGTGCTTTTGCATTGAGCCTTAGATATTTTACTTTAGGTGAAATTGAATTAAGACAATTTGCAAATGATCCCGGTACCATAGCTAAGCCGAATGAGTTGGCGTTAGATGGTTCTTATTCACTTAAGTTAAGTCCTACATTTTCAATGGCAGTAGGTGGAAGGTATATAAGGTCAAATTTAAAATTACCTCAAAATGGTTCTGAAGATTCACAGGCAGCTAGTACTTTCGCTGTTGATGTTTCGGGGTATTATAGGTCTGATGAGATAGCGTATAATAATTTTGATGGTCGATGGAGAGCAGGTTTTAACCTTTCTAATATTGGAGGTAAAATTCAATATGATGCTGGCGGACAAGAAAATTTCTTACCCAGTAAACTGAGTTTTGGTGGTGGCTTCGATTTTATCTTAGATGAGGATAATGTAATAGGCTTGACAACAGAATTTAATAAGCTCCTTGTTCCTACCCCACAAGATTTTGATAATGATGGTGATGTTGATTCGGCGGATAATGATATTTATCAAAATGAAAGCGGTTTCAGTGGTATATTCAATTCTTTTACAGATGCGCCAGATGGTTTCAGTGAAGAATTAAAAGAATTTACATGGGCATTAGGCGCAGAGTATATTTATCAAGATGCGTTCATGCTGAGAACAGGTTATTTTAATGAAAGCGAGGAAAAAGGTTCTAGGAAATTCTTTACGCTGGGCGCTGGATTTAAATTTAAGGCAGCTCAAATAGATTTGTCTTATCTATTTTCAACGTCTCAAGTTAGAAATCCACTAGAGAATACATTAAGGTTTTCTCTTACCTTTAACCTAGGTGAGGAATTTTACAATGATTAAATTATTAAAGATTACAATTATAAAAAAACCTGCATCAACGCAGGTTTTTTTATGCCTTAATATTACGGTTCGTAATTTTTAAATTGAACTATATTATTAATTTGTAGATTAACATTAAAAAGATGCATATGGCTATTAAAAAGAGTATAAGTTTTGATATTACTATACATGATAACCTAGAAGAATTACAGAAAGAAGATAGAGCATTGATGAATGCAGCGGTTAGTGCAAGAAAAAGGGCTTATGCTCCATATTCTGATTTTTATGTAGGCGCCTCTGTATTGTTGGATAATGGAGTCGTGATTGAGGGAAATAATCAAGAAAATGCATCATATCCATCTGGACTCTGTGCTGAACGAGTTGCTATTTTTTATGCTGGATCGAAATATCCAGGAATGAAAATAAAGGCGATTGCAATTTCTGCAGCATCATTAAATCACGAGGTTTATCAACCAGCTGCGCCCTGTGGTAACTGTAGGCAGTCAATTTCAGAATATGAATTTAGGCAAAAAGAGTCGATAAGAATACTGTTAATGGGTGAGACAGGTAGTGTTATAGAGTGTAGTTCTTTGGCGGATTTGCTTCCGTTGGGTTTTAATAGTAGTTATTTAAATTGATTTTTATGAAATGAAAGGTTGAGAATAAACACGTTATAAGGCTTATTTGTTAAGCATATAATTTCTTTATTGATTTGCTTCTATTATTTTTATCGATTCATTTATATGTGTATTTTTGTTCTTCTGCGATACCTAGGTGAATCAAACCTTTGGAATCTATATAGAATTAAAACCTTTAGTTAAAATTGATGAAAAAAATCACCAAGGAAACGTATTTAAAATGGTATGCCGACATGCTGTTTTGGAGAAAATTTGAGGACAAATTGGCCGCTGTATATATTCAGCAAAAGGTAAGAGGATTTCTTCATTTGTATAATGGTCAAGAAGCAGTTCTTGCAGGGGCCCTACATGCAATGGATCTTACTAAAGACCGTATGATAACGGCTTATAGAAATCACGTACAGCCAATAGGTATGGGTGTAGATCCTAAAAGAGTAATGGCTGAGCTTTATGGTAAGGTAACTGGTACTTCCAAAGGTATGGGAGGATCTATGCATATTTTTTCGAAAGAGCATCGCTTTCATGGTGGGCACGGTATTGTAGGAGGTCAGATACCACTAGGTGCAGGAATGGCATTTGGTGATAAGTACCATGGTAGAGAAGCTGTTACTTTATGTTATATGGGTGATGGTGCCGTTAGACAAGGTGCTTTGCATGAAACATTTAATTTAGCCATGTTATGGCAACTACCTGTTGTATTCATTTGTGAAAATAATGGTTATGCAATGGGAACTTCTGTAGCAAGAACTTCTTTTTCAACTGAAATTTGGAAACTAGGCTTAGGTTATGAAATGCCATGTGGACCTGTTGATGGTATGAACCCCGTTACAGTTGCGCAAGAAATGAGCAAGGCAATTGATAGAGCTAGAAGTGGCGGCGGACCAACTTTTCTAGAAATGAAGACGTATAGGTATAGAGGTCATTCTATGTCTGATGCACAACATTATAGAACGAAGGATGAAGTTGAAGAATATAAAAAGATAGATCCTATAACTCAAGTTTTGGATATTATAAAAGAAAACAAATACGCAACGGATGCCGAAATCAAGGAAATTGACAAAAATGTCAAGGAAATGGTTAAAGAGTGTGAGAAGTTTGCAGAAGAATCAGATTATCCACCAGTGAACCAATTGTATGATATGGTTTACGAACAAGAGGATTTTCCATTTGTTCAACATAAATTTTAAGTAGATGGCTATAGTAGTAAATATGCCCCGTTTAAGCGATACCATGGAGGAAGGTACGGTAGCTAAATGGTTAAAAAGCGTTGGGGATAAAGTTGAAGAAGGTGATATGTTAGCCGAAATCGAAACTGATAAGGCGACAATGGAGTTCGAATCATTTAATGAAGGTACCTTATTGTACATAGGTGTACAAGAAGGTGGTGCTGCACCGGTAGATACTCTTTTAGCTATTATCGGCGAAGAGGGTGAAGATATTTCTAGTTTGATTGGTGGTGCAAAGGCTTCAGAAGATAAACCTTCACAAGTTGAAGATGTTGCGGAAGAGCCTTCAGAAGAAGTTGAAAACGGAACTGAAATTCCTGAAGGAGTAGAGGTTATTAAAATGCCACGATTAAGTGATACCATGGAAGAAGGTACTGTGGCAAGTTGGTTAAAGAAGGTCGGTGATGATGTTGAAGAAGGGGAAATTTTAGCTGAGATTGAGACAGATAAGGCTACTATGGAATTTGAGTCTTTTTATTCTGGTAAGTTGTTGTATGTTGGCCTTCAAGAAGGTGAATCTTCTCCTGTAGATCAAGTTTTGGCAATTATTGGTCCAGAAGGTACAGATGTAAATGCTGTTTTAAGTAGCGTAACGGGAGGCGGTAAAAAGAAATCAACTACTACGCCTAAAGACGCTGAAAAGAAATCTGAAAGTTCAACTGAGAAGAAAGAGGTTTCTAAATCAGAATCTGATGGAGAAAGAATATTTGCATCTCCTTTAGCTAAAAAAATAGCAGAGGATAAGGGTATCGATTTAGCAAAAGTTTCCGGTTCAGGAGATAATGGTAGAATTACGAAAAAGGATATTGAAAATTATACACCTAGCGCAACTGCGGCACCAGCTGTAAGTACTGTAGTTAAGGCTGAGAGTGGCGTAGCTTCACAACCAGTATCTATGGTTTTACCTTCGGGTGAAGAAGGTACCGAAGAAGTTAAGAATTCTAACATGCGTAAGGCAATAGCAAAAGCGCTTGGAAATTCTAAATTTAATGCACCACATTTTTATCTTACCATTGAGGTGGATATGGATAATGCGAAAGAATCTCGTGCCCAAATAAATAGTTTGCCTGATACCAAAGTGTCTTTTAATGATATGGTGTTAAAAGCATGCGCAATGGCGCTTAGAAAGCATCCGCAAGTAAATACATCATGGAATGGCGATACGACTAGGTATCATCAACATATTCATATGGGTGTAGCAGTAGCGGTAGATGAAGGCTTAGTAGTGCCAGTGGTGAAACATGCAGATTTGTTGGGATTAACGCAAATTGGAAGTGCAGTAAAAGATTTAGCAGGAAAAGCTCGGAACAAGAAAATATCACCTTCAGAAATGGAAGGTAGTACCTTTACCGTATCGAATTTAGGTATGTTCGGTATACTTGAATTTACAAGTATAATAAATCAGCCAAATTCGGCTATACTTTCGGTAGGGGCAATAGTAGAAAAACCTGTTGTTAAGAATGGTGAAATCGTAGTTGGTAGTACCATGAAATTAACCTTGGCCTGTGACCATAGAACGGTCGATGGTGCTGTAGGAGCCCAATTCCTGCAGACATTACGTTATTTTGTAGAAAACCCGGTTACTATGTTGGCATAGAAATCCGATTTTATAAATAGAATTACTAAAGCATCCTTTCAACGGGATGCTTTTTTTATCTTTAGATTTTAAATTTGATACTACTATGAAATATGTAATTATGATTACGCTCTGCTTTTTGGTTTTAAGTTGTGGAGGGGCCAATATTGACCAATCAACAGTATTGAATCCTACCAATCCGATAGGAGGTAAGAGAGAAGCATTAATAAATACAAGCGAAAAAGAAAATATTGGTGAGCTAGCGGATTTAAAATCAAAAATTAAGGGATTCAGTGATCCAGAGGATATTGAATCTATGATGACATTTTTAACATCAGATGAATTACAGGGTAGGGATACCGGTAGTGAAGGGATAGCGAAGGCGGCCGATTTTATACAGAATGTCTTTGAAGAAAATAATATTGAACCATATTTCGAATCATATAGAGATACCCTAGATAATTATAGTGAAGGTGTTGCATATAATGTAGTAGGTTATTTGCCTGGAAAAGATCCTTTACTTAAAAAAGAGGTTGTAATAATTGGTGCGCATTTTGACCATATAGGCTTATTAGGGGGGGATGGAGACGATAATATCGCTAACGGGGCAAATGATAATGCATCTGGTACGACCACGGTTTTGCAATTTGCCAAGTATTTCGGTAATCTAAAAGGTAATAAGCGAACTATCATTTTTGCATTGTTCACTGCGGAGGAAAAAGGATTGATGGGGTCTAAGCATTTGGCCGATAAATTAAAAGATAAGAATATAGATTTGTATACAATGTTGAATTTCGAAATGGTTGGCGTGCCGATGGTCAATAAGAATCATAGTCTTTATTTAACCGGTTATGAATTGTCGAATTTGGCAGAGGTGAGTAATAAATACGCTAAAAAGAATCTAGTGGGCTTTCTTCCTAAGGCAAAGGAATTTAATCTATTTAGACGATCAGATAATGCTTCTTTTCACGATGCATTTTATGTTCCATCACAAACATATAGCTCTTTTGATTTCACTAATTTTGGGGAATACCATAAAGTAGGAGATGAAGCTTCATTAATGGACTATATGTTTATGGCAACAATTATTAATGAAACCATACCAATGCTTACAGGTATTATAAATTCATCTATTAAAGAAGTAAAGTATAATTAATGGAATACATTATTGTTACAGGCACCAGTAGAGGAATCGGTTTTGAACTAAGTAAATTATTGGCAGATGCGGGTTATAGAGTTTTAGCGTTGTCTAGAAATGAAGAACCGATAAAAAAGCTTGGTCATAAAAATATTCATTCATTTTCCTTCGATGTATCTTCAGTTCCTGACCGTGAAAAATTGGCAAACTATTTAAAAGATAACGGAAAAGTAAGGGCATTAATAAACAATGCAGGAAGATTATTGAACAAGCCATTTTTAGAAACTACTGAAGAAGAGTTTAAATCTGTATATGAGGTCAATGTTTTTGGTGTTGTTGCCATAACGAAATTAGTTATTCCATTTATGTCGAACAAGGGACACGTATTAACAATTAGTTCTATGGGAGGTATTCAAGGTAGTGCCAAGTTTCCTGGTTTATCTGCATATAGCTCAAGTAAAGGAGCAGTGCTTACATTAACCGAATTGTTAGCGGAAGAATTTAAAGAGTCCGGACCATCTTTTAATGCCTTGGCATTGGGAGCGGTACAGACTGAGATGCTTGAAGAAGCATTTCCAGGGTATAAAGCACCAGTATCGGCAATCGAAATGGCTGAATACGTTATGGATTTCGCCTTGAATGGTCAAAAATTATATAACGGTAAAATTTTACAAGTCAGTAGTAGTACTCCTTAGAATGCAACAAACTTTAGCTAAATATCTTCCTGAAACCGCAGTCATACCTTGTTTTGAACTTATTAGAGGTAGTCATGTTCATTTGAAAATAGTTAATGAGCGGGTAACACGGCATGGAGATTATAGAAGAAGAAAAGATGGTAATCATCAAATTACGGTAAACGCATCACTCAATAAATATAGATTTTTAATTACGCTAATTCACGAAATTGCACATTTAGTAGCATTTGAAAAGTATGGGCGGAATATTAAGCCACACGGATTAGAGTGGAAAAGAACATTCCAATATTTAATGCTACCTTTTATTAGGCCAGAGGTTTTTCCTTCTCAACTACTTCCATTATTGGCAAGACATTTCAAAAATCCAAAGGCAAGTAGTAGTACCGATGCGCACTTATCTATTGCTTTAAAACAATACGACGAACAACAATCAGAAAAATCTTACGTTTACGAATTACCGATAGGTAGTGTTTTCCGTATTTATAATGGTAAACTTTTTAAAAAAGGTAACAAGCGAACGAAGCGCTATGAGTGCGCAGAAATATCAACTGGCAAGATGTTTTTGTTTCAACCAAACGCTGAAGTAGAATTAATAAAAAGCTGACATGAATAAAAATTATTATGCCGTTTTAATGGCTGGTGGAGTAGGATCTAGATTTTGGCCAATAAGTACAAGTGAAAATCCAAAGCAGTTTCATGATATGTTGGGTACGGGTAGCACACTCATACAGAAAACATTTCAAAGATTGAACAAATTTGTACCTGCCGAGAATATTTTAATTCTTACAAATGAACGCTATAATGATTTGGTCTTAGAGCAATTGCCTATGGTAAAACAAGAGCAAGTAGTTCTTGAGCCTACAATGAGAAACACGGCACCTTGTATATTATATGCTGCAATGAAAATTCAGAAAATGAATGAAGATGCAGTTATGATAGTAGCGCCTAGTGATCACTGGATCGAAGATGAAGAAGCTTTCGCCAAAGATGTTATCGCTTGTTTTAAAAAATGTGAAACTGAAGATGTACTATGCACCTTAGGTATTAAGCCTTCTTTTCCAAATACAGGTTTTGGGTACATAGAATATAATAAAGCAGATACTGCACCAATTAAAAAAGTAAATCAGTTCAGAGAAAAGCCTGATTATGAAACTGCAAAAGATTTTCTTGCACAAGGTAATTTTCTTTGGAATGCAGGTATTTTTATGTGGAGTGCAAAAACAATTATAAATGCTTTTCAGCAATATCAGCCAAAGCAGTACAAATTATTTAGAGAGGGGCTAGTTTGCTTCAATACTGAAGACGAGAGAAAATTTATTTCAGAGAACTACCCAAAAGCTGAAAATATTTCTATTGATTATGCTATTTTAGAAAATTCAAGCTCGATCTTCGTGTTAGAAGCTAGTTTTGATTGGAACGATTTGGGTACCTGGGGTTCTTTGTATGACAAGCTTGACAAAGAAGAAAATAATAATGCCATAGTAAATGCTAGAGTCTTAACTCAAGATGCAAGTGGTAATATGATTAGATCAAAGGCGGGTAAAGTAGTTGTAGTAGATGGTTTAAATGACTATATTATAGTAGATAAAGATGAGGTGCTATTAATTTATCCTAAAGCAAAAGAACAAGATATTAAACAAGTTCTTAATAAGGTGAAAGATACCTTTGGAAATGAATTTGCATAAGTAATTTATGGAGAATAATTTGAATCAAGATAATATCACCCCAACTAGTAATGAAGGGAATGGTAGTGAGGAGGTAAAAAAAGACTTTCAAGGCCTTTTAGGTAGTATAAAAAAGTTTCTTTCTGAGTTGTTGGATATTCGTACCAATACAGATCAACAGGCTACAAAAGAAGCGATTATAGCCGATATACCTTTTAAGGGGCATACATCTTGGATTTTAATTTGTTCTATTTTTATTGCCTCTATCGGTTTGAATGCGAATTCAACTGCGGTAGTAATAGGTGCTATGTTAATTTCCCCTTTAATGGGTCCTATTTTAGGTGTAGGTATGTCTGTGGCAATTAATGACATAGATACCTTAAAAAGGTCTTTGAAGAATTTTACGGTCATGGTAATTCTTAGTGTAATTACAGCCTATCTATTTTTTAATTTTTTCCCTTTACGTGATGAATCTTCTGAGCTTTTGGCCAGAACTGAGCCAGATATTAGGGATGTGTTAATTGCATTTTTTGGTGGATTGGCATTGGTTATTGCTCGCGCTAAAAAAGGGACTATCGCAAGTGTTATTTTTGGTGTTGCGATTGCTACTGCTTTAATGCCGCCATTGTGTACCGTAGGTTTTGGTTTGGCAATAGGAAATTGGTCATATGCTACCGGTGCTTTATATCTTTTTACGATTAATACAATATTTATTGCATTAGCAACATTTCTTGTTATTAAGTTGTTGCGTTTTCCAATGGTGCGTTACGTCAATTCTCAAAGGAGAAGATTAATTGCTAGGTTAGCTTCGTTGTTGGCTATTTTAGTAATGATACCTGCGGGATTTACTTTCTACAACGTATTTCAAAAATCACTATTTACTAGAGACGCAAATAATTTTATAGTTGAAAAAATAGCACCTTACCAATTTTCGGGTGAAGGTAAATTTTTAAAAGATTTTAGTGATATAGAGTTTAATAATGGCCAAAATCCAAAAGTTGAATTATTTTTTATGGGTAATGAGGCGATACCTGATAATGTAATTGCAACATGGAAAAATCAAATGTCAGATTATAAACAATTGAAGAATTGTGAATTAACAATTGTTCAGGGTTCAAGAAGCGATGAGGCGAATGAGCTAAAGTATGTGAATGAACTTTATGAATCACAAAAAACTATTCTAACGAGTAAGGATGAAAAGATTCAACTTTTAGAGAGTGAACTAACTCGTTTAAATCAGATTTCTTCAAATCAAATTCCATTTAAGGAAATTAGTCTTGAAGCTAAAACGAATTACGAAAATTTAGAACGACTAGGATATGCATATTTAATATCTACCGATTTTACTAAAACTGATAGCATTCCATTATTTGAAGTGACCTGGAAAAAGGAAGCTAATAGAGCTGAGACTGTAAAAGATATGAATAAACTACAGGATTGGTTGCGATTGAGACTGAATAATAAAAATATTCAAATAAAGGAAATGCCCAAAGATTAATTTTGTTCTTGTATATACATCTGTCGTACTTTTTTAAAGAGGTCGGATGAGTATACGAAATTGGTAACCGCTTCATTATCTGTTTTAAAAATTTCATTTTTTGTTCCTTCCCATTCTAGGAGTCCATCTTTTAGGAAAATAATTTTTTCCCCAATTTGCATTACAGAGTTCATATCATGCGTATTTATGACGGTTGTAATGTTATATTCTTCGGTAATTTCTTTGATGAGGTCATCTATTAAAATTGCCGTTTTTGGGTCAAGACCAGAATTTGGTTCATCGCAAAAAAGATATTTAGGATTCATTACAATTGCACGGGCAATAGCAACTCTTTTCTGCATACCACCAGAAATTTCAGAAGGAAATTTGTGATGTGCATCAATTAGGTTTACTCTTTTAAGTACAGCATCGACGCGATCTTTCATTTCTGATTTAGATTGCTTGGTAAACATTTCTAATGGGAACATTACATTGCCCTCTACGGTCATACTATCAAAAAGAGCACTGCCTTGAAAAACCATACCCATTTCTTGTCGTAAATCTCGTTTTTCATCATCAGAAAGTTCAGCATATTTTTTCCCGTCGTAGACAATGTTGCCCTGTTCCGGTACAAACAAACCTAATAAGCATTTAAGAAATACAGTTTTACCCGAGCCACTTTGACCAATGATTAAATTGGTTTTTCCTTTTTCAAAGGTGGTGGATATACCTTTAAGTATATGAGCGTCACCAAATGATTTGTGTATGTCTTGAACGTCTATCATTATCCTAATAAAAGTTGGGTTAAAATATAATTCAATATGATGATTACAACACTAGTCCAAACGAAAGACGTTGTGCTAGCTTTGCCAACTTCTAAGGCCCCACCTTTCATGTAAAATCCATGAAAAGATGGTATCGTAGCAATGACAAAAGCAAATATTAATGTCTTTACAAAAGCATAAGCGATATGAAACGGCACAAAGTCGGTCTGCAGTCCGGTAATAAAATCGGTACTAGTCAAGAATCCACCGAATACACCGGCCATCCATCCTCCAAAAATTCCAACATACATAGAAATAGCAATTGCAAAGGGATAAAAAAGCATGGCTATAATCTTTGGGAAGACCAAGTAATTTAATGAATTGACACCCATTACCTCTAACGCATCTATTTGCTCGGTAACCCGCATCGTTCCAATACTAGATGTAATGTAAGAGCCTACTTTTCCTGCCATAATAATAGATACGAAGGTAGGTGCGAACTCTAAAATTACTGATTGTCTCGTGGCAAAACCAATAAGATTTCGCGGAATTAAAGGGTTCGTTAAGTTAAGTGCGGTTTGTATAGCAACAACGGCACCAATAAAGAAAGAAATGAAAATGATAATACCTAGAGAGCTGAAAATCAATTCGTCTATTTCTTTATAAATAAGGGAT
>TARA_R110002051_G_scaffold10175_1_pt1 | contig 11427 bp, 8 predicted proteins | sample TARA_R110002051 | Tara Oceans TARA_R110002051 (sample SAMEA4397023) | marine metagenome | biome: Polar Biome; feature: [MES] marine water layer (ENVO:01000295) within the mesopelagic zone...; material: water (ENVO:00002006), including particulate matter (ENVO:01000060) such as......
TAATTGCTCTGCCGTCCAGAAACTATTTAAGGGATCAATGATGCCATCAAAGTCGGTGCCTAAGGAAATCATATCCCAAGCAAATAAATCATTGGCGTCTAAGAGTGTTGAAATATGCTTGATCTGATTCCACATTAACTCTGAGCGGTAGTGCATGATCTTATGCCGCTGCGCCGAATGTTTGATCTGCTTTAAGGTTTGCTCACTGGCAATTCTGCGTTCGTCCAGTTGGAGTCCGAAAATGCCCCCACTTCGCGCGATACGCAGCAATTCTTCATCGTAAAAATTAATTTCCCCAGTCCGCAGTTTAGTAGCCGTTTCGGGCAATGCCATTGTTGGATTTTTTCCAGAAATCAAGCCATTGGCAGCGCCATGACTCACAATAATAGGAAAGTTTTCATCGCCAAAAGCCTTGGCATCCAACATCTCATAATACTCTAGTCGGGACTGTACACTCATATGCTTAACATCTACCAAAATGCGCTGGCCATTGGTATTATCCAGCAGTTTATGAAGCACTTTTTTACCCAAGCTGGTAAAGCCTGTATCAATACCTTCTGTCTGATCTACCATACCTCTAATCATAGCCGCCAAACTTTGGGTATGGCCGCATAAATTATTAAAAAAGTGATGTGCAATAGTGACAAACATAGGTCGATAGGCCCAGTTTTTTAGTTGGTTTAAATTGGCAAGCACATCGGCCTCTTTGGGTTTTTTCTTTAAGCCTGTATTCAAAACGTGTAAGCCTTCGATACTGAGGATTACACAAATTGTCTGTACATCTTTACTCATGGCCTCACTCGCTCTGATCACTTCAATTTCGCTATACGACCGCACTAATTTATACCGAAACTTCCCTTCTGGCAGTCGGATTACCTTCCCATCTAGTTGTCTGTAATAATCATATTCCATCATGAGATCCTTGAAATAATCATTGATCTTTTGCACATGGTCGATCCTGTTGTCGCCGATACCCAAGGCAAAATTGGCTGCGAGATCTAGCAAGACTTCATTGTTTAATTTATTCCTTACAAACCATTTTTCGAGCGGATATAAAGACACAACCGCAACGCCAACTCCGCCATAAGCCATGCTCGTAAAATTTGACTGAGAAAACTTTGTCAGACCCGTCAAATAATTGAGCACCTTATCAAAAAGTGAAGGAGGGTCGTAGCGCCAAATACTTCTCAGATCGGTGCGTCTCGCGCTATTGCGACCTATAGGTTTATGATTAAAACTCTTCCCAAATGCTTTCAGTGCCGGGTGGCAATGTAAGTCGACGTAATTGTTTTTAGAAGGCATAGACAGATTATTTAAAAGGATAAAACGCAGGCAGCCTTGCCGTTAGGGGAGCGAAGTTTCTTAAGAAAATTCGCACGAATTAAGGCGCAATTAACTAATAATCAATAATTTAATGAAAAATATTTAAAATAGCCCAAGAGATCTGCCCTTTATCCTAAGGGGTAGAAGGAGGATACTGCTTTCGCAGCTGCCAACTCGGTCGTCAAGGAATTGCAAATTGGCAGACGGGAGCAAGCAAAAAAAAAGGAGCCCGAAGGCTCCTTTTTTTAATATTTATCTAGATTTCAGACTATTGCACAGGCTTTCCTGCTTCTTTCCACTGAGTAACCCCACCTTCAAGGTCATATACCTTTTTAAAACCTGCATCTGCAAGTAGTTGTGCGCATTTTGCACTACGACCACCTTTGGCACAGTACACATATACTGGATCTTCTTTGTCTAACTTTTCAATTTCTGTAGACCAAGTATCGCTTAGGTAGACTATATTTTGCGCTCCTTTGATATGTCCAGAGACAAATTCTTCAACGGTACGAACGTCAACCAATTGTACACTTTCCATGTCTTCTAAATTGGCCATTTCTTCTGCTGAAATCATTTCAATAGTAGAAACCGTTGCTTTCGTTTCTTCCTTTTTACAACCGAAACAGAGTCCGATTATCATTAGGAGAAGTACATATTTTTTAAAAACCATAATTTAAGAGTTTGAGTGTAGAGCGTCCCAAGCAGTGTATCCGCCTAGCATATTGTAGGTCGTTTCAAATCCTAATTGTCCCATAATGGCACAAGCTTGAGCAGAGCGACCCCCAGAACGACAATAGACATAATAGTTTTTAGAGGTATCAAGCTCCTTTACAGCATCAATAAACCCTTGTCCTTGGTAAATATCGATATGTTTTGCACCTTCTATCATTCCCTCCTCTACTTCGGCTTGAGTACGGACATCGAGTATCACTGCATTCTTATCTTCTGCGAGTTGGGATTTCCATTCTGGAATTGTAATATCTTTCATCAGTCTTTTAATTTGTGTTTTGAAGCGCTTTATTATGTTATAACGAAAGGTTTTTCCTTAGCGATATATAACACCCTAAAATTATCAAAACTATGTTAGTTTTTGTTGTTTTAGATTGGCTTGCTTAATGGCACCATATCCACCGAGTACATTCACTACTCGCTCAATACCGTAGGATTTTGCAATAGAACCATAAATTAAGGAACGATAGCCACCTGCGCAATGTATGTGATAGGTTTCTTTAGGATCCAAAGTTTTTACATTGGTATGGATTTCATCTAATGAAAAATGAGGCACTCCTTCTATATGACTTGACTCATACTCTCCACACTTACGCACATCAATAACATTTGTTATCTCTCCTGTGGTTAGTCCGTCTATCAATTCCTGGGCATCTACTTCTTCCATAGTCACCAACTCTTTGCCTGCTTTTTCCCATGCTTCAATTCCGCCTTCAAGAAACCCAAGGCTGTTGTCATAACCTACACGGGCGAGTCTTGTAACGACTTCTTCTTCTTTTCCTTCCTCTGCTAAAAACACAATTTTTTGATTGATATTAGGTACAATAGCACCCACCCATGGGGCAAACTGTCCGCTCAATCCTACAAACCATGCATTGGGTATGGACGCTTTCGCGAAAGCGGAAACACTCCGTGTATCCAGTACTAACACCTCTTCATTCAATGCAAGCTCCTCAAATTCAGACACAGAAAGAGCTTGTGTTCCTATTTCTATAATGGCGTCGAAATCAATATTTACCTTCTTATTCATCGCCACATTTTTAGAAAAATATGCAGGTGGAAGCGCAAGGCCAGTTGTGAGTTCTTTTATAAAGTCCTCTTTCGAGAGATTAAAGGCATAATTGGTTTTCTTTTGATTCCCTAAGGTATCACTCGTTTCGGCACTCATATTCTTACCACAGGCAGAACCCGCTCCATGGGCTGGGTAAATGATAATATCATCATTTAATGGCAAAATACGATTGTGCAAACTATCATATAAATGTCCAGCAAGATCTTGAGTCGTAAGGCTTGACTTTACTGCTAAATCTGGTCTTCCTACATCTCCAATAAATAAGGTATCGCCTGTAAAAAGGGCTTCAGGTGTTCCCTGAGCATCCTTTAATAAATAACAACTTGACTCCATGGTATGCCCAGGAGTATGCATAGTCGTAATTGATAGCTCTCCAATGCTAAAAACTTCGTTGTCTGCTGCGCTGTGATAATCATATGCCGCCTCAGCATTTGGTCCGAGAACTACTGTAGCACCCGTTGCTTTTGCAAGGTCCACTTGCCCACTCACAAAATCAGCATGGAAATGTGTTAGGAAGATATATTTAATCTTTGTTTTATTTTCGGTCGCTAAATCGAGGTATGGCTGTACTTCCCTCAAAGGATCAATAATTGCGGCCTCCCCTTGCGAACTAATAAAATAAGCACCTTGTGCTAGGCACTTGGTGTATAATTGCTGTAAAATCATAAGTGAAAAATATAGTGCAAATTTAATCAATTATCGGCTTGTCTAAACACAAAAAAAAATCTGTAACGACTGTTACAGATTTTATAATATTGAACAACCAAGGGCAATTATGGCTTAATAGAACAGCCAATAGCCTTAGTCGTTGTAAGTTCGATCTTTCGTCCTTCTAGTAAGGCATCAACTGCGTTTTCTAAGAACTTGGTTTTGACATCCGCAGCATTTCTTGAGTTATCGTCAATAGCCCCTATGTACTGAACTACTAGTTCTTTATTAGATTTTTCAAGAAGATAAACGTGAGGTGTTTTGGTGGCACCATAGGTAGGATATACCTTCTGACCTTCATCTACGAGATACGGAAAAGTAAACCCTTTTGTTTTAGCGCGTTTTTTCATCTCAGAAAAACTATCTCCAGTTTTTACTGTAGGGTTATTAGGGTTAATGGCAATCACAGGATAGCCTAAGTTCTTGTATTTGGCGTCTAAAGCGATTATGCGATCTTCATTTGCTACAGAAAAGGGGCAGGTATTACAGGTAAAGATGACAATGAAGCCTTTGGCTGCATCATAATCTGATAAGGATACCATTTTACCATCAACATTTTTTAAGCTAAAATCGGCAGCGATATCTCCAATTGCATAACCCGATCCATTGTTTTTCTTGATCGTATTGACTGCAAAGGCAGAAATTAAAACCACGACAGCAAATAATGCTAGGACTCTAAAAGTTTTCATCGTTTAATTTTTTTAAGGGCATCTTCTAATTCTTGATAGGTATATGAACCTTCATAAAATGAGCGTTCATTATTTTTATAGATAATCGTTGCTGGGATAGCTCCAGACCAACTTTGGTCTACTTTTGGAATCCAATCGTTTGCAGCGGGATCATCGAGTAGCAGTATACGTGACTGTAAAGCTTTCTTCTCTACAAATTTGGTCAATCCTGTTTCTAGTTGTTCTGGAAAATCCAAACTAACTAAAATCACCTCAACATCTTCTTGCTTATACTTTGCACCTAATTGTTCAAAGTATGGCAATTCTTTGATGCAGGGTTTACACCAGGTAGCCCAAAAATTGACGACATAGGTTTTATCGTCATTGCGGTTCAAATAATCTTTTAAACCATTATAATCTACGACCACAATATCTGAAACACCTTGGCTTTTTTCTGTCACATGGGCAACTGCCTTTTCTGAAGAATCCTGCTTACAGGAAACTGTCAAAAAGCTAATTATCAATACTAAAATAATCTTCACAATGTAAAAGTAATTAGGATTCAAATATATCCATATTTAATTAACACACTTTAGCATGCAACTGTTAAAACACCGAGTCCCTTTTGAGCAAAAAAAAGACCCGATACATCATTGTATCGGGTCTTTACATCTATAGAGAAATGCTTATGCTAATTTCTCATCTTTATCGTCTTCTTTAAGACCTTTCTTTTGAATAGTATCAAACATCACCGGTGTTGCAATAAATAGAGACGAGTACGTTCCTACAATTACACCAATAATTAATGCAAACATCAATCCTCTAATAGAAGGAGCTCCTAAGAAGAAGATAGCAAGTAGCACAATTAACGTAGTTACCGAAGTATTTAAGGTACGACTCAAAGTGCTATTCAAGGCTTGATTAATCAAGGTAAAGAATCCTCTTGTGGTACCGTGTTCTTTAATATACTCACGTATACGGTCAAATACAACCACGGTATCATTCAGAGAGTAACCAATTACGGTCAAGATCGCCGCAATAAAGTTTTGATCTACTTCCATATCAAATGGCATGATGTTTTTTGTAATTGAGAATACACCCAATACAATCATAACATCATGGAATACTGCCGCAACAGCACCCACTGAGAATTGCCATCTACGGAAACGTAAAAGAATATAAAGGAATACAACAATTAACGATCCAATCACGGCCCATAATGCGCCCTTTTTGATATCATCTGCAATTGTAGGTCCTACCATATAGTATTCCATCTTACCAATTTGCTTGCCATCAAATGACTTGCTAAACTGATCGTAGGTCATATTTGCTGGTAAGTAATCCTTTAAAGATGCATGTAGTTGTTGTTCAACTTCAGTATCTACTTCTGTCCCTGTTTCTTCAATACGGTATTTGGTTGTAATCTTCAATTGATCATCAGTACCAAAAGTCTTTACATCTGCACTTCCGAAGGTTTTTTCTAATTCTGTTTCTACCTGCGAAGCATCTGTTGCCTGCTCAAAACGAACAGTATACGTACGTCCTCCAACGAAGTCAATACCTGGATCAAGTCCTTGAGTAACTAAAGAAGCAATACCCGCGGCGATTAAAAGCCCAGAAATCATATAAGCAACTTTACGTTTTCCTAAGAAATTCACCTTGTTCTCAACCAAGAAGTTCTTTGTAATTCCTGTTGAGAAATCTAAAGATTTTCCATTTTTACCGTAACCGTCAATAAAGAGACGAGTGATAAAGATTGCGCAAAATAATGAAGTCGCAATACCAATCATTAAGGTAGTTGCAAATCCTTGTACGGGTCCTGTTCCAAATAAGAATAAGATCAATGCCGTTAAGAAGGTTGTAATGTTTGCATCTAAAATAGATGACAATGCATTGTTGAAACCATCGGTAATAGCATCTTTCTGAGATTTTCCTTTACGTAACTCTTCTTTGATACGCTCAAAGATCAGCACGTTTGCATCTACCGACATACCAATTGTCAATACAACCCCAGCAATACCAGGTAAGGTTAATACAGCTCCTAAACCTGCAAGAACTCCGAAGATAAATAAGATGTTTACTACCAAAGCGATATCTGCAAACAGACCTGCTTTTCCGTAGTATAAAATCATCCAGATCAATACTAGAGAAAGTGCAATAAGGAATGATAAAATTCCACTGTCAATTGCTTCCTGACCTAAAGAAGGTCCAATCTCTTCTGCTTGAATGATCGTTGCACTCGCTGGTAATTTACCTGCTTTTAATACCGTTGCTAAATCCTGTGCTTCTAATAATTTAAAGCTTCCAGAGATCTGAGTGTTTCCACCAGAAATCTCTTCGTTTGCTACTGGAGCAGAATATACCACGTCATCAAGAACAATAGCTATACCCGTTTTCTTTTGAGCAGAAAGCTTAGTAATTTTTGCCCATTGGTTGATTCCTTGTCCTTCAAACTCAACGTTTACAACAACTTCTCCCGTTTGAGAGAAATCTTGACGTGCAGCACTTACTACATCTCCGTTCATTACTGGCTCACCACCTCTATTAGATTTTAAAGCATATAAGCTAGAGAAAGAAGTTCCTGAAATTTCGTCAACTTCTGGTTTTCCCCATACAAACTTTGCATAACGTAAAGCCGTTGGACGCTTACGTCTCATTTCTGGGCTGTTAAGGTAGCTGCTTATTTGCTCAGTATCCTTTGTTTGCGCCGATCCTAAATTTGCAAAGGTAGGCTGCTGCTGATAGAACTGATTAGGTGCAAATAAATCAAAAAGCGGATTTACAACCTCTTCTGGTGTCTCAACACTATCTAATAAATCAGTTACATCTGTATCTGTTGAATCAGTTGCTGTAGTAGTTTCTTCTTTTTCGTCTTTTTTAACGGTAGCTTTCAATTCGTTGTTTACTAAAGCTAAGTATTCAATAACTTCTCCTACTCCATGAGTATCATAAAACTCAAGGATTGCTGTTTGTTGTAATAATGTCTTAGCACGTTCCATGTCCTTAGCTCCTGGAAGCTCAACAAGGATACGTCCATTGTCTCCAAGACTCTGGATGTTTGGTTGTGTTACCCCAAACTTATCAATACGATTACGTAAGGTTTCAAAGGCTGAACCAATAGATTCTTTAATCTCCTCTTCTAAAATTCGAGCAACAGCATCATTGTCCATGCTGTTATCAACCTTATCGGCTAATCTTACATTTGAGAAAATATCTGGTGCAGCCAAACGTGCATCACCACCTTGGTCTTCAAAAGAAGATAAGAAATCTTCTAAATAAGTGTTTTGACCATCTTTCTGCTTTGCATCAGCTCCGTCTAAGGCAGCAATAAATGCTGGGTTCTTAGAATCATTAGCCAATCCAGAAAGGATATCACGAATTGAAATTTGAAGGATTACGTTAATTCCTCCTTTAAGATCCAGTCCTTTATTAAGTTGTTTGTCTTTAGCGTCATTATAAGTAATTCCCATCATGATAGCATCGTTACCAATACTGTCTAAATAGTTGCGTTCTAAAACGTCCTTTAGCTGTGCGTCGCCAGCTGCTTTAGTCGTTGCCCACTCATCGGCGGCTGTCTCTGTTTTATTTGTTAAATAAGTAAAAGAGAGTTGGTAAATACATACCAGACCAAAAATGATTGCAAATACTCTTATGAGTCCTTTATTCTGCATTTTTCTGTTGTTTGAATAATCAAAATAGGTAGCAAAGGAATTTTATATCCCAAGCAACTTCTGATTACTATATTAATGTTAATTGATTAGATGTACATGAGATTGTTTCCCACTTAGTAGTACAATTTTGTCGTGATATGAAGCCCTACGTCATGTAGCAGCTTTAATATCACCTATTCCTAGAGTGCTATGCAAGAGGGCCTGCCCTGACCTCTGGAATTTTATAAGAAGATTCATCTACCGCTATCATTATATGATAATACACGGCATATGCAACTGAATCAGTTGTTGGTGTTTTTAATTTAAAGAAAGGTTGTACACGAACATCGGTTGTTGGCGTAAAATAACGTATCGATTCTGACTTAGATTCTAAAAAGCCTTCACTACTAGTACCTACAAGGTCATGTCCATCCTGAAGGGTGTGTATTCCTATCTCGTAATAAGTCTCCCCTTTATGATAAGGAAATTCAGACTCTGTATCTGTAGGAATTGAACCAGTATTTGCAAGATCTCTTCCTTTTAAAAGAAGTTCTCTTACATCAGATATATCAATGGTACTGTAATAGGTAATTTTAAGAGTACCATTCCCAAGTTCCTGTAGCTTTATATTAGTTGCCGCTAAGGTTTCGAGTTGGCCTTTTACGGCCGCGATGGCATCTTGAGTTTCTTCAAGAGTAACTTCGACATCAGAAAATTGAATGACAATTTCTTGATTAGGCACAGCAGTGCGCTCCGAGCCAAATCCAAAAATAGCTAGGACTAAAAGTAAACCGCTAAAATAATACCAATTCTTCACGTGTCGAAAGTACAAAACGTGCAAATATAGGATTTCAAATGCACAGTACCCAATCTTTTTTCGCGCATTCTAACAGCCGCCAAATCATAGTCTGCAGGCAGTTGCGACGCCTTCCTTCTCTTGTATTGAGGGGTATCATTCTCAAATCTCACCCAATAAAAAAAGCCCATCTCTAAGAAATGGGCTTTTTGAATATTCTATTTCAAATGTTTTCTAATCCTGTTTTGCAAACTAGGATGAGTAAACACTGATTTTATTTATGCATCTAAAAGCGCGTTAGTCGCTTTTACACCTTCAGCACTTTCTGCCATTTGTGCTTTTTCAGCATCGGTCAAATTGATTTCTACAATCTTCTCAATTCCTTTACGTCCAAGGACAACAGGAACTCCGATACAAAGATCACTTAGTCCGTATTCTCCGTCTAAAAGCACTGAACAAGGGAAGATTTTCTTTTGGTCACAGGCAATCGCTTGAACCAATCCAGAAACTGCAGCACCCGGTGCATACCATGCAGAGGTTCCTAATAATTTAGTCAATGTTGCTCCGCCTACTTTCGTGTCTTGTAATACCTGCTCTAAACGCTCTGCGCTTAAGAAATCAGAAGCTAATACACTGTTACGTGTAGCTAAGCGTGTCAATGGCACCATTCCTTTATCAGAGTGTCCACCAATTACCATTCCGTCTACATCAGAAATAGGAGCTTCTAATGCTTCAGCTAAACGGTATTTGAAACGAGCGCTATCTAAAGCTCCTCCCATTCCAATAATTCTGTGTTTTGGAAGACCAGTTACTTGGTGTGCCAAATATGTCATCGTATCCATAGGGTTTGATACAACGATCAAAATAACCTCCGGAGAATGCTCTACTAAATTTGCTGCTACCATTTTTACAATTCCAGCATTGATACCAATCAATTCTTCGCGAGTCATTCCTGGCTTACGAGGAATTCCCGAAGTAATTACTGCGATATCACTTCCTGCAGTTTTTGAATAATCATTTGTAGATCCCGTTATTTTGGTATCAAAACCATTTAAAGATGCGGTTTGCATAAGGTCCATTGCTTTCCCTTCTGCGTATCCTTCTTTGATATCTAATAAAACAACTTCGCTCGCAAAATTTTTGATTGCGATGTATTCTGCACAACTAGCTCCTACGGCTCCAGCACCTACTACAGTAATTTTCATGGTATTAAGTTTTTTAGTTTAAACGTTTAATGAGCGTTTTTATCCCAACGCTAAGGCTTGCGAAAATACAATTTTAACATAGATTTTCACTCCCAATGAGACGTTAAAAATCAGAATGCCGTTGTCCTTTGTAAAAAAAGTAGCCCACAAAAGAAAACCACCTAAGATTCATTTCGCGAACACTTAGGTGGTTTAATAAAGTATAAAGGTATTTCCTTATTTAGATATCAATATTTGCATAGATGGCATTTTTCTCGATAAACTCACGACGAGGTGGTACCTCATCACCCATTAACATAGAAAAAATACGATCTGCTTCTGTACCATTTTCAATAGCAACTTGGCGTAATGTTCTAAATTCAGGATTCATAGTTGTATCCCACAATTGAGACGCATTCATCTCCCCAAGACCTTTATAACGTTGAATTGAAACTCCGCCATTAAAGCTATCGGCGATTTCATCACGTTCTTTATCAGACCAAGCATAACGCTTCTTCTGCCCTTTTTTAACAAGGTATAAAGGTGGCGTTGCAATGTATACATATCCGTTTTCAACCAACTCTTTCATATAACGGAAGAAGAAGGTTAGAATAAGGGTAGAAATGTGACTACCATCGACATCGGCATCACACATGATGACTACTTTGTGGTAACGAAGCTTTGAAAGATTCAAGGCTTTACTATCCTCTTCTGTACCTATGGTAACACCTAAGGCTGTAAAGATATTTTTGATCTCTTCGTTTTCAAATACCTTGTGTTGCATTGCTTTTTCGACATTCAAGATTTTACCACGTAGCGGTAAGATGGCTTGAAATTCACGATCACGACCTTGTTTAGCCGTTCCCCCTGCCGAATCTCCCTCAACAAGGAATACTTCACAAAGCGTAGGATCTGTTTCAGAACAATCAGATAATTTCCCAGGTAAACCACCAATACTCATGACAGTTTTACGCTGTACCATTTCACGCGCTTTCTTAGCTGCATGACGGGCTTGAGCTGCAAGGATTACCTTTTGAACAATGATTTTAGCATCGTTCGGGTTTTCCTCCATATAGATTTCAATCATTTCTGCAACCGCCTGAGATACCGCTGAAGTCACTTCGCGGTTTCCTAATTTGGTTTTGGTTTGCCCCTCAAATTGTGGCTCGCCAACTTTTACAGAAATAATAGCTGTCAGTCCTTCACGGAAATCATCTCCAGCAATATCAAACTTGAGCTTATCAAGCATCCCAGAGTTATCGGCAAACTTCTTTAAAGACCCAGTCAATCCACGACG
>TARA_R110002051_G_scaffold407_4_pt1 | contig 11420 bp, 7 predicted proteins | sample TARA_R110002051 | Tara Oceans TARA_R110002051 (sample SAMEA4397023) | marine metagenome | biome: Polar Biome; feature: [MES] marine water layer (ENVO:01000295) within the mesopelagic zone...; material: water (ENVO:00002006), including particulate matter (ENVO:01000060) such as......
AGGGGGAGTCATTGAAATAGCTACTGATGGTGGCTCTACTAATACTGTTTCTGCCGTTATTACAATTGAAATAACACCATCTTGAGGTAGGTTATGAAGTTAACTCTATTAGAATTAGTACAAGATATGTTGGTATCTACTGACTCTGAAAACGTGTCGTCTGTTGGTGAAACGGAAGATGCAGGTATGTGTGTTAATATTGCAAATAGAGAATTTGAAAGGTTAATATCTAAATTTCGGTGGAGGCATACCAGAGCATTCTCTAAACTAGAAGTGACAACAAGTAAAAACGAAATGACACTAGCTACAAATGCTGTAGCAATTGATCCAAATACAGTATACTACTCTGATTCAAGGGTGTACTGGATGGAACCAGATAGGTTTCTTGCCTACACAATAACAAGACTAACTTCTGAAAGTAACATAATAGATTCTAACGGTATTAAGGTATATTCTGATAGAAACCCACAATACTTTACGAGCTTTGATGACTTCACCTTAGTATTTGATGCGTACCCTAACTCGTCAGGGTTATTAAAAGCAAGTACAGACTCAATCGTATACACACAACCTACTTCTAGGCTAAGTGCTGATGGCGACTACTTCCAACTACCAGCTATTGCATTTTCTGCATTAGCACAAAGATGTATAGCAAAAGCTGTACTAGAGATTAAAGGGGACTCTCAAGGCTACGGTGCTGAGAAAAGAGAAGCAGACAATGCTGTTGCTGCCCTTTCTAGGAATATAATACTCATAGATAAGCCACCTGATATCAGGGATAATATCATTCCAAGACGATCAATGAGAAATACTTTTAACAGGACGCAAAGGATAATTCCATAATGGTACAACCAGTAAATCTAGCTGAATTTCCAAACTCCTCTGGATGGCATGTAGTACACGACCCCAATAACATGGTGTATAAAGTAAAATCCAGCAGTGGTAACGTACAATCAGGGGTATTTACACAAAGAGTGTTTGCTGAAAAACACCTGTATGACTACTTAAAAAAAATGTCTGCACCACCCAAACCTGTAGGAAGACCTAAGAATAATGTCAACTCGTAAACTACAACTACCTGTATCTGGTTTTACAGACGGTTTAAATACGGAAGCTTCTGGCCTTAATATACTACCATCAGAGATGATGTCTGGCAGTACTAATGTAGAATTGTTTCAAAATGGTTCAGTTAGAAGAAGGCGTGGCATCGACTTTATAGGCACTTCAACTCTCAGTACATACCTAAATACACTAAGAACTTCAACTGTATCTGAAGAACTACAACAAGAGTCACCTGCTGTAATTTTTGTTAGCCTAACTGCTCCTAATGGTTCTATAGTACAAAAAGTAGTTGCTGATCTTAATAATGAGTTTTTAGTATTTGATGCTACTAATACGGCATTAAGAAACATAAACTCTCCTACTCAAACAATAGTAAGAACTGTCTCAACTATCGTGTACGCTGACCCCCAACAAAAATATGTTAATATGCAATTTGCACAATCTGGTAATAGGCTGTTCTTTGCAGGTAAACATATTCAACCGGGATATATGCAAGTAGCATCAGATAACGCATCCCTAGAAGTTGTATATATAAGTGTTATTATAAGAGACCCTTCTGCAAATGTAATTAACACTATGAAAAGTGATGGTGGCAAGTACTATTCTAGTATAAAAGCCCACACATCCAGCTCTGCAAATAAGCCGGGAGCAGGAGCAGATTGGGAAGAGTTCTGGATACTCAATGAAGGTGCTATACCTTCTACAGTAGCTGCTTGGGGTACAGGGCAATCATACACCTCTTCAATGCTTAAAAGGTATGATAAAGATACATCAGTAACAAGCACAGACACATTCCCAACAACTGTAGATTTCTATGCTGGTAGAGCATGGTTTGCTGGAGACCCTAAATACCCCAACAATGTATACTTCTCTCAAGTTGTTGCAAATGATGCTGACTTAGAAAAATACCACCAATTTGCTGACCCATTTGATACATTAGATTCAGTATTAGCTGAAGATGATGGTGGCGTAATAGCTATACAGGGTGCTGGCCTTGTTAAAAGACTAATGCGATTAGGTGCAAATATATTTGTAGGATCTAATACAGGTATATGGCAAATTACCGGCCCTAGTGGGATATTTAAAGCTACTAATTTTACTGCCTATGCTGTATTAAAAGATGGCATAGATGGCCCTGCTAACATGGTAGCGATTGACGATGAGTTTGTGGTATTCGGACAAGACACTATATGGAGATCTGTTATCCAGACAAACATATATGTAAGCACGACAGGACAAGCATCTTTTAAAAGTTTATCAGAAAATAGAGTTGAGTCAGTATATACGGCTATCCCTAAAAAAGCTAAAGCGTCTGCTAGGGCTGTATACAACCCATCAGAAAGAAGAGTGTACTACTTCCACAATAAAGAAGTAACAGCATGGGATAACGCATTTAACTCCTTAGAGCAGCCCGGATACTCTAAAGATGTTCTAATTATCGATACTAGGTTTCAAGATGAAATACTACCTACTGAACAACAACAAAAGCTACGAAGAAATGTAAAGGGAGCGTTCTTTACATATGAATATAACGATGGTGCTAATAATGCACTACCCTACATAGCTTGCCCATTTACTGGCCCAGACATGCCAAATATTGACGAAACAGTATTAGGTAACAGCACATCAGTAACAGACTCTAATGGACAGTTAATAATAGCAGCAGGGGTTGAAGAGCCTAAAGATGTAGTACTAGCACTAGCTTTACAGAGAACTACTTCTGGTGATGTAGCCACAGTAAAAGGAGCCTTTGCTACATTCAATACAAAAAGTATTAAAGATTGGAACTCTAGCCCTACATACGCTATATCATATAATAGTCCTATCTATAGTGGTGTGCAGACAGGAGGAGATGCCTTACATAATAAAAACTTAACGTACCTGTACCTTGTATTTAAAAAAGCTGAAAGTGGCATACTTGATGCTGATGGTGTAGATTTAACGCAAGGTGGATGCTACCTAGGCTCTGCTTGGGATTTTGCTGTAGATAATGATTCTCCCGGACATACTGGATTTTGGAAAGACGTTGAAGACAGCAATGGTAATAAAGTAACTAACTCAGCAGGAGTAGAAGTTTATAAACGTGACCCTATGAGACAAGTCTATCATGGTACTAGATACACTAAGTCTATTGCTGGTGATGGAGATGATGGCTACGATCATGTATACTATAAGCATAGAGTAAGAGGACGAGGCCATGTCTTTCAAGTACAGTTTCATAATGATAATGACAAAGATTATCACTTAGTAGGATGGGTACAACAATTTTATGGGAAGCCAGATTAATTACATATACAAAGAAGCAGTAGTTGAGATGTATGTTGTGGATAATAGTATTGAAATTGTAGGGTATGTAAAAGCAGAAATAACAGAAGATATAGCATTAATACACCCAACTATGTACAAGTCTTCTAAAAATAACTTTCTATTAATAAAAGGTGCATTTAATAAGGTTGCAAAACGTATGAAAGAACATTATGATTTTCTTGCTGTTCATGCACACACAAACAATTATAAATTTGTAAGTATGCTTACAGATAAAAAAGCTTACCCCATAGGGGCTGACAAAGAAGGCGTACTTTATGAGTATGAGGTAATATAATGGGAAACCCAATAGTACAAATACTTGGAGGACTAGCATTAACAGCAGTTACTTCTTTTTTACAAACTAGGCAAGCAAAAGCTAACAAAAAAACAAGAGATAACTTAATAGCTGCTCGGTTTAACATCCAAGATGAAATGCTAAAACAAGATGCACAATTTAAAAAGGATGCATTTATACAAAAAAGACGGTTAGAAGATGCTTCTATACGCAATAAGTTTGCTAATTTAAATCTGGGAGGAGCAGAGGATTATACACTAAGTAACATACAAACTTCTAGAGATGTTGAATCAGCAGAATTTGTAGGTAAAGTTGATGAAAGCTATGCAAGGCAAAAAGAACTAGGTAATGTAGAAGCTGAATTAGCAGAAGCCCCAGAACAATTAGGTATTATTGAGTCTATATTTGGTGCTGCTACTAATGTAGGTGGTAATATAATAGCGGACAGAGGCGTAGATAATTATAAAAGTGGAGATTTTAAAAAATTCACTAGTGGCATAACAGATTATTTTAAAAGCTAAAATCCCTATATGTTTGAAGAAAGAAAAAGGAGTACTTATTAATGGCTATAGAAGATCCAAGATTAACAAGAAGGATTACTTCTGCCCCCTCTACTTCAGACCCAAACTATAGCGGTGTACTTGATACACTAGCAAAAGGTGGGATAGGAATTGCTAACACATTAAGAAAAAAAGCTAGTACAGATAGAGTTGCTGATGGGATATTAAATTTCCAAGATCTACAATATAATTGGCAAGTATCTGATCTTAGTGTTGCTGAGAGACGAAAAAAAAGAATTGATTGGGTAAATAATTATAAAGAAAACAATCCTAATGTATCTTCATCAGAATTATTACAGATATCTAATGCTGCAAAAATAAATGATAAAATAAAATTACAAAAAGTAGGAGATCAATACGTAAACGTAGATCCATCAGGTTCTATTGTTGGTACACTAAACCAACCTATAGCAAAAAGTAGTCAAAGCCAAGACGCACTAATACCCCCAGAAAAAACTTTTAAAAATAACCTAGACAAATTAAGTAAAGCTGCACAAATACTACCTGCAATGGCTTCTTTTGTAGAAACAGATATAGCTCCAGCAATTAAAAGTGAAAAGTATAAAAAAGGTTTAGCTGATGTATCTTTAGAAACTGCAACTATTGCAAATAAGATGCAAGCAGTATTGGAAGAAGCAGCAGATTACGACTATTCTAATATTAAAAACATAGCACAACTAACTGATAAAAAAGCAGCATCAAAACAAGAATTTATCAGTTTACTTAGGCAGTTAGGTTTGCAAACAATGAATTCAACATTTTCTAGTATAGCTGATGGAGATAGTCCGGGAGATGTATTACCAGGAAATGTAACCTCTAGGCTCTATATACATGCAAAAAAAGATGTTTTAAAAATGCTTACTCCTGAGAGCTATCAACATTTAGGCATAACAGATGCAGACATAAACGGAGTATTTAAAGAAACGGATGCTCTAATAAGTAGGTATGAAACAATTGCTGTTGACAAAGGGGAAGCTAGTTCGTACCAAGCTCGTGCTAAATCTCTCTTAGAGGAAAACGCCATAGAAAGACTAGTTCTTGAAACAGAAATGTATAATGACTTATCTTCAGAAAAGAAAAAATTAATAGCAGGATCAAGTCTATTTAAAGATGTAGCTGAAACGGCAGCTACGTTAAAATTAGCAGGGTATGAAGTAACAGCGGTAAAAGTTGCAAATGGGGTTCTAGGGTCTATGACTCCTATAATGTATGACTCAGTATTGTCTGATATGGAAAAGGCTATAAAAAGTGGTGCAGTATTTGATGGGTATAGGCATCTAAAGTCTATTGCAGACCCTTCAACAATAACATTAATGACTCCTCCCCAAAGAAAGAGGTTTATAGCTAATAGCAATGCACTTGTAGCAAAAATACAAAAAGCTCTTACTGAAGGTGTTGAATTTCCTAAAGGACAATCAAAAAAGAACGCAGAGGACACGGTAGAAGCAATAGAAAACGGTATAAATGCAATTCAAAGTCTTGAAGGCAATAAAAAATTTACAGAATTATCTGCTAAATTAGTGCAATTAGAAAAATCTATTAGTGAAATGAGGTAGCATGCTTCAAAAAAATTTTATGGAGGTTGAAGAAACTTCTGACCAAATGCCATCTGCTGAAGATGTGCAACAAGCATTTGGTATGCGAAAAGAAACTCCTAAAAACAATCTTGTTAAAGTTAATCCTATGCCAGAACAGATAGTTTCTGAAATGGCAGGAACAAGTAACTATGAAGAAACTATTCAAAAAGCCATAAGTAAAGACGAAAATAAAAAAAGACAATTAGCTGAAAAAGTTTTATCAACAACACAAAAACCTGCTGATGCACACGCTACTATAAAATCTATAATACATAGATTACATAAAATAAGATCTAATGGGGAAGCAACTGCTGAGATAATAGGCCCACAAGATAATAAAAATACTAAAAAAACATTAGCTTCTGATCTTGATACAGCGAGTGCTAAAGAGTTAAACAATCAAGCTATACTACAAAACATAGGTGTAAGTGGTAAATCATACAAACAAGCTATGGAAGACCCTGATCCTACAGCTTATGAAACAGCTAAAATTTTAACTAAAAACCACCCTAAAGAAGCTAAAAAATTAAAAGATGAATTTGATGAGGGTGACTTTTCTAGGGATGATTGGGTTAACTTTTTTAATCCAATAGGTGATGATGCTCCAGATGGGCATGATTTTGACTTTTGGCAAATGACTAAAGATATAGTCTCTTTAGATTTTGATTACGATGAGTTTGATAAAAACATGGAGTCAAACTACGGTAAAGATTGGGAAATGAGATTTACTGGGTGGATGGTAAAAGAAGGAATTACAGACGGTGCTTTATTATTTTCATTTATGCATCCAGCAGGGTTATTAGCTCGTGTAGGTCTAGGTGGTATAGCTGCTTACAATAAAGCTACTGCAACTGCTAGGGTAGGTGCAGCAGGAGTAAGAGCAGCTATAATAGCTAGTGGTGGTACAGCAGCTCAAGTAGCACAAAATGAGTATCTTGAATCTATGGGAGAAACAAGAGATACTGATGTAACTGGTGAATTTATAGGTAGATTTGCAGGATCACTTGGCGTAGATGCTCTAACGTATGGTGCTAAAGCAGCATATAGAAAACTAACAGGAGATACTATACAACAAGCCTCTAAACAAATAGCTAAAGATATAGGTAAAAAACCTATGTCACAAGCTGACTTTAAAGCTGCTATGAGTTCTAAACAATTTGAGACATCAGAAGGTGCTGGGTTAGTTAAAGCTAGGCTTTATGGGCAAGTAGAAAACTACCAAAATACTATGAATAAAATATCTTCTGGGATTATGACTGCAACAAACAAACAAAGAGTAGCTGACTTACCAGAAGAAATAAGAGAAGGATTGGCTCAAGTTATAGGCAAAGACGTTACAGAGTTAGATGATATCCCTATGGATCTAGCATTTAATCAAGTTAAAGTAATGGAAACTGCATCTGTTAAACTAGGCAAAGACTCAGTAACTAAGATGGCTACTAGTAAGCTTGATAACGATGGCCTTATAAACAGAGGTCTTATCTACCATGTATTAGGTAAATCAATTGGGGAGTATGAAAACTTATCTAAAAATTTTAATATGTACTTCTCAGATCTTAATATACAATTAAGAGAAACAGACGTAAATATTATTAAATCTGCCATGCCAGTAATAGACAACTTTATGAAACTGCTTGGTATAAGTGAAGCAAGAACTTTTGCAGGTAGATCAGCAGATAACCTAGGAACGGCTACAGATTTTTCAAATAAAATAGCTAATGGATTTCAAGCGTTGTATAAAGATGCTGTGGGTACTCCCGGAACTCCTTTTGCATTAGGTAAAAAAGATCGTAGTATTGTAGAAGCTATGCTACAAGAAGGATCTCATAGAGGAGTTGTATTTCCTCCTAATGGCGATCTTATTACGCCTCAAACTATACCATACCCTATTACACCACAGGCATATAAAGCTTATGCAAAACTAAGAATAGGATTAGATTTAGCTCACGAAATATTTGATGCATCTCAAACTGCTGCTAATAAAGGTACTTTAAGTAGTTTAAAAACAGGCGAAAATATAACAAACAAAATATTCAAAACAAAAGACGATACATACCATATGGTTACTTCATTCAAAGATGGAAAAGTAACAACAAAGCGTTTTGATAGAAACAGGTTTTCTCCTATAGAAGCTACCAAAGGATACAAAAGTCCTAAAGTATCAGAGCTTATGGAAATAGATACAATAGTACCTTATAGAAATGGATATCTTCCTCGCACCTATACAACTCAAAGTCGATCAGTAATGTTAGTAGATCCTAATAATCTTAAAGTTTCTAGGGTAGGTATGAGTAATACTAGACGAGAAGCAGATGCTTTTGCTAAACAGTTACAAGAAGCAGCACCAGACCAAATGGCGTTTGTAACTTTTTCAAATAGTGCTACAAATTTTGGAGGTGTTACAGCAGGTAAAAATACTATTGATGCATTATCAGGTTTATCTAAAAGCCAAAAAGACGTTGTTACAGAACAATTAAAAGCATTTGGTGTAGATGGTACAAACTTAGAGAGGGTGGTAAGACAACTTGGAAAACCACAAGCAATAAAAAGAGGTTCAGCTAAACCAACAGACCTAGGCACAGCTACTACAAAAGCAGGTCAAAAAGCTAGGGTAGATTATTATAGATTGAAAACTCAAGCTAGACAAGCCACTGATCCAGAATTAAAAAAGCAGTATGAAGCAGACGCAGCTAAGATAGAAGCTAAAATAAATAAGCTACCAAGTGAAAGTGATATTAGTATATATAATGAAGTTCAAGTACCAGTACAATCTGTTATTGAGTATATGGGTATGGTTGCACAAAATGCAGGACAAGCTAATTGGCGCAGAGCAGCTATAGATCATTGGCATACTATGTATGGTAAAGGGTTACATAGTAACGTCTCTTGGAGAGATCTAACCCTTTCAAATTATAGAAGTAATTTTAATGAAAAAATTCTTACAGCGAAGCAACAAGCAGATGCATTTAGAATGAGTAAATGGATTCAAAGGCACGTAACAAAGTCAACTTCAGCCGAAAAGATGTATGACAACCTTCTTGCTAATACTGAAAAAAGGTTATCAGAAGCAGCAGAAGATAGTAAAATAGCAAAAGCAGCTTTATATGTTTTTGAAAACGCCCCATTAGCAAAACAAATTAATAGCTCATTAAGAGGTGTAGCTGCTGTTACAAAACTATTATTCTTTGCTCCTGCACAGCTTATTGTACAATCATCACAAGCTATGAGTACTATTGGTGCTGGCCTATTTAATAACCCTGTACAAATAACAAAATCTTTAATGCGTATGCCTCTACTTGCTGGGTTTTCTGTTGCTGATGCAGCTAAAATACGTTTACCAAAAGCTGTAACAAATAGTAGTAACTATAAAGTATATAAAGAACTTGTTGCTTCTGGGTATGCTGCTGACTTAGCAACGACAGACACGTTATTTATGTTAAAGCATAAGTACAACCCCCACCCCGGTACTGCTGCTATGAATTTTATAAAAAAAGCTGGTATGATGCCATTCAGAGGAGGGGAAGCTATTAACAGAGTAATGGCTTATGTATCAGTAAGGGATCAATTTGCTAATACAATTAGAGCCGGTAGAAAACAGATATTAGACTTTGACGGTAAAGCTCTAAAAGAATCTGATATAGGCTCTTATCAATTCAGAGAAGCTGTCAAAGAAAAAGCTAAAGTACTTGCTTTAGATATGAGTAAAGCTGGCGAACTACAATCAATGTCTGGATTTGGATCTGTACTATTTCAATTTAAGCAAGTTATGCCAAAGCAAGCATCACTATTTACTAGTGGCAGACTAAGTAAAATGGAAAAGCTAGGGGCTTTAGGTTTAATGACAGGTGTGTGGGGGCCAACAGCAGTTTTACTTGCCCCTGATGTTCTAAAGTTTGGTGATTGGGCAAACTACGAACTTTTTGGAGATGCTGACCCTAATAAAAGATTTGTTGCTACAGATAAAGCAAGGGCATTTGCAGATTGGTTTGCAGAAGATGGTTTTGCAGGTATGAGTGAAGAGACTACTAAAAACTTACTAAACTACGGAGCGTTAGCTGCTGCTACAGATAATGAAATAATGCTATCTAACCGTGTTGCTTTAGGGCTATTTATATCTGATACGTTTGACGTAAATCATTGGACAGATAGTGTAGTATCTGTTGCTATTTTAAAAGATATGTATGAAGCTGCTAGAAAATTAGGTATAGCTGAAGTAGATATAGCTACTGGTGCAACTATTGGTGGTAAAACTTTTGGAGTAAAGGGTGCTGCAATAGGAGCTACGGCAGGGGCTATACTAAATCCTTTTTCTTTCTTTGACATATTAAGTAGAGTACAAAGTGGACAAGATTTTAAAACAGCAATAGCACCAGAGTTTGACCCTGAGAGTGCTATAGGTAAACTATTAGATGGAGATATGGAATTAGGTAAATTTTCTTATGATGCAATGAGAGCAGTAGGAGGAGTTCTTCCAATTGCAGGGGGTATATCTAGGAGGCTAGATGCTAACAACCAGCATATAGTAAACCCAACTGCACATGCTCTAGATCCTTGGGGAGAAAGGTATTATATGACAAGAAATTTTACCCCTACAGGTGTAAAACAAACACCCCTAGGAGATCTACTATCTAGCTTTGGTATTACTCCCGGTAAAGTAGTTGAAGCACAAAACAAAGAGTCGTTAAAAAGATTGTATAAAGATGCTTTAACCGATTATAACAGAAATATTACTAGGAGATTAAAAGAAGCATCTGGAGATGATGATATTATAATAAAGATTACTAATGAGTATATAGTTAGAATGGATGCTTTTAAACAATTAATGCTTGACAAAGGTATGGATGTCTCTGTTGCTGCTGATATAAGCAAATCTATAGGCACAAAAACTAAAAATACGATATTACAAGCTGTACAAGGAGGAGGCAAAAACTAATGGGCGATAGACCAACAATTACAACACTCCCTGCTGGTGGTCGCTACAACGTAGCCACCTTAAATTCTAACTTCTCAACTATAAGAAATAAGTTTGATGAGTTAATAGGAAGAAACGGTACTGGGGGATCGAATAACTCTGCCTCTGGTAACATTGATTTAAATGGTAATAGCTTACTTAACGTAGGGGATGTTCTAAATACATCTGGAGCAGGGTTTGTAAGCAGCGTTGACTATGCTGAAGAGTGGGCTAATAAGGCAGAAGACAGCTTAGTATCTGCTGCTGCTGGTGGGGATCAATCAGATGATTACTCATCTAAACACTTCTCTATAAAAGCTACTGCTCAAGTTACATTAGCTGCTGCCCAAGTCACACTAGCTACTGCACAAGTAGCACTAGCAGCCGGGCATGTAACTACAGCAACAAATGAAGCATCTGCTACAGCCCCTAAGTACACATTCTCAACTACTACAAGTATGGCTGATCCGGGTACTGGAATACTACGTTATAATCACGGTACTGTAGCTTCTGTTACAGCAATAGCTATAGATGATACTACAGCCGATACAGGTAATCCAGATATTGCAGCATGGATAACTTCATGGGATGATAGTACTAGCACCATAAAAGGACAGATAAGGTTAGTAGAACCCGGAACTCCGGCTAATTATGCAGTATTTAATGTC
>TARA_R110002051_G_scaffold37159_6_pt1 | contig 11415 bp, 9 predicted proteins | sample TARA_R110002051 | Tara Oceans TARA_R110002051 (sample SAMEA4397023) | marine metagenome | biome: Polar Biome; feature: [MES] marine water layer (ENVO:01000295) within the mesopelagic zone...; material: water (ENVO:00002006), including particulate matter (ENVO:01000060) such as......
CGTGGTTCGACGCGGTTGTCCGAGGCGATCCGCTGCCAAACGATTTGGTCGCGAACGACAGGGTCATCCCAAGTCCAACCATCGTTCCGGACGAAGAGATGATCCGAGCGATGGCTCGGGAAGTTTACGACAGGGGGATTCGTAGTTGGAGAACCCGGACGGTGTCGGCCACAGGCACAGGCCGGGAGCATCTTGAGGACGAATATGAGCTTCTTGCGATGGACGGCGAGATTGTCCTGGAGGAGGAGGTTTCGTGGGCCGTCGACCGAGCTGAGCGAAGGCACAACCTGCGCATCCCAGAAGGAAGCCCTGACCGTGCGCTGGTTCGTGCGGCGTTCCGGACAGCCCTAATCGATCAGGCTGGGGGCATTAATGGGATGGTGCGAAAGGGCGATTTCTTCCCGTCGCCGACTAGTGAGCTCGTTAGCAAAGCCCCGTCGGCTGTCAGCTCCCGACGCAGGTGGACCGTCCGACATGTGCAGGAACATTTGATCCAGAGCACTTCCTTGGAGACTTCTTGGAAGAAGAAGATCGGCGATGCCGTCGCAGCTTGGGACAACCTAGGTTTTGGAGAACTTCCGGTCACCGAGGTGACCCAGAAGCAAATCGTCGACTACATCCGGCTCCTTCGCAAAGTGCCATCGAACGCAGCGAAGCGTTTTCCTGGTATCGGGCAGATGGGGGCGATTGAGAGGAACGGTTTTAGGGCAGACCCATATCCAACGCTTTCAGAGAAGACGATCTTCGATGGGTATGTGGCTGGGCTGAAACGGTGCATCAGCCACGCGCTAGATGAAGGGCTGATCAGCACTGACCCAGTGACCCGCTTGCCGACAAAACTCACTAAGAGCGTTTCCGCACGGGACCGCATCTTCCAGAAAGAGGAGCTGAGCGCCCTCTTCAAACATCCGATTTTCGTTGGATGTGCTGGTGCTGACAGGCCCAACAGCCCGGGCGACGTTTTCCTGAATGATCACTACTACTGGGCGCCGCTCCTCGGGCTATTCACCGGCGCGAGAGCGTCAGAGATTGCACAGCTCACCGTCGATCGGTCTCTCTGTGGGGCGCAGATTCCACACATCCACATTGCGCCACTTCCGGGAGGGCGTCTCAAGTCGCCGAATGCGGACCGACTTCTCCCATTGCATCAGGCGCTGCTGGACCTCGGTTTCGCGACGTTCGTCCAAGCGCAACGCGCGGCTGGACACGTCCGGCTCTTCCCAGATTGGGCCGCGTCGAAGAACCCCGCGCAGCAGTATTCTAGCGCACGCGTAATCCGGAACTTCAACGAAGAGATCGTGCCCTCCGTCGTGAAGCGGGGGATGCCGCCCACCTTTCATACACTACGGGCAAACTTCAAAACTGAACTCGCGACAGCGGGGGTTTCCCGCCAGTTCCAGAATGCAATGTTGGGGCACGGACAGTCCGATGAGGACCCGAGCTATCTCGCGACTTTCGATCTCATCTCGCTTCGAAGGGAAATAGAAAAGGCGACTTTCGAAGGTATCATCGTCTCCCACCTCTACCCGTCGGCACGGAGGGGGTCGAAGTCCTAGATATTACGTCGACCTTTAGGATCGGGTTGGCTCCAATAGTCTGGTCCTTTTCCTCCATGCCTTATAGTTTGGCCCGATGTTCAAACTATAAGACTTTTCGGAACTCAGCGGGCAGCACAACAGGACCTAATGAAACCTGTAAGGTTTTGGCTGGAGCTGGAAGGTAAGCCTTATGGTCTTCAGAGCCCTCCTGCCCGAAAGCGTCGTCGTGGCCTAGCCTTCGACGGAAACGCAGACAGGGAATGCGAGGGTCACACTTTACAAAACCTACACGGCAATCACCTCTTCCCTCGCTTCTGAAGGTCTCTCCTCTTGGCGCTGGCTCGCTGTCGAGATTGTCGCTTTCGGGTCGAGCCCAATGACACGGTGGGCGTAAGGGGCGAAGGGCGCGATTTCCTACCTGTTTGCCCCCCCCTCGCGGAGCGCGGACAGTCTTGGTGGTCCGGAGAAGCAGGGAAGCTCGTAGGCCGCCGAAAGAGCAGAGAGCGTCCTTGACTGTGGGAACTGACTTAACTGCTCCCTAGCGGGCTCTCTCGGGCCGTGGCGGGCATACTACTGCTCATCGCGCTCTACTCCTTGAAATAGGCGAACTCGATGGTAAAGCCGGGCTTATGAAAGCAGCACCTCCGACGCCCCCGTGCGCTCTGATCGACGATGCCGCCGATGATGCGTTTACGCGGTGGTTTGTCGAGCAGATCGGGCTACGTCCCACCCCGGAGATGCGACGGAAGTTTTACGCTCCGGTGATGCGGTTGGTGATGTGGTCCGAGGCGGACCATGACCGATGGCTGGGCGACGAACTCATCAAGTCCAACCCCGATCAAGGTGTCGAACCGTTCGACGCTGACGTTGAGGTTGCGGCGGCAAAATCCGCGGGTGTCGATATCTCCGACAACCCCGACCTGGCCTACTTGCGGCGAGTTACGGAGGAGGCGCGGACGCGACGTGCCGATGTCCGCCCGCCAAGGCATGACCCCCGGAAGGCATTGCGTGCGATCGCCAAGGACCTTGAAGCACGCCTTCGTCGCGAACGCAGACGGGCGGAAGTGGCGTTCCGGGGACGTAAATCTGTGTCCAGAAAATCACGGGAAAAGTGGCGACGTGATGAGAAGAGAGACGCAAAGATTATCTCGGAGATACAAGGGTTTTTCGAGGTTGAGGTCGGTGTCCGAATGGCCTCTTCAGAGGCTGCGTTAGTCCGTTCGAAAAAGTCCTTAGAGGGACCGGGAGCTGGCGAAACAGCGATCGTGTTTCCCCACTGGGAGAAGTCATCCGAGGTCATTCGGTCATTTGGCATGGCAGCGGGAGCAGGGGCGTTAGGTGCTCGCGATTTCACGATCCATATGAATGACGCGGTTCTCGACTACGCTTCTGGGGCCGATGGTCAGAGCTTTGCAAAACGGATGCTGCGACGGATCACCGATGCGCTCGGCTCCAAGTTTGGGGCTGTCGGAGTGAGTCCGCCCGGCGTCATGTTTTTCGTCGAGCAAGGCAAGGGAGAACGTCCCCACCTACATGGGGTCGTTATGATCCCGAGCTATCCTGAAGCCCTAAATATTGTTCGCGACGCCCTGAAACAGGCTGCCGGCTCTCCTTGGAAGAAGACAGCTACCGTGGACACGCAGGTCGATATTGGCGGGCTGCCGGAGCCGGTGGGCTGGGTGGACTATATTACCAAGTTCAAAGAGGTCACGAAGGCCCACCTCGGGTCGAACACATTCGCTGCTTCGCAATCGATGCGAGCGATTGGCCGCGAATGGTATGCGAAGGGGCGGCGGGAAGGGAGGCTCCTTCTTCCCCGGAAAGCTGTTGCTATTATTAAATAGAACGCACGCCGCTCGCCCTAGGAACCGCGGGCTGCCTCCGCCGCGATATGTCCCGCGAAGGAGGTCACAAAGGTCTTCAGGCTCGTCATCTCCGACAGATCGGCAAAGGCACCGTCTTGGGCGGCTGTGCGAGGCGACGCGATCACAGACGCGGTGGTGTAGAGCTGTTCTTGGATGAGCCTCTGACAAAGGACGTCATATCGCTTCAGATATGATGCGCCTTGAAACTCTGGAAAGATCGGGAAGTGAGGCGAGCGATCATTCACCGGCCTGCGGGATTCGGGAGCGTCCTCCACCATCATCAGCCAACCGACGAAGGGGCGAGAATGTTTGCCGAAGGCTCCCTCACGGTAGGCCGTCCAGAGGTCGTGTGCGGTGCCGATCGCCTCTTCAGTCCGGTTGTTATAGTTGTTTCCAAAGGAAGGGCCGACTTGGCTTTTCAGTTCGACAGCCGCGATGAGGCGACCGTCGACCATGACAAGCAGGTCCCACAGCTTCGTAGGGCGGAAGAACCCGGGAAGGGTCAGCAACGCCCGGGTCTGATGAATCTGCGCGTGCTCCAGGCCGTTGGCACGGACGAGGTCCATCACCAATGCGGTGAACCCGTCCATATTCTTGCCGCCCGTCACACCAGCTCTCTCGCCCTGATCGACGACGCCAGCCTCGATCTGCTTTTGGCGCGCCTTCTCACGGTTGCCCCAGAAGGCCATCACAGCCTCGTGGGTCTTCCGCTCGTAATCCACAAGGTCAAGGCCCACGTTAGTCTCCCGTCAGCACAAGTTGCTCAGCGACTGATAGCCCGTAAAGCTCGGCGGTGGCAGCGTTGCAGGCATTCAGATCGGCGCTCTCTGCGGCATTCGCGAGGCGACTGCGAAGTTCGTCAGACACGTCCTCCCAAGCGGGCAGCCTGATCCTGCGGAGATATTGGGCTTGGAACCTGAGGAAGCCGCCTCGCATCTTCGTTGAATATGTGGCGACGAACATTCGGGCGATGCCCGAAAGCAGGACGGCCTGAAGAGCCTTCAAGTCCCACGTTTCCGAGGTGATGTAGTAGAGATTGTGATGAGGATAGAGGCCCTCATCCTCGAAGACGATGTGAGCTTCTCCCTTAATGTCCGGGATCAGGAGTTTCGGACGGCGAGCCAAAGCGGGGTAGATGCGATCGATAGTTCGATACCAGTTCGCCGGAGCTTTTTGGGCGACATGGCGGCGCGATATCACGAGCTTCCGCTCTTCCAGATACCGTCGCAGGCGAGGGTAATCTGCGAGATCAACGAGGCCGCCGTCGTCCTTAAATGGGTTCACTACCCCCAGGCCCTGCCAAGCCACTGAGCCATTTCGAATGTCTCTTGTCATCACAAGAGGCAACTTGCGATCCGGCTCGACATCAAGGTTTGCGAATGGCGCGATGAACGCTTTATCCGCTCCGGTAGCCACGCCGATCCGAACCGTGCAGCCTGCGTTCTCCAACGTCGGGAACGCCGCTTCGAGACGGCGAAGAAGCGCGACGCTATCCGATCCATCGAAAATCCATGGATCGTCGCCAGAGGGCACCCTCGCAATCTCCCTGACGTCGATCGTATCAGTGTCGTGCAAAAGCTCCCGTGCGAGACGTGACAGGGCTTGAGCCGAGATTTCAGGCGTTCGCCCGATGCGTGTTGGACCGCCGGGTTCCCTGCTAATGATCGTGATGGCTGGATACGCCACAACCTCTGAATGGAATGCGGAGGAGCCGGTCATATCCACATAGGTTCGGAGTCGAAAGTTCTCAGCGACCATGCGCCGAAGCGGCCCTCCGTATCGGTTTTTCATCCACCTGTCGGCGCAGATGAAGCCAAGGCGTCCACCATCGGTAAGGAGGTCGAGGGACCGTTCGATGAAGGGGATGTAGAGGTCGGCCCGATCGTAGATCGTTCGATATCTGGCGCGGTATTCCTCCATGAGAGCGTCCGCTATGAGCTCCTGCCTCACGTAGGGAGGATTACCGACAACGACGTCGAACTGCCCATCAAAGGAAGCGAGCAGGTAGTCACCGTGGATGAGCCAGGAACTGGCGACGTCTCTCGCATCGCGCTCGCTAAGACCCGCTTGGGTCAACCTCTCAATCACTCGGAAACGGGTGAGATCAAAGGTCTCTCGATGAACCTCGACTGCGCGGATGGCATGACGAAGTGATGAGAGACCGTCCTCTGTCTGCCAAACAGAGAGCAGCCGTTCGATCGCCGGGAATAGAAAGTCGCCGCCTCCGAACGACGGCTCCATGAGCCGCAGCTTCTGGAGTGGTCTGTTTGCCGTGTAGCCTGAGAGGTCCAGGATAAAGTCCACCACCTCCCGGCGCGTATAAATGGCACCCCGTGCTTCCGCTCCTGCCTCAGACAAGCGGTCCACCGCATCGGCGACCGCGCACATACCCGGAAGGGCGGGGGATTTCAGGCTCAATGAGGCTTCACGGAAAGTCATGGTCCACTGTGGCGCGCGAGGCCGATTCACCCAAGCGAGATTTATCTCGAATGGCGTCGACAGGTGAGGAGAATCGCGCTCGTGGTCCGGCGCATCGACCAGTCGCTATGGGCCAAGTCAGCCCTTTCCTAAACAGGTGTGTGGCGGATATTGCTGCCCGGTAACGGACTTCAGTCCGGGTCGACATTCTTCGAAGATGCACGACGTTCAACTAGCCGGGGCAGGGTAACTTGATGGCGGAATATCCAGAGTGGCACCCGGAAGAGGCACCCGACTACGATTCCAATTTGTCGGCGTCAGGAGCGCAGGTCCTTACACGGCTTCGCAGCGATGCCGGGTTTTGCGCATCGGTCCTCACCGATCCCCGGGAACTCCATAGGACCCTATATGCTCACTTCGCTCCTGCGGCTTATCCCGAATACGCGGGGACCTATCGCGGCACTCCGAACTCACCGCTAGAGAGCCGCTATTCCGGCTGCCAAAGTTTGTTGGACGGCCAGCCGCAGCTGCGGTTTCTGTCGCCGGAGCAAGTGCCTTCGGCGATGGAGAACATTCTTCCCGCCATCGCAGCGATGCGGGCCAATGCGGAGACCCCTTGGGATCGGCTCTGGGCGCTCACAAATCTCTTCGTCCAGTTCGGCAAGGTTCATCCATTCCTTGACGGCAACGGACACGTTCAGCGCGTTCTCTTCGCCGCTGGCGCACTTGAGATGGGTGTCCCTCTCTCAAATCGCTTCGCAATCCATCCACGTTCCTACGATTTTCTGCTGGCTCATTCCTTGGAGTGTTTCACTCGAAGCGGCGACGGCCAGTGGGCGATGGCCGTGGCGGAATATCTCGCTCAATGGCTCGACGGCCCGTTCGACGCTCCGGGCTCGGGGCTGCCACCTGAATAGCAAGCGCCCCCTTCTTACGATCGGCGTCCAGCTAGAAGGCGGCTCGTATCGAAATCGAACGTTAACGAGCCACCCGTTCCTGCTGTATCGAAAAATAGCTTGAATGCCGTTTCGATACGCCCTAAATATCGATGCACATTTTCGATACAGGGTGAGAGATATGGCGCGCGTTTTTGCATACTGCCGGGTCAGCACGGACGGCCAATCGCCAGAAAACCAAGTCCGAGAAATCGAGGGCGCAGGCTTTACAGTGGAGGTGAACAGGGTTGTCCGTGAGACGATTTCTGGATCGATCCCGGCAATCAAACGTCCGTTGTTTGCGAAGTTGGAAGATCGGCTCGAAGCAGGCGATGTGCTTCTGGTAACGAAGCTAGATCGGCTGGGTCGGAATGCGATGGACGTCCGCGCGACTGTCGAAAGGCTCGCTCATATCGGCGTGAAAACTCACTGCCTTGCATTGGGCGGCGTGGACCTCACTAGCCCTGCGGGCCGCATGACCATGGGCGTGATAGCCGCAGTGGCTGAGTTTGAACGCGATCTTTTGGTCGAGCGAACCCAGGCGGGCCTCGCTTGTGCCAAAGCAGCGGGGCGGGTCTTAGGTAGGCCGTCAACTTTGTCCGATGGTCAGAAGGCCGAGATACGGGCTGCTCGCCGGGGTGGCGCTTCTTTGGGTGCCCTAGCGAAACGGTTCAATGTAAGCAGGTCCGCCATCCAGCGGATCGAGCGCGCTTCGGCGGCGGTTGCGCCGGTCAGCGACTCGGCCCATTAGATTAACAACATCTTTACCTTTGCAGTTGTCGCGCTGGCCCGAATCAGTGCAGGTATGCCGTGCCTTGAGAGACGTCGGGCTCAAGGGGACCTGGTTAAGGATCGCAAGCAGAGTGTTCGCCAAGGCGACACCTCGCTCGCACCAGATCACTGATTGCCTAATCGGCATGATGAGGTCTCCGAGACCGGCGTCACGACTATACGCCAGGATGTTATTTGCCGTGGCCGGCCTAGCCGGAACATTTCTTTAAAGGCAGCGGGGGGAGACGCGAGGGTTGAACGGCACCCGCCCCCCGCGCGTAAACGACCGGCCCATAAAGCCCCGTAGTTACGCTCACTTCGATGACCCGATGTCGGAAGTTGATCTTGTCGGTTTTTCCCCGACTCCAGCGCAGGTCGCTGCGCACTCCTTCCTGCCGCTCCTCGGCTACGAAAAGAAAACCAGGAAGATCGACTTTTCCGTATTCCCGCCGTTAGTCGAGTCTAAGGGTCGGAAGATTAAGTATGCCGCGCATAAGGACTCAGCGATCTATTCATTTTATTCGCGTGAACTTTCGCGTGTATATGAGACCTATCTCGTCAGCAATCGGCTCGACCGTTGTGTTTTAGCTTACAGAAGCGGCATAGGTTATAATGTGCCGTTTGCTAAATCTCTCTTTGACGAGATAAGGCGCCACGCCGGATGCACAGTCGTCTGCCTTGATCTTTCGAAGTTTTTTGACAGGCTTGCGCACGATAAACTCAAGACATCTCTGCAGACCGTCCTCAATGTGGATCGTCTCGCACCTGATTGGCATCGAATCTTCGAACGCCATACCCGGTTCGAATACGTGGACGTGGATGAGCTAGAGGCCAGCATCGGGAAGAACACCCGCCGCCGGATATGTTCAATAGACACCTTCCGCCGGGCTGTTAGGCCATTAGTTCGCAAGAACCCCGAGAACATCGGTATTCCGCAAGGAACTCCGCTCTCTGGTCTTCTTGCCAATGTCTATATGATTGGGTTCGACGCGGTGGTGCAACAGCATCTGGGCCAGTTGGGCGGTTCTTACCGACGTTATAGTGACGACATTGCGTTGCTCGTTCCCGCAGATGTCGATGTGTCGGAGCTTTTGGAGTTTATGGCCCGACAAGCTGTGCTCGCGGGGGCCAAGCTGAACGAACAGAAGACGTGCGTGAGCCGCTTCACTCGCGACGATGCGGGACTGCTCCGCTGCGAGGGTGATCTTCTTCAGTATCTCGGGTTCACCTTCAACGGTAAGTCCATCCTAATCCGGGCCGAGAGCATGAAGGCATTCTACGCTAGGATGAAGACCAACATCCGTCGATATGTGCGATCTGCAGCGAAGAATGGCTTGCCACTTGCTCAGCTTAGAAAGCGAGTCCTCGTGGGTAGATTCACCCATTGGGGGGATAGTCGCAACTTTGTTCAGTATGCTTATCGAGCGGCAAGCGAGTTTGGCGCGCCGGAGGTTAAGCGCCAACTCAGGAACCATGTGGACATTTTCGACCGCTATTGGATCGCTATGCTCCGAAAATACGGGCCAAACCAAGTTGCTCCATCGGAGGCGGGCGAGGACACCGATGGTTAGGATAAAATGGTAGGTATGACCGAAGTGATCCAAGGCATCGTGGTTGCGGTGGTGGCTGCGTCGCTCACCGCGATTGGGTTTCTATCCAGGCGTTGGCTAACAGGGGCTCGCCGCCATGAACGAGCAGGGCTCTATTCAACCCTCGCTGACCTCTCCGGCAAGATGAAGCAAGCTGGCGTCTCGCTTGATGATCTCGACGCAATCGAGGCTCAACTCCGGGCGAAGGTGCGGCATGCTGACGTTGCTGCTTCAGCTGCGCAGGCTCCAGATAGATATTGGACTCAGATCGAGATGAACGGTCGGGCCTTCGCTGCTTTTCAGGTCGCCGAGGCGAAGATGGAGGTCGAACTGGTTGCCCTGTCTGGACGTCTGGATGACGAAGAGCAGCATAAGCTCGACTTGGCCCAGGCTGCGTGGCGAGAGTATCGTGACCTGCATTCGAGCTTTGTCGCTGGCGAGTATGAGGGCGGCTCTATTCTCCCTCTAATCCAAGCTTCAGAATCGACGATTCTGACCAATGAACGAACCGCGCAGTTGGCAGCAATCAACGCCGACAGGCAAAGTCGGTGCGGATAAAAAAGGTGTGCAACATCGTGTGATACATCGATGCGCCACGGGCCTCTAAGGGCCAGATTTTATTGCATTTTGTTGGAAGTGGCGGAGAGGGTGGGATTCGAACCCACGGTACCCTCTCGGGCACGCCGCATTTCGAGTGCGGTACATTCGACCACTCTGCCACCTCTCCGCGAGGTCGATAGTCGCTTGGTCGAGCGAGGGGCCTCTCTAATGGGCGCGGAGCCGGGCCGCAAGCGGCCAGGGCAAGAAAAGCGTCGCGATCAGCGCTGGGCCGGCAGCGGCAGGCCCATCGCCTCGCCACCCTGGCCCTCGGCGCTGGAAACGCGGAACAATTCGGCCGGTCGGCCTCCGGTGCCGGTCGACAGCCGGCCAGTGGCCTCGACGAGGCCTGTGCGTTCGACGCCGCGACGAAAATTCTGCTTGTGCAGGGTCAGGCCGGCGACGGCCTCGGCGGCGGCCTGGAGTTCGGACAGGGTGAAGGCCGGGGGCATCAGGTCGAACAGCACCGGGCGGTATTTCAGCTTGCTGCGCAGGCGGCCGAGGCCGGTGGCGAGGATGCGGCGGTGGTCGGAGACCATGGCCCGCCCCGGGGCCGACGCCGGGACCGCACGCTCCTGGTCGCGGGCGGCTTCGGCCACCAGTCCGGCCTCATAGAGCAGCTCGTAGCGTTCCAGCACCCGACCCTCGTTCCAGCGATGGGCCGGGGTCAGGGCGAACAGACTCTCGCAGCGGGTCAGTCGACGGGCGTCGCGGCCAGCCCAGGCGCGCAGGCCGGTGATCAGGCTATCGGAGGCGGCGGGACAGTCCTGGCGACGATCCTCCCAGGGAAAGACGTCCAGAACGGGCGTCCAGCGGGCGTCGGCGGCGGGGGCGGCGGCGGAATCGGCCGTCAGGGCCAGGTAGCCGATCGAAACTTCGCGACGGCGGTCGGGGCCCGGCGTGGCGCGGGGCGAGTCCCGGCCAGCGTCACCAAATGTATAGAGCTGTTCGACAAAGCCCAGATGGAAGCCGGTCTGGGCGGTGACGAAGGCCCGCAGTGCCAGTTCGAAGGTCCGGTCACGGGCAGGGTCGAACGGGCCGAACGGCAGGGCTGCGGCCCCGTCATCGCCTTCGGTGGTCAGGACGCAGGCCCGACGGTCGCGCAGCGCGATGACGACGGCGGAAAGGCTGATTCGTACGCCCTGTTCGCCGGTCGGCATACGCCTACTCCGTATGCCAGGCGTCGGGGGCCGGCAGGATGCCGACCGCCTCGGCCAGGACGCGGTAGCGCTCGAGATAACGGGCCTGGGCCACAGCGGCGGGCAGGGGGTCGATGATCAGTTCGTAGCCGGCGGGCGGCGTGCCGAACAGGCGCAGGGACTCCGCCCGTTCGAAGCCGGCCAACTGGGTCGCCTCGAAGAAGGCGCAGGCACGGTCGGCCTTCTTGATAAGGGTCTTGATGGCCACGGGACTTTTCGGCGGCAGGCCGAAGCGGACGTGGATGGCGCTCTCCAGCCGGGCCTCGAAGGCCTTGTAGTTGACGCCGAGGGCGGATTTAAACGGCGAGATCATGTCGCCGATCACATATTCCGAGGCATCGTGCAGCAGGGCGGCCAGCCGCCATTTCGGCTCGAGCCCCGGCTTGATATGGGCGGCGATCTCCTCGACGACGCAGGAATGCTGGGCCACGGAGAAGGCGTTCTCGCCGATGGTCTGGCCGTTCCAGCGCGCCACCCGGGCCAGGCCGTGGGCGATGTCCTCG
>TARA_R110002051_G_scaffold168606_2_pt1 | contig 11411 bp, 8 predicted proteins | sample TARA_R110002051 | Tara Oceans TARA_R110002051 (sample SAMEA4397023) | marine metagenome | biome: Polar Biome; feature: [MES] marine water layer (ENVO:01000295) within the mesopelagic zone...; material: water (ENVO:00002006), including particulate matter (ENVO:01000060) such as......
CCATGGTAAATTTATCATTACCCTTTTTGGGGCTGTGGCACAATTAGAACGTGATATTATTATTGAGCGTACAACTGCCGGTCTAAAGAGTGCAAGAAGAAGAGGTATACAATTAGGTCGTAAAAAGGGGCTTGGAAAAGAAGCTAAGCAGAAAGCGATGTTGGCAGCTTCATATTATCAAGAGAATAAATTGCCTATTGTTGACATAATGAAATTGGTAGGGATCAGATCTAAACCTACGTTATATAAATATTTGGCTATTCAAGGAAGAAGAAATTGTAAAGAATGTGGTGTTGTGTTTTGGGATCAAGAGCAGGATTTGGAGGAAGCATATTGTAAAAAACATCATAAGAAAGCTTAGACATTTTAATTCTTTAAATTTTAATAAACCTATTTTTGAGTTAAGTAATTTTTAGATGAACGCAGTAGAAATAGAAGAAGCAGTATCGGAACTTGCTGGTCAACCATTTGACAGGGAAGAATTCCCCTATGCTTTTTTGGAAGCTTTCGGTAATAAAGCTACAACCATAAATCGGCTACGTGATGGCAATTCCAATAAATCTGCAATTGACGGTGGCGTTCTTCAACGAAACAATATTCATATTGCTACTTGTGATGAGGGCAAGGTTTTGGAAACCTTAACGAAATTAAGGGGAAGCTCGGCAACTAAAAAAGCAAAGGCAAAATTCATTCTTGCGACCGATGGCAAAGATTTTCAGTCTGAAAATACCAATAGTGGTGAGACCATAGTATCGGAGTACAAAGATTTTCATGAGCATTTTGGGTTTTTCCTTGAATTGGCAGGTATAAGTACCGTAAAAGAAATCAGGGAAAGTGCTTTTGATATTAAAGCGACCGGTCGTTTAAATCGGCTCTATATAGAATTATTGCGTTCCAATCCAGACTGGGCGACAGCGGAGCGTAGGCATGATATGAACCATTTTCTAGCCAGGCTAATATTTTGCTTTTTCGCAGAGGATACAAATATTTTTAGTGGTGATAATCTTTTCACGGGTACGGTACAGCAAATGAGTGCCTCCGATGCTTCTGATACGCACGAAATTATAGCCGAAATTTTTCGTGCAATGGATACCAAGGTTTCCGATCGGAAAACTAAAGAAATACGTAACTGGGCAATGAAATTCCCTTATGTCAATGGGCAACTATTCTCAGGCTCTATTGACTGTCCCCAGTTTACTAAAATTGCCCGTACGTACTTGTTACATGTAGGTAATTTGGATTGGAAAAAAATCAACCCAGATATTTTCGGGTCAATGATACAGGCTGTGGCCGATGATGATGAACGCGGAGCGCTTGGTATGCATTATACATCGGTGCCGAATATCCTGAAAGTATTGAATCCCCTATTTCTTGATGCTTTAAGAGCTCAATTGGAAGAAGCCGGTGATAATTCAAGGAAGCTGCTTAATTTACGAAAACGCATGTCGCGAATTCGTGTTTTTGATCCTGCTTGTGGCTCGGGAAATTTCCTTGTAATTGCGTATAAGGAAATACGAAAAATAGAGAATGAGATTAATAGACGGCGTGAGGAACCTAATCTTTCATCCGAAATCCCATTGACTAATTTTAGAGGTATTGAATTACGAGATTTTTCAGCGGAAATTGCAAGATTGGCACTTATAATCGCTGAATTTCAATGTGATGTTTTGTACTTAGGACAACAATTAGCCTTGGCTGAATTCTTGCCTTTAGATGCCCAGAACTGGATTACCAAAGGAAATTCTTTGAGAATTAATTGGCTCTCAGTATGCCCTCCAACAGGTACTGGTGTGAAACTTCACGGCGATGACCTATTTAGCTCTCCCTTAAACCAAGCAGAGATAGATTTTGAAAATGAAGGAGGGGAAACCTATATTTGTGGTAATCCCCCTTATTTAGGCTCTACTTGGCAATCAAAAGAGCAGAAAGCAGATTTAGAGGCTATTTTCAAAAATTATACAAAAACTTGGAAATCTTTGGATTATGTAGCTGGATGGTTTATGAAGGCTGTAGAGTATGGTAAATACACTAATGCTAGTTCTGCTTTTGTTTCAACTAATTCCATTTGCCAAGGTCAACAAGTGCCAATTCTTTGGCCGCTTATTTTTAAAACAGGCCATGAAATTGCTTTTGCTCATACTTCTTTTAAGTGGGCTAATCTTGCAAGCTATAATGCTGGAGTTACTGTTGTTATTGTAGGGATATCAAATAGAACAGAGAAAGATAGGCGTCTGTTTTCTTCTGATGAGCATGGAGGAACTATTGAAAAGAAAGTAAGCAATATAAACCCCTATCTAACTGCCTCTGATAATGTAATCGTAACTAAATCCTCGAAACCAATTTGTAGAATTTCAGAAATGAAATTTGGGAATAAACCGGTGGATGGAGGAAATCTTCTTTTAACCAGAAATGAAATTGATGACCTTCATATTTCAAAAGAACAACAAAAAAAGTTTATTCGACGAATATATGGCTCTGCTGAATATATTCGAGGTACGGAGCGCTATGTTCTTTGGATTGAGGATGTCTATTTAAAAGAAGCTTTGAAAATTAGTTCAATATCTGAACGAATTAATGGAGTAAAAGAAATGCGATTGAAAAGTCGTGATAAAAGCGCAAATAAAATGGCAGAGCGTTCTCATCAAATGCGAGAAATGAATATTGGTAATAATTCCGTTATTATTGTGCCTGCCGTGTCTTCAGAAGGAAGATATTGGTTTCAAATAGGTTTACTTGATAACAATTCTACAATCACTAACAGGAACTTTGGTTTATACGACGCTCCATTATGGAATTTTGCTATTTTATCATCGCGTTTTCATTTGGTTTGGATAGATGCTGTTTGCGGTAAATTAGAGTTAAGATTCAATTATTCTAATACTTTAGGATGGAATACCTTTCCAGTTCCCCATCTAACAGCAAAGAATAAAGAAGATTTAACTCGATGTGCTGAGGAAATTTTAATTGCACGAGAACGTCATTTTCCAGCTACCATTGCAGATTTATATGACCCTGAAAAAATGCCGGAAGATTTAAGGCAAGCTCATGAACGTAATGATGAAGTACTGGAACGTATTTATATTGGCCGTCGTTTTAAAAATGATACGGAGCGCCTTGAAAAACTTTTTGAATTGTATACCCAAATGACTTCGAAAGAAAAAGCTGTATGAAAGAAACTAAAATAATACCATCTGTTACCGTGAACTACAAAAGCACAGGTAACTCCATAAAATCTAATGAGTTGGGTATGCGTGCCATGCAAGAACGTGCTTATGAAAAGAGAGGAGAACAGTATCTTTTGATAAAGTCACCACCGGCATCGGGTAAAAGCCGCGCATTAATGTTCATTGCACTTGATAAACTTAATAATCAAGGCGTCAAACAGGCTATTATAGCCGTGCCAGAGAAGTCTATTGGTTCTAGTTTTGCAAATGAACCGCTTTCAAAATTTGGTTTTTATCATGATTGGTTTGTAGAACCCAAATGGAATCTCTGCAATGCCCCGGGAGAAGATGGTAGTAAGGTCAATTCTGTGAGGTCTTTTCTAGAAAGTGATGATAAGGTTTTAGTCTGTACCCATGCTACGTTTCGTTTTGCTATAGAACGTCTGGGAATAGAAGTTTTTGATGAAAGACTGATAGCAATAGATGAATTTCATCATGTTAGTGCCGATGAGAATAACGTTCTTGGAACGCAACTTAAGCAACTGGTAGAACGTGATAAAATAAATATTGTGGCTATGACCGGTTCTTATTTTAGAGGGGATGCAAACCCAGTTTTAATGCCAGATGATGAAGCTAAATTTGATACCGTCACGTATACCTATTATGAACAGCTTAATGGTTATGAACATTTAAAGACATTAAATATTGGGTATTATTTCTATAGTGGTGCCTATGCAGATGAGATTCTAGATGTTTTGAACCCTAATGAAAAGACCATTATTCATATTCCCAATGTGAATTCTCGTGAGAGCATGGGCGATAAAATAAAGGAGGTTGAACATATCATCCATGAACTGGGAGAATGGCAAGGCATAGATTCAAAAACTGGTTTTCATTTGGTGAAAACCAAGGATGGTAACATCTTAAAAATTGCCGATTTAGTTGACGATGACGCAACAAAGCGAAATAGAGTTTCTGCAGCATTGAAGATGCCAGAAGCAAAAAAAAATAGAGACCATGTGGATATTATTATTGCACTAGGCATGGCCAAAGAAGGTTTTGACTGGATTTGGTGTGAACATGCGCTAACAATCGGTTACCGTTCCAGTCTAACTGAAATCGTTCAAATTATAGGACGTGCCACTCGTGACGCACCTAACAAAATTCAATCAAGGTTTACAAACCTGATTGCAGAACCAGATGCATCTGAGGATGCTGTAACAGATGCCGTTAACGATACGCTAAAAGCTATTTCCGCTAGTTTATTGATGGAACAAGTGCTTGCGCCAAGATTTAATTTTACCCCTAAGAATCCGCAAAGCGAACCGGTAAAAGGTTATGATTACGGTGAAGAAGGTTATAATACCGATAAGGAGAATGTCGGTTTTAACGAAGAAACAGGACAATTTCAAATTGAGATTAAAGGACTTACTGAACCAAAAAGTAAAGATGCACAGCGTATTTGCAAGGAAGATTTAAATGAAGTAATTGCTGCCTTTGTTCAAGATAAGCAAACCATAGAAAGGGGCATGTTTGACGAAGAGTTAGTGCCTGAGGAATTGACCCAGATTAGAATGGGGAAAATTATAAAAGATAAATACCCTGATTTGGATGAGGGAGATATTGAATCGGTAAGGCAGCACGCCATTGCCGCTCTTAATATAACCCAAAAAGCAAAGGAAATTGTCAATGGAGAAAGTGGGATTGGCGAAAAAGCGAATACCGCCTTAATCGATGGTGTACGTAAGTTCGCAATGGATGTTCGCGAACTGGATGTGGATTGGATTGATAGTATTAATCCTTTTAGTGAAGCGTATTCGATTCTCGCTAAGTCAATGAACGAAAGTAGTCTGAAAGCAATGGCGGAAGTCATATCGGCCAGAAAACAGAATATATCCTTAGACGAAGCTAGAGACCTAGCGAAACGAGCATTGAAATTTAAGAAAGAGCGGGGAAGATTGCCAGATATAAAATCTGCAGATCCTTGGGAGCAAAGAATGGCACAAGGCATAGCTGTACTCGCCCGATTAAAATCTGAAAGTAATGGCTGAAAATAAAAAATTTACGGATGAGGATGATGCGCTTTTAGCTGAACTAGGTATAGAGGTTGAAGTTAAAAAGGTTCAGCAATATAATACGAAAGAACAGCGTATTATCGGAGGTTTTGAGGAGATTTTAAATTTTGTAGAGGAGCATGGCAGGATGCCCGAGCATGGAGAGAACAATGATATTTTTGAAAGACTCTATGCCGTTAGGCTAGACAAAATAAGAAGTTCGGACGAGTGCGTTGAATTACTGAAAATTTTTGACACTAAAAACTTATTAAAGCAAGGGGAGAAAATAGAGGATATTTCAAATGATATTGATGACGAAGAATTACTAAAACAACTTGGTGTAGATATAGATGCAGATGAGTCTATTACAAAATTAAAACATGTAAAAACCCGTGCTGAAAAAAAAGCAGCCGAAGAGATTGCTAATAGAACACGATGTGAGGATTTTGAAAAATTCAAGCATCTATTTGAACAAATAAAAAAGGAAATTGATTTAGGGTTAAGGGAAACTGTTCGGTTTCGCAAGGATGCTGGATTTACCAAAACAACATTGAAGCAAGCCCAATTTTTGATCGTGGGAGGCCAAATTGCGCTAATAGCAGAAATAGGAGAATCATTTAAAGCGCCAAATGGAGAAGAGGATTCGCGTCTAAGAGTAATATATTCAAATGGCACCGAGAGTAATATTTTATTGAGGTCATTGATTAGAGCTATGTATAAAGATGAAACAAGTAGATTTATAACTGATTCTGGTTTAGGACCGCTCTTTTCTGGAGAAGTAAATGAAGATGATCAGGAAAGCGGAACTATTTATGTATTACGCAGCCTATCCAATCATCCAATGGTTCAAGAAAATAAGGATATTGTCCATAAAATTGGTGTAACAGGGGGAGATGTTAAGAAACGAACATACAATGCGAAAAATGACCCTACGTTTCTAATGGCAGATGTAGAGATTGTAGCAACTTATAAATTAGCTAATATTAATCGGGTCAAACTTGAAAAGGTCGTTCACAAATTTTTCAATACCGCAAAGTTAACTATTGAAATTAAGGACCGTTTTGGAAAGCCTGTAAAACCAGATGAATGGTTTTTAGTGCCAATCTTCATTATTGACGAAATGGTAGAAAAAATTAAAGATGGTAGTGTTAGTGATTATTTTTATGATATTGCTTCTGCCTCTATAAAAAGGATTTAGAGTTTAATAAATTTGTAATTTTGAATTATAATCTAAGCAATGAATTTCGAGAATAAACCAAAAATAGGTTCGGGTATATATACCGCTAGTGAGATAGCAAGTATCTTACGTGTTCCATATAGAAAAGTTTATACTTGGATGAACAAATATTGGGACGGTAAAATCGGAAAGGAATTTGGTTCAAAATATTCATGGGATATAAATGGTACACGCGCGGTTAGCTTCCATACTTTTATTGAATTTTATGTAATGATGCGTTTCTCTGAGGCGGGAGTTAAACCTAAACAGGTATTAGCGGCACATACCGAATTAAGTAAAATGTATTCGACAGCTTTTCCATTTGCAAGGAAAGAAGTCCTAAAGGGTATAAGGTCTGATGGGAAGCATATTTTTTTAAAGACAATTAAAGGTACAATTGAGCTCGACGGCACAAAACAGTTAAATTTAGATTTAATAGATATGTTCTTTATTAATCTAGAATTTGATAAAGACAATCTTGCCTCCAGATTTTGGCCAATAGGTAAAGAAAAATCAATTCTTGTAGACCCAAATAGACGTTTTGGACATCCAGTAATAGATGGGAAGAATATTTTTCCAGAAATAATATATAATCACCATAAAGCAGGAGACCCTATAGCTTATATAGCTCATGTATATCAAATTTCAGAAGAAGAGGTTAATCATGCATTAGAATATTGTAAAGCGGCATGATTATTTATTTTGATGAAAATATGCCCAAACATCTTGCCCATGGTTTCAATACCATTCAATCACCTGAGGGGTTAAAATCTGGACACAATATTACTGTAAAATTTCTGCCAGAAGTTTTTAATTATGGGGCTGATGATAAAGATTGGATTCCAAAAGTAGGAAAAGAACGTAGTTGTGTAATTACCCAAGATATAAATATTTCAAGAAGAAAGGACGAACTGGAATTATTTCAAAAAAACGGAGTAGGCATGTTCTTTCTAAAAGGTCCATCTAAAAAACAAGGTCTAAGTGTTTGGCAAATGGTTCAAGCACTTGCTAAAAATTGGGATGCTATTTGCGAAATAGCATCAGAAGAAAAAAGGCCTTTTGGATATATTTTCTATCTAAATGGTAAAATGAAGAGGATTTAGTTTTAAAAGTTCAAATTATTGTTCGACTTGTCCATTTGAAAATTAGCGTTTCGCTAAACTTTCCAATTATTTATCTATAGGAATGGACAGTTAAAAACACCTTTTTTATAGACTTTAAAAGCATTATTTAAATTTTAAAAATGGGTGAGTTTTTTTGGTTCTGGCTTTACGCAATATTGGTTGGTTAATTCAGCAAATCTTAGTACTTAAGCTGCCTTACCTTGAAGATAATGTAACATTTGGAGAATCTTTCCAAAGATGAAAATCTGGACTGTCCAAAAGCAGTAAGAATTTTAGTTTAAATCAGAGGTTTGATATGTTATAAAGTAATGAGAAACTGATTCGGCGATTGAAACCACCTCTTTTTCGTGTATTAATAAAACGATACTTGAAAGTACAAGAATAATGGTAATGGAGACAATCTTTAATAGAAGAAGTTTATCGTATTGACTTTTTAAAGTTTTGTCTTTTAGCTTATCGAGTTCAGATTTGATTTCTTCTAAATCAGGAACATTTTTAATCTTTTCTTCATATCGAACTATTTCCTTTTGAACGGCGTCCAAAGATTCTTTAATATTTTTAAAGAATACCCACCATATTAAAATAAAGAAAAGATAACCTAATGCTAAAAGCCCTAAATTTTTTAATAGCGACGGTTCTTTAAATTCTAACCTACTAGCTAAAAACAGAAAAGCAATTGGTATAGCGAATAGATAGTTAGAAATCTTTCGGATGGTTTCATGAATCTTATCCGACATTTCTTGAAAATATGAAAGGGAGGATGTTTTTATTTTTTCGAATGAAAATCCCTCCAAATAGGAGTCAAAACTATGTAGGTAATTGTCTCTTAAAATATCCCACTCCTTTAGCATCAAAGAAAAATATTTCTCTTTCTTTGAATAGAAATCAATTAAGTCATGTTTAAATAAATTCCTCCTATCATCTTTATGTAGTCCTTCATCAAAACTAGAACAAAAGTTTTCAATTTGGCTTACTCTGGACATTTTTAGATCTTCACTGAAGTAATGTATAGGCAGGATTAAACTTTTACCTATCTTATGAAAGTATAACGTTAATTCGCCCCCTGTTTCGCTGATATAATCAGACTTTTTCTTTAAGAAACCTATAAGATGTAAAATGTTTCTATAAGCTAGCATCAATGGATGTTCAGAGTTAGCAGGGCTGATATCACCTTCATGCACATAGAAGTCTAAAAGGTCAAAAGAATATGCATGTCTTTCAATCAACTTTGAAAAATTTTCAAAATACTGAGGAAATTCTCCCTGAGCAATTTCTATCGTAATGGTCTGACCTATTAAATCATTAATTTTTGAACATGGATTAATAACTCCATTTTCATCCTTTAATTCAATGATGCATTCTTCAAGATTTTTGATTACCTCACATATTTCAGCTGACAAGTGTTCTATCGAACCTAGTATGTGGGAGTCTTCAACCTTACTATTAACTAAGGATTTTCTGAGTGTAACGAAATTTTCGAGTTTCATTAATCAAATTCTTTGAGAACATTTGCCGGAACATTTTTAATGACTAAATCGGTTCCATTCCTACGAATTTTAGTCCCTTTCAAGGCCCTGTCAAATTCTAATGAATATCCTGTTTCTTTAACCGACTGCCAAGTTAAGAACCTAAGATGACTTTTTTGGGTTACTCTAAAAGTACCACTTACTTCCAAATCATCATTCTCTTCAATATAATCAGTAAAATCATCTGGGTTCATTTCATTAATCAATACGGCAATTGATTGGATTTCCAAGTCCTCATCCAAATCATATTTCTTACCTGCATAATCATTTACTTTATTATAAGCCAACCTTTTTTCTTCTCTAGTATAGCTTTTTTCACCCATATATTTTGCCATGGCACTCTTTAGGCTATTAGTGTTGTCACGTGAAGAAGTTAAATCCGTACTTCCAATAAATTTCTGAAAATAAATGGAGATACCTCTTGTCCCCTTTATGAATGATAGATATTGAGGCTCATCATTTTTCCATTTGTCAAAGTTAATTCTATTGGCGCGCGCCAAACGTTCAATGTCTAAGCTTTGCAGTTTTTTAAGAGTTAAATTGACATCATTTACTGAAAAACTAGTGGAATTATCAAGCATAATGGTAATCAGAAATTCCGTTTTATTCTCTTTGTAAAGAATAAAAACTACGTAGCCTCCAGTTGTTGTTGGCAAATCAATTTCTTTTTTGAGAATTTCCATTGCTCTACATGAAAAATCGTAAAAATCCCCATCGTCCAAATAGCTTTGAACATGTGTTTGAAAAGGAAATAAAAATTTGTCCAATTCAAAGATACCATAAGTAGGGTTTTTTGCTGCGTAACTTTTAACAATCTTCTCGACAAATTCTTCGGTATCTTCATTAATGGGTAACAAAGAATCTGAAGTTTTTAGAGATGGTTTACCCTTTTGTTCTTTGATGATTTGATGCAATGCAATATGCTGTAATTTCATAAAAATTGATATGGTTGGGTATTAGAATCTAAAAAAAGGGGGAGGTGTAAAAATATGAAAAATCTTACAATAGATAATCTCGTTTCCGTTTCTTTTCTTTAATCGTTCATTCCTGGGTCTATAACCGATATAAAAAAATTCAAATATATTTAATGCATCGAAGATTACTAAATAAAATCAAAACCGATACTTTTCCTTAATCATTAGGTTTAATTTTTTGATTAAAGGGCATTAAAATTTCCTTCTGTTTATAAATCCCTTGAAATCAATTCTTGCTTGGAGTCCCTCCGTAAAGGCTGAAAAACAGTTTTTAGAGTTTTAATCAAAAGTCTCCTTAGTAGTTTTCTATTTAAAGTATGGTTTCTGTAGCCCACGCTTAATTCAGTTAGACGTGTTTTTCAATAAAGGATTTTACTATCTTCCTACAAAGTACAAATAATAATGAAAGAAAAATCTAGAGGTGACAAAACTGGTAATTCTAAGCTATGGTTGTTTGAAGCTAGCTCAATGATACTAGATTTTAAATTTGACCCAATTTTAGCATATTTAGATGAATCAAAAGATATGATAGCCGCCAAAGAATTAGAGCTAAAATTAAAAATTGAAGAGTGGGATGATAGGTATTATAGTCACCATGAAGCGCCAGAGGCCTTTGATTATTATGAACAAGAGATTATAAATCAGAAAAAATTTCCTGAATTATTGAACAATTCTATATTCTTAGTAATTTATTCTGTATTTGAAGATCATTTTAAGGGGTTGTGTAATATGGCAGGAAAAAGAGTTAACAGCAAACTTATTGTTACTGATATTTCTTCACATGGCGGGTATATAGATCAATGCCGGAAATTTATGATTAAAGTTATTGGATTAGAATTAACTGAATTGCAAATTGAATGGACCGAAATCAAGAAATTTCAATTAATCAGAAATGCAATAGCACACAATAAAGGGCAAATAAAAGAAGTTAAAAGTGATTTAAATAAGTTCATTGAAACTAAACCAGGAATATCATATTTTAGAAATTCTTCGCTAATATTTATTAGTGATATTGAATTTTTACAGTCTTTCATTGATGTAATAAAAAAGTTTTTTGTGAAATTGAATAAGAACTTAATTCAAGAACTAGGCAAAGTTTAAATAAACGATTAATAATTATCATGGCAATGTGGCTGAATGGCTAGGCAAGATTTCGCAAAAATCTTAATAATGGTTCGATTCCATTCTTTGCCTCAAGATGAACTTTTATTACTTAAAACTCGACTATAAAAATGAGTTATGACATCTTGTTAAAATACGTATAGTTCAAATAAAGGATTATTGGAAGCACCAAAGTTCAAGTAAACAATCGATAATTTCAATTCGGGACGCAGTGAGTCCCGAATTTGAAAT
>TARA_R110002051_G_scaffold311812_4_pt1 | contig 11411 bp, 5 predicted proteins | sample TARA_R110002051 | Tara Oceans TARA_R110002051 (sample SAMEA4397023) | marine metagenome | biome: Polar Biome; feature: [MES] marine water layer (ENVO:01000295) within the mesopelagic zone...; material: water (ENVO:00002006), including particulate matter (ENVO:01000060) such as......
TCCTATACAAAATGTGTCAAATCAAAATTAGGGTATCTTTTTTTAATGTTTTGGGAGGTTTTAATGACATAATGATACAAAACTTGTCAAGTGCCAATTTTCATAATGATATTTTTGGTTGTATTCAAAAAGGTATTTATTTTTTAAATAGCTAATTAAATATTATATAATGCAAAATCAAATAAACCAAAGAAAAATGAAAAACAACTATTTTTTACTATTACTTTTTATTAGTTCACTTGTTTCAGCGCAATGGAAGCCAGCTGGAGATAAAATAAAAACAAAATGGGCTGATGAAATAAATACTTCCGATGTATTAGGAGAATATCCAAGACCTATACTGGAGCGAGATAGTTGGAAGAATTTGAATGGACTTTGGGATTATGCGATTCAAAAGAAAGACGCTGCTAAACCAACAAAGTTTGATGGTAAAATATTAGTGCCTTTTGCAATAGAATCAAGCTTATCTGGTGTGATGAAAGAAGTTGGCGATGCAAATGAATTATGGTATAATACTTCATTTACTATTCCTAAAGGATGGAACGGAAAAGATATTTTATTACACTTTGGTGCTGTTGATTGGAAAGCCGATATCTGGATTAATGACATAAAGGTTGGCTCACATACAGGAGGTTACACGCCTTTTTCTTTTAATATTGCTCCTTTTTTAAATAGTGGTAGCCAAAAATTAACTGTTAAAGTTTGGGATCCTTCAAGTAAGGGGCAGCAACCAAGAGGAAAGCAAGTCATTAATCCCGAGGGTATTTGGTATACTCCAGTAACGGGTATTTGGCAAACAGTATGGTTAGAACCAGTTGCTAAGACTAGCATTGAGAATATTAAAACAACACCAGATATTGATAGTAATTCTGTAGTGTTTGAGGCCACACTTAAAAACTCGAATTATGGAGATGTGATTGATGTTACTGTTTTTGATGGATCAAAACAAATAGCTCATGAGCAAGCTGTAATAAGTGAAGCACTAAGTGTAGGTTTAAACAATCCAAAATTATGGTCGCCTGAATCTCCTTTTTTATATGATGTAAAGATTAAAATACTTCGCGGCGGAAAAGTAATTGATGAAGTAAAAAGCTACTTTGCTATGCGTAAAATAAGTATGAAGCGAGATGATTTGGGTGTCGTGAGAATGCAATTAAATAATAAAGATTACTTTCAATATGGCCCATTAGATCAAGGGTGGTGGCCTGATGGATTATATACCGCTCCTTCAGATGAAGCATTAAAATATGATATTGTAAAAACTAAAGATTTTGGTTATAACATGATTAGAAAGCATGTGAAAGTTGAACCTGCACGTTGGTATACACATTGTGATCGATTAGGGATTTTAGTATGGCAAGATATGCCTAGTGGTGGCGATTCTCCTCAATGGCAAAATAAAAAATTCTTTGATGGTGTAGAAATTAAAAGATCGGCAGCTTCAGAAGCAAACTACAGAAAAGAATGGAAAGAAATTTTGGACTTTCTGTATTCTTATCCAAGTATTGTAGTTTGGGTACCTTTTAATGAAGCTTGGGGACAATTTAAAACAAAAGAAATTTCAGATTGGACAAAAGCATATGATCCAACACGATTGGTAAATTCAGCAAGTGGTGGAAATCATTATCCAGCAGGTGATATTTTAGATTTACATAATTATCCAAACCCTGATATGTATTTATATGATGCGCAAAGAGTTACTGTTCTAGGTGAATATGGCGGAATTGGATTGCCATTAGAAGGTCATTTATGGAAGTCAGATAATAACTGGGGTTATGTGAAATTTAAAAACTCTGATGAAGTTACCGAAGAATATGTAAAATATGCGAAACAATTAATGGGTCTAGTAAAATCTGGATTTTCTGGAGCCGTATACACTCAGACTACAGATGTTGAAGGTGAAGTTAATGGGTTAATGACTTATGATAGAAAAGTAGATAAAGTAAATGTTGACACTATTAAAAAAATCAACCAAGAGGTCATTAATGCAATTTATAAATAAATTGTAATACTCAATTTTAAAAATACTTGTAATAATATTGTTACAAGTATTTTTTGCTATTTATAGATTAAAACTAAAAGTATGATGAAGTATAAAAGGATATTATTTTTTGCATTATTAATAGTTTTTATTGCTAGCTGTAATAATCAACAACAAAATTTAAAGATTGCTGAGGTAGTAGATGCTCCTTTAAAAACATCCATAAATACAAATTATATTAGCAATAAATTACCACTAGAACCAAATGCCTTAATAAAACTCCCAATTGGAACTATTCAGCCTGAGAATTGGTTAAAAGTTTGTTTAGAAAGACAGGCTAATGGACTGATGGGAAATTTAGGTGAAATAAGTGCTTGGTTGCAAAAAAATGATAATGCATGGTTATCGGAAGACGGTAAAGGTGCATGGGGATGGGAAGAAGTCCCATATTGGTTAAAAGGTTACGCCGATACTGCTTATATTTTACAGGATCAAGAGATGATAAAAGAAAGTATGGTTTGGATTGAAGCTGCCTTAAAAAGTCAACGCCCTGACGGTAATTTTGGTCCTATCATCATTTCTGATAAAGATGGAACTCAAGATTTTTGGGCCAATATGATTATGTTATATTGTTTGCAATCTTACTATGAATATTCTGGAGACAATAGGGTTATCAATTTGATGACAAAATATTTCAAATACCAACTTAGTCTATCAGATGAAGCGCTACTTTCCAAAACACATTACTGGCAGCGTATTAGAGGAGGAGATAATTTATATAGTGTATTATGGTTGTATAATAGAACAGGAGATAAGTGGCTCATCGATTTAGCTGAAAAATTACACCGAAATACAGCACCTTGGTCAAAAAGAGACAATACTTTAGAAGAGATTGGAAATTGGAAAGAAGTACGAGAAGGTATGGAATGGCCTTCATGGTATGCTAATTTAGTAGATTGGCATAATGTGAATATCGCTCAAGCATTCCGTGAACCTGCGCAGTTTTATCAAGTAAGTCACAAGAAAGAAGATTTACAAGCTACCTATGATAACTTTACAATTGTACGAGAACATTTTGGTCAAGTACCTGGAGGTATGTTTGGTGCTGACGAAAATGCAAGGCCTGGTTATGATGACCCTAGACAGGGGATTGAAACTTGTGGAATAGTAGAACAAATGAATTCAGATGAGCATTTATTACGAATTACAGGAGATGTTTTTTGGGCAGATCATGCAGAGGAAGTTGCTTTTAATTCTTTACCTGCGGCTATGACTTCCGATTTTAAAAGTCTACGTTATATTACAAGTCCTAATATGGTGATGAATGATGATAAAAACCATAGACCAGGTATCATGAATGATGGTCCTTTTATCATGATGAACCCTTTTAGTTCTCGTTGTTGTCAACACAATCACGGGCAAGGATGGCCTTATTTGGCTGAAAATCTATGGATGGCGACGCCAGATAATGGTTTAGCGGCAGTTATTTATGCAGCCAATACGGTTAAAGCAAAAGTAGGTGATGGAAAAGAAGTTAGTATTTCGTATACTTCTAATTATCCTTTTGAAGATGATCTTAATTTTGAGGTGAAATTAGAAGAAGAAACAGCTTTTCCACTCTATTTTAGAATTCCAGCTTGGTGTTCAAATGCATCATTACAAATCAATAATGAAAAAATTAAAGTAGAAGCAGAGAGTGGAAAATATGTTCGTATCAATAGAGTCTGGAAAAATGGAGATATTGTAAAACTCTCATTACCAAAAGAATTAAAAGTGCGCACTTGGGAAAAAAACCATAATAGTGTTAGTGTAGATTATGGACCTTTAACTTTTTCATTAAAAATAGGAGAAGACTATATAACAAAACCAAGTGATGATACTGCTATAGGAGATTCTAAATGGCAAGAAGGAGTTGACAAAGACAAGTGGCCTTCCTATGAAATACAGCCAACAACCCCTTGGAATTATGGTTTAGTTTTGGATGAGAATGATATCTCAAATTCTTTTAGTATTGAAACCAAAGCATGGCCAGTTTCTAATTTTCCTTTTACAACCGCAGATGTTCCAATTAGAATAAAAGCGAAAGGCAAAAAAATTCCGACATGGAAGATTGATCAATACGGTTTGGCAGGAGAATTAAAAGATAGTCCAGTAAAATCATCAGAAAAAATTGATGATATAGAACTTATTCCAATGGGTGCAGCAAGATTAAGAATTAGCTCTTTTCCAGTTATCGGAAAAGATGGAACAGGAATAGAATGGTAATTTAAAATAATTTAGTTTGAAATTAAAATCGATATTTTTTTTAGGATTTATTAGTCTTTTCATTTTTCTTTTTTTTTCATGCAAAATTGGTGAAAAGAAAAAAAATGAAATAACAATAAAAGACCAAAAACCAAACATCATAATTATCATGGCTGATGATTTGGGATTTTCTGATTTAGGATGTTATGGCAGTGAGATTAGTACACCTAATTTAGATAGATTAGCAGCAAATGGTGTTCGTCTTAACTCTTTTTATAATACATCACGTTGTTGCCCCACAAGAGCTTCTTTATTAACAGGGTTATATCCTCATCAAGCAGGATTAGGAAGAATGACGATGGATGCTGGTCTGCCTGGATATAGGGGTAGTTTACAAGAAAATACAGTTACTATTGCAGAAGTTTTAAAACAAGAAGGATACCAAACCGGAATGGTAGGCAAATGGCATGTTTCAGAAACGGTAGATTTAGGAGGAGAAAAACAACTCAATTGGTTGTCGCATAAAGAAAGTAATGGAGATTTTTCAGATATAAAATCATATCCTGTTTCGAGAGGTTTTGACAAATACTATGGCAATATTTGGGGAGTAGTAGATTATTTTGATCCATTTAGTTTGGTGAATGGTGATAAAGAAGTTAAAGAAGTTCCAAAAGATTATTACCACACTACTGCTATAGGAGATTCAGCTGTAGCTTATGTAGATCAGTTTTCCAAAAATAAGAATCCTTTCTTTTTGTATGTAGCTCATTGCGCGCCACATTGGCCATTGCAAGCACCAGAGGCAGCTATTGAAAAATATATGAAGATTTATGAAAAAGGCTGGAATGCCATACGAAAAGAACGTTATTCCAAACTTATAAAAAACGGGATACTAGAAGAAGAGACCAGTACGATGACTCCATTTATGTTTTCTAAGGAAAATTGGGAAAATAATCCAAATAAAGAATGGGATATTAGGGCTATGGCTACGCATGCTGCAATGATAGACATCATGGATCAATCCATCGGAAAATTAATAAATTCATTAGAAGAATTAGGACAACTGGATAATACCTTAATTATGTTTATGTCTGATAATGGAGCGAGTTCAGAAAGACCTTCAAGATACGGTGAAGGTTTTGATCGAGCAGGAAGTACCAGAGATGGTAGAAAAGTAAATTTCCCTGTAGATAAAGATAGTATGCCTGGTTCTCAAACGGTGGTTTCTGGTATAGGGCCTGTTTGGGCACATACAGCAAATACGCCTTTCAAATATTGGAAAGCTAGGGTTTATGAAGGAGGGATAAATTCTCCTTTTATAGCCTATTGGCCAAACGCGATAAAAGATAAAGGAAATATTAAAAAGTATCCCGCTCATGTTTCCGATTTGATGGCAACTTGCATAGAGGTTTCAGGAGCTACTTATCCCAAAACTTACAAAGAACATGAAATTACACCTACACCAGGAAAAAGTATGTTGCCTATTCTAATGGGCAATGCTACAAAAGGAACTCAGGAAACTTTTTTTTGGGAACATTTTGGATCGAATGCAATTCGAAAAGGTGATTGGAAATTAGTTAAATTAGATAGTAATGCCCCTTGGGAACTATATAATTTGTCTAAAGATAGAACTGAGCAAGATAATATAGCCAATGATTATCCAGAAAAAGTGGTAGAACTTAAAACGGAATGGGAAGCTATGGCTACTACCTACCATGCCTACCCAGCACCTAATTAACAATTTAGCATAATGAATAAGGAGATAATAGTACTAGTGTTTTTATTTTTAACAGGCATGTTTGTAAAAGCTCAAGATAATCATACTAAAATGCATACTGCATTGGCTCCACTTTATAATGATCCTATTTACGATGGAGCTGCAGATCCGGTGATGATTTGGAATAGGGAAGAAAAAAGCTGGTGGATGTTGTATACCAACCGTAGAGCTAATATTCCTACACCAGATGTTTCTGCATATTACGGAACAAAAATAGGGGTAGCTGCTTCAGATGATCACGGACAGTCATGGATTTTTAGAGGATATCTTGATTTAGAATTTGAAAAAGGATGGAATACATTCTGGGCTCCAGATGTAGTATATCAAGATGGCATGTACCATATGTTTGTCGTTTACATCAAAGGAGCACGAAACCATTGGGGAGGCGAAGCCAGAATCCTTAGATACACCAGTAAAAATTTATGGGATTGGAACTATCAAAATATATTAACCCTTTCTTCAGATAAAGTAATTGACGCTTCTTTGTTTAAAACTAAAGATGGAATTTGGAAAATGTGGTATAAAGATGGTGCTGAAGGTGGCAATGTGATGCTTTCAGAATCTAGGGATTTAATTAATTGGACGAATATAAAAAAGCCAACTATATCAGGAGGTGCACAAGAAGGGCCTAAAATTTTTGAATTCAAAGGTTATTATTGGATGTTGGCAGATGAGTGGCATGGAATGCGTGTTTATCGCTCTAAAGATTTAGAGCATTGGGAAAAACAAGGACTCGTTTTAGATAGTGTTTCTAAAAGAAAAGATGATGGTCCGATGGGAGCACATGGCGATGTTTTGGTTTTTGGTGATAAGGCTTATGTATTTTATTTTACCCATCCAGGAAGAAAATCACATTTAGAGACTGATGACACAAAATCATTTTACACCAACCATAGAACTTCAATTCAGGTAGCTCCCTTAGTTTTCGAAAATGGTACGTTAATTTCGAATAGGGACCAGCCTTTTGATTTTTGGCTTCCAGATGCAGAATAAAAAAGAACAATTAATTTTTAGAATGAAAAACAACAACAAACGTAACCCTTTAATACTACTTATAGCAATTGTTTTATTTGGTTGTAAGGAGCACAAAATAATAACAAATACTCCTGTAGCTGATGTGGAAAACACATTTATGAATCCTTTATTGGATAGTGGTGCTGATCCATGGACCATATATTATGAGGGAAATTATTATTATATTAAATCGGAAGGAAAAGGGATTACCCTACTAAAAACTTCTGATATAACCGACTTACGCCATGCGGAAAGCAAAGTTATTTGGACTGCTCCAGAGAAAGGGGATTATTCTAGAAATATATGGGCTCCAGAAATTCATAACATAGAAGATAAATGGTATGTTTATGTTGCGGCCGATGACGGTGATAATAGAAACCATCGAATGTTTGTATTAGAGAATACTGAAGCAAATCCATTTGAAGGAACTTTTGTAATGAAATCAAAATTAAAGACTGATGCTAACGATAATTGGGCAATTGATGGGAGCATTTTTGAACATCAAGGAAATCTTTATTTTATTTGGTCGGGTTGGGAAAAACCTAAAGAGGTTTCTGAAACGCAAAATATCTACATTGCTAGAATGTCTGATCCATGGACTATTTCTTCAGAAAGAGTGCTTTTAAGTACACCAGAATTGGAATGGGAAAAAAATTGGAGCTATCCTGATGTTTGGACTCCTGATGCGCCAGTGTATGTGAATGAAGGGCCGCAAATGTTAGCACATGGCGATAAAATACATATTATATATTCTGCAAGTGGGTGTTGGACTCCTTATTATGCTTTAGGTATTCTCACAGCAGATATACATAGCAATTTGATGGATAAAGCTTCGTGGACAAAAGCAAAACAACCTATATTTAAGCAATCGGAAGCAAATAGAGTGTATGGTACAGGGCATAATTCTTTTTTTAAGAGTCCAGATGGTACAGAAGATTGGGTGTTGTACCATGCTAATGATAATCCAACAGACGGCTGTGGAAACAAACGCTCACCAAGAGCTCAAAAAATGAGTTGGGATAGTAATGATATGCCTGTTTTAGGTGTTCCTTATCCTACAACTATGAAATTGACAAAGCCTTCTGGTACAATGAAATAAATGACTTAAAAAAATCAGGTAAAATGAGTTTAATAAGGGTAAAGTTTAAAATAGTATTAGTGACTGTAATTCACTTTGTTTTTTTTTCAACTTTAGCACAGAAAAATAAAACTCTTTTTAAACTTTTGTCTCCTTCTCAAACAGGAATTCTTTTTAATAACCAATTGTTTGAAAGCGATACGTTAAACATCTTAAATCAAGCAAATATCTATAATGGTGGAGGTGTAGGTATTGGTGATTTTAATAAAGATGGCTTGATGGATGTATATTTTGCAGGGAATATGGTCTCCAATAAGCTTTATTTAAATAAAGGGAATCTGCAATTTTTAGATATTACAAAAATGGCCAATGTAGATGGTCAAGGAAGATGGAGTACTGGTGTTACCGTTGTAGATATCAATGGTGATACTTGGCCAGATATATATGTATCGGCATCTTTGAGTAGTCATCCAACAAAGCGAACAAATTTATTGTATATCAATCAGGGACTAAATAAAAAGGGGATCCCGATTTTTATAGAATCAGCACAAGCATATGGTTTAGCAGATGATAGTTTTAGTACCCAATCTTATTTTTTTGATTATGATAAAGATGGAGATTTAGATATGTATCTGGTTATAAATGAAATTTATGATCCCAAAACACCTATTAATTTTAGAGCAAAACGCTTAGATGGAAGTGCTAAAAATACTGATAGATTGTATCGGAATAATGGGGATGAAACCTTTAGTGATATTTCTAAGGAAGCTGGGATACTTATAGAAGGTTGGGGTCATGCCGCGAGTATCACTGATTTAAATGCTGATGGATGGCCAGATATTTATGTTGCTAATGATTTTGTTTCAAATGATTTGTGCTATATTAATAATGGTGATGGTACATTTACAAACCGCTTGGACGATTATTTTAAACATACAGGGTGGAATGCGATGGGTACCGATTTTGCAGATATCAATAATGATGGATATGCAGATATGATTTCTCTCGAAATGTTACCAGAAAACAACCTTCGAAAAAAAAGAATGTTAGGAGGTAATGAATACTACACCTACATCAATAGTGCTCGTTACAACTATACGCACCAATATGTTCGCAATATGTTGCAGATCAATAGTGGTCCATCACCATTAGGTCATCCAATATTTGAAGATATAGGATTCATGGCAGGTATATATCAAACCGATTGGAGCTGGTGTCCTTTGATAGCCGATTTTGATAATGATGGGTTTCGGGATGTTATTATCACAAATGGACTTCCTAGAGATGTTACCGATATGGATTATATAGCATATGAAAACGGACAAAGTGGTGTAGAACAGAAGTATACATTGGCTATGACCGACTCATTGCCTGTAGTGAAATTGGCAAATTATGCGTATAAGAATATAGATGGTGTTTTTTTTGAAGATAAATCTAAAACTTGGGGTTTAGATGATTTATCATTTTCTAATGGAGGTGTATATACAGATTTGGATAATGATGGTGACCTAGAAGTTATTATCAATAACATAAATGGGACTGCTTTTGTGTATGAAAATACCTTACAAAATAATGCAAATACCATTAGCATTAATTTTGAAGGATCTCAAATGAATACAATGGGCATTGGAGCTATATTTAATATTTATTATAGTAAAAAACAGCAACAATTTTATGAGCACTATCCTACAAGAGGATATTTGTCTACCAATGATCCAAGAGCTCATATAGCCTTAGGCGGTATTAAAGTTATAGATTCTTTATTTGTTAAATGGCCAGATGGTAAAGTGCAAACTCTTATAAATGTAAAATCGAACCAACAGATTACCTTAAAATACAAAGATGCCTTAGAGGTGCAGACTAGAAACAAAAATGCAGATTCTAAATTATTTACCAATGTATCTGAAATTTGCGGATTAGCATATTCTCCTGTAGAAAACGATTTTTCAGATTATAATATTCAGCGCACTCTTCCTCATAAGCTAAGTCAATATGGCCCTGGTATTGCTGTTGGTGATATTGATAATAATGGCTATGAAGATTTTTATTTAGGGGGGTCTTCAGAACATGCTGGGGTATTTTTTATGCAAGATGCTAAAGGAAAATTTACCTTAGATACTTCAAGGTTTTTAGAAAAGCAAGATGAACTGTATGAAGATATGGGAATTTTATTTTTTGATGTAGATCAAGATAACGATCTTGATTTATACCTGGTAAGTGGAAGCTATGAAATTCCAGATGGACATGAAATAAGTAATGACCGCTTTTTTTTAAACGATGGCACAGGTAAGTTTTCAAGAGCAATTGATGTTTTACCTGAAGATTTAACCAATGGATCTTGTGTAAAAGCAGCAGATTTTGATGCAGATGGAGATCTTGACCTATTTGTTGGCGGACGTGTTGTTTCTGCGGCATATCCCACAAGTCCAAAAAGTTTTTTATTAAAAAATGAAAATGGAAAATTTATTGATGTGACTTCAGAATACTTTCCAGAATTAAAAAACATAGGTATGGTGACTGATGCCTTATGGAGTGATTTTGATAACGATGGTAAGCCTGATCTTATCTTAACAGGAGAATGGATGCCAGTTACTTTTTTGAGGAATACAGGAGCATCTTTTGAAAAGATCAATTCTGGGATTGAAGATCGAATAGGATGGTGGAATAGCCTAGTTTCTGGTGATTTTGATGCAGATGGAGATATGGATTATATCGCAGGAAATTTGGGTTTAAATTCAAATTATGTAGCTACTCCTGAAGAACCAATGACCATAATTGCCAAGGATATAGACGAAAATGGACTTATTGACCCTATGGTATTTTGTTATATGACTGGTGATGATGGAATTCGAAAATCATTTCCTATAGCTTCACGTGATGATATGGTGAGTCAAGTTATTTCTATGAGAAAAAAATATCCTACTTACAAATCCTATGGTATGACTGCTATGGATGATATCTGGAATAGTATAAATAAAGAAAATGCTATTGTTTTACAAGCTACAGAAATGCGTACTTCTTATATTGAAAATTTGGGTAATGGAAAATTTACAATGGAGCCTTTGCCTATAGAAGCTCAAGAAGCACCAATTTACGGAATGCTATGTGATGATTTTGATGGAGATGGTAATTTAGACGCGCTCTTAGTTGGTAATGATTATGGGATGGATTCGTATAGTGGAAGGCATGATGCGTTCTCAGGACTTTGTTTGCAAGGCCAGGGCAATGGAGAATTTAAAGCATTACCATTAGCCAAAACAGGCTTTTTTGTGAATGGTGATGCCAAAGGGCTAACAAAAATTCACTCATCTAAAAAT
>TARA_R110002051_G_scaffold13717_1_pt1 | contig 11409 bp, 9 predicted proteins | sample TARA_R110002051 | Tara Oceans TARA_R110002051 (sample SAMEA4397023) | marine metagenome | biome: Polar Biome; feature: [MES] marine water layer (ENVO:01000295) within the mesopelagic zone...; material: water (ENVO:00002006), including particulate matter (ENVO:01000060) such as......
AATCTCACCTAACCAACCTGTTCAGATTTCCCGAGCCACCTCTCAGCTCAATCAAAATCTTTCCGATGCATTCAATCGCGCCAAGCTTACAGTTGGCGAATACCGAGAACTTGTCGCGACCTACAAACATACCAAAGACAAAGCCATTAAGCGTCAAATTCACGACCGAATAAAGAAGGCAAAGTCGCGCTTTCAGGAAGAGTCGCTCGATAGAATCACCAAGCAAATCGCAGCTGATATTGCCAAGCTAAAGGCGGATGAAGCCCAAGCGGATCTCTTCGTCTTCGACAAGGGAAATGACGCCGAACGCGAAGCGCGTTTGGAAGATATTCGCAAAAAGATCGCCGACCTTGAAGCACGCCGAGACAAGCTCAAACAGGACAAGACTTTCATGTCTGCGTTGGAGTGGCGTTTTGAATTCCCAGAAGTGTTGGACGACAAAGGACGTTACGTCGGATTCGACATAATTATAGCAAACCCACCGTATATGAGAATTCAAGAGATCGAAGCGACCCAGTCCGACCAGAGAGAGTTTTACGAACGCGACTATCGCACAGCGCGCGGTTCTTACGACATAGCAAACCTGTTCTTCGAGTTGGCGGTTCGACTGTCTAAGCCCGAGGGCGACAACAATATTTTCATCTTCCCGCACAAGCTCTTCAACTCAGCCAATGGTGCCCCACTACGCGAATACCTAATGAATACGCGCGCAATGAAACACATCACACATTTCGGAGCCAATCAGATCTTCGACGGTGTGCTGACTTATACCTGTATTGCTCTATTTAATTCTGCGCCATCCAGCACATTTCAATTTAAGCGATTCAAATTAGGAGAGGACGTCTCCAAGGAACTCGGAAATGATGAGCTGTATGCAGATCTCAGCTATCGCGATATCTCATCAGCATCCGACGCCTACGGCGACAATCAGTGGATCTTTTTTGACCAGCCAGAGGGCTTTGAATGCTTCCAAAAAATTTACAAAGGTAATTTGCCATTCTCCGAAGTGCTGTCGGCCTTCGTTGGTCTACAGACTAGTAGGGACTCGCTATACGTGGTCAAGAAATTGAGTGAGTCTGATAGCACTTACACAATCTTGGTGAACCCCTCTGAAAAGATTGAGAAAGTACCGATAGCCACGCGAACATTTGAGGTGGAGAAAACTCTCTTCAAGCCGTTTCTAATGGGAAAGGATGTGCATAGGTACGACACGCTAGAAACTGATCGGTTGGTGTTCTTTCCATACGTTGTCGAACAGCACGGCGCGAGCTTAGTTGCGATAAGCACTTTGAAGTCAAGTTATCCTAAGACGTTCGACTTCGTAATGGCCTATGAAGCGCCCTTTAAAAGACGTGAGAACGGAAAGGCGGAAACTCTCGCCGAGTGGTATGCGTATATTTATGAGAAAAATCTCGACAAATTTGACCAGCCGAAACTGACTTCGATGGAGATATGTTCAAACCACTCGAATATCACACTCAACCCTTCGGACATTTATCACTCAACTACGGTCTACAGCTTCATTCCCAAGTCGGCATGGGACCGCCCCTATGAGTTCTATCTTGCCGTTTTGAACTCGAATGTTTTTTGGTGGTTCTTGAAGCACACTGGCGACACCCTTCAAGGGGATGCCCGACGGATCAAAACCAACTACATCAACCCGTTTCCTCTTCCTATTTCAACATCTAAAGATGACGTGGACCACGTCGTAGCGCTTGTGCGAGAAATCGTAGTTGAGAAAAAAGGTCAGGCGCGACCTGAGGAAACTCAACGGCTTGAGAAAGCGATCAACACCGCCGTTTACAAACTATACGGCTTGGACATCGTCGACATCGAAGTTGTTGAACGCGCAATCGCGTAAAGCTTCGGCAGGGAATCTTGGGGCGAGATTTGGGAGTTGGGCAAGGTTACTTTCACAGGAAGATGTTTGAACCAGAACCGCGTTTCTGAAAAGAAGTCATTTCCGAACGCCTAATCCTCATGTATTCTCGCAGCACTTCGGCTCGACAATGGGAGTGGATAGTAGCGCGCGGGGCGGAGCGCTCGATTTGTTGTGTACAGATAGCTTATCCGGAGCCCGCCAGGCGGCTTCAATTCAGCGGAGAAAATTGGAAAGCCAATCGCACATCAGATCACGGTGGCAGAGTGCCATTGGCTAGCTTCTTAGCAGCATCATCAATGGCGTTGTCGTAGTCGCCAGCATGGATCTTCGCTTTGGCCATCTTGTAAAAGCGTTCGGGTGGAGTCACCCGTGATTTTCTGGCGATTGCCATATCGGCCTTGGCCTCTTCGAATGCCTGCTCCAATGCCTTCATACCGCGGGCATCTTCAATAAGCCGAACCTGTCGAAACCTATCTCTCAGCTCTACGAACAGCGAAGCATGATGTTCAACCAAATTAATGTCGCCATCCATCTTAAGCGCGTCCCACACCATCGGCGAAAGTCCAGCGACTGCCCCGAACCCACCCGCCAAGAGAGCTTGGCCGCCGACGGCAGCGCCAGCAGCCGCCACACTAAAAGCCACTTGTCCGAAAATAAAAATTCGCCGATGCGCGCGGAGCGCGCGAAGCCAAATAAAGAGAGAGGTCGACGTATAGAGACAATTTTCCTGTAGCCGCTCGCATTCGGCGAGAATCTCTCTTCTAACATCTTCCATTAGACAGACTCCGGAATTGCTGGACCAAAAATCTTTTGCCACTCCACACCAGCAAGGCTTATCAAATCAGCCGTTTCGTATTCACAAGCCTTCTCAGCACGGGCAAGCGCAGTCTCGGCCCGAGGCAACCACCCCTCTCCGATATTCATTGCCTCGTGGGTTCCTGGGGCGAAGACCCACGCATTGGACTTCGTCACCAAAAATCGGAAAAAATCTCGAACAATCCAATCATAAAAGTAAAGGCCAAAAGTGCGCCAACTACAGGTCGGTAAGAATTCACAAACCAACAATTCAAGATAAAAAGATTTAATCGGCACGTTACAATGGCGCCGCCAGCACTTCACTATCCTCACCAACGCCCTCGCGTTGTTGTTGTGCTCCCGATCCGATACATCCAAAGCGAGCTTCTCAGCATCCGGATCGGCTGTGATCCACGCTCCCCCGGAATTGCTATCCGGAAGCAGATACTTGCCGTCTGCGAGCAAGAAAGACGGCGCTATTTCGATGTCGGGAAGATCGTTGAAGGCAACTATGACAACCTGACCGTCTCCGCTTATTTCGGTCTGGCGGTAAGTCACCAACAGCTTGTCTCGAACGCTCGCCAAGAGGGCAGATTGGCCGTTCCCGAGATAATTATTGAACCGCTGATGTTCGGCGACTGGCAATAGGTAGTACACGTCCACATCACCGGATGGGCTTACAGTAGTATCTTTTCCCCATGAACCGACAATCTTAGCGTCAGGGCCTTCATCTGTCCCTCCATAATAAGCCCGGTTCAGGCTTCCGACGACACCACGCGTGCGCTTCAAGACATGATCAACTTCATCAGCATCCGCTTGCATATTTGCAAGGAGGCCGCGAAATCTCGGGATGACTGCAATCCACATTTACTGCGGCTTTCAACTCAAAAGAAAAACTCGAAACTAGTTGTTTGATTCGCTATCAACAACAACGTTGTAACTCCGATACATGCCAAAAGGATGGAAAACGGATAAGGCAATTTTAGTGGGGCAGAGTCCTGTTTTGTTCATGGCAAAACATGGGGGGTATAAGGTGTCCCACTCGGCTATAACCTATTGATCTTCATCATCTTTTTCCGTCTCCCCCGAACCACCACTTTCCAATTTTGGCATTGATTCCATTTAATTTTCTGACTGCAATTGCCCGGCCACAGATGGGAAGGCACTTTTTTCGTCGTGCAGCCCAAACACCGTTGATGAAAGTCGCTGCGGTCCTGCACCTTTTGCGCAGATGAAAGAAAACCCGGTATCGCTTTGGCAGTCAAAATCTGTAAAGCGGTGCCATGACCACGACTCAGGCTGATTTTCTGCGTGCCTTGCAAACGGCAATTGATTCCAAGACCAAACCCGTCGGTGCGCTCGGCAGGATTGAACAGCTCGCGGCTCGGATCGCGCGCATCCAACACGCCCTCAAGCCGGTCGCAGAGACGTGTCGCCTGACGATATTTGCTGGCGACCACGGCATGGCTTGCCACGGAGTCTCGGCCTATCCCCAGGACGTCACGCGTCAGATGGTCCTGAACTTCCTGTCCGGCGGCGCCGCAGCAAATGTGTTTGCGCGGACACTTGAAGTCGATGTTCAGGTGATCGATTGCGGTGTGGCAGGCGAGCCGATCAGAGACCCGGCCTTACGCTCCTGCCGCATCGCCGCAGGAACGGAGAATGCAATTGAGCGGCCGGCAATGGATGCAGATCAATGCCAGGCGGCGCTTTCCAACGGCCGGACGGTCGGCACGGAAGGCGATCATCACGCCGCCTGTTTCGGTGAAATGGGCATCGGGAATACGTCGTCAGCGAGCTTGATTGCCGCCAAGCTACTCGGAGCGCCTGTTGGCGACCTGGTCGGACGCGGAACGGGGCTGGAGCCAGACGGTATGGCGCGCAAACGGGTTTTGCTGGAAAACGCAGCACTGCGGACGCCGGACAGACTCACCGCCGCCGATGCGCTGACTGAATATGGCGGGTTCGAAATCGCGACCATGGCCGGCGCCATGACCGGCGCGGCCGAGGCGGGCAAGATCGTCATCGTCGATGGCTTCATCGCCACGATCGCCGGTCTGTGCGCGCGCGATCTCTCGCCGGGCTGTGAACAAAACTTCGTCTACGCACACCGTTCCGCTGAAGCGGGTCATACGAAGGTTCTTGAGGCCCTCGGTGCAGAACCTTTGCTCGACCTGGACATGCGGCTGGGAGAAGGCACCGGCGCCCTGCTCGCCTGGCCATTGGTGAAGGCAGCAGCAGCCATGCTTCGCGAGATGGCAAGTTTCGACAGCGCGGGGGTCAGCGGCCCCGCATGAAGAGCGAAATCATAAAATTACTACTGGCCATTCAATTCCTGACGCGGATCCCGCTGCCCGGCCAGGTTGGGTATACGCCAGAGCGTTTTGAAGCGTCACCCGGCTATTACCCTCTGGTGGGTTTGATCATTGGTAGCGTGTGCGCAGGTGTCTATTGGCTGGCCGCACTGATCTTTCCTGCGGTTATCGCTGTACTGCTCACACTTGGCGCAGGTTTATTGCTGACGGGCGCGTTCCATGAGGACGGGCTGGCCGACACGTTCGACGGGATCGGCGGCGGGATTACGCCCGAGAAATCTCTCGCAATCATGAAGGACAGCCGGATCGGCACCTACGGCACCGCAGCTCTGATTATTGTCCTTCTGCTGAAGGCAGCGGTGCTGAGCTCGATGTCCGGCATACTGGTCATTGGTGCCTTGCTTGCCGGGCATGGCTTGTCACGTCTTTCGGCCGTTCTGGTCATCATGACCAGCCGCTATGTGCGCACCGACGGCACCGGAAAGCCCGTCGCGAAAGGACTGACCGCAAAAGGGCTGGCTATCGTTTGCCTGACGGGGCTCGGAATAATTCTTGTCTGGCAACTCTTCCTGCCAATCTCCACAATGGGTTTTGGATTGATCGGGCTCGCCATTAGCCATGTTTGCATGCGCCTGTTTTTCGAGCCCAAGCTTGGCGGATATACCGGCGATACGCTCGGCGCTGTCCAGCAGGCCAGCGAGATGGGCTTCTATCTCGGATTACTTGCATGGCTGTAATACTGTTGCGTCATACGCAGCCCGCCGTTGCACCTGGCATTTGCTACGGCATGACCGACCTCCCGCTCACCGCGAGTTTCGCCGATGAGTATGATGCACTCATCAAGACCCTCCCGGAATTCAAGCGAATCGTCACCAGCCCATTGACCCGTTGCCGCCATCTGGCCGAACAAATCGCAGCCGACCTGCACCGTCCGCTGACAGAGGATCATCGCTTTCGGGAAATGGATTTCGGGCGCTGGGAGAGTCAGGCATGGGACACCATTCCCCGGGCTGAAATCGATGCTTGGGCGGCGGACTTTCTCCACGCCCGCCCTCATGGCGGAGAGAGTGTCGCGATGCTGCGCGCACGTGTTGGGATCGCGCTTTCAAGCCTAAAACAACTTGACGGAGACAGCCTGGTTGTCACTCATGCCGGCGTCATCAAGGTTGCGCTGGCACAGGATGACACGGCTGAAAGCCACGAAACGTCCATCGGCTTTGGCCGCTATGTGACGCTGGATCAGTAGAAAGGACACGGCAATGACCACCCCGCAATCCCACACCGAAAAGATGAAAGCGCTGCAGACTGAGCAGAAGAAGAAAACGTCTGAAGCACGCGATCCCGGCCGGGGACTCGTGCTTGTCCACACCGGCAATGGCAAAGGCAAGTCGAGTTCGGCGTTCGGTGTGATCATCCGCGCGCTGGGGTGGGGTCATAAGGTCGGTATCGTTCAATTCATCAAAGGCAAATGGGTCACAGGCGAACGCCAGTTCTTCACGAAATTCTCCGACCAGGTCGACTGGCATACGATGGGCGAGGGTTTCACATGGGACACGCAGGATCGCGCCCGCGATATTGCCGCAGCGGAATCGGCATTCAATCGTGCGCGTGAAATGATGGAAAGCGGAGAGTACGACCTTGTCGTTCTCGACGAAATCAATATCGCGTTGCGTTACGACTACCTGGACATTCAAACCGTCATCGACGCACTGAAAGCCCGATCGGAGCGGACGAGTGTTATTCTGACAGGCCGCGATGCGAAACCGGAACTTTGCGAATACGCTGATCTCGTCAGCGAAATGACTGAGGTGAAACACCCCTTCAAAGCCGGCATCAAGGCGCAGCGCGGAATTGATTTCTAACCGCTGCCTTCGCGTCACCCGGCGCAACGCCTATTGACAGGCTTTCGCAACTGCAACAACTAACGCTCCAGATGGTGCCCTTCACAAGGGCCTCGAGGGAAGCCGGTGTGAATCCGGCGCTGTACCCGCAACTGTCAGCCAGGAGCTGATGGCCATTAAGCCACTGGACCCTTCGGGGTCTGGGAAGGCGGCCTGAAGCATTGATCGGTGAGCCAGGAGACCTGCCATCGCGTCGTTCGTCCGGAGGCCGGGAATAGTTCTCAGCGGGCGGGAAGGCTGATGCCTCTCCTTTTGTAACGACATTCGAAAATCGGCCTGGCCGCCCGCATGGTTCGCACCGTGTGGCCAGCATTTGTCGTTATTGGCACCTGTCTTTCGGGCGGCGGGGTGCTCGTTAGGGGAATACCCATGTCGTATAAAACGACTCTGCTCGGCGCAGTTACACTCTGCTTCGCCATGCCAGGCATCGCGCAGAACTCAAATATTGAAGAAAGCAGACTCGAAGCGATTACCGTTGAAGGTTCACGCCTCGATCAGACCCAAACCGAAATCGGTTCCAGTGTCAGCATCATCACAGCGGAAGATCTCAAAAAGCTCGACTTCGATTTTGCCCTGGATGCAGTTGCCTCCGCGCCCGGCGTTACCATCAACCAGAACGGTAGCTATGGCGGCGCAGCGAGCGTGCGGATTCGCGGCGCCTCATCCGGCCAGACCCTGGTCCTGATCGACGGCGTACCAGTTGGAGATCCATCGACCACGGACGGCAGCTTCAACTTCGCTTATCTCGACACATCCGACATCGAGCGGATCGAGGTGCTCAAAGGTCCACAATCGACTCTCTGGGGCTCAGATGCCATCGGCGGTGTGGTCTCCATCACCACAAAGCAACCTGAAGAAAAGCTGGGAGGCAGTGCATATGCAGAATATGGCTCCTTCAACACCCTGCGCGGCGGCGCCTCCATCGGCAATGCGAACGAGACCGGCGATTTCCGTCTGTCAGCCAGTGGCATCTCCACGGATGGTATCTCCAAGGCCGATGAAGCCAACGGGAATGGCGAGGAGGACGGGTATGATTCAACGACACTCTCCGCCAAAGGTGGTCTGAATCTGCCGGCCGAGGCACGACTGGAAGCCACCCTGCTTTGGAACGATGCAGAGTCTGAATATGATAGCTATTCCGGCGGTGCACAGGGCAGCGTAGCTGACGGTGACGAACGTACCCAGAATGAGACCCTCTCGGGTAACGTCTCGCTGAAGGTGCCACTATTCGATGATCGCTTCGAGAATCTCCTGATGGTCGGCTATTCCGACATCACCCGCGAGAACTTCACGAATGGGACTCAAAGCTATTTCGCCGAGGGTGACCGCCAGATCTATCGTTATCAGGGCACATTCACCGTCAACGATATGAACAAGCTGGCCTTCGGCGCAGAGCGGGAAGAAACAACCGCGAATGATGCAGAATCGTCCATAGACGGTCTGTTCGGTCTCTATGAGTTCAAGCCTGTCGAAAAACTGACTCTGACGGGCGGCATTCGTGTTGATGATCACGATACATTCGGCTCGGAAACGACCGGTCGTGTGGCAGCCGCCTACAATCCGGTCGAACAACTCGTCGTGCGGGCCAGCTGGGGACAGGGCTTCAAGGCCCCGAGCATCTTCCAGTCGACTTACATCTGCACATTCTGTGGTCTGACTGAACCGAACGCGGATCTTAAGCCGGAAAGCTCAGAAGCTTTCGATATCGGTGCAGACTGGACCTCCGAGGACGGCCGGGCGAAAGCAGGGATCACCTATTTCGACCAGGACACGGAGAACATGATCGATTTCTCCTATACGGCCGGCTACGACAATATCGCGAAAGTGAAATCGCAGGGTGTTGAACTCTACGGTTCCTACCAGTTCACAGACTGGCTCGGCGTCGCAGCGAACTATGCCTATATCGACGCAGAAGACGGTGACGGCAACGAGTTGGCCCGTCTGCCGGAAAACTCTGGCGATGTGACCATGTCATATGATCCGGAAGGGCCGTTCTCAGGGGCCGTCCTCGTTCGATTCAATGGAGACGAAGCCAATACAGACGGCACGACGCTGGACAGCTGGACACGTGTCGACCTGACGGGCAGTTACGACCTGACCGACAGTGTCGAACTCTATGGCCGTATCGAAAACCTGTTCGATGAAGAGTACCAACAGATTCTCGGCTATGGCACGCCGGGTCTGTCAGGCTCCGTCGGAATCAGGCTGCGCTACTAGGAACGGCCATGTCGAGACTGACGATCTTCTGTTTCCTCCTTGTCATCGGGCTTTCTGGCTGCGGCAATCCTCCCATGCCGCACAAGTCAGAGACCGCCCGCCCGATGCGGATCGTCAGTCTCGACTACTGCGCTGACCAATATGTCCTGAAATTTGCCGATCGTGATCAGATCCTTGCCATCTCTCCCGATGCCGTGAAGGATTTTTCCTATATGCGGGACGAAGCCGTTGGCGTGCCAACGGTTCGTCCTGTTGCGGAAGATGTGCTCATCCTGAAACCAGACCTAGTCGTACGCGCCTATGGCGGCGGACCGAATGCCGAGGCCTTCTTCAAGCGTGCCGGCATCCCCGTGCTCACGGTCGGCTGGACGTCCAATGTCGACGGTGAAGAGGTCGGTTCGATTCCAAGCCTTATCCAACAGATGGCCGACGGCCTTGGGCAAAGCGAAAAGGGCCGCCAGCTGATATCGGAATTCCGGGAGCGTCTTGCCAGGGTCCACAAGCGGGCGGACGGCAAGACCGCGCTCTACATGACGCCCGCCGGTGCCACCACTGGCCCTGGCTCCATGGTCCATGAAATGCTCCTCGCCGCGGGATTCGAAAACTTCGAGGAGACACCGGGCTGGCGATCCATACCACTGGAACGCTTCGCCTATGAGCAGCCGGATGTCGTCGCAGCGGCATTTTTTAGGCAGAAAACCAACCATCCCGATTCTTGGAGCCCCATGAATCATCCTGTTGCGAAACGCCAGATGCAGGACCAGACAGTTGTCCCCCTCGAGGGCGCGTGGACAGCCTGCGGCGGCTGGTTCATCATCGACGCGATCGAAGCGCTGGCGGAAGGCGGTGACTCATGAGCGGCCGTCTGTTGGTACCAGGCCTGATTGCCGTTTCGGTGCTGGCGATCTTTGTCGCCTGCCTGCTCGGATCGACCCCCTTGCCGGCCGACCGCGTCCTTGCAGCATTCTTCGGAGGCGCCGATGCCGGTGACCGTCTCGTCATCTGGCAGATCCGCCTGCCCCGCGCGGTCGCGGCATTCGTCAGCGGCGCCGCGCTGGGTATCAGCGGAGCCGCCTTGCAGGGATTGCTCAGAAACCCGCTTGCGGAGCCTGGTGTGCTTGGTGTGTCGGCATCGGCATCTCTGTTCGCAACGTTTTCGCTCTATTATGGGCTGGCCGCGATTTCCCCCTGGGTACTGCCCATCTCGGCGATCGCCGGAGCTCTTGCGGCGACCGCACTCATTGCGCTCGCCGCCATCCGCACCCGGTCCGTCGTCACACTGATCCTGATCGGTGTGGGTTTGTCGAGTTTTTCAGGCGCAGCCATGAGCCTGCTGATGAATCTTGCGCCCAACCCGTTCTCCCTGTCTGACATGATCAACTGGATGCTTGGCTCGGTTGCCAATCGCAGCTTTGAAGAGGTGGGACTGGCAGCGCCTTTCCTTATTATCGGCGCCGCAATTCTGCTGTCGTCCCGGCGGGGCCTCTCGGCCCTGACACTGGGCGAGGAGGCGGCGAGCGGCGTCGGGCTCAATCTGCAAAGCCAGCGTATTCTGACCGTACTCGGTGCAGGTCTGGCAACAGGCGGATCAGTCGCCCTCGCAGGCGCTATCGGCTTCGTCGGCATCGTCGCGCCGCACATTATCCGGCCGTTCGTCAGGCACGACCCGGCCCGCTCTCTTATACCGTCCGCCCTGCTTGCCGGGCTGATCCTGGTGATCGCAGACATTGGTGTCCGCATCCTTCCAACATCGAACGAACTCAAACTCGGCGTTGTTGCAGCACTGATCGGCGCGCCGGCCTTCGTCTGGATCGCGATTCAGAGGCGTGCGCTCAATGGCTGAACTCCTGACACAAGACCTCTGCGTAACGGCCGACGCCGCCTTGCTTGTTCGCGACGCGAATTTGCGGCTGGTGCCGGGTGAACTGGTTGCATTGCTCGGTCCGAACGGCGCAGGCAAGACCAGCCTGTTGCGGGCGGCGCTGGGCCTCGAGAAGCGATCCGCTGGCCTGGCTACGCTTGATGGGATGGACAGTGAAAAAATCTCCCCCATGCAACGGGCCCGGCGCGTGGCCTATCTCCCGCAGCAGCGCCCATTGGCCTGGCCGAATACCGTTCGTGATGTCGTTGCCCTCGGACGATTTGCCTATGGTGCGGCCCCCGGCAAGCTCAGCCTGAAAGACGCAGAAGCCGTCGACAACGCGATAGAGCGCTGTGGCCTGACTGACCTGGGCAACCGGAACACCGATACGCTATCGGGCGGAGAGCTTGCCCGTGTCCACTGCGCCCGCGCCTTTGC
>TARA_R110002051_G_scaffold51369_4_pt1 | contig 11399 bp, 5 predicted proteins | sample TARA_R110002051 | Tara Oceans TARA_R110002051 (sample SAMEA4397023) | marine metagenome | biome: Polar Biome; feature: [MES] marine water layer (ENVO:01000295) within the mesopelagic zone...; material: water (ENVO:00002006), including particulate matter (ENVO:01000060) such as......
GTTGATGGTTACTATGACTATTGGAATATCTAATTTTAACCGACCTAAAGTCTTTTGAATTGGGTCTATTTCGTCTTTGCTTATAGGCTTATAGTAGTGAATGATTAGCCTTTCTGCTTTGTTATCATTATCCACAACAAATTTTAAAATCTGTTTTCCTATTGCACCAGCTATTAAGTCAAATTCATTATCTCTAAAACAATCAAAGCCTTTAAATTCTCCTTTATTATTGAAACAAAATGCACTTCCTACAAAACGAGTATTGGTTTCCATAGATTTAAAAGCACCTACACCCACAATTAACTCCTGTTTGAGTTCTCTATCTAAACGCCAAGGAATACCGTCTATTTTAGCCAATAATGCAGGTGTGATATTCTCTAAGAATGCACCAAAATAGGCGTTATTGATACTCTCTTTATAAATGACTTGTGAGGTTATTTCGTGCTTTAAAAGTTCTTCTTTGACTTGATAATACAAATGTTTATTATCCTCATCTTCTTTATGAATTGGACTTACATAAACAGCTACATACCTTGTATTTGGTTGTTTCTCTAAATTGATTAGATGATGTTTGATTTCTTTGATTGCAGTATCTGGACTTTCAAATGCTAAACTGGTATCGTTATCCATATAAAATGGCTGACGAATATGTTTTTTTAACGGTGGAAAGAATGTTTTATATCCTTTTTCAAAATAATTATACAAAGGAATTACATAATCTTTTCTATCAGGTTTATGGTAGATAAAAAAGAACCTTACGTTATCGTGTGGACTTGATTTATAAGGACCAGGATTTTTCATTCCTGCTTTTGGGTCTATACCTACACCATCATAAAACCTTAAATTGTTTGAGTGATAATGTGTTTGTAATACTTCATCTTCTGGAATATTAAAAAAGCCATTTTCATCTAATGGAAGTATGGCTCTAAATTCATCTGTATTTAGATAGTTGTTGTAAAAAGTGGTTATGTAATTAAAGTAAGGTTTGTATCTATTGCCTTTTCTTGGTACTGTATGCGGTATTTCTAAATGGTTTTTAAGCGGTATATTTAGTAATGGATATACTTGGTCTAAATGCTGTTTAGCATCTTCTGAAAGGTACTTAAAACGCTGTATTTCTTTATTGTAAACTACTGTTTTGAAATATTCCGTAGAAATGTTGATTTCATCAATACTTGTGGTAGCAACTTTAGAAGTGCTATCATAAGATAAAAGCAATGCAGGACTTTTGGTTAAACCTGAAAATTCAATTTTTAGGGTGTATTTGTTATAGCTGTTGTATTTGGTTGTTGATGCTTTAGCATCTAATAACCATACTTCTATATCGCCTACATAATTGAATTGTATTGCATCTGCAATAGCAATGAAATATTGATAGACCAAACGTGTATAAAGGTGCTTTGCAAACTTGGTACTGCTGTATAAATCTACTTTTGTTTTGAGTACGCAACCTTCTGTATCTTCAAAATTGGTATAGTAATATTTATGTTTTACAACTTCTTCTTTTTGATTATCCCATAACTCATTGGGAAGCTCAGTTCTGTGTATAGGGAAATAACCTTCTTTTTTCTCGGTATAAAAACCAAACTCCTTCTGAATAGAAGGGTGTTTGAATGGGATGATATTTATAGTAAGGCTATTCATAAGCGATTTATTTTAGTAGTTCTATCTTATTTTTTTAACACACTGTTTTTTTTAAAGTTTTCTGCTTGTTCAAATATTTCTTTATAAACTTCATCTCTCTGAACTGGTGGATAACCGTGTTCATCTAATAAAAGAATAAGACCAACTTTTAATGCCGATTTTATATCGTCTCTTTTGCTCCAATCTGGAAATTTAGCTTGACCATCAACTAAGTCTTTAACAGATTTAGCTAATTGAATTAATTTGTCCTCAGGATATGAGAAATCATACTTTACACATAATTCCTTTAATATATCATAGAATGCCTTTTCTTCAAAGTCGATTCCTAAATCATCACCTGCTGTAAACTCTTGATGTACTTCCCAAATTAGGTTAGTTAGTTGTTCCGCCATTTCTTCATACACCTCACTTCTTAACACATCATTTTCATCTCTTTCATTATATCGTGTAACCAGAGTTTCCATTTTTTTAGAGAAATCAATACCTTTTACTTTGTTTACTTTTTTCATCTCGCCAATGACACGAGCCAAAAGCTGTTGTAACAGTTTTATTTTAGTGTTAGGTAGTTTTATCTTATCTATTTTTGCTAAATAATCTTCATCAAAAATATCTTGTTCTTTTTCTGTTTCTTCTCCCATTTTAAAAAGTTCTTCTACACCATCACTTTGAAGTGCATTTTTTATCATCTCTCTAACCTTAGCATTCATTTGTGCTGTATCTGGTGCATCTCCTTTGGTGAGTTTAAATACAATAGACCTTACCGCTAAATAAAAGTGTGTGTAATCTCTTTCTGTTTGGGTTAATTGTTCGCTTCCGGCACAAATATCATAAGCTGCTTTTAGCCTTTTGACTAAGCCCATAAAACGAGTTTCTAAATCCTTTGTAAGCTGCACATATTCTGCTGCCATATTCAAGGTATTTAACTGCTCTAAAGAAGAACCATTAAAGTATTTTGAGCTGTCAAATTTGTGAAACAATTTTGATAGCAAGTCTAAGTGATTACGAACTACAATCAATGATTGCTGTATATCTTCAAAGTTATCTCCTTCTCCTTTGGTGTATTTGGCTAAAGCCAAATTCATAGCTTTTTTAATACCTACATAATCTACTACTAAGCCTTTATTCTTGCCTTTAAACTTTCTGTTAACTCTTGAAATTGTTTGAATAAGATTGTGTTGCTGTATTGGCTTATCAATGTAGATACTATCTAAGAAAGGCACATCAAACCCAGTCAACCACATATCTACAACTATAGCAATTTTAAAGTTAGATTTTTCATTTTTAAATTGTCTATCTAATTCTTTTCTATAGTCTTTTGTACCCAATAAATTATACATTTCTTTTGGGTCATCTTTTCCTCTGGTCATTATCATCTTGATACGTTCCATAGGTTTAATTTCTCTTTTGTCCTTATCAGAAAGTACAGCACCTTCTTCCGCTATTTTTACTTCATTCCATTCTGGTCTAAGTGCTATTACATTTTTGTAGAACTCATAGGCAATCTCTCTACTACTGCTTACAAACATTGCCTTTCCTTTTACGGTAGCACCCTCATTTATTCTATTTTCATAATGATTTACAAAGTCTGCTGCTAACTCTTTTAAGCGGTCTGGATCACCCAAGATAGCATTCATATTAGCAGATTGCTTTTTACTCTCTTCTACCTGATATTCGTTTGCACCAGCTTCTTCCGCAACCTGATAATACTCTTCAATTTTTTCTAATTCACTATTATGTAGTGCTATTTTAGCTGCTCTTCCCTCATAAACAATTCTAACAGTGATTTCATCTTTAACAGATTCTGTCATTGTATAAGCATCTACCACTTTACCAAACACATCTAAAGTGGCATCTACTGGTGTGCCTGTAAAACCTACAAAAGTGGCATTAGGCAATGAGTCGTGTAAATACTTAGCAAAACCGAAGGTTTTCTTAACGCCATTTTCTGTAACTCTAATTTTCTGGTCTAAGTTGGTTTGACTTCTATGAGCCTCATCTGAAATACAAATAACATTTGTTCTGTCTGTTAAGAGTTCAGTATCTTCTGTGAACTTATGTATAGTTGTTAAAAAAACACCTCCACTTGCTCTACCTTGTATTAATTCTCTTAATTCTGCTCTACTCTCTACGCTTGTAATTGTGTTGTCTCCAATATAATTTTTAGCGTTAGTAAATTGTCCTGATAATTGGTCGTCTAAATCTGTTCTATCTGTGATTAAAACTATGGTAGGATTTTCAAAATATTCGCTCTTCATTAATATCCTTGACAGAAAAAGCATTGTAAAACTTTTTCCGCATCCTGTAGCACCAAAGTATGTTCCTCCTTTACCATCTCCAGCTGGTTTTTGAGCTACTTTAATATTTTCATATAATGCTTTGGCTGCATAATATTGAGGATAACGACATACTATTTTCTCATCCTTCTTAGAGGTATCTGGAATGTAAATAAAGTTTTGAATAATATCTCTTACACGGTTTTGGTACAACATACCTTGTATAAGCGTAAACATACTATTTATACCGTCTACATCTTTAGCTAAATCAGAAACTCTACGCCAAGCATAGTAAAACTCATAGGCTGCAAAGAATGAACCTGCTTTATTATTGACACCATCACTAATAACACAGAAAGCATTGTATTTAAACAATTCGGGAATATCTCTTTTGTAACGTGTGGTTAATTGAGTATAAGCATTATGAATGGTACAGTTTTCTTGAATAGCGGTTTTAAATTCAAACACTATTACTGGTAATCCATTTATGTAGATAATGCCATCAGGTATTCTTTTTTCTGTACCTACTATTTCAAGTTGATTTACAAATTTGTAGGTGTTATTATTAGCTTCTGAATAGTCTATTAAGTATATCCAAATATCCTTTTGGTTGCGGTCTTCTCTTTTAAAAGTGAAGCCATCTGCCAACCATTGCATAATGGTTTTATTGGTTTCGTATAGGTCTGATGATGATAAGGTTTTTAATTGCAGTACAATAGATTTGGCTTCATTAGTAGTAAGGCCATCATTTTTGTATTGACTTAAAAGAAACGCTATTAAATCTTCTTCTATTAATACTTCTTCTTCATTTCTATTAATGGTGTTGCCTAAAAAATGTGGGTAGCCTTCGTTACCCAATAATTCTATAAATGCTTCCTCTAATTTGGCTTCTGTAAATTTTGTACTCATACCTTGTAAGATTGTTTTTCCGAATTAGAATTAAATAAGGAATGTTTGATTATCAATATGTTAATTGCTATTTCTATTTTCTAATTAAATAAACCTTATTGTTGTTTTTTACCTTTTTTTAACCCTTTAACCATCTTATCAAAATCAGATTCTATTTTTTGAGTTTTGTTAAACTTATCATATTCTGAAAAGGCTTTGTTTTCTGCTTGCTTCTTTGATTTTTTACCCAACCCCTCTAACACTTTGTATTCGTTGAAAGCTAAAAACTTATTAACGCTTAAAGCTAACTGCTCCATTGTAAACGTGTTTTCTCTTTCTATTAAGCCCTCTATGTAATCGAAATAGCCTGTAACTGTTCTTTCCAATTGCTTAATTTCTTTCTCTTGAAGGTAATTTTTAGCGATACTGGTATCTGATTTTATAACTCTACCATCTGGTGCATTTTTCCAAGTGGTTAAACCCATATTTTCTTTTTTGCTATCTGCTTTTAAGTAGATAATTTCTGCGGCTGTTTTTCCTGTAATGGCGTAATGAAATTTATTTTGAACAGTAGCGTAGAATTTTTTGGTAATGGTTGCTTGTGGGTCGTAATCTATACTACATTCTGCGAAAATATCGGTTACTTGTTGGTAAATTCTGCGTTCGCTGGCACGTATGGAACGCACACGCTCTAATAACTCTTTAAAATAATCTTTACCAAATAGGGTTTTACCTTGTTTTAAGCGTTCGTCATCTATGGTAAATCCTTTTATAATGTATTCCTTTAAAGTTTTGGTTGCCCAAATACGAAACTGTGTAGCTTTGGTAGAATTAACTCGGTAACCTACAGATATAATAGCATCTAAGTTGTAAAATTCTATATTTCGTTTTACCTCTCTTTCTCCCTCTTTTTGAACTTGTGCATATTTTGCACTTGTTGCTGTTTTTTCTAATTCGCCTTCTGTGTATATGTTTTTAAGATGCTTGGTAACTACGGTTCTATCTACTCCAAATAAATCGGCTATTTTTTGTTGTGTTAGCCAAACGGTTTCATTTTGCACATAAATCTCTATTCGTACTTCACCACTTGGTGCGGTGTATAAAATAAAGTCGCTTAGCTCATCACTTGCTTTTATGTTTTTGTCTTTTTCTTTCATTCACATAAGTTTTATAGTTTGTTGAGTAGTGCTTTGTGTTCTATGAGGTTGGTTTCTGTCATTATAATCTTAATTCGTTTACAATAATTTTAATGTTCATACGTATTGTGAGAAAAATTATAGAGATACGTCATCATTTCACTAGCAAAACTCCTTATATCTTCCTCATTACTACTTGTGAAAATATGATTATCGCCATTTAGTGTGGTTCTAAACTCGTGAAATTTGGCTCTTACTACATCATCATCTGAAAAGATTTGGTCTATCTTATCACTGAGATTAGGGCAGGAAACACCATTTTGTTCAAATTCTCTTAATTTTCCAAAATAAAAGTGAGGGAAGTATTGACTTTCTAAAAACGTTCTTAGATACGACCTTATATCATCTTCACTTTCTCTATTAATAAACTTATATATTTTTGTAGCAACTCTTTCATAGGTAGTTTCTGTAAACGTTCTACCTTCTATACGCCTTAAATAACTTGTGTTATTATTTTGAGCAATCTCTATGAATGCTATTGCAAAATCATCATTCATCCCTCTCTCAAGAAAGTTTTTAATAAAATGAGAATAGTGAGTCAAGACAATTATTTGACGAACATCTCTCAAGGTTGCCTTAATACGATTTATTGATTTTATTATTCGGTTGTCATCAAAACTTGTAACAGGGTCATCTAAAACGATAATAACATTTTGCTTTTGTTCAGGTGTTAAAAAATCTAACTTAGCCCAAAATAAAGAGAGAGCCAATGCCCGTTTATCAGATTCACTAAATACTTTGGTAATGTTGGAGTCGTTTATTTCAACATCTTTGAACTTTACTTTTAAAGAATAAACAGGTTGGTGTCCACGATTGTCCGTTCCTCTTTCAAGTGTGAAGTTTTCGCTACCGAACTGCTTAAAGTGAAAATCAATTCGATCATAGAACCTATCGAGGTATTGGTTTTGATTTTCAGATAATGCTTGTTCGCTTGCAGTTATTCTACCATCAATAACTGTTATTTCTCGTTGTTCTCTTTGATATAAAACGCAAGCATCATTTTGTTCAACTCTTGCAATTGCTCTTTTTTTAGTTTCAATTTCAGTTTGTAATTCAGAAATCCTAGTTCTTATTTGCGTTAAGTTACGATAGGGTTCTTTAAACAAGCGTATTGCTTCCCGAATACTATCATTGGTTTCAGAAATTAAAGATAAGTTTCTTTGATAATTAATGTAATTTCCTAAAAGGTCAGAAAAATCAATTGATTGAAGAATTTCGTGCGGCTTTCTTTCTTTTATATTGAATGCTTGCTCTACCTGTTGGGCAAATTGTTTTGATAAAACATTAAGGTCTGTCTCATTCGCTGAAACTATTAACTCATTCAACCGAGAAACTAAAGCTGTAAAAGCATCTGTATTTATTAACTGAGCATATTGTGCAAGTAGAGTTTGTTTTGTTGCAACCGTATTCAATGAACTGTAGTTCAATTCTTGCCATTGACTATTTAAATTATTAATCGTATTCGATATATCAGAAATATAGTTGCGGTATGCCTCATTAAAATACGAGTGATATGCATTGATTAAATCGGCTGCGGATTCTAAAGATTGACCACAGAATAAGCAGTTACTAGAGTCTGATTTTCGAGTGTCTAACCCCTTTTTTATCCATTGTTCTGCATTTTCGGTTATTTCAAAATTATTTTGAATATGCTCCTGAAGCTTTGCAATTGCAACAGAACTAATCTCATTAAATTCTCTTTGTAATAAATCATTTGTTTGATTTACTAGCTCTTGAACATTTGTTAGTGTAATATTGAACTGGGAAATATCTTCAATTGATAGTATTTCTCTAGGTTTTTCAAGTCTTTGCTGTTCTTGTTTGAGCTTTTGTTCTAAATCAATTAATTGCTGTTTTGTCTCTTCAAGGTTAATTGAAGCTGGGTCGATAGATAAAAAAGGTAGAAACTCTTCATTTGCCTTATCTTTTAAATATGCTGGCAAAACATTAGAAAGGCCTCTTCTTTTACCTCTTAAAACTCTTTTATCCTCTGCGATTTGTGTTGCTAATTGAACCCCTTGCTGACCAAGAACAAATCTTGTGAAATTCTCCTTATTCTGCCGTTCAATAGAGAGTCCTGTAAACAAATTTTTATGTATGAAATCAGAGCCGAAAATATGAAGGTCATTATTTGAGTTCAATTGTGTCCAAGAATCGTTAGAAAAAGTACACGGTAGCTGCTTATTAGCATTATGAGGTTTAACTGAAATTCTTACATTCTGATTTGAACTAACAATAGGAATCGACTTACGAGATGTAATTAAGGATGACTCATTTTCTTTGAGTGAAGAGAGTATATCTGTTAATGTGGTTTTTCCTTTTGTGTTACGCCCATAAATAAATGTCAGTTTTTCAAATTGAATTGAACCACCTCTAGAAAAGTCTCGAAATGTACCAACATTAGTGATGTTATTTATTTGTTTAATCATAATCTTAACCTTCTACTGTTTCACATTCCATACTCTCAACAACACCTCTCATTAATACTGGACAAATAGGCTTAATGCTTGCTTTAAGTTGCTCATTGATACGCTTACGAGCTTCTAATGTCTTGTAGATAGTAACAATAGCTTCTTGAATTTTAATATCTGGTTTTGGAACATCAATATCACAAAATCTTTCCCAATCTAAACTTGCCCTAACACTACTATCACTAATAAACCAACCATATCTATTGAACTCTGGACGATAAAACCATAGCATTAAAAACTCAGGCAATATTTTAGCATCTTTCTTTATTTGAAAAACACTATAAGCTGGTGAAATTATTGCAGGTTCTTCTTTAGAATACAAAACAACCCTTACCGTTTCATCTCTACCAACTTGCATAGCAGAATAAGCAAACTGATTTTTATTGATAATTTTGTATTTAACTAAATTAGTTTCTGTGGTTTTTGCTTTTGAAGGCATAAAAGTCTTTTTGACGTTTATCCCTAATAAATTAGTAATTGAACCATCACTATTCCTGTTATCTACGGACTCAACTAATGTACCGATAGGCTCTAAATCTTTATTTTTTAGAGTATCCATATAAGAATTACAAATCGTCTGCAAATCCTCTAAACTATTTTCATAGGTTTTTTGGTTGGCTAATATGCCATTGTAGAGAGCTACATATTTACGTTGTTCGTCTATGTGTGGTATTGGGATTTCCATTTCACAGAGTCTATCCCATTCTAAACCACCTCTTACACTACTATCGCAATACGTCCAAGCTTTTCTATCAAACTCCGGTCTTTGTAACTCTAACATTAAAAACTCAGGTAATAGTTCTTCTTCATCTATTACTTCAAAAGTTTTGTATGCAGGAGAAACTAATGCAGGTTCATCTTCAGTATAAAGTGCAACAGGTAATACTTCATCTCTATTAACGTGCATTAAGTTGGTAGCAAATTGACCTTTCTTGATGATTTTGTATTTGGATAAATCTAAGCCTGTTTGATTTGCTACTGATGGCATAAAGTTTTTAAAAATATTGACACCCAATAAATTGGTTACTGTTAAGTCTTTATTTTTATTACTTACAACTCGTATGTAATCGCCTAATCTTTTATAACTCATATCCTAATGTTTTAAAGGCGTTTATGAGTTGGTCTTGACTTTGTTTTTCTTCTTTTAGTAATTCTTTAAAGTCTGTTTGAATACGCTTCATTTCGGTATCAAAATCTATACTGCTATCTGCATCTACAAACTCTATGTATTTACTTGGTACTAAAGAAAAGTCGTTCTCTTTTAAAGTATCAAAATCTACCGATTGGCAGAACTCTGGAATATTTTTATAGGTGGTTTCCCAATCTTTTTGTTGCCAGTTGTGATAATGAACTGCAACTTTGCTAATATCCTCTTCTGTAAGCTGTACGAACTTCTTTTCGTATTCACTTCCCCAACGTCTTAAATCCATAAATAGGACTTCTTTTTCTCTGTTACGGTAGTTTTTAGCTTGGTCGTTTATAGTGGCTGTACGCTCTTTTTTATTTCTATTAATAATCCAAAGCGTTACACTAATATCTGTGGTATAAAACGTATCACGAGGAATAATAACAACTGCTTCAATGAGGTTATTTTCTATTAGTTTTTTACGGATTTTGTATTCTTCACTACCACCAGATAATGCACCATTAGCCAATATAAAACCTGCAACACCATTTTCTGAAAGTTTAGATACCATATTTAATATCCAACCATAATTGGCATTACTTTTTGGTGGTACATCATAACCTTTCCATCTTGGGTCGTCTATGAGTTCATTTTCTCCTCTCCAATCTTTTTGATTGAATGGTGGATTTGCCATTATAAAATCGGCTTTTAAATCTTTGTGTTGGTCATTAGAAAAAGTATCTGCGTGTTTCTCTCCTAAATTTGCTGAGATACCTCTAATGGCTAAATTCATTTTAGCCAATTTGTAAGTAGTAGGTGAAGATTCTTGACCGTAAATAGATACTTCTTTTTTGCTCCCTTGATGGCTTTCTATAAACTTAATAGACTGAACAAACATACCACCAGAACCACAAGCTGGGTCATAGATAATACCTTTGTATGGCTCTATTAATTCTGCCATAAGGTTTACAATAGTTTTGGGTGTGTAAAATTCTCCTTTTCCTTTCCCTTCTTTTATGGCAAACTTTCTTAAAAAGTATTCATAAACACGTCCTATAATATCTTGCTCTTCATCTTCTAAGGTGTTTATCTCATTAATCTTATCGACTAAGGATGCTAATTTGGTTCTGTCTAAACCTAAACGAGAGAAGTAATTATCAGGTAATGCACCTTTTAATGCAGGATTATTTTTTTCTATAGTATGTAATGCGGTATCAATCTTTAATGCTAAATCGTTCTGTTTTGCATTTTTACTGATGTACGTCCAACGTGATATTTCTTCTAAAAAGAAGACGTTTTTCATATTGTAGAAATCTTTCATCTCCACATATTTCTCTTTTCCCTCTGCTATCAATTCTGCTTTACGTTCTTCAAATTTATCGCTTGCAAACTTTAAGAAAATAAGCCCTAATACTACGTGCTTGTATTCTGATGGGTCAACCGAACCTCTTAATTTATCACACGATTGCCAAAGTGTTTCTTCTATTGATTTAGTAGTTTCTACTTTTTTCTTAGCCATATATAAGGTCTGATTATTTTTTGATTGATTTTAATTCTTTTTCTGCAATATTTAGGGCTTGCAATGCCTGTTCTTCATTTTCTACCAACTGAAACACTTGGTCTGCTAACCAAAGTGAAAATAGTTCGTTATAGCCGAGTTTAAAAAGTTTTGCTAATGGTTCTATATGTTCACGTTTAGCGGTTTTTTCTCCTCTTTCTATTTTACTAAGCATTGCGGTATCAATGTCTAACTCTGCGGATAAGTGCCTGAGTAGCATTTCTTGTTCTTCTCTTTTAGACC
>TARA_R110002051_G_scaffold31371_2_pt1 | contig 11390 bp, 9 predicted proteins | sample TARA_R110002051 | Tara Oceans TARA_R110002051 (sample SAMEA4397023) | marine metagenome | biome: Polar Biome; feature: [MES] marine water layer (ENVO:01000295) within the mesopelagic zone...; material: water (ENVO:00002006), including particulate matter (ENVO:01000060) such as......
CTTATTGGATCTGGGACTATCCCACAAAAAAGCTACCCTTACCTTGGCCATTATAAATATACTGGTAATAGCCCTGGCTTATTTTATAAGGGACCTCTATATAAATTTACAATTATACATATTAATGCTGGCTGTTCCCTTGCTCTATTTCTCCCCTTGGTTGCTATTTAGACCAAGAAGTAACAAGGCCAAAATGCAGCGGAAAAGAACCTTGGCCACGCTGCGAGCTAGGATTAACAGCTTTTTGGGGTAAGAAGCAACACTCACCTACAATTAGTAAATTAACTAGTCGATCATATAGGGTCAAATATAGATTATGCATAAAAAATTAAAGTTAATTACGGCACTATTGTTTTCAAGTTAAATGGAGATTTTACACAAAAAAAACATTATAATTGGTACATTGTGGACCCTTTTCGGACAATTTGGTTACATGTTAGTGGGATTAACAGCTAATATTATACTGGCAAGAATACTCACGCCTTATGTATTTGGACAAATAGGCATTGTAATGTTTTTCATTATAATTGCCAAGGTCTTCACAGAGTCTGGACTTTCAGGTGCAATTATCAGAAAAAAAAATGCAACTGCAACAGATTATTCAACAGTTTTTATTTTTAATCTAATTCTTTCAATAATTTTAGTTGTAACCTTATTTTTTTCGGCGGAACCCATCGCGGAATTCTATAATGACATTGCCCTTAAAAACATTATTCGCGTTACTTCCTTAGTTCTTTTAATTTATGCTTTTCAAATTATACACATCACAAAGTTAGTTCAGCAATTAGAATTCAGGAAAAAAGCAACCTATGAATTTATTGCAATTCTATTATCTGCAATTACTGCAATTACATTTGCCTATAAGGGGTTTGGAGTTTGGGCAATTGTTTTAATGCAAATTTTAACAGCCACTATCTTAAGCCTTTTATTATGGATATTTGAAGAATGGCCCACCACATTTGTTTTTAGCTTTAAATCTTTTAAAAAATTGTACAATTTTGGCATAAACACAACATTTAGCTTACTGCTGAATACTGTTTTTGATAACGTCTACCAACTTATTTTAGGAAAATATTTTGCTATTAGTCAAACCGGGCTTTATTATCAGGCAAAAAAGATACAAGAAGTTCCCGTTAACTCCTTCGGAAGTCTTGCACATAGTGTCATATTTTCTTCTTTAGCTAAAGTTCAGGATGACAAAAATCAATTCAACCTACTTTACAATAAAATTTCAACGACAGTATCTGCAATAATGGGCTTTGTGACATTGTTTGTCATATTTTACGCAAAAAACCTTATAATTATTTTGTTTGGTGAACAATGGTTAGGTTCAATATTCTTTCTGCAAATCCTTGTCATCGCGGGATTTTTTCATGTCCATGAAATATTTAATCACGTGATTTTTAAAACTTTTGACCAAACACAAAAAATCCTATATCTCGAAATCGTAAAAAAAATAATTCTAACAGTATCAATTATAATAGGGGTTATTTTACTTGATATCTCTGTTCTACTTTACGGATATTTATTTACAAGTATTTTAAGCTATTTCCTTAATTCGTTTTATTCCTGTAAAGTAACTAACGAATCATTTTATGCAGATTTTATCAGGATATTGAAAACTATTGTAAGTGTAAGTCTTACAATTGGCCTATTACTATTTATTTCTCACAAAATTTTTTTTAAAGATTTTTATTCATTCATTCTTCTACCTGTTATGGTTATCATGTATTTTGTGTTATTGAGAATATTAAATGCATTTAATTTAATTAAAGACACTAAGAGTGTATATCAAACCGTATTTTCAAAAAAATAATTTATGTGTGGAATTTATATAACCAATATTCCTTTCAATAAAATGGAAGTTTTGAATAAGTTAGAAAAAATAAAATATCGAGGTCCCGACAATTTAGGTTATGAAAAAATCAATCGTGTAACTTTAGGACATTTAAGATTAGCTATTATTGATCTTGATGTTAGATCTAATCAACCTTTTGCTTATGGAAAATACAGAATTGTGTTCAATGGGGAAATCTATAATTTTGAGACATTAAAAACTGAACTAAAAAAAATAGATTATGAGTTCAACACAGAGAGTGATACCGAAGTTTTAATCAAAGGTTATGAAGCATGGGGATCTGATTTGTTGTCCAAACTTAATGGCATGTTTGCCTTTTCTATCTATGATGTCGAAAAAAATACAATATTTTCCGCACGAGATAGACTTGGTGTAAAGCCCTTTTATTATTATTGGAAAAACGGTGAAATTGAAATATGTAGTCAATTAGCACCTTTAATTAATGAAAGTAGTAAAATTTGTAATGATGCAGTATCCGCTTATTTGGATTGCGGTTACGTTCCAAGTCCTCTTTCTATTTTAAAAGATGTCTACAAATTGGAACCAGGTAACTTTATGATTATCGATTTAGCCAGTAACTCACTTGAAATAAACTCTTATTGGGATCTCGACAAAGTTGAGGTGAATAATATTAGTTATGCACAAGCTAAAGAAGAATTGCACGAGCTACTTAAGGATGCCGTTAAAATAAGAATGCGTTCAGATGTACCAATGGGCACATTTCTATCAGGGGGTATAGACTCGGCTCTTGTTTCTAGTATTGCTTCCAAATTTTCCAAAGATCCCATCAAAACATTTACAATAGGCTTCGAAGATCCAAAGTTTGATGAAAGTAAGGTGGCCAAAAAATTCTCAGAAGTTATTGGTTCAAACCATATCGAGAATTTGTGTAATGCCTCCGATGTAAGGAATTTAATTCCCACATTGTTAAGAGTCTATGACGAGCCTTTTGCTGATGTATCTGCCCTTCCCTCTTTAATACTCAATAAAGAAGCTAAAGAACATGTTACAGTAGCACTGTCAGGAGATGGGGGAGATGAAAGTTTTTTAGGATATACGAATTTTGACATCTTATCGAAATTCATGAGCATCTCGAAAATTCCTTTTGCAATAAGAAAAATAATGGCCGTATTTCCTTGGCATTATTTTTTGCCTGCAAGAAAAGAAACAATTGCGAGCATACTAAAAACTAATAGTCCTGATGACTATTCTATAAAAACATTTTTAGGATTTGACACCATTCAATATAGGAATAATAGAAATTGGTTTCAGAACTATATAAGTTTCAAGAATAAATCCGCTGACCCACTCCAACGTATGGCCGATTTAAATATAAAACTTTGGCTTGAGAATGACAGTAATGTTAAGGTAGACAGAGCTAGTATGGCCAGTTCTGTAGAAGTAAGAAGTCCTTTTCTAGACTACAGGATTGTTGAATATGCCAGACAATTACCTGTAAGTTTTCGTTATGTTAATGGCACAAAAAAACGAATACTAAGGGATATTTTGTCTGAATACATAGCCGAAAATTTGTTTAATCTACCCAAACAGGGTTTTATGATACCGTTGGGCAGTTGGATTAAATTTGAACTAAAGGAAGAATTCCAAAAAACCTTAACCTTGGAAGCATTGGAAATGGTTCCAAATCTCGATGTCCGAAAATTTCAAAAAATGATGTACAAACATTGGAATAGAAATGGAAAAAACGATTATTCATCTTCTATTTGGAGAATTTATGTCCTTTTAAAATGGAAAGAAAAGTATAATTTATAATTCCTTTTATGATTAGTTTATTACTTCGCATTCCGAATTTATACAAAAAATTATTTTGGTCCTTTGAAAGAAGGGCTAGGGCTAACGGGGTGAAAATTGGGCAAAATTGCTGTATTTATACACCACATTTCGGGACTGAACCATATTTAATTGAAATAGGTAATCATGTTCAAATTACTAATGACGTTCGGTTCTTTACACATGGTGGCTCTTGGATATTTAGAAATCAATATCCTGATATGGATACTTTTGGAAAGATAAGAGTTGGAGATAATGTTTATATCGGGAGTTGTTCTATAATATTGCCAGGTGTCACTATTGGGAACAATTGTGTAATTGGAGCTGGATCGGTTGTAACTAAAAGTGTAAAAAAAGGAACAATTGTAGCAGGAAATCCAGCGCGGGTTATAGGGGAAGTAAATACTTTGTTGGAAAACACCTTAAAATTGAATTTAGGGTCCAAATTTATGTCAGAGAAACAAAAGAAGGAATATTTACTTTCTTTATCAGAAGAGAGATTTATAAAAAAATAGCAATAAAAATATTAAATTTTTCAGATAAGAAAAACAAATGAAACCAAATTTTAGTAGGTCTTTAAATTTAACAATTTATGTAGTTTGTCTTGTTCTTCTGTTTTGGATGAAACCTGAAATGTATGAAGGTATTAATCCAAATTATATTTATACAATTACGGTAATTTTTCTTTTTTGTGTTAGCGTACATTTTTTAACGGGAGAAAGAAGCAATTGGTTGCGTATTGATCTTTTTTTTATCTTAGGATTCGCCATAGTGCATTTCCAATGGCCCATAATGTATAGTTTCAGTAATATACTACCTGAAAATTATTGGGATATCTTTGTTGATGACAATCTCATAAATTATACCACCTGGCTTTCTGCAGTTGGCGGTGTTTCTTTTCTTATAGGCTATGGTCTTTTCCAGCCCAAAAGTAAAAAATTGCCCAGAGTCCTAAATTCAAACTATAATTATAATAAGTTACTAATTTTCACTGCTATTGTATTCGGACTATTCCTTTTGTTTGCGGGTAAAAATTTTCTGACAGGCGGAGTCTATAAAGGAGAGGGGGGTTCCGCAGCTGGTGGTGGTATTTCCAAATATTTTGCTTTATTATTTCAAGTAAGCCTAACTCTTACCACAGGTTTAATTATCTATAAAAATAAGGAAAAATACAAAGGAAGTTTAATTAAATGGTTTTTAGGTTTTGATATATTGTATTTAGTAATTGTAGTGGTTTATGTCGTGTTATTTTTGCTGATAGGGGATCGGGGTGGACCATTGACTCTGATTCTAACCATACTATTACTGGTTGGCAGCCTCGTTCGTAAATTCAAATTTTACGAGGTCTTTTTAATTACCCTGTTAGGAGGTGTTGTTATGACGCTTATAGGTCTAGGACGAAGCGAAGCTTCCGGTCTTGATATTTTTGGCGCAGGATCTGAAAAGTTTGAGGTGTCTTCAGGTTACGACACTACTTTGGAATTGGCAAATAGTGTGAGGACTGTAAATGCCACCGTAGCCGAAGTCCCAGTTAAACACGATTATTTCTATGGAGCACTTTGGGTTACCCAATTATTAAGTCCAATACCCTTTGCCCAATCAATCTATATGGAAATAATGGATTTGGAATGGTACGAAGTAGACTCTTCAGGTTATATAACGTATTTGGTCTTGGGTAAATATCCCACATGGGGCTTGGGGACGTCCCTAATTGCTGATATCTATGTAAATTTCGGTTTAATAGGGATTATATTTTTTATGTTTCTCTTGGGCATTTTTATTAAAAGACTGAGCATTGAGTTGCAAAACCCCTCTAACTATAAATGGTTTATCATGGCAATAACTGTTGGCGGGGTTTCCTTTTACTATTCCAGGTCTAATTACTTGATGTCATTCAGGGATATCATTTGGGGATTTTTATTTTTTAAATTAATGGTTAAAACACGTAAAATTGGAAAAAGAAAGAGATGGTTAATAAATGAGTAGTCTATAAAACCATTCTCCTTTGATTTAATACAAATTAATGACTTAAAAATGAAAATATTCTTGGTAATCCCAACTTTATATGCAGGTGGAGCGGAAAGAGTTATGTCGATTTTGGCCAATAATTGGTCAAAAAAATACGACGTAGAAGTTGAAATACTATTATTAGCAAAAGGGAATCCCTTTTACCAAATTGACAGTAGGGTTAAAGTTACGAACTTAGGATTTAAGACCAATGAACAACCATTTTTTAAAATTATATCCCTTTTCAAATTGTTTTTTAGGTTTAGAAAATATGTAAAAAAAAATAGACCGGATTTTGTCCTCTGTTTTATGACCAAGAACAATATCTTCACCTTATTGTCTTTATTTAATTGCAACGTTAAAACCTTCGTTTCAGAACGCGACAGCCCAACAGAAAAAATTCCTTGGATAACGTCCTTCCTTAGGAATAAGGTTTATAGATTCGCTGAAGGTATTATTTGTCAGTCCAAAATGTCTAAAAAATTTATTGAAAACGAAACTGAAAGTAAAAATGTAATTTCGATTCCCAACCCTCTGGTTGTAGTTGAAAATAATAATCCTTTTAATAGGGAAAAAATCATATTGAATGTTGGTAGGATGGTGGAAAAGAAAGGACAAAAATATCTAATTGAGGCATTTTCTAAATTGAATTGCCCAGATTGGAAATTGATCTTTTTAGGGGATGGACATTTGAAAGACGAGTTAAAGAAACAAGTGGACAAGCTTAGTCTACATCAATCAATTATATTTAAAGGAACAGTTTCCAATGTAAATGATTGGTACAAAAAATCAGCCATATTTGCCTTTCCGTCTATTTTGGAAGGATATCCAAATGCTTTGGCAGAAGCCATGTGCAATGGTATGGCCTGTGTTAGTTTTGATTGTAAAACAGGACCTAGTGATATCATCGAAAATGGTAATAATGGGTTTTTGATCGAAGAAAGAAATGTAGCTGATCTAACCCAAAAACTACAACTGATGATCGATGATGAGGCTTTAAGAATAAGATATTCAAAGGAAGCATTTAAACTAAATAAAATTGTAGATCAGGATGTTATAGCTAGTGACTATTATAACTTCTGTGTAGCGTCTAAGAATTAAGGAAGTACATGATGAATATTATAATCAACACATCTACTATTGTCATTGGAGGTGGTGTTCAAGTTTCAAAATCTTTCCTTGAAGAACTTAAGGTAATTAATAATGACAATACATATCACGTCTTCCTATCTCCTAAACTAAAGGACGAAATTAAAGTAATTATTTTCCCTGATAATTTTAAATTTTATAAAATACCTATTTCGCCAAGTGCCTTATCTACAAGAAAAAATGTGGTAAAGCAATTAAACGAATTGGAAGACATAATTCAGCCGGATATTGTATTTACTATATTTGGACCTTCTTATTGGAAGCCGAAAACTATGCATTTATGCGGATATGCAGATGGATGGTGTTATACACCGGATTCAATTGCATTTAAGAAATTAACTTTAATAGAGAGATTGCGAACAAAACTGCTTGTCCTATACAAAAATTATTTTATACGTAAGACCTCCTCATTTTTGGTTGTTGAAACCGAATTGGCAAAAAAAAATATTTCTAAATATTTAAATTATCCCACTTCCAAAATATTCGTGGTTGGAAATACATGTTCCAATATCTATAATGAATACAAAAAAAAGCCGAAACTAAATAGGAACAAAGAATTTAAATTGCTTACGTTAAGCTCATATTATAAACATAAAAATCTAGGCATAATTAATAATGTAGCTGATATTTTAAATAATCAATTCAAATTGAATGTAACCTTTTATTTAACCATTAAACATGAAGAATATTTAAAAAATTTTAGAGAAAATAAAAACATTGTTAATCTCGGACCACAATTGATTGAGGATTGCCCTAAACTATATGACAACGTTGACGCCATGTTTTTGCCAACCCTCTTAGAAACTTTTAGCGCATCCTATCCTGAAGCCATGAAAATGGAGCGACCAATTTTAACATCAGAACTAGATTTTGCCCATGATATTTGTGGAGAAGCAGCCTTATATTTTAACCCTCTAGATAGTTTTGATATCGCTAATAAAATAAAAACAATAATTACAGATCCTATATTATATCAAGACTTGGTAGACAAAGGAAAAAATAGATTAAAAAATTTTGAAACTTCAGAGAGTCGAGCAAAAAAATACCTGATATGTTGTGAGAAAATAATTGAAAGTAATCGCGAAAATTAAATAAGACAAATGATATAATGTCAAAATAATAACATCCAATTCATTAATTATAATTAAAAAAACATAAAAGGATAAATTCAAGAATTAAATCCCAACCACCAAGACCTCAATTTCACATTTTGAACCCCAAAAACACAAATAGATTTTGAAATTAACAGATTTAGTATACAGTAATTCACCGATTTACCTGCAAAACCTACTTTGTTCCGTATACGGTGTTTTGGAAAAAAGAAAACGGTTTTCAAATGTTTTTTTTGAGTATTTAGATTGGTTGGAAGCATCCCAATATTGGAGTGAACAGCAGATTTATGAGTATAAATTAAAGGAATTGCAAAAAATTTACCAACATGCCTATACCACTGTGCCTTATTATAGGGAGAAATATAAGAAGGCGGGATTATCGTTGAATCTAATTCAGGAATTGGAGGACGCCAAGAAAATTCCCATTTTAGAAAAAGGGGAAATTCGTGAACATTGGAAAGAGATGGTGTCCCAAAACCATCAACAAGGAAAATTGTATCCCCGTCAGACGAGCGGCAGTTCTGGCATGGCCTTGGACTTTTATGCTACCCAAAGATCTACCAGCTTTCAATGGGCGCTCTGGTGGCGGCTTAGAAGACAATATGGGGTTAATTTCGGCGACAAGAGCCTGAGCTTTATTGGCAAGATTACGGTGCCTATACAACAAAAAAAACCACCGTTTTGGAGGGTGAACAAGCCCCTGAACCAGCATTTGGTGAATATGCAGCATATAAAAGACGAGAATATCAAATTTTTTATAGACTACATAGATCAAGAGAATTTTGTTTTCTTTTCGGGCTACCCCTCCATTATCTATTCCTTTTGCCATATTGTGGAAAGTTTGGGGCTTGTTGTGAAAAATCCGCCCAAATACGTTTTTACAGGAGCCGAAAAATTACTGCACAACCAAAAATCCTGTATAGAGCGGGTACTACAATGTACGGTGACCGATCATTATGGCTTCTCCGAAGGGGCAGGTAACGCTACCCGATGTAAACATGGCCATTATCATGAAGATTTTGAATATGGCCATATGGAACCAAATAAAAAAACTCAACGGACCCCTACTACATTTTCGGGAGAATTGTTGGCCACTGGCTTTGCCAATTATGGCATGCCCTTTATACGCTATAACGTGGGGGATACCGCCACCTGGAGCACGGAAAAATGCCCCTGTGGCCGTAAATCCAGTACACTTGTCAACATAGACGGGAGAAACGAGGATTTTATTATTACCCCGGAAGGCCTCACCATGAAGATCCATAGTTATCTCTTTAAGGATACCAAAGAAATTAAGGAGTGCCAAATAGTGCAATATAAATTTGGAGAAGTGGTCTTTAGAATAGTAAAACGCTCTGACTATTCCAGCTGGAACGAAACCCATTTAAGGCAAAAAGTTCGCAAATGGATCAGTTCCACTATTAACGTAAATTTTGAATATGTGGATGAAATTGAGCGTACAGATTCTGGAAAATTTAAAGCTGTAGTTTCCTATATAGATATAAATGCAATTAATGTCAATTAGGATTAATTAATTGTGTATTGGCTTTTAGAGTTAGATAAAATGAATAAAGAATAACTAAATGTGCGGAATAATAGGATTTAATTTTAAGGCCCCTGAAGGTTCTGCGTATTTGAGTATTGCCGACTACCGAGGTCCCGACAATACGACCGCGAGAAGCTTTAGGGATTTTACATTCGCACATAATCGACTTTCAATCATAGACCTAACTGATGGTGCTAATCAGCCTTTTGTTTCCTCTTGTGGAAATTTCGTTATTGTTTTTAATGGGGAAGTTTATAATTATAAAGAGATTAGAAAAAAGTTGGAAAGCAAATATACCTTTAGAACAAAGTCCGATACCGAGGTTATCCTATATAATTACATAGATAAAAAGGAAAAATGCCTTGAGGATTTCATCGGAATGTTTGCCTTTACAATTTACGATTTAAAAAATGATACCCTATTTGGCGCTCGTGATAGGCTAGGAATCAAACCATTTGTGTATTTCAAAAGCGAAAAACAATTTGCTTTTGCATCGGAAATAAAAACTTTAAAAGAATTGGTAAGTGGGCTTTCCATAAATCAAAATGCTATAAATCAATATCTACGATACTTATATGTACCCTCTCCGAACTCTATTTATCAGGAAATAAAAAAACTGGAACCTGCGCACTATTTCTATTATAAAAAAGGGGATTTAAAAATCACTAAATATTGGGATCCCATAGATTTTATTGGTCTTAATCATGAAATAAAAGAGGGTGCTATCCTTGAAAAATTAGATTATTTGTTAAATGATGCCGTCCGACTGAGAATGATAGCGGATGTAGAATTGGGTTCTTTCCTTTCTGGAGGAATCGATTCTTCCACTATTTTATATTACATGGCCAAGAATTCCCATAAACCTATTAACACTTTTACCTTGGGGTTTTCCGGGGCTGACAAATATGATGAAACCAGTGATGCCAAGAAAATGGCCGCTCATTTTAACACCAATCACCATGAAATCATAATTCACCCGAATGTCACGGATTTATTACCTAAAATGGTACATCATTTTGATGAGCCTTTTGGGAATCCAACCTCTATATTAATTCACGAACTCACCAAAGAAACGAAAAAATATGCAACCGTAGCTTTGGCCGGAGACGGTGGGGATGAAATATTTGGGGGATATCCCAGATATGAAGCAGCCTTACTATACAACAAAATTAAATTTGTGCCACGCCTTATCTGGAAAGCATTAAATCCGTTTTTTATGTTAATATCAGAAGATATTTCCGGCAATCATAAATTGAGAAGGGTAAAGACTTTTGTCAATTCATTGTCCAAACCGGTGGATGAGATGTATGAGGATTGGGTAGCCTACTTTTCCATTAATGAAATAAATACCCTATTTAAAGTTCAACAAGATTTTGACAGGGTAGTCCTGGAAGTTTTTAATGCTATTCCCACGAATGACTTGATCATAAAAGCATCCATTACAGATTTAAAGACCTTTTTGGTCAATAATTTATTGGCTTATGGTGATGCTATGAGTATGGCCAACAGTTTTGAAGTTCGCCTGCCCTTAATTGATCATCGGATTATTGAATTTATGACTTCCATCTCATCGGATTATCGAATTAAGAACGGGCAGACCAAATATTTAATGAAAAAACTTTTGAAGGGCAAAGTACCAGATGAAATTATCAATAAACCAAAATTAGGTTTAAATCCTCCTATGGGTCTTTGGTTAAAAAATGATCTAAATGGATTTATTACCACCTATTTATCTAAAGAAAGTGTTGAAAAAAGAGGGATGAACTACCAATTCGTGTCTCAGCTATTAAAGGAACATAATTCTGGAAAAAGGGACAGATCTCTTTATTTATGGAGTTTAATAGTACTGGAAGAATGGCACAGACAAAATAAAATTTAATAGAATGAAACAAATTATACAAGATCTTAAAAAAGGAGATACGCTATT
>TARA_R110002051_G_scaffold75579_1_pt1 | contig 11383 bp, 10 predicted proteins | sample TARA_R110002051 | Tara Oceans TARA_R110002051 (sample SAMEA4397023) | marine metagenome | biome: Polar Biome; feature: [MES] marine water layer (ENVO:01000295) within the mesopelagic zone...; material: water (ENVO:00002006), including particulate matter (ENVO:01000060) such as......
AGCCGATTCATTAGGTATTGAATGGTTTGAACGTTCTCAGTTTAGGACCTTAAGTGATGAACAAAAAGAGAATCTGATGATTAACTATCAAAAAGTCTTAAAAATAGCTGAGGCTAATGTAGCTAAAGATACTACTGCTCCTAAAGCAGTAAATGTTTCTGATTTTGTGGATCATATTGACCATATTGTTGACCTAATTGGTATAGATCATGTTGGGATTAGTTCTGATTTTGATGGTGGCGGTGGAATCGAAGGTTGGTCTGATGCCTCAGAAACTTTTAATGTTACTTTAGAATTAGTAAAAAGAGGTTATACTGAAGAAGAAATTGCTCAACTATGGGGAGGTAACTTATTACGTGTTTTAGATGAAGTGCAAGCTATAGCAAAAACATTATAAGTACTCATCTCTTATGTAAAACCAAACTAACTAATTATAAAACCTATAAAACCATTAAATTTTATAGGTTTTTTTCATTTTCAATAACTTTTAGTAATGTACCAAACTTTAAATCTGTAAGTGGTTTTTGAATAAAGTCTTTCACAATACTATATTTTTTAGACTTTTCAATATCACCAGAATATACAGAAGAGCTTAAAATATATATTCTAGTATTTTCTTCTATATTAGGAATTTTACAAAATTCATCCAAAAACTGCCAACCATTTAATATGGGCATATTTAAATCTAAGAAAATAACTTCAGGTAATTTCTCATTTGAGTTTAATATAACACTTAAATTATCTAAAGCTTCTCTACCATTTTCATAAACCATAATATTAGAACAAAAACTACTATTGCAATTTAATATAACCTTCGTTCCATATACAAAAATAGGGTCATCATCAATAATACAAACCGTTTCAATTTTCATACTACAAATTATATTTTTTCAAATGTAAGAAATGTCTTATTAACAAAAAATCATTATGTATTTATTCGTCAACTTTAAATAAAAATAACCATTCCTTATTTTCTATATCATTACTTTCTTTTATTAACTTAAATCCATTTTTTAAATAAAATTTCTTAAGTTTTTCATCTTCGATAGCTAACCAGAAATTTGTTTTTGAATAATATATTTTTAATGAATCTAACCAAAATGAACCTAAATTTTCTCCTCTTCGTGATTCGACCACCCATAAGTATCCAATATAATAATATCCAGCATTAACAAATTTAACTGCTTCTTTTTCAAAGCTATACATATCAGGAGTTAATCCTTTAAAAACAATACCGCCTGAAATAATTTCATCATTAGCTATAAGAACATAAATATCTGCATTTTCATATTCTTTTGACCAAATTGGTCGAACTACCTGTTGCCATTCTTTTGGAAGAATTTTAAAAAAACCTTCTGCTTTTGCTGTATATTTTTGAAATTTGATATCCATGAGTATTCATTTATAACAAGCCCCAAGACCATAGTTTATCAGAGTCTTCAAACCAACGATCCCCAATGTCTGTACGATAATAACAGTTATTAATAATAACTGTATTGATGCGATTATACATTGTTTTTTGAGCATCTTTCATTGTTAGCCCTGTTCCTGTAACCAATAAAGCTATACCGGTATTGCCAGTAATCAACCACTGATCATTTACATTTTTTAAATGCATTGGATGAATACCTTCTATACTATCCTTTTTTAAGATTACAACAGCATCTTTAGAAAAAAGTTCAAACGTTTTTTTATCTTCATAAGGGAACGGTGGCACGACCACAAAAGCTCCTACTTGAAATCCTTTTTTAACTTGAATCTGAAATTTTTTACCCGCAGCAACTTTATATAACATTTCGCCAAATGGTTCTAAAACTCCCGATCTTTGAATGAAAATTTGAGGGAATCCGAAGCGTGATGTAAATTCTAAAGGATATATTCCATTACCATTCACAATACAATTAATATCTATATGTCCAAAAAAATTATTCTTCGCTAAAATGGGCTCAAACTTTTTTAGTGTTTTATCGAAAATTGGGGAATCTTTAGCCCAAAACATGCTACTGCCCATTTCTCCAGTCGAAACACCTAATTCTTTCGGGAATAATTTTTTATGTTCAAAAGTGATATTTATGGGAGTTAAAAAAACTTCTCCATTAAAATAAGCAGAAACCGAAATTTCCACTCCTTTTACCTTTCGTTGTAATTGAAAAGTTCCAAAATCATCTCCCCAAGATTTCTCATACGCTTTTAATACTCGTATCACATCTTGGCCAGAATCATCATTACCCACAAATAGTAATTGTTTTAATTCTTGGGTCTCACCTGAAGGCTTAATAACATATGCATTGGGGTTAGCTTCTACATATTTTATAGCTTCTTTAAAAGTTTCAAACTCTTTAAAAGGTAAAATATTAATTTTATGTCTTTTGAGTTCTTCTTGTCCGAAATTACGATCTAATTCTAATAAATCAGTATATTCAGTACCGCCGAATACGATTTTTCCACTCGCTCTTAATTCTTGACATATTTTACCATTACCTGTATAATCAAAAATTAATATATCTGCCCAATCTATATGTTTCTTCCAATCTTGAACTTTTTTAACAAAACCATAGCCAATTTCTTTGGAGGGTTTATCTTCTATATATAATTTAACTTCATTTCCTTCCTGCATGGTCGCTATTGCAATGTCTAACGATTCTCCCCAACGCGATATAAAAAGAAATTTTTTACTAGTGATTTTACTTTTTACTTTTTTATCCAATTTTATATGTGCTATTTTTTATTGATTATCCATTAGCATAACTAAAAATAGTGTAGCTATGCTAATGGAAAAAAGGTTTATTTTTTTTCGATTTTAGAAATAGCCTTTATAGTTAATACCTCATATTCTTCATTTTCGTCATCAAGCAATTTTTCAGATTCATAGGTAACTTTAAAAGTGCTTCCAATTAATTTTCTATTGGTTAAATCATACTTTTTACTTGCTTCTTCATCTATATTTTGAAAAGCATAGGTGTTAAAATCTTCACCTTCAGAAAAATAATATACTCCATCATCTACTCCTTCATATATTAGAGTTAAGGTAATCTGATCTTGAGTTGTTTTTAAAAAAGAAGTTACTAAAAATAATATCGAAATTGTGAATGTTTTTATCATTGTATTATATTTTAAATTAATTATATATTTAGCATATTCTACCTTCAATACCTTGTACGAAACTGGTAATAGAATCTTCCCTTAATTCATACTATGTAATAAAAAAAATGCCTAGGTGAGACAATAAAAGACAAGCCTTTAATTCCGAAGAAAAACAGAATTAGGCATAGTAGATTTTTAATTTGAAATCTGTCCTTTAATCGGTTTTTTACTTTGTAAACTGTTTTTGAAAATGATCTCAGAATTTTCAAAAACCCGAAACTTATTACTACTTTCAAAGTGCTCCCTAAATAGGATATGAACACAAAATTTTGAGCAACAAATGACGTAAAAAAAACAATATCATTTTATATTATTTCAAATAAAAATAAGAGCGTAAAAAATATAGTAACTTTATAAAAAAAAAGTTTTTTGTATACTATAATAGACATAGAAACTACAGGTAATGGCATAAAAGGAAATAAGATTACTGAAATTTCTATTTTTAAGTTTGATGGATACTCAATAATTGAAGAATTTACATCACTTATTAATCCTGAAACTGAAATTCCTTTTTTTATTACAGGGTTAACTGGTATTGATGATAATATGGTGCGTAATGCTCCCAAGTTCTATGAGGTAGCTGATGCAATTATCAAAATTACTACTGATACAATTTTTGTAGCGCATAATGTAAATTTTGATTATAATATCATTAAAAATGAGTTCAAGAGCATTGGAATAGAATTTTCCAAAAAAAAATTATGTACTGTTCGTCTCTCTCGGAAATTAATTCCTGGATATAATTCATACAGTTTAGGAAAATTATGTGCTGCTCTAAAAATTCCCTTAACAGATAGGCATAGAGCTAGAGGTGATGCCCATGCAACAACTTTATTATTTCAAAAATTATTACGGTCTGATGGCGCAACTGAAGTTTTTAAATCTTTTTTAAATGCACGCTCGCAAGAAGCAACATTTCCACCAAGTCTGCCTAGATCAGATTTTGAGAAATTACCTTCAAAACCAGGAGTTTATTTTTTTAAAAATGCTAAAGGAAAAATTATATATGTAGGTAAAGCAATTGATATTAAAAAGCGAGTTCTAAGTCATTTTTACGATAAGTCTACTAAAGAAATAAAAATGTGTCAAGAGACCTCTTCAATAGATTTTGAGCTTTCTGGGAGTGAAATTTTAGCCTTATTAATGGAATCAGAGGCTATAAAACATTATTTTCCAGAATATAATAGCTCCCAAAAAAGAAAAGTACAAGCGTACGGAATTTTTAGTTATGAAGATAGAAATGGAATACTACACCTTGCTTCAAACACATTAAAATTAGCATCAAACTCATTCTATACTCTTTACAATAAAACAGATTGCAGGCTTTTTCTGCAAGAAATGTGTAAAACATATAAGCTCTGCCCAAAATTTTGCCATCTACAAGAAAACGTAGTACAATGCTCTCATTACGATATTTTAGAATGTGATGGTATTTGCAGAGGTACAGAAACTGTAGAAAACTATAATTTAAAAGTACGGCAATGTATAACAGATATGAATTCAAAAACAGAAGATTATTTCATAAGAGAAAAAGGAAGAAAGGAAGGAGAGTCATCAATTATTATTGTTCAAAACAATATCTATATTGGATATGCATTTATTGAAAATGATATTCCTATTACAAACATGAATGATATTATGCCATTTGTAAAACTGCAAAAAAACACCTTTGAAACCCAACAAATACTAACAAACTACATTGCTAAAAACGTCAAAAAAATATATAGTTTCAAAAATTTTTCTACTGTAAATGATTGATGCAATATCTAAGTTATTAATGCTATTTCTTTTTTTCACTATTCATAAAACCTATAATAACTAGTACTAAAGCAATAACTACTACTACAAAAATAGTTATCATAATAACTCCGTTATTCCAATTTACAAGAGAAATAAAAATCTGCTTCATAGTTTAATGATTATTAATTATGAAACTAAAATACAGTAACAAACATTCTAAAAATATGATAAAAATCAAGTTGTTTGTTTAAAATTATTTTCTCCTTTTTACTTTACGCGTATTAAATTAAATCCTAAGAAAGTATAAAGTGAGCAAAAACTAACTAAACTTGTCAGTACAAAAATTACTGAAACACCTTATGCTATTTCAAAATAAATTAATTGCTAACACCATCAAAACCCTAATAATTTACAATAATCGCATATTTTATGATAATTATCACCATTAAAGTGTGCTTGGACAAACATATGTTGTGACATTTGTTCCTGCTTCTTTTAAAGCGCCGAAACCTCCAGCGATATCTATAAAATTGTGAATTCCTCTACTTTTTAAAATTGATTCAGCAATTACAGATCTATACCCTCCTGCACAATGCACATAAAAAGTTCCTTTATTTGGAAACTCTGCTAGATATTCATTTAATTCGCTTAAAGGTGTATTTTCAGCACCGATAACGTGTTCAGATACATATTCGGTTTCTTTACGAACATCAAAAACTGGGGCTTCTTTTGAATTTATAAAATCTGCTACCTCAACAGCAGGTAAAGAGGTAATTGTATCGTATTCTTTCGAAGCTTTTTTCCACGCTTCAAAACCTCCTTTCAAGAAACCAATAGTACCATCAAAACCTACTCGAGATAAACGGGTTATAGCTTCTTCTTCTTGTCCATCTGGAGTAACTAAAAGTAATGGTTGTTCTACATCAGCAATTAGTGCTCCAACCCAAGGTGCAAAATCTCCATTTAAACCTATAAAAATTGATCGAGGAATATGTCCTTTAATAAAATCATTTTGATGCCTTACATCTAAAACAATTGCTCCAGTCTCATTTGCTGCTGCTTCAAAAGATTCTGGTGACAATGCTGTCGCACCTCTTTCTAAAACATCATTAAAATCTTCATATCCTTCTTTATTCATCTTCACATTTAATGGAAAATATTTTGGCGGAGGTAAAAGTCCATCAGTCACTTCTTTGACAAACTCTTCCTTTGTCATATCAGCTCGCAGCGCATAATTCATTTTCTTTTGATTACCTAAGGTATCTACGGTTTCTTTCATCATGTTTTTACCACATGCAGAACCTGCACCATGAGCTGGGTAAACAATAATATCATCTGCTAGCGGCATAATTTTTGTCCTTAGACTCTCAAAAAGAATTCCTGCTAAATCATCTTGCGTCATATGCGCCGCTTTTTGGGCCAAATCTGGTCGCCCTACATCTCCTAAAAATAAGGTATCTCCAGAAAAAATAGCATAATCTTTACCCTTTTCGTCTTTTAGCAAAAATGTTGAACTCTCCATAGTATGACCAGGTGTATGCAATACTTTAATGGTTATTTCGCCTAACTTAAACTCTTGACCATCTTTTGCTATTATTGCATCAAAAGAAGGATTTGCATTTGGACCATATACTATAGGCGCACCCGTTTCTTTTGAAAGCGTAACATGTCCACTAACAAAATCTGCATGAAAATGAGTTTCAAAAATATATTTAATCTTTGCTTTATCATGAGTAGCTCTCTTAACATATGGCATTATTTCTCGTAGAGGATCTATTATTGCAACTTCTCCTTTACTCTCAATGTAGTAAGCTCCTTGTGCTAAACACCCTGTATATATTTGTTCAATTTTCATAATGTTTATCTTCTTCTATTAAATAATTTTTGTAAAAGTATACGAATTTCAATGTATTATCAGTAACAATTGTTACACTTTAAACTGATTTTGATAGGCAATTCTCTCTTGTAAACTAGACAATGTAGTAGGATCATCAAAATAAGCTACTGCCTCTTTAATTCTTATGAATAAAAATTCTTTATGTAATTCATCTATAATTCCGCTATTAAAAATAATATCTCGTGTTGGACCAATAGCCCCAGCTATATAAAATTGGATATTTTTTTGATGTATTTCTTGAATCACCTTTATTAACATTTGAGCTGCTGAAGAATCTATATAGTTAATAGCCTCTGCATTTAAAATTATTCCTGTAAGTTTAGTTCCTTTTCTAGCTATCTCTGTAAATAATTGATTTTTAAAAAAACTTGCATTTCCAAAATATAATTGAGCATCAAAACGAATAATCAATAAATCGTCACGAACAATAATTTCATCTGCAAAACGGTTCACATTCTTATAGTAATCTGTATCTTTTATATTCCCCAAAACGGCAAAATGCGGATTTGATGTTCGATATACCATTAGCAACAAAGAACTCAAAACTCCTATTAAAATACCTTCTGGAATACCAATAAATAGTGTAATTAAAAACGTTATAATAAGTATAAAAAACTCGTCTTTACGCTTTATCCATAAATTTTTGGCATATGGAATATCTATTAACCCTATAACAGAAACCATGATGATACTTGCTAATGCCGCATTAGGAAGATAGTAAAATACGGGAGTTAAAAATAATAAGGTAGCAACTACCATTATAACACTAAACAATGCAGATAAATTAGTTTTTGCTCCAGCTTCTCCATTTATAGCAGACCTTGAAAAACTAGCCGTAGATGAATACGATTGAAAAAATGATCCTAACATATTTGAAACCCCTAAAGCTATCAACTCTTGGTTAGCCTCTATCGTTTCTTCTCTTGTTTTCTCTTCTAAAGCTTTCCCTATTGATATGGTCTCTAAATAGCCTACTAAAGCTAATGTTAATGCTATAGGCCATATAGCTAATGCGTTTTCAAAATTAATCGCTGGAATAGAAAAATTAGGCAATCCTGTTGGAATATTACCTACAATATGCACTCCGTAAGTTTCTAAATTTAAAAAATAAACAGTGATAACACCTAAAATAACTACAATTAAGATTGATGGAATTCTTTTATTTATTTTTTTAAACAATAATATGATAACAATACCTGTAATCCCAATTGCAAAGTCGTATAAATTGGTATCTCCTAATTTCTGAATTATATTAATAATAAGCTGATGAAACTTATTGCTTTTATCTATGGAGGTTCCTAGTAGATGTTTTAACTGACTAAATATGATTACTAATGCTGCTGCAGAAGTAAATCCGCTAATCACTGGTTTTGAAAGAAAATTAACTAAAAATCCCATTTTAAGAAGCCCAAGAATAAGTTGAATACTACCTACCATAAAGGCCAGAAAAATAGCCATCGCAATATAATTCTCAACGCCAGTTATGCTTAAAGTTCCTAAACCAGCAGCAACCAATAAAGAATCCATTGCAACCGGTCCTACGGCTACTTGCCTTGAGGTTCCTAAAAACATGTACATTAATACTGGAAAAAGTGCTGCATATAGCCCATAAACAGGAGGTAAACCCGCAATCATAGCATAGGCCATACCTTGAGGAATTAAAATTATACCAACAGTAAAACCTGCAATTATATCTTTAGAAAAATTGCTTTTCTTATACTTTGGCAACCAATTTAGTAATGGTATGTATTTTTGCATTTGCCAAATTTAGGTTTAAAAACATAGTTTATAAGTAACTTTTGTTACGCAGCAAAAACAACTATTTTTTAACTAAAATATGTATTTTGAATATCTTATTGGTTTCGTGTAAAAATTCAAACCCTTTAGATAAATTATCTTGAGCAACTGCATAAGGATAAAATGTAATGGGTTCTATACAAATCATATTTTCTACTTCGGTCCATAACATAAAATTCCCAAAACCTTCTGTTTTTATCTGAATTGTATTTTTATCTTTCAACATAATTTCATTACAATTTTCAACCTGTAAAGCTCGACTTCCAACAGCTAAAACATCGGTTAATGAAATTTCTTTTCTATTAGCTATCACAAAGGGTTTTTCTGAAACCAAATTAAAAGCAGGGTGGTAGCCTAACATAAAAGGCATTCCGTTTTCACCAGAAATTATAAAATTTATCTCTAAGCCATTTTCAGTAAGTTCAAATCTTTTTTGAAACTTAAAATCGTAAGGCCATTTTAAATGCTTTTCGGTTGATTTTTCTGGATATTTTGAATTATCAACTTCTGAATTTGCCTTATATTTTTTTTGAAAAACCGCACTAGTCGCTGTTTCTTCAATTATTTGATACGGTAACTCTCTCAAGAGTCCATGTTGATCTTGTATTGCCAATCCTTTTGGTGTGTGAACCCTAAAATTAGCATCTGCTGTTGGGCCAATGATAGGAAACATTTCTGTATCAGAATTTCGCCATCCTGGACTTCCCTTTTGATGTATATATTCGTTACCATCTAATTGATAACTTATAAGTTCCCCTGCATCAATATGTACTGTTTGTTTTTCTAAAAATAATTTTGTCATCAGTATATATTAATTTATAAGTTTAGTTTACTACAAATTGTTTATTTCTTGATCTAACCACAATAGTCTTGTAGTAATCCAATTTTCTAAATATTCGATTTCTTCATTATAGGTAGACCCTACAAAATTATTTGGCCAAACATAAACTCCTAAAACATCCCAAGTTGAGAAATTAGCGTTTATCGCACCAGATTTATTCAATACTTCTTTATAAGTTTCAATTTTTAAAGTTATTGCAGCATCAGAAAATTCGTTACTTCTTAAGGCATTCCATCTTACTTTTAATCGAGAGAGATATGCCGGATCTTCTAATAGTCTTCCCCACCAAAATGGAACTTCCCAATAATCTTCTGAACATCTTTCATTAAATTTATATGCCCAAACATTTGTTTCTCCACCTCCAAAATAATCTGCATTACCAAAGGCCAAATTAAAATCCCAGATGGGTCCCATTTTAAGTTTTTCATTTTTGTCTTTGTGCATATAGGTACTCAAACGATATCCATCTACATTATTAGACATTTCATTCATTAAAAAGAAATCTATAAAGCTGTCAACATCAATAAAAGCTTCATAACCAATTTCTGGATCTGAATATTCATTAGATGCCAATGCATCTTCAAATTGCTTCACATAAGTAGATATGTAATTCTTTTGCTCTTCTGTGATATCTTCTGCATCAGGATACTCATATAAAAAATGAATTTCTTGAGACATAGTGGCACTAGTTGGAGGATATGAAGATGTAAAAGAATTAAGACTATTATACCCATCACCTAAATTAGAACCTGATGTTTTATCAATTTTTAAAATATATCCGCCAGTAACATCTTCTCCAGTATTTTCATCGTCATTTAGTTTGTTGATATCTATTCGGTCTCCGTCGCGTTTTAGTTTTTCCATAAAAACATAAACTCCTTTATAGACATCATCTATATAAAGTTCAGCAAATTTAGTTCTGCTTGCATATCTATTAATATCTCGTGAAAGATCATAAATAAGCATATTTCTCATTAAAGATTTATCGCTGTATGGACCGTATAAAATCCAATCTTCTTCTTCTGGATAACCTAATAAAGAAACATTTAAATCTTCATTATTAGCATCTCTTGTTTCAAAACCATAAGATTTTTTAGGAAATGATTGTGATGTAGCACCTCTAATTTCAATACCTATTTTGCCTTCATATGAAACTTCATCATCTTCATATATTTTTATTGAAGCATCTATTTTTGGCTCATCTACAATTGTATTACCATTTGTGCCAATTTCAAAACGAGGTAGTTTATTTTCTATTATTTCTTGCTCTTCTTCCTCAGTAACTGGATTTTTTGAATCTTTACTGCAGGAAACATTAAATACTATCAAAGAAAAAATTAAAACACATAATATGTTCCTAAAAATATATTTCATAATAATTTTATTAGTCAAAAAATTAATCAAATTTTATTGCTTTAACAGGGGTTATTCTTGTAATTATGTAAGATGGTACTAAAAGCATAAGTAAACATAAAAACATTACTCCAATATTTAAAAATATAACAGAGAAAACATCTATATGTACTGGTATATATTCTATATAGTATTCTTTGGGGTTTGGAAACTTAAAAAATCTAAATTTATCTTGTGCCCATAAAAGACCTAGGCCAAGACCGTTTCCCAACAATAGCCCAATACCTATTAAATAAGCGGCATTGTATAAAAATATTTTTCTGACACTCCAATTGGTGGCTCCTAAAGCCTTTAAAACCCCGATCATTGGTGTGCGTTCAAGAATCAATACCAATAATGCGGTAATCATATTAATACCTCCAACGATAATCATAATACCAATGATGATGATGATATTAAAATCAAAAAGATCAATCCATTGAAAAATATTACCGTATTTATCTTTTATAGATTTGGTGTCTAAAGTTGATAATGTTTGCCCATAAATCTCTTTACTTTTTTCATCGATATCATCAAAATCATTTAAAAAGACTTCAAAATCTCCTACTTGA